>WNFJ01116694.1_pt2 | contig 15161 bp, 14 predicted proteins | sample 5400461 | NCBI WGS metagenome assembly WNFJ01 (sample SAMN13153349, study PRJNA577476) | soil metagenome | isolation source: 115 cm saprolite on Douglas fir-dominated hillslope | place: USA:California | collected 2013-09-17 | reverse complement strand
CGAACGACTTGGTCAGGCCCTCCACCAAAATCGCCGGGCCCAAGCTGACCTGTGACACCACATCCTCCTCATCAGCCACCAGCCATCAAACGTCCGCGCATCGAACTTACCGGCACCGCGGAGTGCCGGCGAAACGGAAAACCGCCCCGGCCGGGGCGCGCGGAGCGCCCGCCCTGGCCTCGTCCCCCGGTCAGGGACTCGCCAACGCCGCGGGAAGCAGGGCCTGCTGGCTGGACCCGCTACAGTCCAGGGCATGAGCGAGGCAGGAGACGGCAGCGAGGCCGTCACGGTTGTCCGTGTCGCCGAGGCCGAGATCGGCGGAGATCTCAGCAAGCGGGTGCAGTCGCTCCTGCAGGCGTCCTTTCCCGGGTATCCGGACCGGAGCTACTTCAAGCTTCCTCCCCATTTCCGTTACCTCGCGATGACGGGCGGCGCGGTCGTGGCCCAGACGGGCGTGGAGCTTCGAGTGGTCCGGGTGGGCGACAGCGTCGTGCGGACGTTCGGAGTCGTGGACCTCTGCGTCGCGGAGAGCGCGCGGTCGCGCGGCCTCGCGAGCAGGCTGCTCGCGGAGGTGACCGAATTCGCGCGTGCGTGCGGGATGGACTTCGTCGTCCTCTTCGCCGACGACGACCGGGTCTACGTCAAGAACGGGTGGGCACGCGTCAGCAACCGCTGCTCCTGGGTGAAGATCGACGATCACAGAACATTGGGTCTGGCCACCCAGGAGAACCCCGGCGTCATGATGGTGAAGGACGTCGCCGGCCGAGCCTGGCCCGAGGGCGACGTCGACCTGCTTGGCCATCTCTTCTGATCCGTACGGCTTTTGATCACATGGCCGGGCGGCATATTGTGGCCAGCTCTACAGGATGCGGCAACCGAGACGTGAAGGGTGGACCGCCGCGATGACGCGAATCGTCTCCGGACTGACAGTCTCTCTCGACGGCTATATCGCCGGGCCGGACGACAGTCGTGACCAGCCCCTCGGCACGGGGGGAGGGCGGCTGTTCGAGTGGTACTCCGACGGCGACACCCCGAGCCGGCTCTATCCCTCGTTCCGGCTGTCCAAGCCAAGTGCCGAGTTCTTCGATGAGTTCGCGGGCCGGTTCGGGGCCGTCATCACCGGCAGGCACACCTACGATGTGGTCGACGCCTGGCAGGGGCGCGGCCCACTGCCCGGCGTCCCGCTGTTCGTCCTCACCCACAGCATCCCCAGCGATGTTCCGGACGGCGATCCGCCCTACACCTTCGTCACCGGCGGCATCGCCGAAGCGGTCGGCAGGGCGCGCGTGGCGGCTGCCGGCCAGGACGTGTCCATCATGGGCTCGGCCGGGGTGCAGCAGGCCCTGCGGGAGGGGTTGCTCGACGAACTCATCCTGCATCTCGTCCCCGTACTTCTCGGCGGCGGAGTCAGGCTCCTCGACGGTGTCGAAGGCACCCTGAGGTGCACCCGCGTCGTCGACGCGCCCGGAGTCACTCATCTGGCTTACGACGTCGTCAGGTGACGCCGGAACATAACTGGCAGATCATCCGATGACTGGTGGGTCGAGCAACGCGCGGCAGACGTCGACGATGTCGACGATTCCGACGAGACCTGCGTCGCTGACCACCGGCAGGTGCCGGAAATGGCCTTTCATCATGGATTCGGCCGCCTCGCGGATGCCGGTCGCCGCGCCGATGACGGTCGGGTGACGTGTCATCAGGTCATGGATCCGCAGTTCGTTCAGGTCCTTCCCGTCCGCCACCGCCTTGACGATGTCAGCTTCGGTGATCAGACCTATGAGCTGGTTGGTGTCCTCGTCGCCGAGGACGACGAGGGCTGTCGCACCCGAGCGCTTCATCAGGTACGCGGCCGCGGCCGCGTGGTCGTCCTGTTCCAGTGTCGTCACCGGTGGCCGCATCACATCTGCGACCGTGGCCGCCCGCGGCCGCGCGGACGGCTCCTGCGCTGAGGTTTCCGTCATGATCCGCTCTGTTTCCGTAGACCTCGCCGAGATCTCCTAACAACCCGATCGTGCCACACCGCAGAACCGCCGTGGAGTGTGGGCATTCCCGAGGCGAACAAGCCTTTCCCCTGGCAACCCGCTCCGGCAGGCTCAGGCCCGCGCGCTTGCACGCCGGAGGAGGCGGCGGACCCGCTGTGCCGGCGGCAGCACGGCCGCGGCGGCGAGCGCCGCGGGACTCACTGACGCCGCTGGCCTTCGTCATCGCTACCCCCAGGCCAAGCACGCAGTCCACCCGCCAGGACAGCGTATAACGCGGTCGAGGCGACGCTCGTTTCCGCAACTGGACCACGCGCGCGGCGTCAGCGGAACCGATGGGGACTGCCGGTCAGCAGGTGATGCGGGTTGCTCATCACCCGGTCGACGATGTCGATCGCGGCGCCGCGGGCGGCGGCCATGAATCCGAGCGTCGATGTGGTGAGCTCGCACCCACTGGAGTCGGGCGCGAGCAGCCCGGCGCGGAGGGATTCGCGCGCGGCGGGCAGTATCCACTCCGCGATCGCCGTGAAGTACCCGCCGAGAATGATCACGTCGGGGTTCATGATCTTGGCGATGTTCGCCGCGCCGATGCCGACGTACCGGCCAAGCTCGGCCAGCGCGGTGAGCACCCCCTGATCTCCGGCGTTGGCTCCGGCCACCACGAATGCGATCTTGTCCTCGGGTGACCCCTGCGGCGGCCGGCCCGGCTCCTCGGGCTGGGCACCGGGAGCACCAGAGGCACCGGGAGCACCGGGAGCACCGAGGCCACCGGGTTGGGCGGTGGCCGGCACCGGCCCGCCCGTGATGGACACCGGCCCGCCCGTGATGGACACCGGCCCGCCCGTGATGGACAGCAGCGCGTTGAGGCCGACGAACGCTTCCCAGCAGCCGTGCCGTCCGCAGCCGCACATCGGGCCGTCCGGATTCAAGGTCATGTGCCCGACCTCCCCGCCGTACCCGCGGGAACCGAGCAGCGGCTTGTCGTGAACGATCATGCCGCCCCCGATACCGACCTCGCCGGTGACGTAGACGAGGTTCGACGTCCCGGCGTGGCTGCCGACCCGGTACTCGGCGATCGCGGCGCGGTTCGCGTCGTTGCCTATCGTGACCGTCCCGACGCGCTGGCCCAGGTGGTCACGAAGCGCCGGGAGGACCGGGATGTCGTCCCAGCCGAGGTTGGGCGCACAGCTCACGATGCCGTGCGCCTCGTCCACCAGGCCGGGTATCGCGACGCCGAGGCCGGCGATGATCCTTTTGCGCCCGGCCAAGGTCATCGGCAGTGTCATCATGCACTCGTCACACATCTCCGCGAGCGCCCGCAAGCTCAGCGCCGGGCCCGCGCGCTGCGCGTCGAAGGCACGCCGCCGCTGATAGATCTCGCGGTTCGCCAGGTCGACGGCGAGCACCGCGAGGTAGTCGACGTTGACCTCGGCGCCGATGGCAAGCACGTGCCGCCCGGTCAGCGCCAGCTGCGTGCTTGGCCTGCCCTGGCCGCGCGCGGGCGCCACCCCCGTCGGGCCGACGAGCCCCAGGTCCATGAGCTCGGCGACCAGGCGGGACACGGTCGCCCGGGTCAGCCCCGCGCGGGTCGCGACGCCGGCCCGGGAGTCCGGGCCGACGGCCCAGAGATGGCGCAGGACGATCTCGAGGTTGTTGCGGCGGACGTCGAAGTGCCCGGCGCGAGCCGGGATGGTGGACGATCGCATGTCGGTCACCGCGACCTGCCTTCCGTCGGCCGAGCCAGCAGGCGACTGCCTCAGAGGGTCTTGACAGCGAGACGTCGCCCGGTACGTTTTGTATCAAACCAAAACTAACCGCAGATTTACGTAACGTCACCCATCAGAAACACAACCAACGTGCGGCCCCCGCCGGGAGACGTGTCTCCGCCCGCACGGCACGACGTGCCAGCTTGCCGCGACCCGGCCGGACGCGAGAGTCGCCTGCCGTGACTGGCAGACCGTGACGATGGAGGCGAGATGGCAAGACGGAAGTCCCTGCGCGGGCGAACACTCATCGGAGTCGTGTGCTCCGCTGTGTGCTCGATGAGCTTAATCAGTGTGGCCGGCGCGCATGCGTCAGTGGCCAAGGCGAGTCCGGCCCCGTCGTCCACGGTGCCGGTCTACCTGAACACGCACTACTCGTTCGCCGAGCGGGCCGCGGATCTGGTGTCGCGGATGACGCTGGCGGAGAAGGTGCAGCAGCTGCACACCAACAACGCGCCGGCCATCCCGCGGCTGGGCGTGCAGCAGTACACCTACTGGAGCGAGGGCCAGCACGGGATCAACACCCTCGGCGCGAACACGAACGCGGGGACGGCGAGGGGCGGGGTGCACGCGACGAGCTTCCCGACCAATTTCGCGGCGACGATGTCGTGGGATCCGCAGCTGACCTACCAGGAGACGACCGCGATCTCGGATGAGGCGCGAGGGTTTTTGGACAAGTCGCTGTGGGGGACGGGGCAGAACAACATCGGCCCGGCGGCCAGTGATTATGGGTCGCTGACGTACTGGGCGCCGAATGTGAATCTGGACCGGGATCCGCGGTGGGGGCGGACGGATGAGGCGTTCGGTGAGGATCCGTATCTGGTCGGGCAGATGGCGGGCGCGTTCGTGGACGGGTACCAGGGCCAGACGCTGAGCGGGCAGCCGCAGACCCCGTACCTGAAGGTCGCCTCGACGGCCAAGCACTACGCGCTGAACAACAACGAGAACACGCGTACGGCGTCAAGCTCGAACACCACCGACCGGGCCATCCGTGAGTACTACACCGCGCAGTTCAAGAGCCTGATCGAGAACTCGCACGTGTCCGGGATCATGACCTCCTACAACGCGATCAACGGCACCCCGGCGGTCGCGGACACCTACACCGTCAACCAGCTCGCGCAGCGCACGTTCGGGTTCAGCGGCTACAGCACCTCGGACTGCGGGGCCGTGGGAACGACGTACCAGAACCCGCCGTCCGGGCACGACTGGGCGCCACCCGGCTGGAGCACCGACAGCGGGGGCAACAGCGCCGTCTGGACCAACAACACCACCGGCCAGCAGGTCAGCGGGGCGGCCGGCGGCCAGGCGTACGCGGTCCGCGCGGGCACCGACCTCAACTGCACGGGCGCCGAGTACACCCTGCCGAACATCCAGCAGGCGATCAACGCCGGGATCCTCAGCGAAGGCGTCATCGACAACGCGCTCGTGCGCCTGTTCACCATCCGGATGCAGACCGGCGAGTTCGACCCGCCCAGCCAGGTCGCGTATACGAAGATCACCAAGGACGCGATCCAGAGCCCGGCGCACCAGTCCCTGGCCGAGCAGGTCGCCGCGAACTCTCTCGTCCTGCTGAAGAACGACAACGTGACGGGCACCAGCGCGCCGCTGCTTCCGGCTAACCCGTCGAAGCTGAACAACGTGGTCATCCTCGGCAACCTCGCCAACACGGTCACCCTGGGCGGCTACTCCGGAGACCCGTCGCTGCAGGTCAACGCCGTGCAGGGCATCACCTCCGCGGTCAGGGCGGCCAACCCGTCCGCCAACGTCGTCTTCGACGCCGCGGGCACGTCGACGACGTCGACGGCTCCCGCCGTGCTCAGCGCCCAGACGCAGGCGGCTATCAAGGCCGCTGACCTGGTGATCGTGTTCGTCGGGACCGACGGCGCGGTCGCCGGCGAGGGTCACGACCGCAGCAATATCGCGATGCCGGGCAACTACGACTCCCTGATCAACCAGGTCGCCGCGCTCGGCAACCCGAAGATGGCGCTGGCAATCCAGTCCGACGGCCCCGTCACGATCGGCGACGTGCAGAGCAAGTTCCCGGCGATCGTGTTCAGCGGGTACAACGGCGAGAGCCAGGGCGCCGCTCTCGCGGACGTCATCTTCGGCAGCCAGGACCCGAGCGGGCGCCTGAACTTCACCTGGTACGCCGACGACTCACAGCTGCCCCCGATGCTGGACTACAACCTCACCCCGAGTGGCACTGGCGGCCTCGGCCGGACCTACCAGTACTTCACCGGAACTCCCACCTATCCCTTCGGTTACGGGCTGAGCTACACCAAGTTCGCCTATTCGGGCGTCACGGTCGATCAGAACTCCGTTTCCGCCGGCGGCACCGTCCACGTCAGCTTCGACGTGACCAACACCGGCACCACCCCGGGCGCCACGGTCGCCGAGCTCTACGCGGCGACGCCGTTTACCGTGCCCGGTGCCGAACTGCCCATCAAGCGGCTTGCGGGCTTCCAGAAGACCGCGGTGCTCCAGCCGGGGGCGAGCCAGCAGATCACGATCCCAGTCAAGATCAGCAACCTCGCCTTCTGGGACCCGACCAGCGCGAAATATGTCGTCTACGACGGCACCTACCAGTTCCAGGTAGGCACGAGCGCGAGCGACATCGTGGCGTCGCCCACGGTCAGCGTGCACGGCAGCCTGGCCCCGGTAGTGCAGTACGTCACGGTGCAGCCGGACCAGGTCGTCTTCAAGCCGGGCGACACGCTGAATCTGACCGGCAAGAACCCATGGATCAGGGACGACACCAACTCGGCCCTGGAAAAGACGGTCGGGCACCGGAACGTCAGCGTGACGGCGGACAACATCGTGGAGGCCGTCAACACCGACGAGTCGTTCGTCAAACTCGACAACGGCAGCGTCAGGTACGCCAGCAGCGACCCCTCCGTCGCCACGGTGAGCCCGGCCGGGGTGATGAAGGCGATCGGCGACGGGGTCGCGACCATCAGCGCGACCGTCGGCGGCGTCACCGGATCGGCCCCGGTCGTGGTGCGCCAGCCGTTCGCGATGAGTGTGGCACCGATCGCGACCCCCGGCTCCGCCACGACGGCGACCACCACGCTGACGAACACCGGCGGCCTGACCCTCAGCACCGTCGACGTCACGCTGACCGCACCGGCCGGCTGGACCGTCCAGGCGACCTCGCCCTCGACGTTCTCGTCCGTGGCGGCCGGCCAGTCGGCGCAGACGACCTGGGCCGTCACGCCCCCGGCCGGCGCACAGCCAGGGAGCAACCAGCTCGTGGCCACGGCGACGTTCACGGTGGCAAGCAGCCAGCGCAGCGTGAGCGCGGTGGCGACGACCTCGGTGCCGTATCAGTCGCTGACGGGCACGTTCGCCAACCCGGGCATCAGTGACGACACCAACACGACGGCCGGGAACCTCGACGGCGGCGGGTTCAGCTACTCCGCGCAGGCGCTCGCCGCGGTGGGCCTGACGACCGGCGCGGCCATCACCCACGACGGCCTGAACTTCACCTGGCCGAACGCCGCGCCCGGCACAGCGGACAACGTGGTCGCGGGCGGCCAGACGTTCGCGATGACGGGGTCAGGCGCGACGCTCGGGTTCCTCGGCACCGGTGACTACGGCACCGCCTCGGGCGGCGGGACGATCATCTACACCGACGGCACCACGCAGCCGTTCACGTTGTCCTTCGCGGACTGGTGGGCGAACTCGGCGGCGCCCGGCGGTGACATCCTCGCCTCCGTCCCCTACATCAACACGCCGACCGGCAGGCAGAACCAGCGGGTCAGCGTGTACTACGCCGGGGTGGCGCTGCAACCGGGCAAGACCATCAGGTACGTGACGCTCCCCGACATCAGCCAGGGCGTGTCGACCGGCACGACCGCGATGCACATCTTCGCGGCCGCGATCGGGTAACCCCACACCACCACTGGGCCGGTGCCAGCCGCATCGGCCCAGTGGGCCACCCGTCGATCTCGCCTCGGCTGTCGGGCCGGCTATCGATGAGCCTGGCCAGCACGGGGTCGGCGGCGCGGAGGTAGGAGTGCGCCTGGCGCAGCGATGGCGGCGATCCCGTTCTCCCGGCCGATTCCGGAGGCTCCGAGTGTCACTTTGTTCAGGTTCTCTGCCGCGGCGAGCGCGACGGCGCGGCCCGTCGCGGTCGAGCCGGTGAAGGCGACCTTGTCCACGCCAGGGTGCCCGGCGAGCGCCCGGCGGCCCAGGCCCGGCCGAAGCCGTAGCACAGGGCGCTGAGCATCCCGACGAAGAAACCGACCGGCCAGTTGTACAGGTAGGAGCCTGCGATCGCGGCCCACACCGTGACCACCGCGATGGCGACGGACGCCAGCATGGCGCGGGCCGGCCGGTCGGTGAGGGACCTGGCGGCCGCGGGTGGGCCGATCATCAGGCTGAAGATCAGCAGGGCGCCCACCACGGGGACGGTCATCGCGGTCGCCAGGGCGACGACGATCAGGAACCAGATCTCCATCCGGTAGCCGCGAACACCCTTGGCCTCGGCTATCTCGGGAACGACCGAGGAGAGCATGAGCGGCCGGTAGAGCACGGCCACGGCCGCGATGCAGGCCAGGCCGAGCCCGGCCACGGGCGCGATCTCGGTGCTGCTCACCCCCAGCACCTCGCCGAACAGGAGTGAATAGATCTGCGGCTCGTACTCGACCGTCCTGCTGAGGAACGCGGCGCCGAGGGCGAGCATCATGACGAGCGCGAGAGCGGTCACCACGTCGCTGCGGCCCCGGCGGCCGAGTGAGCCGATCCCGAGGGCGGCAAGCAGCGAGAACACGGCCAGCCCGGCGAGTGTGTTGACGCCGAGCAGGCTGGCCCCCGCAGCGCCGGCGAACGCGCCTTTGGGGATGGCATGCGCGGGGAACGCGGAACCGCGCAGCACGACGAAGAACCCGACGACCCCGGCGACGACGGCAACGATCGTGGCCACGATCCAGGTGTTCATCATGAACCCCGCGAACATGCCTGCTCCTTCCTCGGCCGGCGCCCGCGCGGTGGCCGCGATCTGGTCATCGGCTGGCCGCGCGGGCCACCGGTGCGGCCACGGCGCGGCGCCGGGTCGCCCGCCGCGCGACCGGCAGGCCGGAGACCAGGTAGGCGGCGAAGACCGCGGCGACGATGAAGAAGCTGACCGGCAGGCCCTGGTGGCTCGCTCCCCAGTAGTAGCTGTCGTAGGCCAGGAGGATGCCGAGCCAGGTGGTGCCGACGCCGATCACGCACGCCACGGCCAGCGCCCTGGCCACCGTTGTGGTGAGGCGCAGCGCGGCGGCGGCGGGACCGATCAGCAGGGCGGTCGAAAGTATGGCGCCGACCGCCACGGAAGACAGCCCGACCGAGATGGCCAGGGCCAGCATGAAGAGCAGGCCGACCACACGGACGGGGACGCCGCGCGCCGCGGCGATGTCGGTGCTCACCGTGGCGAGCAGCAGCGGGCGCCAGACGATCGCGATGCAGGCGATCGCTATCACGCCGAGGATCACGATGGCTGGGATGGTGCCGGCGGTGATGGTGAAGATCGAGCCGAACAGGATCTGCGCCGGGGCACCGGTCGTCGCCCCGGCGGTGGTGTCGAGGTAGAGGAACAGGGCGGACAGGCCGATGGCGGCGCCGAGCACGATGCCGGTGGCCAGGTCCCTGCCGCGCACCCGCTGGACGCCGATCATGTCCATCGCGCCCGCGCCGACGATGCCAAGGCCCACGAACCCCGCGACCGGGTTCAGCCCGATCAGCAGCGCACCCGCGCCCCCGGCCGCGGAGACGTCGCCGAGCGCATGCCCGCCGAAGGACTGGCCGCGCATGACGGTGAACACACCGACGACGGCGCCGACGACGGCGACCACGCCGCCGATCGCGGCCGCCACGTGGACCTGCGCGCTGGCGAAGAAACCGGGCTCGAACACCCACTGGTAGAGCTCGTGCACGGCCGGTCAGCCCGCCTCGAGCCGCGGGCGGCCGGTGCGGGCCGCCTCGTCCGCGACGGCCGGGCCGGGCACGACAAGGACCCGCCCGTGCACGTTCAGGACGTCGACGTGGTGGCCGTAGAGCGCGCTGAGGACGTCCGCCTGGACGACCTCGGCGGTGGTGCCGCTTGCCGCCCGTCCGGCGGCGAGGTAGACGATGCGGTCCATCACCGGGAGCAGCGGGTTCATCTCGTGCGCGGACAGCAGCACAGCGATCTGCTGACCGGCGGCGACGCGGCTGAGCAGGCTGATGATCTCCTGGCCGCTGCGCAGGTCGAGGCTGGCCAGCGGCTCGTCGAGCAGAAGCAGCCGGGGACGGCTGATCAGCGCGTGGGCGATCAGCACCCGCTGCTGCTCGCCACCGGAGAGCCGCCCGACGCGCGCATCGGCGAAGCTCTCCGCGTCGACCGCGTGCAGCATCTCGCCGACCGCCGCCCGGTGCTCCCTCGATCGCAGCGGCATCCCGAAGCGCTGCCCGTCTATCCCGAGCGCCACCAGATCCCTGGCGCGCATCGGGATGTCGGGATCGAGGAGGACCTTCTGCGGGACGTAACCGATGGACTGGTTCCGCCTTGAGCGGGGCCGGCCGAGCACGGTCACGCTGCCGCTGGTGGGCCGCTGCAGGCCGAGGACCACCCGCAGCAGCGTGGTCTTGCCCGCACCGTTCGGGCCGATCAGGCCGGTGAACTGGCCGGCGCCGACGGTGAAGCTGACGTTGTCGAGGATCTGCCGCCCCGCCAGCGACACGCTGACCCCCTCGACGGTGAGGAGCGCGTCCGCGGCGGCCGCCGCGGACGCGCTTGCCTGGCTCTGGCTCATCACCGGGCTCATCACAGTTTCTCGGCCGAAACCTTGCTGGCCACTGCCTTCTGGATGGCGTTGACCTCGGCGAGCATCCACGTCTGGTAGTCGTAGCCAGGGGTGGGCATCGTCTCGTAGACGCCCACGACCGGCACCCCGGCCTTCAGCGCGGTCTGCCGGACCGACGTCGTGAGCGCGCTGACCACCTGCTGGTTGTACACGAACGCCTTGACCTTGTGCTGGGTGAAGAAGCCGTTCTCGAGCGCGATGTCCTGCGGCGGGGGGTCGACGCCGTTCATGATGTCGGCCTGGAACGAGAACGGGGTGAGGTTGTTCGCGCCCATGGCCGTCAGCAGGTAGTCGGCGACCGGCTCGGTCGTCGCGACCGCGGCGTTCGGGTAGGCCGCCTTGAACCGCGCGATGGCATTGAGCCACGGGGTCAGTGACCGGTCGAACGCCGCCAGGTTGGCCTGGAAGTAGGCGGCATGCGCGGGCTGGAGAGCTGACAGGTCCGCGGCCATGGCCTTCGCCACCGTCGGCATGGTGGCCGGGTCATACCAGAGGTGCGGGTTGGGGGTGCTGTCGGGCAGGCCGAGCAGATGCTGGACAACGATCACCTTGCGCTTCGGGTCCGGCGACGCCGATTCGATCTTGTTGATCCACGTGTCGTAGCCCACCCCGTTCTGCACGATCAGCTGGGCGGCGCTGACCTGCTGTGCGACGCTGGCGCTCGATTCGAACGTGTGCGGGTCGGTGTTCGGGTTGTTCAGGATCGAGGACACGTGCACGTACCGGCCACCGATCTGGCCGAGCACGTTGGCGTACTCGTTCTCGGCGCCGATCGCGCTGACGACCGTGGCCGTCTGGGCGTCCAGGGCCTTGGCGCTGCTCCCGCAGCCGGCCGCCGCCAGCGCGAGCGCCGCCACGGCGCCGGCCAGCGCCATGATCCGGCCGCGCCCGGCGGGCTTGCGCATCAGTACTCGCTCTCAATGGGGGGCATAGGTAGAAGATAGTCTAGACTGAGTCTCAATACAAATCATTCCTGGGCCGCCAGGTCCAGGGACCGCTGTCAGGCCGGGGCCGCTGTCAGGCCCGGGCTGGCCGCCAAGGTCCGGAGCTGGCCGCCAAGGTCCGGGCCGTCCGGACGGCGCCGCATGGCGTTGCATAAACAGATCGGCATGTGTTTATATTTGATGATGTCGGCGAGAACGAAGGCCTACGAGGCGGCCGGGGAGCTGCTGAAGGTCCTTTCCGCTCCGGCCCGGCTGGCGATCGTGGTGGAACTGGCTGAGCAGCCCCGCTTCGTTCACGAACTGGTCGAGCGGCTGGGCATGAGCCAGCCGCTGGTCTCACAGCACCTGCGGGTGCTGCGGGGCGCACGGCTGGTCGGGGTCGAGCGCCACGGCAGGGAGGCCGTTTATTCTCTGGCCGACCAGCACGTCGCGCACATCGTCAATGACGCCGTCCAGCACAGCACGGAGGAACAATGACAAGCACCGGGCATGAGGTTCACGCCGACCACGCGCACGACCACGGGCCCGCCTGCGGGCACGCGAGCGCGGAGCACGCGGGCCACACCGACTACATCCACGACGGGCACGTCCACGTCGCCCACGACGACCACTACGACGAGCACCCGCTGTCCCACGTCGCCCACGACGACCACGCGCACGCCCATGGCGACGGCTGCGGGCATGACGCCATCGCCCACGGCGACCATGTCGACTTTGCCCACGAAGGGCACCGGCACGCCCCGCATGAGGGTCACTACGACGAGCACTAGGAACGGCATCCCGCAGGGCTGGGCCCGGCCCGTTCGAAGGAGCGTTATGTCAGGTCAGGGGATGGCCGGCGACGTGCACAGCGTGGTCGAGGGGCGCCTGCGCAGAGTCGATCAGCGCTACACCGCTGGACGGCGGGCGATCATCGACGTGCTCGTCAGCGCGGGCCACCCAGTGAGCATCGGCGACATCGCCGAACGGCTTCCTGGCCTGCCGCGCAGCTCGGCCTACCGTCATCTGGTCGACCTGGAGACCGCCGGGCTCGTCCGGCGCGTCGCCTCCAACGACGAGTTCACCCGCTTCGAACTCGCCGAGGACCTCACCGAGCACCACCATCACCTGCTGTGCCTGAACTGCGGCAAGGTCATCGACGTCATCCTCCCCGACGGTTTCGAACAGAACGTGGCTCAGGCCATCGGCCAGCTCGCCGACGCCGAGAGCTTTGAGCCGCACAGCCACCGTCTCGACGTGCTCGGCGTCTGCGCCGCCTGCCGGTAAGGCCGCGCCGGCGGCGGAGGCGGTCACGTCGGGCCGGCCGCGGGCCCCGGCTGGTCGTGCCGGCCGGGCGCGACGTGCCCGCTGCCCGGCGCCGCGACGCCCGGGCCCTGGCCGAGTTGCCGGGCGGCGTCGGCGTAGACGTGGTGCAGCAACCGGTGCGTCTCCTGCGCCAGCCGGAGCCTCTCCTCTTCCATCCTGCGGCGCTTGCGGCCCTGGTTCACCAGGTGCAGCGTGCCCCCGGCGGCGATGCACGCCCCGATGTCGCTGGTGACGTTGGTGTAGTTGCCGCCGATGAGCTCCGCGTTCGCGCTCACCCTGACGCCGAGCAGCGGCAGCAGGATCAGGTAGATGCCCAGGCCCATGAGCGCGATCACGTGCGGCTTGCTCGACAGGACGCGGGGCACCCACCGCAGGATCTTGTCCAGGCGCGAGGCGGGCACGTCCGCCGCGAGATCGTTGGTCGAGCCCATCGGCCCGGAGCCCCCGATGCCGTTGTGCTCGGCGCCGTTGTGCCCGGGCGGGGCGCTGTTTCCTGCCACTTCGTGTCCTCCTCGGGATACGGCGGCCCGTGCCTGCGGTGCTGGCGCTGGCGTGGGTCACCGGGCGGCGTCCTGTGCGGCGCGTCGTTCGCCACTTTCGGTGCTGACGGCCCGTGTCACGCCGCGGCAGCCGTTCGGTATCAATGATCCTGAACGGCTGCCGCGGATGCGCCGCCGCCGTCAGCACACCTGCTTGCGGTGACGCCGCAGCCGTGCGTCGGGGTGTCACGAGAATTGGCCGGCGCGCGGCGCGCCCAGCGGACCGGCCGGGCCCCCGCAACCGGGGCGGGCGGTCAGCGCAGCGAGGTGACCCGGTCGAGAAGCTCCCCGATGACCGCGTCAGCGAGCTGGTAGCGGATCACCCGGCCGTCTCGCTCGTTGGTGACGGTCTGGCTGGCCCGCAGGAACCGCAGGGTCTGGGAGACCGTGTCATCGTTGAGGTCGGCGGCGACGGCGAGGTCGGAGACGCTGATCGGGCCGGCCGTTTTGATGCAGAGCAGCAGGCGCAGGCGGGTGGGGTCGCTGAGCACGGCGAACCGCTGTGCCCAGGCCCGTGCGTCCGCGAGGCAGCCGAGACCCTCGATGGCTTGGCAGACCTTCTCCTGGTCGATGATCCGGCGCTCGGCCCGCTCCGCGGGAACCAGGTGCATGCGCATAGTCTGCCAGACGCAACACATCTGATCATCTGATCAGACTTGACCCGCGCAGACGTCTCCCGTAGGTTCGGCTGGTGCCCAGGGGATGTCCGGGGGTGGGCGCTCCCGCGGCCAGGAGGAGGGATTCGCCCGTGGCCATCCGGACCGCGCAGCCGACGGTGAACCGCACGGCGCTGACGCGAGGCGAGCTTGGGCGGCTCGGCGCCATGGGCCTGGTGATCGCGATGCTCAACGTCGCGGGGTGGGGTATCTTCCTGTTTTCCATCGCACCGCGGCACTTCCGGTTCAGGGGGCTCGGGCTCGGCCTCGGCGTGGCGGTCACCGCGTGGACCCTGGGCGCCAGGCACGCCTTCGACGCCGATCACATCTCCGCGATCGACAACACCACGAGAAAGCTCATGGCCGAGGGGCGCAGGCCGCTGGCGACCGGGTTCTTCTTCGCCCTCGGGCATTCGTCCATCATCATGGCCGCGGGCGCGGGGCTGGCCGTGGCCGCGCGGGCGGTCTTCGGCGCTGTCGTGAACCCGGCTTCCGGCTACCAGACGCTCGGCGGGGTCATCGGCACGTCCCTCGCCGCCACCTTCCTCTACCTGATCGCCGCGCTCAACCTGGTGGTCGCCGCCGGCATACTCAAGGTCTTTCTCGGCATCCGGCGTGGGCTGTTCGACGAGGAAGAACTCGAACGCCAGCTACAGGCCCGTGGGCTGATGTACCGGTTCCTCGGCCGGTTCATGCGGTCGATCACCAAGACCTGGCACATGTTGTTCGTCGGGGTGGTCTTCGGCTTGGGGTTCGACACCGCGACCGAGGTGCTTTTGCTCGCCGCGACCGCGGCGGCCGCCACCGAGGGCCTGCCGTGGTACGCGGTGCTTTCGCTGCCGCTGCTGTTCGCCGGCGGCATGACCCTGTTCGACACCGCCGACGGGTGCTTCATGAACTTCGCCTACGGATGGGCCTTCGCCCGCCCGGTCCGGAAGGTCTACTACAACCTGGTCATCACCGGCCTGTCCATCGCGGTGGCGTTCCTCGTCGGCACCATCGAGATCTGCGGCCTGCTGTCCGCCGAGCTGCACCTGCACGGCGCGTTCTGGGATTTCATGGCCGGCTTCAACGTCAACCGAGCCGGCTTCGCCATCGCGGGGCTGTTCGCCGTCGTGTGGGCGGTGGCCGTCATCTACTGGCGGTTCGCC
>WNFJ01604035.1_pt3 | contig 15162 bp, 14 predicted proteins | sample 5400461 | NCBI WGS metagenome assembly WNFJ01 (sample SAMN13153349, study PRJNA577476) | soil metagenome | isolation source: 115 cm saprolite on Douglas fir-dominated hillslope | place: USA:California | collected 2013-09-17 | reverse complement strand
CCCACGGTAAAGTGGTGCGGGTGATGGAGATGGCGAAGTCGGCTGGGTTGGCGCAGCTGGCGATCGGCGTGCGCGAAGTCCCGAAGTAGACTTAAGCGGCCGTTCCGAATGCGGCCGGCGCCAGGTCCATCGCGGAGAGGTCCTCCATGGCGATCATCTTCGCGGACTGTTCCACCGTCGGCAGCACGTTGCGCGCGTACCACAGCGCCGAAGCCTTCTTTCCCTCGTAGAAGTCCCGTTCCGGATGGTCTGCTGGATAGCTCTTGGCCGCGCGCTCGGCGATCATCCCCGCGTCCAACAATAGCCACCCAATGGCCAGCTGGGACATCATGTTCAGGAACCGGTTGGCGTTGAGCGGGATGAGCGAGAGCTTGTCCGACTGTGAGAATTGCATAAAGGCCATCGCCGTTTGCAGCATCGATTCCTGCGCCGAGCCAAGCAGCTCGATCGCGCTGCCGAAGACGGGGTCCTTGCGATGCTCCCGCACGAAAGCGTTGATGTCTCCAAGGAACTGTTGAAAATGGGAGCCGCCGTTTTGCCCCAGCTTTCGACCGACCAGGTCCATCGCCTGGATGTGGTTGGTGCCTTCGTAGATCGAGAAGATCTTCGAGTCCCGGCAATACTGCTCTACTGGATGGTCCTTCAGATACCCGGCGCCGCCATAGACCTGGATCGCTTGCGCGCAGATTCGAAAAGCTTCGTCCGACGCGTACGACTTCACCAGGGGCGTCAAGAGCTCGACCTGCCCGCGGTGGTAGGCGGCTTTCTCATCGTCCGCGCCGCCGAGTTGAGCCGCGTGATCCAGGTGAGATGCCAGCTTGACGATCAGGGCGCGGATCCCCTCGACGTGGGCCTTCATGTCCAGCAGCATCCGGCGAACATCCGGGTGCTCGATGATCGGGACGCGCGGTTTGGTCGGATCCTTCCAGTTTCGGAAGCTCGATCCCTGCTTGCGGTCTTTCGCGTACTCCAGCGCATTCAAATAGGCTGAAGAGGCGACCGCCAGGCCTTGCAAGCCGACGGCGATTCGCGCCCCGTTCATCATCCGAAACATCTGGCTCATGCCCACGTTCTCGACGGACCCCACCACTTCGCCGATGCACGAATCGTTTTCCCCGAAGCTCAGCGCACAGGTGGCCGATCCATTGATGCCCATCTTGTGCTCGATCGAGGTCACCTGAACGTCGTTCGATTCACCGAGCGAGCCATCGGGCAGAATCCGCCGTTTGGGCACGATGAAGAGCGAGAGTCCCTTGGTCCCCAGCGGCGCTCCCTCGATTCTCGCCAGAACCAGATGGATGATGTTCTCGGCCAAATCGTGATCGCCCCCGCTGATGAAGGTCTTCGTCCCGCGAATCCGATATGTGCCGTCGGGATTCCTCCTTGCCTCGGACTTCGCAGCCCCCACGTCGGAGCCGGCGTGGGGCTCGGTCAAACACATCGTCCCCCCCCACTGGCCGGTGAACATTTTCTCCACGTAGCGCTGAACTTGAGCAGGTGTTCCACACTGCTGGATGACTTCGGCAGCCCCCGATGCCAACCCTGGATACATGTTGAAGGCCGAGTTAGAGCCGGAAAGAATCTCCTCCACCAGCACATGAAGCATCTGGGGAGCACCCTGCCCACCGTGCGCGGGGTTGACCGAAACCGTCTTGAAGCCCGCCTCGTAAAGCTGTTTCCACGCATCCTTGAATGGCTTCGGCGCATGGACCTGGCCTGCTTCCAGGTGGCATCCCTGCCGATCCCCAGTCGCATTCAGCGGGCCCAGGACATCCCTGGCAAAACGGTAGAGCTCCTGCAGAACCGCCTTCGCTTCCTCGACTCCCCAACCGGCGAAGGGCTCCCTTCCGACCAGCTCTCCGAACTTGAACTGCTCGAACAGGACGAACGACATTTCTCTCAGGTCAGCTTTGTACCAGTTGATTTCCGTCGCCATGGCGCTCCCAAATCATCCGCGATGCTTGCGGTGCTGACCTACAGTTTGTAGGCGATTGATTTGAGAGTCAACATAGAATGACGCCTTGCGTTGATAGCGAACATTCGACTGAATTAATTAGTGTTTTTTCTTGGAGTGGGGTTTCGCCGGGTGTTTGGTCGGCTTCGACCTTGAGTGATGCGAAGTCTCCGCGCTCTCTGGGGATGACTTTGATTTAGGAGCCACCTCCGGCGGGGGCGGCGTCGGCGCGAGCAGACTTTGTCGAGGAACGTTCACCACGATCGGGGATTGGCCCGCGCGCTGACGGGTCTCGTCTTCCGCGGAGTAGAAAAGCTGGACCTGCGATTGCCCCTTGAGCACCAGTTCTCCCTTCTGATTTTCCGCCCATAGCTCGATGTCCGCGAAATAGCGGCCGTTCTCTCCCAGCCGGTCGACGATCCGACCCTTGCAGACGACGGTGTCGCCCGGCCAGCCCATCTTCACGAATCGAACGTTGTAGCGGCGCAGCTGCGCGCCCCGTGCCCAATCGAAGACCAGCTGCCCCAGGAAACCCATCACCAACATTCCCGGGGCATACACCGATGGAAGGCCGACTCCCCTGGCGTACAGCTCATCGACATGGATCGGGTTGAGATCTCCGGAGGCGCCCGCGTAGCGCACCAGCTGGACCCGGTCGATCGGCGCCTTCGCCAGTGCAGGCAGCTCATCGCCGACTCGGAGAGTCTCGAAGTACAGCTTGCGGGCCGCCATCAGGAGTTCTCCTTGGTGGCGCGCACTACCAGCGTGCGACGCGCTTTGAAAACCAGGTTACCTTCTTCGTCTCGTCCTTCGTCCTCGATGATCGCCACGTCCATTCGCCCCGCAGGACCCGGGCGGTCAAGCACATCCGCCACTCGCGACGACACGTAAATCCGATCCCCGGCGAAGATGGGGCGTTCGTATTCGAAACCTTGCTCGGCGTGGAGCAGGCTCTTGATTCCGATTCCCAATAGCTCTCGAAGGTCGGCGGACGAGTGAAAGGAAGCGGGGAAGGTGGGCGGAGCAACGATCGTCGGGTAGCCGGACGCCCGGGCGTAGTCCTCGTCGTAATAGATCGGGTTGTAGTCACCCAGCGACTCGGCAAACCTCCGGATGGCGCCCTTTTCGACTTCGTTCAAAGTGGGCGGCGATGATCTCCCGATCGCGTTTTTGTCCAGCATCTGTGCCTCTTCACCTACCGGCGGGCAATTCCAAAACGGTCAACAAGCCGGCCTCGGCAGCCGTGACCCGCGGCGCGGCATTCACCACCAAGTGCGCAGTGGCGCGATCGCCGGCGACGCCGCCTTTGATTTCGATCTCCAGCGGTGGATCGCCCTCGATCAGAATCCGATCTCCGGGATCCTGCGCTCCCACCGCAATCGTCAACTCCAGCCGGACCCGCTCGCGCCCGTCGTCGTAGCCCACCGCGGTCTGCGAGATGCCCGCAACCCTTCCCTTGAGAACCGGAAATGCTCCTCCCTGGATGTCCTCCCTGGCAAGCACGGGCTCGATCTCTTCCTCGAACTGATCGCAGGAAATTCCGGAGCCTAGCGCGCAGAGCGCAGCGGACTCTGCCAATCCAACATGACCAATTTGTTCCTTCTCGACCAACAAGGAAAATTCCTTCTCCGAAAGCCCCGCCCCCACCTTGCGCTGCAGGGCTTCCCGCCGCGTCCGTGCATCGACCACTCGCCTCGCTTCAATGCGCCGGACCTCGCCGCAGACTTGCGCTCCCGTAGCGACTAGGCGGTCGAGCACATAGCCCGGATTGACCCCGATTCCCAAGACACAAACACCGGCGTTCTCGGCAGCTTCATCCAATTTCTCGGCAAGCTTCGGATACTTGAGGTACGGAAACGCCAGCTCCTCGCAGGTCGAGACCACCGAAAGTCCAGCTCGAACACCGGACAACAGCTGATCCATCACTTGCGGAAGCCTGGAACCGGTCGCGTGGAGCAACACACCCCCGCGGCAGGACCTGAGAGCTTGTTCCAACTGGCCAGTCACCGGCATCTTCAAAGTCGGGTCGCCGACCAATTCTCCCAATCCCTTGCCGATCATCTGAGGATTCGAATCTACGGCCGCGACCAGTTGGAGCTCCGGCGATCCCCGCACCGCGCGAACAATTTCACGACCGATAAAGCCAAGCCCCATGACGACCACCGGAACCTGTGTTGCAGGCTGAGCCTTGCGCATTCAGCGGTTTCTCGCTGAAAAATCAGGGCAAATCAAGGACTTATCAGTCCGACCGGGGCGCGGTCCCCAAAAAACGCCCACATCTCAAGCCGGAAACTGCTTCGCTCCCACACCGCAGAATCGCACTTAATCGCTTGATACTCTTTGGTGTTTTGGGTGGAGTGGCTTCCCTTGTAGGTGGATTTTTCGGACGCAGCGTACGTATTCGCATTTGATGCTCGCTGTGAGAGGCTGATGTCGCTAAGCACGCGACTAGGGAGGCAAATCGTCCGTGGATCGAATCCTGTTGGTCGATGATGACGTGCTGATTCTCCAGGCTCTGTCGCAAATTCTCGAAGGGGAAGGCTACCAGGTCGTCTCGCACACGGATCCCCGGAGGGCCGTCGAGGAACGCGGCTTCGTGGTGGTGATTACCGATTTCATGATGCCGCACATGAACGGCGTGGAGCTGCTCGCCGCCTTGCGCCAGTCGAACCCCCAGGCGGTGCGAGTCCTGCTCACCGCGGCGGGTGATTTCAAGATCGCCTCGGAAGCCGTCAATTGCGGCGAGGTCTATCGCTTGCTGGGCAAGCCGTGGTCGATTCCGGATCTGACGTCTTGCGTGAAGCAGGCCATCTGGTAGAGGAGAACACCAGGCTCTCCAGAGAGCTTTCCGAGAAGAACGCCGAGCTGATGCGGGTCAACCACAACCTCGAAGGAATCGTGGTGGAGCGCACCAATGGTCTCTTGGAGGGAATGATCTCGGCCCTCGACTACCGGGATACCGAGACGCAGTGGCACTCGCGCCGCGTTTCCCTCTACTCCCGTCGCATCGGAGAGGAGATAGGCCTCAAGGGAGCCGTGCTGGACGTGGTGGAGCAGGGCGCCCTGCTTCACGACATCGGCAAAATCGGCGTGCGCGACTCGATCCTGTTGAAACCGGGTCCGTTGACGCCGGACGAATGGACGGAGATGAGGCTCCACCCCGAGTTCGGATACCGCATGCTCGCCAGGATGCCGTATCTCTATGAGGCCTCTCTGGTGGTGCTTCAGCACCAGGAGCGCTTCGACGGGCATGGCTACCCCAACGGGTTGAAGGGTAAAGAGATCGTGGTCGGCGCACGCGTTTTCCATCTGGCAGACACGATGGATGCAATCACTTCCGACCGCCCATACCGCAAGGGCCGGGGGATCAAGGTCGCCCACGAGGAAATCAAGCGCTGCCGCGGCTCTCAATTCGATCCGGAGATCGTCGACGCGTACCTGGGCATTCCGGGCGAAGATTGGGTTCGGATCCGTCGACAGGTCGAAGGACTCGAGACCGAGGACTCCAAGCGTTGGGGCGCCCCCCTGCGGGTTGGGCTGCGCGGTCCGGCCAAGTTACCCGAGGGGGCGATCCCGAAGATCGCGGCCGGCGATCACTGAGCAGCGCCAGGCTGCCCAGCTGACCCGCCACCACTGCTGGCGAGCCTTGGGCGGGCATTCCCTTTACAGGGGCGATCGGTCGGAGACAATGGCGCCGAACACTTCAGGAGGACTGCGATTTGAGGGGTGCGGCGAGACAACTCCGGAAACTCGGCGCGATCACGCCTCCACCTCACCTCGCCACGCCGCTGAGCGCTTTCCACCGGCGAGTGCTGGCCGAAAAGCTGGCGATCGGCTCGCGCGAAGGGCCAGGTCGGTTGGCCTGGGCGCTCTCCGGTGCCCGGGTGGATCTCAATCCACATCAGGTCGAAGCAGCAGCCTTCGCGCTCGATTCGCTTCGTCGTGGTGGATGCGTCCTGGCCGACGAGGTTGGGCTTGGAAAAACCATCGAGGCTGGCCTGGTGCTTTCGCAGTTGATGGCGGAGGGCAAGCGGCGCTTCCTGATCATCTGTCCGGCCTCGCTGCGGATGCAGTGGAAGTGCGAGCTGGAGGAGAAGTTCGAAATTCACGCCGAGCTGGTGGACGGCGCCACCGCGCATCCACCCAATCCCTTCGATCGTTCAACTGCGCTGATCTGCTCGCTGCAGTTCGCCGCCACCCGCGCTGGCTCGCTGGTAGGGATTCCATGGGATCTGGTGGTGATCGACGAAGCCCATCGCCTGCGAAACGCGCACCGAACGACGCATAAGACGGGACAAGCGCTGAAGGGAGCGCTCCGGCTGCGGCCCAAGATTCTTCTCACCGCGACCCCCCTTCAAAACAGCTTGCTCGAGCTCTTCGGCCTGGTCTCGATTCTCGATGAGCGCCTCCTGGGGCCAGAGCAATCCTTCAGGCTGCGCCACGAGTCGGGCGTCCAAGATGAGCAGGCGATCGAAAAGCTGAAGGGTGCTCTCTCCCAGGTCGTGTTCCGCACCTTGCGGCGCCAGGTGCGCGAATACGTTCGATTCACGCACCGGCGCAGCATCGTGGAGGACTTCGCCCCTTCCCCGGAGGAGCAAGCGCTCTACGACAAGGTCTCGGACTACCTGCGGCGACCGGATATCTCCGCGATTGAGCCCAATCGAAGAATGCTTCTGACGCTGGTCTACCGAAAGCTGCTGGCGTCCTCGTCATTCGCCATCGCCCCCACGCTCCGAAAACTGGCGGAGCGATTGAGGGCCGAGGGCTCCCGGGGGGCGCCCCTGCCGACCGATGGCTTCGATTCCGAGCCCCTGCGGGCCTTCCTCGAGCAGGAGGACGAATGGCTCGACGGTCCTTCAGACCCGAAGCGAGCAATGCCGATCGAGAAGGAAATTGAAGAGCTCGAGAGGTATGCCACCTTGGCCGAAGGGATCCAAATCAATGCCAAGGGCGAGGCGCTGATTAAGGCACTCGACCGCACCTTCACCGTGGCCCGTGCCCATCAATGGCCTGAAAAGGCCGTGGTTTTCACCGAGTCCAAGAGGACGCAGGCCTATCTCTTTCGCCTGCTGAGCGAACGGGGCTACCGGGAACAGATCTCGCTACTTTCCGGTGATGGGGCGGGGCCGGCGCAGCGAAGCGGAATCATCGAAGAATTTCGCCAACGCACGCAGATCCTTCTTTCAACCGAGGCGGGGGCGGAGGGCCTCAATCTTCAATTCTGCAACCTGGTGGTCAACTATGACTTGCCTTGGAATCCCCAGCGGATCGAGCAGCGAATCGGCCGCTGCCACCGATACGGGCAAGAGCGAGATGTGCTGGTGATCAATTTCTTGAATCGCCAGAACGCGGCTGACGGCCGCCTGCTGGAGCTCCTGGAGGAAAAGCTTCATCTCTTCGACGGCGTGTTCGGTGCTTCGGACGAGATCCTGGGATCGCTCGAGGATGGCATCGCTTTCGAAAATCGCGTGCTCAGCATTTATCAGTCCTGTCGCACCTCTACCGAGATCGACGCCGCCTTCGACACGCTGCGCGCCGATCTGGAAAATCGGATCCAGGATCGGATGACTAAGACCCGCTCCTTACTGATCGACCGTTTCGACGGCGAGGTGAGGCGCCGACTTCGGCTGGTGGAAGCGGAGGCGCTCGAAGCAATCGCGCACCATCGAGAAGAGGGCCGAGCGCTGGCGAGCTCCGACGTCGAGGGTGGCGCTGAGCCCACACCCGCGCAAGTGATCGAGATCGTGAGTCAAATCAGGTCCGCCAAGGCCCCCGAGATCAGCTATCTCAAGCTCGACGTGAGCTTCCTGCCCAGTAAGTGTTCCAAGCTCGCCGGCAAGGAAGGCTGGTGGCTGGTGTACCGTTTCGAGACCACTGGGCTGGTGCCGAAACCCAAGCTCGTGCACCTGATTTTGCTGCGCGAAGGGGACGGATTTCGGACCCTGGCGATGGAGGATGCGCAGCACTTCCTGAGCCTGCCTGCCGCGGCGGAGATGCACCGCCGCCCCACTGGTATCTCGATCGCCTCCGCGCACGAGGCAGCGCTTTCGTCTTTGAGCGAAGAGGCGATCCGAACCGCGGAGGCGGCCAGCGCCGGAAAATTTGACGACGCACGGGAACGCCTCGATCGGTACGCGGAAGAATCCCTGGTCAAGCTGCGCCAAGCGACCGACCTGGCGCATCAGCGTTGGACGAGCGCGCGAGAGGACCTCATCAAAAGCGACGACCCCCTCGAACAGCGGGCGCACCGTTCGCTGATCAGCAAACGGGAGCGGGAGTATCGCCGCGAGCTGACCTGCTTGCGAGCCGAGGAAGAGGCGCGGTACGCCGAGAAGGACCAGCTGACCGCGACGCTGGCTCAGCAGACCAAGGTGACCTGCCACCGAACGCTGATCGCCACCGCCTATTTCTGGCTGTAGCCCGAGGACGCCGCCATTGGCGTCCCCTGGCCGTGCTTGGGGAGCGCCGCCTCGCCTATTTTCAACTGAATCGCGCCTGAGATCAGAGATATCTTGCAAGGCAATTTTCCGACCGGCTCCCCATCGGCGTCGAGCAAGACTTCCAGCTCGCTTTCAGCCTCGAGCGTTCGGCACCGAAGGCATCGCGTTCCGGACAGCCGGGTGTGCGATCCGCTGTACAGCGCCTTCGATTTCAGCACGAAATCTGAGAGTCCGTATCCGCGCCAGATGGTCACATCGAAAAACCCATCGGAAGGCATTGCCTCGGGCGCGACGCACATCCCACCACCGAAATACCGGCCATTGGCAACCGCCAGCGTGGTGATCGAAGCCAGCTCCGGTTTGCCACCGTCTACCGAAAACCGAACCGGTCGGTCGCGGTATTTCAACAGAGCCCTGATGCTGGCGATGGCGAAGCTGAGCTTGCCACCCAACATCTTGCTCGAGCGGTTCACCTCGCGATCCACCACTCCACTAATCCCGAATGAACAGACATTCGCGAAATATCGGACGATCGGTTCTCCGTCGTCTGTCAGGCATTCGAGAATTCCAACGTCCAACGGCAGCGTTGGTTCGGCCGCCACCCGATCGACGGCTGCCTTCAAATCCAGGCCCCAACCGAAAGTTCGTCGAAAATCCCCGCCCGTCCCCTGAGGAATTACCCCCAGGCAGGCCCCGGGGCTCAGCGGCTTTCGATCTTCGAAGAAGCCGTTCACCCCCTCATTGATCGTCCCGTCCCCCCCCACCGCCACGATGCACTGATAGCCCTCTTTGAGCGCCCGCGCAGTCAGCGCCGCGGCATCCATCGGCCGTTGGGTGAAGGCATGCGCCGTCCCGGACAGTCCTTGGGCAATCTTGGCATTGATCTCCAGCCAACGCCTCCCTGTTCTCCCATTGGCGCTCCTGGGATTGACGACAAAAAAGGTCCTCAACCGCTGCGTTCCTTATCCAATTCGTCGAATTTGCGCCGGAGATATGTCGCCAGCGCCACCAGCGGAACGCGGGTCGGACAGACGGCCTCGCCCAACAGAAGCTGCGCCTGATTCACCTCCCGCAAGGCACTTCCCATTTCCCTCAGGTGCGGCGTGGCTCGGGTGTACGCGACCGGAATGAAGCTCGGACCTTGGTAAGCCCGGGTTACTTCCGCTCCGGGTTGCGCATCGCAAAGGCCGCAGCAAATGCAGCGCTCCGCTCCTCGCAACAGGGCCCGCTCCTCCGCGGTGATCGGAAGCAAGCCTTCCGCCGCATAATTGGCGAGAAACTGCTCTCTTCCGGTTCTTTCCTCCCCCCGCAGGAGCCTCTTGAGCGGGTGAACCGCGAACGCGCGGTACCCCAAGTAGAGATCGGCAAGGATTCTTTTTCGAGATCTCACGCGTCGCTCAGTTTCCTCGATGCCCCGATCGAAGAGGCGCGGTGACTAAACGGGGGCGTTCCTTCCGAGTCAAGCCAGATGCTGCGGCGGGGCCCCCTTTGCATTCGCCGTCACTCACGCCCGACTCGCGCTGCGGCCTCGCCAGAGAGGTAGCCTGTAAGAATGGCCACCCCCAGACCGGTCTTGTCGCTGGCAGGATCGTAACCTCCAATCACCGAGCCCGCGGCAAAGAGGTGGTTGGAAACCGGGCGGCCGGTAGGTCCCAGGGCTCGCAGCTCCGAGTCGATCCGAATCCCGGCCCGAAAGACCTCCTGGCCGTCGGTGAACTTTTCCCCCTGAAGGTGGTCCAAGGACTGGCCTCTGAGCTCCTGCCTGGCGGCAAACACCGGCAACCCAAAGACCGTTTCCCGAAAAACCCCGTGTCGCGAGATGCCACCTCCGATGAACCGCCCGGTCGCCAATACCGTTCCTGGCGAACCGAGGTGGCCACCGGAGCTCAGCGATAGCTCCCCGGGTCCGACGCCTGCGCTGGCGTCGTCCTGCGTCACGACGATCTGCTCGCGTTTCAATGCCGCATCGAGCGCGGCCTGAAGTCGCAATCCCGGAACCGAGTTCGATCCAGCCAGGATCTCGAAGCACGGAATGCCGCCGATCATCTCCCCGAGTCGAGACGCGATATCCGGAGAGAGGGCACCCATCAACGGCGGCAAGAGGAGTGCCTCAACTCCGTCGGGGATCGAACGGCGAAGCTCCTCCGCCAGCTTTCGAAGACGATCTGGTGCCTCGAAGGCCTCCGCGAGCTGAAACGGACTGCGGTGCACATCTTCCAGCTGCCCGAACAAATGGCTGGTGATCAGGCGTACCTCGAGCTTTCGTCCAATTCGCAGGGCAGCGGCCTCCAATCCGGCCGTCACCAGCCTCCCATCGAAAAGGGATATCTGAGCGAACTGCACCACCGCGGCCCGATTCGGCAGCGCCGCCAGATCCGCTCCGAACTGGGAGAGCTGCGCCATCGCCGTCGGTTTCACCGTGCCCAGCGGCGTGGGCAGCAAGACGTTCTTGCCGGTTGGATTCGAGAGAAGGCCGGCGAGATGGCCAGCGGCAAATTTCAAAGCTTCCGAAAGCCGGGAAAGCTTCCGCTCCAGGACGGCATAGGGATGATCGGGACGCGCCCGGGCAACCTTCCGAGCCGCCTCTTCAAAGGGTATTCCCTGAGCCGCGCTGTCGCCGGCCGGTGCGGCCGGATCGGCGGCTACGTCGATCGCTCCCGAGGAAAGCGCGGTGGCGCCCAAAGCTCGACGAATAACCAGAACGCTCGCGCCCGCATTCTTGGCCGAGAGCGCCGCGATTGCGCCCGCCATTCCAGCGCCGATCACGACGACCTCAGGCATTCCGATAAGTTCCGTCCAGGTTGCCGACCGTCAGGTAGTTCCCGCGGTTGAGCTCTTCCTGCGCCAACTCTTCTCCGTCGAGCACCGATCGCTTCGCCTGGAACCGAGACTCCAGAAGGCGCAGCAGCTCGCGATGAGTCTCTTCCGGGGAGAGTCGACGCTCACGCGCGAAGAGCGCAGCGGCTGGACCGGCGCACTGCGTCCCCTGGCAAGGCCCCATGGTGATCCGACAGCGACGCCGCAGATCGACCAGATGATGGACGTTCTCCTCGCGGATGCAGTAGGCCGCCTCGGCATAGGAGGTCTGCTCACAGGGACAAAGAGAGGCGCGCAGCTCCGGTTCCCGTTCCATCAGCTCGCAGATTTTTACCGCGTTCGCCCCGTGGCGATAGGCCATCCGTCCCACCATCGGTTCGAAGACCTGGTAGTCGCGCGCCAGGTCCCGAACATTGGGAAACGACTCTCCTCCCGGCAATGGTTCCAGGTGGGTTCGACACTCGCCGCCCTTGTCCAATTGCTTGCAGGCAAGGTCGGTCATTTCCTCGCTCTGGAACCGGTAGGAGGCAAGCTTTCCTCCGATCAGCGTGAAGAGATTTGCCGCGCCCTCCGCTCGGTGATCGTAAATCGCATGCTCGCGGGAGAGGGCATCGCTCAACTTGCCATACTCGTAGAGGGTGGTGCGAATGCCCGCCCAGGCGCGCAGGATCCGGGCTTGACGAATGTTTGGAATCACGCTCTCGATGCCTTCAATCAGATATTCGACTTCATCCTGCGTCACCTTCAGGTCGTCTGGATCCCCGTAGAAATCGGTGTCGGTCGTTCCGATCACCGAGGTATCCGCGTGCGGGATGACGAAGATCTGCCGGCCATCGACTGCGCTGGCGATGATCCCGTAGTTCGAAAAACGGCGATCGAGCGACAGATGGACGCCCTTGCCGGGTCTGATCCGAACCTGAACGTTGGCCATCGCTGCTACCTTCGGGGCCCAGGCTCCCGCCACGTTCACCACCAGACGCCCGCGATGAGTGGCCTCCTGGCCGCTGCCTGCGTCCCGAACGCGGACGCCTTCGATCGCCCCTCCGGCGCCTCGCTCGAACCCCTTGACCTCGTGATAGGTCAGGACCGTTGCCCCGTGCCGCTGAGCCGACAGGGCATTGAGAACGCACAGGCGCGGCGCATCGATTCCCCACTCGTCCATCGACATGCCGCCGATCAAGTTGCGCCTGAGCGCTGGCTCGAGCGCGTAGACCTCCTCGGCGCTCAGCTTCACCGACGGCTTTCCACCCTTGTTGGGCTGGTAAAGATCGTAAACGCCGAAGTACACCTCCGTACCGTAGGCCAAGAACCGCTCGCGGAAGGTGGGATGATCCACGTCCTTCGCGGTCAGCGGCGCAATGAAAGGAATCCGGAACAGCAGGTGGGGGACGATGCGCTGGATGTAGCCGGAGTCAATGCTCGACAGCTCCGTCACCTTGCGGTCATCCCGCAGGTAGCGGATTCCGCCGTGAATCATGCCCGAGTTCGCCCCCGAGGCTCCGGCGGCGACGTCCTTCTTCTCCAGCATCAGCGTCTTGAGCCCGCGCATCGCCGCATCGCGGGCGATCCCGGTCCCGTTCACGCCGCCGCCGATGATGATCACGTCGAACTGGGCTGAATCGGGCATCGCTCGGTCAGTGCGGCGGAATACCGGTCGGCTTGACGTGGAGCTCCCGCAACTGCCGCTCGTCCACTTCCCCCGGCGCACCCGACATCAAGTCCACGCCTTTTTGCGTTTTTGGAAATGGAATCACGTCTCGCAGAGATTCGGAGCCAGTCAGCAGCATCGACAATCGATCCATCCCCACCGCGATGCCGCCGTGGGGCGGAGCGCCGAATTTGAGCGCATCGAGGAGAAAGCCGAACTTACTCCGCGCCTCCTCAGCTTCGATCCCCATCGCTGCGAAAACGGCGGCTTGCACCTTGGGATCATGCAGTCGGATCGACCCCCCGCCAATCTCGAAACCATTGAGAACCACGTCGTAGCGATAACACTTCGCCCGGCCCGGATCTGAGCTCAGCAGTGGCAGGTCCGAGTCATGAGGCCGGGTGAAAGCGTGATGGGCAGCCACCCATCTCTTGAGCTCTTCGTCGTACTCGAACAGCGGTGGATTGACGACCCAGAGAAAGTTCCAGAGCCCCCCGGCCCCATGTTCCGGAATGTATCCGAGCTTCTTGCCCAGGTGGACGCGGAGATTGGCCATCACCGTATGGACGATCGTCCAAACTGAAACAGGATCAGGTCGCCCGGCTTCGCAGCACAGGCCTGATTGATCGCCGTCCGCAAGGCAACCGAAACGAGCTTGGACAAGGGCGACTGGGTCCACTCTCCGGACTCGCCGACTTTTGCCCGCGCCAGACCCTTTGCCCCCATTCCCTTTACGTATTCTTCCAGCTTGTCGGACTCAGCTCTGGAGATGGGTTTGCGGGCAGGGACCACCATCGCTTTGACAATCCCCTGCTGCTCGACGGCCTCCCACATCATCGGAATTCCGCCCGCTTGCCCGTGCTCACGAATCAGATCGGTCAGAACCACGTGCTCCAGTCCAAATCGAAGGTCGGGCTTGTCGTTTCCGTACTTGGCCATCGACTGATCGAAGTCCATTCTTGGAAACGGAATCGGCAGCTCGACGCTCAGGATTTCGCCCCACAAGGTCTGGATCAGTCCTTCCACCACCTCGAACACGTCCTCCTGCGAGACAAAACTCATCTCTAGATCTATCTGGGTGAACTCCGGTTGACGGTCCAGCCTCAAATCCTCATCACGGAAGCACTTGACGATCTGGAAATACCGATCGAACCCCGCCACCATGAATAGCTGCTTGTAGAGCTGAGGGCTCTCGGCCAGTGCGTAAAACTTCCCGGGATTGAGTCGCGAAGGCACCAGGAAGTTGCGTGCACCCCCCGGGGTGTACCGACCCATGAACGGGGTCTCCAGCTCGAGGAATCCGCGACTGACGAGAAAGGAACGCGTCAGCGCATTCATTTTCGAGCGGGTGATCAGGGTTTTCTGCAGCTGGGGCCGGCGCAGGTCCAGGTATCGATGCGCCAAGCGCTTTTCTTCGGCGGTGTTGACGCCGTCCTCGATCATGAACGGGAGCGACTCCGAGCGATTGAAGATCTCCAGGTCAGAGGCCTTCACCTCGATCTCGCCGGTCTTCATTTTTGGATTCACGTTGGGGCCGCGGGAAACGACTTCGCCCCGGACACCCAGCACGAATTCATGGCGAAGCGACCCTGCAAGCGCGTGCGCCTCCTTCGAGAATTCCGGCTCGAAAACCACTTGGGTAAGCCCTTCGCGATCTCGAAGATCGATAAAGACCGCGCCGCCGTGGTCCCGGCGATTCTGTACCCATCCAAACAGCACCACCGCCTTGCCAATGTCGTGCCGGGTGAGCTCTTCGCAATGGTGGGTGCGTTTGAGCTCGGTAATGAATTTCACTGCCATGTTGGCTGACCTGGGAAAATGAGGGCGCGCACAATAGTGACAGAGCTCTCGAGCCGTCAATCGTCGAATCTAGCGGCAAACTTCTGGAAAACCTATTCCCTCCGCGGACTTAGAGAGTGAAAAGCGAACTCGCCAGGGCAGGCGCGCTGATGTCCGGCGGAATCATCTGCTGGGGGATAGCTTAGCTCGCGGCCCGAATATCCTTCAGCTTGAGGGACACGCGGTCGCGACCATTCCACGAGTCCATCTCCACCTGGTAAGCGAGATCGACCGGACCTTCGGCGAGCGCGATCCGCTTTCCCATCCCGAAACCGATGGCGTCCAATCCGGGTGCGGCATCGAGCGAAAGCTTCAGGTGATGTTCCTCTCCCTGTCGCTTGTTCGTCAGAAGCCGAGGCGAACAGGCGAGGCTCTTGGACACGAAAACCGGCTGCGGATTGCCGCAACCGAAGGGCGCCAGGGCCTCCACTCCCCGAACCGCGGATTGATCCAGCTCCCGAAGG
>WNFJ01224538.1_pt3 | contig 15162 bp, 13 predicted proteins | sample 5400461 | NCBI WGS metagenome assembly WNFJ01 (sample SAMN13153349, study PRJNA577476) | soil metagenome | isolation source: 115 cm saprolite on Douglas fir-dominated hillslope | place: USA:California | collected 2013-09-17 | reverse complement strand
CGCGGCGAGCTGAAGCCCGGCGCGCCAATCTTCGTGATCTCGCAACGTCAGCCGGACGGCACCCTGACAGCGGCGCGCGTCAACGTCGGACTCAACGGCCAGGTGCCGCCGATGTAGCGGAAAGACGGCGCCTCCGCGCGCGATCATCGTCAGCCCCGGGAGGACCCATGGCCGTCCAGTACGCCGTCTTCATCGCCGTCAGCCTCGACGGTTTCATCGCCCGCTAGAGCGGCGGCATCGACTGGCTCGATCCTTTCCACGGCGAGGACCACGGCTACGGCGCCTTCTTCGCCGGCGTCGACGCGCTGGTGATCGGCCGCGGCACCTGGGACACCGTGGTCGGCTTTCCGGAATGGCCGTACGGGGACAAGCGGGTGATCGTCTGCACCGGCCGCGCCGCCGACCCTCGCCACGGGCGGCTCGAGCGCGAGGGCGTCCGCCGCGTCTACCTCGACGGCGGAGCGCTGATCCGCAGCTTCCTCCGCGAGGGCCTGGTGGACGAGCTCACCATCGACGTCGTCCCGCTCATCCTCGGCAGCGGCCGCCCGCTCTTCGCCAGCGGCCTCCCCGAGATCCCGCTGCGGTTCGTCGAATCGAAGAGCTATCCCTCGGGGCTGGTGCAGATTCGATATCGGCGCGTGTGAACGGCGTCAGTGACGGCGCGGGCGAACGATCCTCCGGCGAACGAGCGGGTGCGCCCGGAACCAAGGATGCGCGTACCAGACGAAGTGCACCGGACCGTGGACGAAGTAGGGCCGCGGACCGAGGCCGAACACCCAGGGCGCGAGCACCCAGCGCCAGCCGAACCGAGGATAAAACACGAACTCGTATGTCACGCCGCTATTTACCTTCACCTGCGTGTACTGAGGGCCGGGTCGTTCATCAACGGACGTCGCGACACAATTCGCCGCCTTCCAATCACAGCGGGTCGATGCTGAAGTACGGTCCCCACCGGGGCTCGCCCAGCAGCACGTCGGGCGTCAGGTTGACGCCGATGTCGATGGCCATGCGCCCGATCGGCGTCAGCCAGCGCAGGCCGGCTCCCACCGCATCGCGAAGGACGAGGTGTTGCAGGATGTTGGTCGGAGTGCGCCAGAGGTTTCCCGCGTCATAGAAGAGCGCCATCTCGAACGACTGCGTGAACGGCACGCGCAGCTCCGCCCGCCGCGATCAGCTGCGCCGCGGGAATGCACCCGACCCCGCTCAGCGTTGCGGTGCAGGCGCGGATCTGCGCGTTGAGCTGATCGATCAGGTCCTGCGGCTGCAGCTGCTCCTCGTGGAAACCGCGCAGCGTGGTCGCGCCGCCCAGGTAGAAGCGCCGGTCGCCCGGCGTGTGCGAGGCGTCATCGAGCTGGAAGTTCCGCCCCGCGCGCGCGGAGAGCACGACGCTGGAGAGAACGGGCAGCGGCAGGTAGCCCGCGAGCAGGCCCTGCACCTTCAAGAGATTGACGTGGATGCCGCCAGCGCCCGTCTCGGCGCCGGCGAACGAGCGCAAGAGATCGCCGCCCAGCTGCGCGATGAGCCCCGACCGCGGGCGCGCCGGATCGTCCCGGAGATCGAGGATGGCGTTGGGGCGCAGCGAACCGAAGATCATGTGCCCGGGCGGCAGGCGAAAGATCTTCTGGTCGATACCCGCGAGTATGCTTTCCACCGATCGCTCGCCGAGAATTCCCAGGTTCTGGTAGCCGATCTCGTAGGCGACGCCCGCGAACAGCGGCCTGCGCTGCGTCAGCTCCACCGAGATCTGCGACGAGTACTTGTTCAAGAGATAGGTCGGCTGCAGCGCGCGCTGGTGGATGAGGTCGAGCCCGACCCGCAGCGCGTCGGTGAGCGGCCACAGCCGCGGCACCAGGAGCCCGAGGTCCACCACCCGCTCGATGGGATCGGAGGGGGGCGAGAAGTGGTCCTGGCAGAGCGAAGCTTCCGTCGCGCCCGGCGGACAGGTGCGTTGGTAGAACCGCGAGAAAGGAAAGTCGGCGCGCCCGACCGCCGTAAAGGTCAGGTTGCGCCCAGCGAGATTGCCTTGCGTCCATTGCGCCGCGATGCGCGGCCCATCCGCAAGCGAGAAGCCGAAGCTGGACTGGAAGTCGCGCGTCGGCCGCTCGCGCAGCTGCACCTGCACCGTCTTCTCGCTCTCGGCCACCTCGGGGTTGCGCGGCGTCAGCGTGGCGCTGAAAAAGAGCCCGGTGCGCAGCAGCGACTGCTGGCCGCGATCCATCACTTCCGGCGTCAGCACGTCGCCCGGCCGCAGCCCGACTAGGTCGAGCACCAGGCCCTCCACCGTGCGCCGCTGGCCGATCACCTCGACGTAGCCGACCTTCACCACCGGCCCCGGCTGGATGCGGTAGCGCACCTCGACGTGGCCGACGCCGCCGCTCTCGTCCGCGAAGTTCTCCTCGTCCTCGACGCGCGCGTAGAGGTGGCCGCGGCGGGTGAAGCTCTGCGTCAGCGCGGCGCGCCCTTCTTCCGCCTGGAGGTAGCTGAAGGGCTGGCCGGCCCGCAGCACGATGGCCGCGTCCAGCTCCGCCGCCGGCACCTCGCCGCCGCCCTCCACCACGATGCGCGAGACCACCGTCTGCTGGCCCTCGTGGATGGGCACCGTCACCGCCAGCCGCTGCTGATCGCCGCCGATGGGCTCGAGCCTCGGCGGCCCCGCGCGCACCAGCAGATAGCCCTGGCTCTTGTAGAGGTCCTCGAACTGCCTCATCGCGCGCGCGTAGAGCACCGGGTCGAAGACGGCGTCCGGATCCACCTTGGTGCGCATGGCGTGGGGATCCGGGACCGACCCCATCACGCCCATCCGCTCGACGACGCCGGGATCCGCGCGCGACGCCGGATCGCGGGGGATGTTATCGCGCAGGATGAGCAGCAGCCGCTCGCGCAGCTGCGAAGTGGAGATGCCCTGGTTGCCGGTGAAGATCACCTGCTCGACGCGGACCTGCCGGCCTTCGTCGATGCTGAAGACGATCTCCTCCGCCCCGTCGCGCGCCACCATCTCGCGCTCCGCCACCTTCGCCCGCAAGAAGCCTGCGCTGACGTAGAAGCGCCGCAGCCGCGCCGCCATCTCCTGCGCCGCCTGCGCGTCGAGCAGCTCGTCGGAGTCGGCGCCCAGCCGCGCCGCCAGCACCGCGTCGCTGAAGGCGCTGTTGCCGCGGATGTGGAAACGCACCAGCGGACCCGCCTCCACCGGCACTGTCACCCGCGCGCGGGCGGTCGACAGCTCCTCGACTTGCGGCGCGTCGACCCGCGCCCGCAGGCGCCCCGCCTTGCGATAGCGGTCGCGCACGCCGCGCACGCCCTCCTCCAGCGCCAGGAGGTTGAGCACGTCGCCTTCGCCCAGCTTGAAGGCGGCGGACAGCTCGTCGCGATCGAGGCCTGTCTCTCCCTCGAAGCGCAGCTCGGCGATGCGCGTCGGTTGGCCTTCGTCGATGGTGAGCTCCAGCGCGACGCCGCCCGCCACCTTCTTTTGCGAAGGCGAGATGCGGGCCATTCGATAACCGATTCGATAATACGCCGCGCGCAGCCCCTCGACCGCGATCGCCACCTGCTCGGGCTGGAACTCCGCGTTGACTTGTAGATTCGCCGTCTGGAGGAGGATGCTCTCCGCCAGCGCCTTGTGCCCCGGGAAGGTCACCGCTGCCAGCTTCTCCACGCTCTCGAGCACGAAGACGAGCCGGACCCTTCCCACCTCAGATGCTCCGGCCTCCGGCTTGCGCCCGTTCGCCGGCGGGGCCGGCTCGCTCCGCATCGGCTCGATGTACGCCGCCACCCGGGAGAAGCGCGATGTGGACCAGCGCGCGCACCGACTCCTCCGGCGCGCCCTCGAAGACGATCTCGCCCACCCGCGGCGGCTCTCCCTGTGCGCTCCAGAGCGGCGCCGCCGGCCCGCCGGCCAGCACCGCCGCGCACAAGAGCGCGAGCACCACCTACTCGCCCTCCCACTTGAGGTGCAGGTCGATGCCGAAGTCGGTGCCGGTCCCGCTGGTGATGTGCTCGTTGTCGAGCTGCAGCGGGGGGGAGAGGGCGTCGGAGAGCTGGTAGCTGATCACGCCGCGGTACCTGCGCGTGGTCAGGCCTTCGAGGAGCTTCAAGTCGAGGCCGCCACCGAGAAGTCGGAGGCGAAGTCGATGTTGGGATCGCGCAGGATCGCGTTCTTGGGAATGAAGCGGCGTACCTCTTCCGAGAAGCCGGTCACCTTGTTGAGCGCCTCGACGCCGATGGCGAGCCCCGAGTCGGCGGCGCTGAACGAGGACCGCTGCAGGTCCGTCGAGACGAACCCGAAGGTCAGCAAGAAGCCGAGGTCGGCCTCGGCGAGCGAGGGATCGGACGACAGCGCCAGGTGCGGCTCGGCCGGCGTGCCGAAGGCGTGCAGCCGCACCTTGTAGAGCACCGGGCCGGCCTTCACCTGAGAATTCGCCAGCAGGTCGAAGCTGGGCCGGATGCGCTGGCGATCGGTGAAGCTGAGCACGCCTTGCTCGATTTGGAATTCGTTGCCGCGGAAGGTCGCGGTGCCGTGCACCGTGTTCACCGACCCGAGCAGGCCCACCGCGCGCGAGGTTCCGGTGAGCTTGAGGTCGCCTTTCAGATCGGTGCGGGCGAGGTTGTTCTCGACGCGCACGCCGCGCGAGAGATGCACGTCGAGGTCGAAGTGCACCAGCACCGCGCTCTTGGTCAAGACTTTTGGCGTCGGCGGGCGCCGCGAGAAATCCAGCAGCGACCTCTCGATGTCGATGTCCTCGCTGTACTTCATCCGCGAGACGATGAGGTTGCCGCCCAGAACCGGCTCCAGCGGCGGACCGAAGAGCGTCAGGTCGCCGTCCAGCATGGCGGTGGTGCCTTCCTCGAATCTCACATTCACGTCGCTGACGTGGGCGGACATGTCGATCTTCTTCGGCTCGAGGTGGTCCATCTCCATGCCGCCGGAGAGCCGCGCCTCGCCGTTGTTGAGCTTGCCGGTGAGCGAGTCGATCACCAGCGCGTCCTGCGAGAAGGAGATGCTGCCGTTGAGCGCGCGCGCCGCGACCGGCAGCCCGCGCAGGCTGATGGCGCCCTCTTCCAGGCGCAGGTTGCCGAGCACGGTGGGCGACCTGGTGGTGCCGCCCACCACCGCCTGCACCAGGAAGGTCCCCGAGGCGTGCTCGACGTCGGAGACCAGCCCCTGCAGGACCCGCCCGTCGATGCTGGCCGCGAGCCGCAGGTCGAGCTTGCCGTCCTGCGCGCGGCTGCCCGAGAGCTGCGCGGTGGTGTACGGCGCCCGCAGCGCCAGCTTGTCGATGTGCAGGCCCGCGGGCCCGAAGGAGAGCTGCGCCGGGCCGTCGTTCTCGAAAGGCATGTCGCTGCGCACCAGCTTGAGCTGCGTCAACGTGACCGCGCCCGCGCTCTGGCGCCAGTCGATCAGGGAGCCGTTCAGATCCACGCTGGCTGCCACCGAGCCGCTCTGGATCTCCACCTCCGGCGCGAAGACGTCGGCGTAGGCCTTGAGGTCCGGCAGCCGCAGCAACACTGCGCATGTGTAAGGGAAGTCGCCGAGCAGCAGCGCCTGCCCCCGCATCGCGTGCATGCCGACGGTGCCGTGCCAGGTCATCACGTTGCCGTCGATCTCGAGCGCGAGGTCGCCGTCGCCGAGCGGCGCCTCGCCGGACCTGCCGTCCTGGAATTTCACGGCCGCGCCGATGCGCGGATGCGAGGCGACGCCGCCGACGTGCGCCTTGGACTGCAGCGGGCCGGTCAGCTGCGCCGCGCTTGCCGGGTCGAGGTCCGCGAGCGTGAAGTCGTCGGTGTGCGCGTCGATGTCGAGCTTCCAGTCGGGCCCGAAGCGTCCCGCCACCGCCAGCCGCGCATCGCGGTGGCGCAGCTCCAGCTCCTCGATCTGCAGGCGCGGCTCCTTGCCGTGCAGCGTGAAGCGCCCCTTGCCGCGATCGAACTTCTCCTCCCAGAGCGAGACCGAGTCGAGCAGGATGGTCGCGCTGCCGTCGGGCCCGGCGATGGGACCCTTCACGTCGATGACGCCGGTGAGGTGGCCGTCGACGTCCTTCTTGTCCTGCACCACCGAGAGCGTCGGCACCAGGCCCACCGCCAGATCGACGAGGTCGTGCAGGTACGCGTCGGTCAGCTCGAGGTGCGCCTCCGCCGGCATCTCCTCGCTCAGGAGATTCATCGAGATCCGGCCTTGGTACGCGCTGCGTTCCTTGCGCCCGCGGATGTGATCGAACGTCAGCTGCATCGCCTTGCCGCCGAAGGTCAGCTCCGTCGAGACGTCGCCCAGCGAGAGGTCGAGGAGGCGCAGGTCGCGAACGGAGGCGCTGCTCGCGACCTGCACATCCTCGTAGGGCCCGCTCACGCGCGCGGCCAAGTTGACGCGGCCGTGCGCGGGGATCGGCCCCAGGTGTCCGCGAAAGTCGTCGAGGTCGAGGCCTTCCGCGTGACCGCTGAGCTGCATGCCCTTGTGGACGTCGGTGAAGAAGGTGCTCTGCGCTTCCACCCGCGAGCCGCCCGCCTCCACGGTCGCGCGGCTCATCACCACTTTGTCCGCGTCGATGTCGACCGAGGCGAGGAGCTTGCCGCGCGCGAGCTCGAACACCCGCTTGGCGCCGCGCTTGTCGTAGGGCAGGTCGAGCGCGGCGAAGTCGGCGATGTCGGCGGTGGTCTCGGCCGCGAGCTGCAGCGGCAGGAGCGTTCCCTTGACCTGCACGCGTCCGCTGGCGCGCAGCACCACCTGGCTGTGGGCCAGGCCCAGCTTGCGCAGGAGCTCCTGCAGCTCCATGTCGCGCATGACGAGGTCGGCGGTCACCGGCAGCAAACGCTCGCTGAGCCACAGCTCCACCGCGCCGGTGAGCGCGCCCTTGCCCAGCGGCACATCCAGCCGATCGACCTTCACATGCGCGGGAGTCACGTCGAAGCGCAGCCGCGCGTCGCCGGGCTGGAAGCCCTCCAGCGCGAGGCCCTTGACGCGCAGGTCGCCCCTCACGTGCGGCCGCCCGTGGCTCACCGACACCGTGGCGTCTGCGGCGAGCGCGCCCTTGACGCCGTGCAGGACGCCGGGCAACAGCTGCCGCACCGCCGCCTCCAGATCGTCGGCGCGCAGGTTGGCCGAGACGTCGATCTGCGGATCGCACAGCCCCTGCAGCGTGCCCTTCACGAAAGCGGAAGCCTCGGTGCCGATCACGTCGGCGCGCTGCAGCTCGACCGCGCCGGAGCCGCGGAGATCGACCACGCCCGCGGTGCGGCTTCCGATGAGCCCGATGGTGCGGCCCGGCAGCTCCACCTTGCCGCCGTGGGTGGCGACGCGCACCGCCAGCTGACCGCCGCGGCCCTTGATCCCGACCGAGACGCGCGGAACCTGGAGGTGCAGCCCGTCCGCCTTCAGCTCGAAGCTCGCCTTGCGCACCTGCACGCGGCCGAACTCGAAGCGGCTCAAGACGTCGGGCAGGCACTGGCCGCCGCTGGGCGGCGACGAGCCCGCCTGGTCCAGCGCGATGTGCACCTCGGGGTGATCGATCTCCAGCCGCTCGAGGCGCACGGTCTGCGTGATGGGCCGCACCTTCACCTGGGCGAAGACGCGCACCACGCGCAGCTCGATGCGCCCGCCGGGGTCGCCGACCTGCAGCCCTTCGATGGTGAGCTTGCCGGACTCCGGCTCGACCGAGCAGCGCGCCAGCTTGACCCGCGCGGCGGTGGCCTCCTCGATGGTGGCGACCGCGTAGGCGCAGAGGTTGTTGGCGACGAAGTCGGTGCGCAAGAACGCGACCGCGCCGGCCGAGACCACGGCGGCGGCCAGTCCGACTGCGAGCAGGATTCGGCTTAGCACGGCGCTTGGCTCTCAGCTCGGCTTCGCCAGGCCGGCGAGGTAGCGATCGATCTCGCCCAGGTTGATGGGCTTGCTCTTCTCACCGGCGGGGGGAGCGGGGGTCTTGCGCCCAGGCGGGGCTGCGGCGGCCGCCTCCGTCGGAACGGCGCCGTCGAGGCCGAGGTCGAGCGCGACGCGGGCGATCATCGCCTCGTCGATCATGGGGGCGCGCGCGACGTAGCCTTCGAAGAGCGCGTTGTCGCACAAGGTGTTGATCACGCGCGGCGTGCCGCTGGAGAATCGATGAACTGCTTTGACGGCCTCGGGCGTGAGCGGCATCCGCGACGCGCCGGCCAGCCGCAGGCGGTGCTTGATGTACGCCTCGGTGCTCTCCGGCGCGAGATGATCGAGCCGGTACTTGATGGCCACCCGCTGCGCCAGCGGCGCGTCGAGCCTGAGGTTCTGCTCGATCTCGGGCAGCCCGAAGAAGATCAGGCTGAGCAGCTTTCTCTCCGGCACTTCCAGGTTGAGGAGGCCGCGGAACTCCTCCATCAACTCGCGCGTGGCCGCTTCGTCGATGAGGACCACCGCTTTCTTGCCGGACTCGTAGATCTTCACCAGCCGCTGGTAGAGCTGGCCCAGAAGCGTGAGCTTGTCCTCGCTGGGCGAGTCGACCCCCAGCTGGAGCGCGATGCGCTTGAGCAGCCAGGAAGCGGTCACGCCGCTGTGGATGATGACCAGGAGCGCCGCCTCGTACTCGGTCTCCGGCAGCGAGTCGAGCAGGCGCCGCGCCAGCGTGGTCTTGCCCGCCCCGATGTCGCCGACCAGGATGCCGAGGCCCTTCATCTGCGCGCACAGGTGCGTCAGGCGGACCAGCGCCTGCGAGTGCTGCGGCGAGTTGAAGTAGAAGCGCGAGACCGGCGCGTTGGAAAAGGGCTCCTGGGCCAGCTCGTAGTAGTCGAGGTAATTCATCAGACGAAGCCGATCTTGCGGTTCTTCCGCGCGGTCGAAGAAGGATCCGGATCATGTCCACCGTCGCCGGCGGTCGAGGACATGGTGCCCGCGGCGGACTGAAGCGACGACGCGCTGGAGCGGGCCTGCGCGGTGGCCTTCTGGGGAACGGGCGGGGTCCGGCTCGCTGCCTGCTTCACTCCAGGACGCGCCGGCGCGCCGGGCATCTGCTTCGAGACGTTGCCGCCCAGCCGCGCGATGCGGACGGCCACGTCGCGGTACTGCGGATCGGCGCGGTGGATGTCCCCGTACCGCTCCAGCGCCTCGGCGGTCTGGCCGGTGGCCTCGTAGGCTGCGCCCAGCTCGAAGGAAAGCGCGCGCCGCGCTTCGGCGGTGAGGTTCGCCAGCGTCAGGCCGCGCTTGAAGCAGGCGACGGCCGCTTCGGCGTTGCCGCGCTCCAGCTCGCAGACGCCGAGCATGGTCATGCAGTCGGCCGCGCGCGTCCCGCTGCCGTGGCGGATCGCCGTCTCGAACTCGGCGACGGCCTCGTCGATGAGACCCATCTCCTTGTAGGCGATGCCGAGGTCGTAGTGCGTCTGCGCGTCCTCGGGACGGACCACCTCCTGCACCTTGGCGCGAAACTCGCCCAGCACGTCCTGCGCCGGCACCTGGAAGGGGATGAGCGCGTCGCCGTCGAGCGGCCTGTCCTCGTCGGCATCGTCGCCGACCTCGGCCGCCAGTTCCGCCGCCAGCTCGGCGGCGAGGTCGTCGTACTCCGCCGGCAGCTCCTCGGCCTGCGCTTCTTCCGCGCCGCCACCCAGCTCGCCCAGGCGCTGCGCCGCCCCCGGATGGTCCGGCGACGCCAGGGTGATCGCCTCGAGGATCGCGCGCGCGTCCTCGGGCAGCCCGGCCTGGATGTAGAAGTCGGCCTCCGCGATGTCGCTCGCGAACTCGTCCAGGTCGTCGGCGACCGACACATGCGGGGGCTCCTCGACCACCGGCTCCGCCACGATGACATCCTCGTCGAACGGCTCCTCGACGATCTCTTCGTGCTGGGCGGCGTAGTCCCCGGCCGACGCGGCGATGGGCTCTACTTCCATCGCCTCTTCCTCGACCACTTCCTCGACGACCTCTTCCTCCTCCTCGACGGGCGGCGCGCCACCTGCCGAGAGGGCGGCGTTGCCCGGATCCAGCCCGCGCAGCTCGGCGCGCGCGGCGGCGGCCCGCGGATCGCCGCGCTCCAGCGAGAGCCGCAGCAGCGTCGAGAGCGAGGCGATGGCGTCGTCCTGGCGGCCGGTGGCCAGCGCGACCGTCTTGGCCTTCTCGTGCGCATCGAGGTTGTCGGGATCGGCCGAGAAGATCTTGCGCAAATGCTCGAGCGCTTTCTCGTGCAACCCGTACTTGATGTAGACCTCGGTCTCCTTGAGCAGCTTGGGGACCGCGGCAGCGGTCGGCGGCGGACCGGAGACCGCGGGAATCGGAGCTGTCGGCGGACGCGACGCCAGGTGGACGGGCGAGGTCGGCGGCCGCGCAGGGGCCGGGCGTGCGACCTGCCCCGTCTGCGGACGGGCGGATTGGACGAAAGCGGTCGATGAACGCGCCGGCGGAGTGTTCGGCCCGGGGCGCGCCGCGACGGGCGCGGCCTTGGCCGGCGCAGTGTGCGGGCGCTGCTGCGGCGCCGATTGCCCAGCTTCCCGATCGAGCCCCTTCAGCGCTGCCTTCAGCTCCCCGTCGTCGGGCGCCAGCTCGAGCGCCTGCGTATAGGTCCGGCGCGCTTCGTCGGCGCGGCCTGCGTCGAGGTGGACGCGCGCCAGCTCCTTCAGCACCGAGACGGTCTTCGAAGCCTGCCCCAGCTCCTGGAACGCGCGCGCCAGCATCTGCAGCGTGCCCAGGTCGCGCGGGTTCGCCTTGAAGCAGATCTGCAGCTTGGCGAGCGCCCGCTTGGAGTCGCCGCGGCTCAAGTAGCTCTCGGCCAGCTCGCGCGCCAGCGTGACGTCGCCCTGATCGAGGTGGCTGATGCGCTCGGCCACCCGCAGGTAATCGTCGCTCCGGCCGTTGCGCTGCAGGTACTGGGCAGCGCGGCGCAGCTCGGCGACCGCTTCGACCAGGTTGTCCTCGCGCGCGTATTGCTCGCCGAGCCGGATGCGCGCCGCGACGTTGTCCGGGTCGAGGTCGACCAGCTTCTTGAGCGTGTCGAGGCTGGCCTTGGTGTCGCCGATCTTGTCGTAGTACGCCGCGACGGCCTGCCACTCCTTGGTGGCGTCGCCGACGAGGCCCAGCTGCTGGTACAGCTCGGCGAGGCGAACGTTGACCTCGACGCGGTCGATGACCTTGAGCACCTGCTTGTAGAGGGCGACGGCCTTCAGATAAAAGCCCTGCGCCGCGTACGTCTTGGCGACCTTTTCGAAACAGTCCGCCGCCTCCGCCTTGCGGTTCATCTTCTGGTACAGCTCGGCGAGCTTTTGCAGGACGCGGACGTCGTCCGGGTCCACCTCGAGCACGCGCTGGTATTCCTTGACGGCCTTGTCGAACTGACCTTTGGAGATCAGCTTCGAGGCCGACTCCATGACCTTGTTCTTGTCCATCGGTCGGGTCGGCTCTCGGGGGCGGAAAGGGTCGGAAGGAACAGCAGGACGCGGCTCACCAACGTAACGGAAAATCCGCTTTCCGGTCAAGGAAGTGGCTGGCTTACAAATACGCTCGGAGAGCCTCGAAGATTCCCCCGGCGCAGGCCTCGGAGCCAAGGAGAAAGGGCCTCAGGCAAGAGCGGCTTTGGTGGCGCAGCCGCCTTGGGGCCTGAAGCTCGAGCCTGGGCCTGAAACCCTGCTAGGAAGGACTTTCCGCCAGCAGTTTCTCGACCAGCCGCGTGTCATAGCGCCCTTGTACGAACGGCTCGTACATCAGGAGCCTTTTGTGGAAGGGGATATTGGTCTTGATACCTTCCACGATGTACTCTTCGAGCGCGCGCCGCATCCGCATGATGGCGGCCGGCCGGCTGTCGGCGATGACGATGAGCTTCGCCACCATCGAATCGTAGAACGGCAGCACCCGGTACTGCTCGTACGCGCCGGAGTCGATGCGCACGCCGAGGCCGCCGGGCGGGTTGTAGGCGGTGATCAGCCCCGGCGACGGCGCGAAGGTGACCGGGTCCTCCGCGTTGATGCGGCACTCGATCGAGTGCCCCTTCATGGTGATGCTTTTCTGCGTGCGCCCCAGCTCCTCGCCCGAGGCGAGCCGGATCTGCTCCTTCACCAAATCTATGCCGGTCACGCTCTCGGTGACGGGGTGCTCGACCTGGATGCGGGTGTTCATCTCCATGAAGTAGAAGTCACCGCGCTCGTCGAGCAGGAACTCGATGGTGCCGACGTTGTTGTACCTGACCTCCTTCATCGCCTCGACTGCGACGCGGCCCATCCGCTCGCGCAGCTTGTCGTTGAGCGCCGGGCTGGGGCTCTCTTCGAGCATCTTCTGGTGGCGCCGCTGCACCGAGCACTCGCGCTCGCCGAGGTGGATGACGTTGCCATGCTCGTCGGCGACGATCTGGATCTCGATGTGCCGCGGCCGCTCGACGTAGCGCTCGACGTACATGTCGCCGTTGCCGAAGGCGGCCAGCGCCTCGGCGGAGGCGGTGCGGTACTGCGGCGCCAGCTGCTCCTTCTCGCGGACGATCTTCATCCCGCGCCCGCCGCCGCCCGCCGCCGCCTTGAGGATCACCGGGAAGCCGACCTTCTCCGCCAGCCGCACCAGGTCGCGCTCCTCGTGCACCACGCCCTCGCTGCCGGGCAGCTGCGGGAGGCCGGCCTCCTTCATCGCCTCCTTGGCGCGGATCTTGTTGCCCATCATGCGGATCATCTCCGGGCGCGGCCCGATCCAGCCCAGCCCCGAGTGCAGCACCATCTCGGCGAACTCCGCGTTCTCGGAGAGGAAGCCGTAGCCGGGATGGATTGCGTCCGCCCCGCTCACTTCCGCTGCGGAAAGTAAAGCAGGTATATTCAGGTACGATTCCTTGCTGGGCGGCGGGCCGATGCAGATCGACTGATCAGCGAAACGCACGTGCAGCGAGCTGGCGTCGGCCGTCGAGTGGACGGCCACCGTTTCGACGCCCAGCTCCCGGGCCGCGCGGATGATGCGCAGCGCGATCTCGCCGCGGTTGGCGATGAGGATGCGGTGAAACATCTGGAACGCATCTCATAACTCAATTGTAACCGCTACAGCGTAGTCGCCAAGCCGCTTGCGATGGCCGCGACTAAGCCGCCGGCTCGAACTTGAAGAGGGCCTCGCCGTACTCGACCGGCGAGCCGTTCGGCACCAGCACTTCCACCAGGCGGCCCGGCAGCTCGGCCTCGATCTCGTTCATCAGCTTCATCGCCTCGACGATGCAGAGGACCTGGCCCTTCTTCACCACCGAGCCCACTTCGGCGAACGGCGGGTTCTCCGGCGACGCGGATCGATAGAAGGTGCCGACGAACGGCGAGTTGACGGTGAAGGTCTTGTTGTCCGCCTTGGGCGCCGGGGCTGGGGAGGCGCTGCCAGCGGCGCCGGACCAGCCATCACCGGCACCGCCTGCACGGAGGTGGTCGGCGCCGGCGGATGTCCCAGGCGCAGGTCGAGAGTCTCCTGGCCGGAAGCCCAGGTCAGCCGGGTGACGTCGGTCCCCTGAAGCGCCGCGAGGATTGCCTTGAGCTTCTCGACGTCCATGAGCCCCCTAAATCAGCCGACGCGCGTCAGGTACGCGCCGCTCCGCGTGTCGATCTTGAGGATGTCGCCCTCGTTGATGAAGAGCGGCACGTTCAGCGTGTGTCCCGTCTCCAGCGTCGCCTGCTTCAGGGCGCCCGACACCGTGTCGCCGCGCACGCCGGGATCGGTCTTCGTCACCTTCAGCTCGACCGTGTTGGGCAAGTCCACCGAGATGGCGCGGCCGTTCCAGAAGAGCACCGACGCCTCCATGTTCTCCTTGAGAAAGTTCTTCGAGTCGCCGAGCCCGGCTGCGTCGATGTGGCTCTGCTCGTAGTTCTTGGAGTCCATGAAGACGTAGTGGTCGCCCTCCTTGTACAGGTATTGCATCTTCTTCTCTTCGATGTCGGGGCGGCCCACCTTCTCGCCCGACTTGAAGTTCTTCTCCAGCGTTCGGCCGGAGATGAGCGACTTGTAGCGCGTGCGCACGAAGGCGTTGCCCTTGCCCGGCTTGACGTGCTGGAACTCGACGATCACGAACGGCTCGTTGTCCATCAGGATCTTGAGCCCGTTGCGGAACTCGCTGGTGTCGATCACGTCGGCCATGGCGGCACTCCTCCCAAGGGCGCGACGGTTTACAACAAACCTCCTGGACCGTCCAGCGCGAGCAATCGCAACTGCAACATCATTTTGCTTCGCCGATCAGAGCTGGGCGGCGAGGCGCGGCCCGGCCAGGCGCAGCTCGTACCGGGCGCGGCCGACATTGCCTTCGGGCGCCATGGTCAGCACCACGAAGTAGTCGGGCGTCAGCGGCCGCGCCACCGCCACCATCTTCTCGGTTCGGATGGAAACCTCGGAGGCCTTGCCCATCTGCAGCGTCTCCGCCGCCTGGCGCACCTGCGAGATGATTCCCGAATACTCGATGAGGAGGGTGTTCATCTCGATGACGTCGGAGGGCCGGGCTTGATGGGTTTCGATGGGGATGCCGTCGAAGCCCATCACGCTGGCGGCGAACGAGCCCTCGACCTTGCCGCAGATCTGCTCGAGGTCTTCCTTGAAGCCCATCCCGCTCCTTTCCGATGTTACTGCCGTTCCGGCCTCCGCCCGCCGCGGGGCTAGCCCTTCTTGCGGCTCTGGATCTTCTGCAGCAGAGCCTGCAGCGCTTCGATCCGCGCCTTCGAAGACGGCAGCTCCGTGAGCCGCTGCCGCGCTACCTCGTCGCCCTGCTCCGCGAGCCTCCGGTAGATCTCGCGCGCCTTCCCGAAAAGGCCCTGCTTTTCGTACAGCTCGGCGAGCGTGCGGGTCGCCATCCGCGGACCCTATCGGATCCTCCGCACGCGCGCTACATGCAGCTCAGGGTGGCGGTACCCACCTGCGTCGCCCAGAGGCCGCCGAGGCCGCAGCCGGCGGTACTGCAGAAGCGGAAGAGATACTCGCGCTCCGAGGAGTTCACCAGCGATCCGTCGAGCAGCTTGCCCTCGAGGTGGAAGGTCACCCGGATGTACGTTCCGTTCGGCACCGAGATGGTGGCGCCGGTGAACATGTCGACTTCCACCGTCCCTTTGCCGCCGCCCGGCACTTCGACCCCGCTCGCCGCGACCACTGTCTGTCCCGGAGGCGTTCCCGCGGAGGAAGGGATGTACTCGTAGTTCAGCACCGCCTGGTGCGGCAGGAAGGTGGTGGTGTCCGTGCGCAGCAGAGGGTTGAGCGCGGTGGTCGGGCTCAGGTTGTTCAGCAGCACCGCGGCCACG
>WNFJ01074648.1_pt1 | contig 15165 bp, 15 predicted proteins | sample 5400461 | NCBI WGS metagenome assembly WNFJ01 (sample SAMN13153349, study PRJNA577476) | soil metagenome | isolation source: 115 cm saprolite on Douglas fir-dominated hillslope | place: USA:California | collected 2013-09-17 | reverse complement strand
TCGGAAAATGCCTGATGCCATCCTTTCAGTGCCGCCTGGTCTTCCTCCAAGGTGGCATTGCGATGGATGCCGTGGTTGACGAAATCTTTGGCGTAAAGTTGTGCAGCGAGTTCGAACCGCCCACCGCTGAGGATTTCTTCAAATGCGCGTCTTGCGATTGCTTTGTTTTGTTCCTGCAAAGAGGACGCAAAAATCAAGTTAGTAAGCAAGAATGAACAGGTGCTAATAATGCTGACTATTTTCATGAGCTTCGTTTTGTTGAGGTTTGTTGTTATTCCAAATTAATAACGACCTTCCCTCGCGCCGCAGAACGATAGTCGCGGTCCACTTCAAGAAGCGTTTTAATTTCATCGAGCTAAAGAAACACGGGTAACCGCAGCGACGCGGAGGTAGTTGAACGCGATCCGAAGCGATTCGGTTTGCTACGAGTTGATGCTCCGATTCCTTTAATCAAAAGCCAAAAACTCACCACAAGCTCGAAAATCGCCATGGGCGAATCGAACCAGTAGTCGTTAACAACTCTGTTGAAGTGAGGAAAAATTAGAAAGACAAAGGCGCAGATGACGCACCACGCAGAAGCGATAACACCGAAAGCAGCCAGTGGTTTGGGGATATATCCCGACTTCAACCACAAGTAGCTGCAAACGGTGGCGGCCAAGCCGAAGAACGGCAGGCCGACATAGTAATCGTCGAAGTTCGCTGCGATCTGCAGGCGCGCCATGGCTTGCAAGCGGTCTGCTTCGAAAACTTGCAGGTAGGCTGCGCTCCCGAGCAGTCGCAGCGCGCCGAGCAGATTAAGTGGCGCAAGGAACCATAACAACGCGAACACCAGACGGAAGAGAGCTCCGAGCAACGCGAGGATCCGATCTACCCGCTTAAGAATCACATAAAGCGATGTAAGCAGAACAACCACGCTTGCGCTGCAAATGAGGAAACAGGTAAGCGCGACTCGCACTTGAGTTTGGTGCGCCGCGAAATTCCGAGCAGTTTCGACGGCATTGCCCGGTACGAGCAACGGGCTGAGCAACGCATAGTTTCCGACGACCACGATCACGAACGCGAACAGGCCGCTCACGCCCGCGATCTTTGCAGCGACTCGTTGGGAATTGTCGATCGTGTTCATGCCTTCATTTCTACGCTATGGCGGGTGTGAGCGATGGCACCTTTGCGCCTCTGATCAGGAGCCAAAGCATGATTGCCATTTCGGCGAAGAACGCCGGTTGCAACCAGGCGAAGGCGGTTTCGTAATTATACGGGAAGAATTGCGCCGTAATGCTAAGCGCAATCCAGGCGAAGCAGGCGATGATCAGCCAAACGCCCAGCAAGCGGGGCAGGAAACCGGAGCGAAAAACAAGCAAGCCGAAAGGAAAGAGCCATACGCCCCAGAAAATCTCACTGATGAACTCTCCCTGACTGTCCAATCGGATGAACAGCATGGCGAGTGCGTCAAGTTGCGGTTTATCGAATACGGTCAAAAATTCGCCGCCACGAAAAAGAATAACTGCCGCGATATTGTTCAGTGCATTCAGAAAGCCAACCGCGGCGGACACTAAAACGAAGCTCACCATCAGCAATGCCCACGTGTTGTTTACGCTGCTGAGCAAACGATACAGAGCGATCGCGAGGCAGATAAAAATTACGTGCCCAATCAGATCGCCGAAGATCGACAATCGAAACATCGTTTCGTGTGCCAGAATATTGTCAGCCGTGGCGGCGGCGTTGCCGCGTACGATGAGTTTGCCCGGAACATAAAGCATCGCGAATGGCGCAATGAGGACGAGCGACAAATAGATCGCGCCGGCGATGCGCGCGGCTTTCTTGAGTGGGTGCATAGGATTTCTCTCCTTCATTATCAGGCATGGGCTGCTAAGTTGTTATTCAAGCGCTATAACGACTTTCCCGCGAGCGTGTCCTTGTTCGAGGTAACGAAGCGCCTCCGGGACATCACTGAGCTTGTAAGTCCTGTCGATAACAGGCGTCACCTTTCCGGATTGCATCAAATCGGCCAGGATCGTCATGTCCTTTTTATTAAATTGCGCGATGTAGCTGATGAACTTTTGGCCGACGAACCGTGACCGCAGATATGCATCGAACTCACCAGCCAAACGCTTCGCGAAACCGTCGTGCCATCCCGCTCCTCCGACCCCAGCCATGACGCAGACCCCATTTGGGTTCAAAATGCGTCGGCGTTCCGAGAACGAATGATTTCCTATGAGATCGTAAATCAGGTCGTAGCGCTGATCGGTTTTGGTGAAATCCTCTTTGGTGTAATCAATCACGTGGTCTGCGCCGATTGATCGGACAAGATCGAGATTGCGCGTGCTGCATACGCCGGTCACCTCCGCGCCGAATGATTTCGCTATTTGCACCGCGAAAGTTCCCACGCCGCCCGAAGCACCGTTGATCAAGACTTTCTGGCCGGACTGGATCTTTCCTTTGTCGCGAAGGCCCTGGAGCGCAGTAAGCGCAGCCACCGGAGCCGACGCTGCTTGCTCGAACGTCATGTTGCTGGGTTTTGGCACGACTCCGCGATCTGACAGAACGCAGACATACTCAGCGATGGAGCCGTTTCTCCCGCCGAAAACTTCGTCACCGGGCTTGAAGTTCGTGACGTTCTTGCCAACTGCCTCGACGGTTCCGGCGTAGTCAACGCCTAGTCGAGTGTCCTTTGGTTTGCGCAACCCAAGCAGCGGACGAATCAACCACGGGCCTCGAATGGTGAGGTCGAGAGGATTCACTGAAGCCGCGCGAACTCTCACCAGGAGTTGATTGTCATTCGGAACCGGCCTTTCAACGTTCTCCAGCTTGAGAACATCGGGTGAACCATATTCGCAGTGAACGATAGCCTTAATTGGATTGTTCGGGGCTGCGCTACCGCGATCGCAATCATTCGTCGACATCCAGTAGGCGATGAATGTCACTAATACCAAAGCGACGAAAATAACGCCTGCACTCCATTTCACGATGCGCTTCCAACGCTTACGAGAGCGACGCTCTGGTTTTGTTTCATTCTTCATAGTTCTTCGCCCACCAGCGTGTGCTTGAATCAGAGTGGTCCGCGATAACGGCGCAGCCGTACTGCTGCCACAACGAATGCCGCGGCGACTATCAATCCGAGCCAGAGACCCGGCGTGCTCAGGTATCTCAATGGCGTGAGTTGTGGGCTGTCGATCGAATGCATGTTGAAGGCAAAAGCCTTCGGCGCGAATCCCATCACACGGTGTTTTAACATCGAGCCGAAATGGGAAGTGCCGAACGTGATCTTTTCGAAGAACCCAATCGCGAGAAACGGCACGACCGCCCAAAGAAACGTCGCGCGCCGGGCCCAGCCTGAGACGAGCAACGCCCAGCCATAGATCGGCGCATGCCAAAGCGCAATTGCGACCAATCCGTAGAGCAGAATGAGGGACTGCTGGAATGAGTTGAAATTTGTCCAGGTCGATCCCGGACTCATGCCGTGAGTTATGAGGAGTACGCTAGTCCAAAGGAGCATGACTAACTGCGTCGCTACGATGATCGCGAACGTAACCAGCGGCAGAGCTACCAATGGAATTGTCGCCTTCGAGAGCAGTGTGGTGAGATCTGACACCGGCAGCGATTTCCAAAACAGGATGCTGCGGTCGCGGCGCTCGCCGTGCAGCGCGTCGAGACAGTAGAACACGCCAACGATAAACGCGGTGAAGATCAACATCATCGCCGCGACGTTGTATGGCGCCTCGATTGCCGCTCGCGCTTTGGCAGGGTCGAGCAATAAAACGGCGCGGCGGCGTTCCGGCAGACCAAGCGTGCTGACGAGGGACCCGAGCGCAACGTAGATCGAGCGGTTCTCCCACAGCTCTCGCAACACAGACCAGTAGAACGGTCGCGTCGGCGCATTGTAGCCGGGGTCGGTGACCCCGATAGATTCGGGCACAGTGTCGGATGGAGTATTCATCTAGCTGCTCCTATTTGATCTGCTTGCCGCGCCGGAGGCTTTTGCGAAGGCGGGCTCATCACCGCGACGAACAAATCGGCAATGCTTGGCGTGCGCACGTCACCAAGTGCGGCGAGTTGGTTTCGATCGACGCGATCGAACAATAAAACAGTCCGGCCAAAGACCGGCCGCTCGTATATTGGCTTGAGCGAACGCGCGCCGGCCAGATGGTCCGGGTGCACCATCACCTCGATGTAGCGCGACTCGAATTCTTCCATGCTGCATTCGAGCACAATGCGGCCGTGGTTGATGAAAATGAGATCGGTCAGGACATCCTGTACTTCTTCGACCTGATGCGTGGTTACCAAAATCGTCCGACTGCGATCGAAATAATCGTTCAGCAGCGAGTCGTAAAATTGTTTCCGATATAAAATGTCCAGGCCAAGTGTAGGCTCATCCAGCACGAGCAAGCGCGCGTCGATCGCCATCACGATCGCGAGATGCAACTGCGCAACCATTCCCTTGGACAATTCTCTGACTTTGCTCGCGCGCTTAATCTCCGTCTTTGCTAGAAAACGTTCCGCTTTTGCGCGATCAAACCGCGGATGCACACCCGCGACGTAGTCAAGCAACTGCCTGACCCGAATCCAACGCGGCAGCACTGCGACGTCAGCGATGAACGAAACATCGCGCATCAACTCATCGCGCGAGTTCCACGGATCGCGACCGAGGACTTTCAATTCCCCTTCATATGACGTGAGACCGAGAATGGCGTTGAGGGCCGTGGTTTTGCCGGCTCCGTTTGGGCCGATAATTCCCAGAATGCGTCCCTCCTCGACACGCAAGTCGATGCCGTCCAGTGCTACAGTTGTGCCGAAGGTTTTGCGAAGACCGCGTGCTTCTATCGTCGCCATGGCATTAACGTTTTCTCGATGATGACCGGCGCGACGCTGCGGCATCCAGCTCTCTTTGTGTGAGACCGAGCCTCTCGATCTTTTCGGCGATCCGCGGCCATTCGTCGGTGAGAAATTTCTGGCGTTCGCCTTTCAACAACTGATCACGCGCACCCGGCTTGACGAACATTCCGAGGCCGCGCTTCATCTCGACCAAGTCCTCACCGACTAATTCCTGATAAGCTTTCAGCACGGTAAGCGGATTGACCCGGAACTCAGCTGCGACAGTGCGTACCGATGGCAGTGGATCACCTTCTTTAAGCACGCCATCGAGAATCATATGCACGCCACGATCGCGAAGTTGGCGATATATTGGTTGAGTTTCATTCCATTCACGATTCATCCTGTGCTCCAAACTCCCTTGGCGACAAGGCTGCGCGCTGCCCCTGTGATTGCGTGCTCTGTCTCATATAGTGATATAGATAACTATACCACCAGAGCACACGCAAGCTTTTTTTTGGGAAATTTTTCGGGGCGAGTTTACGAGACTGAAATAGGGCCGGCCATTACGACGACCAGCCTCATTTTGCCAACGCCTTACGGGGTGAATAATCCGTCGGATACAAGGTGCGATCCTGTATCTCACCGACGAGCGGTCCGTACATTTCACCCGTCTCCTTCTTGATCTTAATCCATTCCTGGTCCCGCAGGAATTTCTCCCAACAATCGGCCATGGTTTCCCTGTCAGGCCATTCAAGCAGATAAACGAACTCGGTTCGATTGTCTCTTTTCGATTCCCAGGTGGCAACTATCTTGAAGTCATACTTCGCCATGATCCGCATGGCATGATCTCGAAATCGGTCATGAAACGCTTTTTTATTGCTATCAAATATTTCGTAGATCCGTAGCTGATGAATGACACTTTGTTGTTCGACCGCGCATAATAATGAACTCTGCGGAACAATGACGCCGACCGCCAGTATAACGGTTAAGACAATGAGTAGTCTGTATTTATGTGCTGCAGGACTATGGATCATAGCTTCTTTTCGTTGAAGCTTCCGAGATTGGCTGTAATGCCCGCAATAACGTGCAGATAGTCGCTGCGAAAATGGTCGCCGATTATTTGTTCATCTCGATCTAGCGTACCATTCTGAACTGCTTAATCGGATGCGCTCCCTTTAGTGCATGATTTTATTTGGACTCCGTTTTACGTAACGGAAGGGAAGCTTGCCCGAAGACATAACGCCAGCCCGATGGAGTGCGGACATAAGTGTCGCTAAACCATAGTTTGCAATCGACTGGTTTGCCCGCCTGTACCGCCTTGATCCAAAGAAGGGCAGTCACGACTGCCGTGTCGCCCCACACTCTGACTTTCTGTGTTCCAGGTTCCTCGTCCTGACGTTCGTAGATGACTTCCTTCGTTCGAGCTGATTCAATCAGATCGGCTTTGCTAGAAACTTTGCCGCGCCCGGTCACCAGGACGAAGTTGTCGGCTAAGATCTGATCCATTGCAGCGGCATCGTTGGATTTAACTGCAGCTTGATATTTCGTGTCCAAGGCGGCCACAGTCCTTACGTCTTCCTCTGAAGAGGCATTCAAGTCAGTCGCGGTGCCCAACGATAACGCGCTTATCATCAAGATCAGATTTCCATATCCCGACAGCACTTGGATGAGATCGCGCGTATGTGAAGTGAATGAAGTCATAATTTTTATTGAATGATGTCCCCAGGCTTGGCCACCTCCACCTTGGTCGTCTTCCAACCGATCATGAGACCAGAGTTGGTAAGCAAGATCCCAGAGAGGTTGTTGCCGTGATGTTCGTGATAACTTTCCTCGAGCAATTCAGCACTTCAATTTTGTTACTAAGCACAAGCAAGCTTTTTTTCCCAAAAAGTCGCTACTGCTTAGCTGACGGTTTTTTGCTCGGTTAATTTCACGAGCGTGAACAACGCGTGATTGACCGGCGCCGGAATCCCAAGCTTTGCCCCTCGACGGGCAATGTAGCCGTTCAGGGAATCAATCTCTGTCGGCCGGCCACGATTCAAATCCTGCGCAGTCGATGACAGGGCGTCGGCCATTTGCGTGGCGATCTCCATTGCCGCCGCCATTCCGGATTCGCGGTCGCGAACGCCCGGCAAAACGACGCCAGCGCCGTGACCCACCGCCAGCACTTCATCGACAATGCGTTGCATCAGCAGTTTTGCATCGGAGTTTTGCGCGATTTCACCATACCGTGCATGTCCTAACGCGGAGATCGCATTCAACGCGCAATTGCACAGAAGCTTCACCCATAGTTCGCCTTCGATGTTGTCTGAGATCCGGCACGGTATGCCTGCGTCGATGAAAAGATTTGCCACTTCTGTTGTTTTCTCGGAAGGCGGACCGATGATCAAATCACCACGCGCGAGATGCTTTACGCGACCGGGTTCCGGCATCGATACCGCGACGTAAACCGCGGCTGGTAACACGACGACATTCGCTGCGGCGCGAACCTGATCCGCATTGTCGACACCATTCTGCAAGCAAACAACCGTCGCATCGGGTCGAAGGAATGGAGCCATTTGATTTGCGGCTTCCTGCGTATCGTTTGCTTTGACGCAAAACAAAATCAGCGAGCAATCTCGAACTGCGCTCATTTCGATTGTCGCCCTGGCGCGGATTCGCTCCAGGCCTTGCGATTTGTCCAGAACAAGACCTTTCGAATTCATTGCGTCAGCGAAATGCCTTCGTCCAACGAAGACAGTAGGCGCGCCCGCACGGGCGAACATGCAACCGAAATAACCGCCGACCGCACCCGCACCTACCACCGCAATCCGCGGCCACTCTTGAAGTTGACTCATCGGCTGATCCGTTTTGCAGTTCGCACAGTGTAGCCGAGATGCACGCGCGCGTCAGCGCAGATAGAGGCTTGCTTCAGCGGCAAAATGCCCGCCCGTACCGTCAAGGTTCTCTGCTGAGCGCTGGTTGATAGAGCTATTTTTGCGGCAGGACGATCTCGTCCAACTTGTAGTTTGAGTAGGCCTTCGGCTTGTCGCCTCTGGCGATAATCGCGTCAACCACGCGGGCAAACGCTTCGCTGTGCCAGTGTTTCCGTGTCTCCCACCATTGGCGCACACCGTCGTAAGCAATGAAGTCCCTCATCGTCCGCTCAATTTCATCCCATAACTCCTCACTAAGTATCCCTTCGCGACGGGAGTAATACATTCCTTCGAAGTTCTTGAAGAAACGATTTTGGAACGCGCTAAATCGGAGCTTGGCGATTGTATCGAGATCGTGGAAAGAGTGCACGCCACGAAGAAAAAGCGCAGCGAACTCCGCGTTCTCGTGTAATGCCTTTGTCAGATCGCCCCATTGAACTGTGAGAGCATTTACCGCCGACTGGCGGCGTTCTCGGGTTTGCTCGCGGATCTGGATCGCGAAGTAAATAAGGGAAGGAATTCCGACACAGACCGCGGCCAATTGGCCGATTGCGGTGATCATTTGCCAGTCCATATGCTACTTGGGCCCAGTTTCGCGCGGCGTGATGCCGAGCGCTTTCTCAATCGCCGCCGGGTCGTAAACTTTTCCGCCCTTAATTACCGTCGTGATGTTGTTGATGTCCCGAATGTTTTTCGTCGGATCGCCATCCACGAGAATCATGTCAGCCATTTTCCCCGGAGCGATGACGCCACGGTCTTTGTCCACGCCCATCACCAAGGCGGGCGTCCACGTCGCCATCCGTAAAACTTCAGCGGGAGCGATGCCGGCTTTCACATAAAGCTCCAGCTCGTGGTGGAGCGTGTATCCGGCCAGCGCATCGGTTCCCGGGATAATCGTCACGCCCGCGTCGTGAATTGCCTTCAGCAGGCGCAGCATCGCTGGGAAAGCTTCGCGATAAGCAGCCTCTTTGTCTTTTGGAACTTCGAGCGCCCCACTCAGCATTGCGCGCCGCACCTGCGGCGGAAAACGCGGCACGATTTCTTCGAGCCCGGGCGTGATCGCACTTGGATTGCCGCAAAACAGAGCTTCAAAAATGCTTATCGTCGGATCGAGCACGGTGTAATGCTGCTTGAGGAATTGGATGAACTCGCCCACTTCCGGTTTGTCGGGCGGAAAATCGCGCGCGTGCTCGGCCACTTTGATGAAGCGATCGCGATTGCGAGTCTCCTTCACTTCCGGGAAAAGGAAATTCAGGACGATGAAGTTGAGGTGTTGAATTTCGTCCGCACCGCCTTCGACGAATTGGCGCGCGGACATGAACGCAGGCACGTGACCGCTTACGCGCATCCCGCGCGCATGCGCATGATCGGCCATGACCGGAACGAGCTCGGGTTTGATTGACGAATAAATCTTGAGCTGCGCGTAACCGTGATCGGCATACCAGTCGATGTCCTGAATTGCCTGCTCGGCGGTGTCGACGCGCATCTTGGTTGGGCCGGCGAATTCTCCGGTGCCGTCAATGATTCCCGCTTTTAACACGCGCGGCCCGAGCTCGCTTCCAGTATCGAACCGCTCCACGCGTTGCAAAAACGTGTCTGTGTCATTGGCCATGTCGCGCGCGCTGGTGACGCCGTTTGCCAGATCGAGCGCGCCGTCGTTGCCACTGAAATGCTGATGATTGTCCCACAAGCCCGGCATGAGAAAATGGCCCTGCGCATCGATGACTTCCGCATTCGCAGATGGTTTTAGATCGGCATCGGGAGCGAGGCGCACAATGCGTTCGCCGCGGATGAGCACGCTGGTCCCGGGAATAACACTGAGATCGCGCGGATCAAACAAACGCGCGTTGCGGATCACGAGGTCGCCGTTTGGTTTGTGTGCGAGCGCGAGCGCGATGCGTGCCGACCAGACGGCATCGGTCTTTTGTTGGGCCGTCCGAAGCTGATCAATCGCTGATTCGCCTCCCTCCGGCACCACCGAGAACCAGGAGGAGACCGACGCCGCCCGGCCCTGTCGGTCGAGCCAGATCGATTGCGGCGAAAAACCGAGGCCAGTGATGCGGTATTCGGTTAGTTCGGAACTGCCCGATGTTACTCTCGCCGCTTTTTCAATTGTCGCTTCCCCGGCAGGCAAAAGTGCGAGCTTGTGGTTCGGCGCTTTGAGCAAGGCACGCGCGAGCACAGCGAAAAATTCCGGTGGTGCATTCATCGGCAGGTAGAACGCTTCGCCGGTCACGGCCTGCTCGCCCTGTTCGCTCCGGTTCTTCCAACTCGCGCGACCGTTTTTAATTTCGAAATGTTCCTCGACCGGCGCCTTCATGTAATCATTGCCGCTGCCTTCGTATTTAACTGGCACACCGGTGCCATCGAGCTTCCAGGTTGCAATGATGTGATCGCCGCGGCCTCGATCGTTGTAGGAATATTCGGCGTGCATCGCTCCGTCAGCCTGCCCTTCTACGATTTGCGTGCCGGCCTGGTTGCCCTGGATAAAAATTTTGTCAGTGCGTTTGACGTTGGACAGCTGTTGAAGCGCCGGATTGAGTCGGACCAACTGGTAGGCAAGGAGAACAACCGCAATGGTTGTCATCCCGATGATGAATGCGGTGAACTTCCGTTTGCTCCAGTAAGGAAGCACTTCGCCGGGCGTAATGTCCGCCGTGCGTTTCATTCCCTCCGGCGTCATTTCGAAGGACCACGAGATGATGACGGTGACAACGAACCCGAGCGCGATTAGTACAACGAAAGCCGGCAGCATCCACTCAGGCGCGTCGAGGGTCGGCAACAAGATCCAAGCGACTTCAATCAGCAGCCATGCCACGACCGCGTAGGTGAGCGCGACTTTATCGACGTGGCGCCGCTTCAGTTCAGAGAATAAAGAAGGCTTGTCGCTCATGACGGCCCGGGTAAACCGAGTTTCGCCAGCAAGTTCTTGTAGCGAGGATCATCGTGCAAGCCACGCAATAATGGATCAATTAACAATGTGAGCGTCCCGGTGTCGTGATTATCGAACGAGATTTGCAACCACTCGAATGCTTTGTCTGTTTCGCCGCGTACGGCGTAAACTTCAGCGATTTGATAGGCCAACTGATCTCGGCCATTGGCAATGAGATCGGCCAGAGCCGCGTCTGCGGCCGCGCGATCGCCGCGCACGTAGTGGGCAAGCGCCAGTTCGAAACGGCGATAACCTTCATCCGGCTCCAGTTGCGCTTCCCGCAGCGCCGTCTCACCATCGCCGCGCTCGACCGCGACGTGCACCTGGTAGCGATGATTGCCAGCAGCGGACGGCTGCAAGTCTGCCGCTTTCCGTGCAACGGCGTCTGCCTCATCCAGTTTTCCCGCGACGAAAAGAACGCGACCCAGATTACCTTGCGCTGTAACGGAAAGAGGGTCGAGTTCCACCGCCTGCCGGGCCTGCCGCTCGGCCTCGTCGACTCGCCCTAGATAAGCGATAACTCGGGCTAGTAAATCGTTCGTGGTCGGATTTGCGGGCGAGAGTTCTTTCGCGCGCTTTAGTTCGCTCAGACCTTCGGTAAACTTCCAATCGATAAAAAAACGAACCCACCCGAGGGCCGCGTGCGCCTCGGCAAGGGAAGGCGCGATCGCGACGGCCTTTTCCGCATCGCTCTTCGCTGTCAGCCATGCGGTCGCACGTTGCCCAGTGAGATCCCCAATGAAAGACCACGCTTCGGAACGCTCTGCGTAAGCCAGGGCGTAATCGGGATCGAGGCGAATCGCTTCATCAAAGTAACTAACAGCTTTGCGAAAGTCCTCGAGATTACGACGCTGAAAATGAAAATGACCCTGGAGGTAAGCGTTGTGCGCTTCTGTACTTTTGGTCGCTGAGTTTGTGGACTGTTCATCCGATCCCAGCAATGTGACTTTCAGCGATTCAGCCACCGCCGCCGCGATTTCTGCCTGAACGGCGAAGATGTCTTTAAGTTCACGATCGAATGTTCGCGTCCACAGCTCAATTCCGTCAGCAGCGTTCACCAGTTCGGCGACAATGCGCACGCGGTCGCCCTGCTTGCGCACAGTGCCTTCGAGCAGAGTGGCTACGCCTAGTTTCTCGCCAATTGTCTTGCTCTCCTCTTTCCTCTCCTTGAAGCGGAAGGAAGAGCTGCGGCCGATGACTTTCAGCTCCGCAATCTGAGCCAGTGCCGCGATCAGTTCTTCCGATAGGCCATCCGAGAAATACTCATCCCTCGGATCGCCGCTTTCATTAAGAAACGGCAGGACTGCGACCGACTTCTCAGAAACAGCCGTAACCGCTTCGCTGCCTGGCGCGCCGGAGCCACGCGAAGCCGGGTTCTGAGATTGCGCGTTTCCAGCGGTGTAGCGCCCGAGGAAAAAGAGGCCGAGCGAGAGCGCGGCGGCAATCACAACAAGCGCGATCCAAATTCCGCCGCGCGAACGTTGGCCCGCAGCATCGGCATCTTCGGTTCGCCTGATTCCTTCAGGTGTGAGTTCGAAGGCCCAGGCGATAATCAGCGCGACAGGAAAGCCGATCGCGATGGCGAGAATGATTAGCCGAATCGCCCAGTTTGGAATCTCCAGAAACGGAAAAACCTGTGTGGCGACCTGAATCAGTAACCAGCCGACAACAGCATACGCGACTGCAACTTTGTAAACGTTGCGTCGCCGCAGCTCGCCAAAAAACTGGTTCGGATTCATTCCTCCCGAGTTTACTCAATGTGGGCTTTCGGCGCGAGAGACGCTACGATCTTTTCAAGCTTAGGATTGCCCCGCAGTGGTTTCCACAGCGGATGAAATTTGAGACGCGCGTAGTTAATGTAACTCGGTATCGACACGAGTTTTTGAAGCACTTCGATCGCGCGATCGTGTTCACCGCTCCAGGTATAAACCTGAGCGAGTCCTTCGAGCACCATTGCACCATCGTAGATGTCTTTTGAGATGGGCATCAAATCGATAGCGTGCTCTGCCTCTTGCAGAGCCAGTTCTTTCTGGCCCAGTCCCGCGTCGACTTGAGCGAGGACGGCAATCGTTCGCGCGTGTTCCGGTTTGACGATTAATCGCTGAGCAAGGATATCTCGACATTCTCGAAACGCAGCCGTTGCACCCGCTGTATCCCCTTTCGCGCGTGCGATCATCGCTTGGTACCAACTCTTCGGATAATAGAAGCTAAAGTCGATGTCTTGAAAGTCTTGTCGAGGCGAAGCGGCCAGGACTCGTTCTGCTTCGGCGTAGTTGCTGTCGAGCATCGCCATCCAGGCGCGGGCCGGCGTTTGGCCGCCGGCAAACTCCATGTCTGGATATTTCGTCAGAATCTCGCGCAGCGGGCCAGTGTCGCCGGTCCCATACAAGATCGATGAGGCGCGCCGGAACTGGACAATTGGCGTCTGTTCACCGGCGGCAAGCACGTTGTCAGACACGTGGACCGCTTCAGGAAAGCGGCGTTGGAGCACATAGGTGTCGGCCAGAAGATTGTAAGCATTCGGATTTCGCGGATCGAGCGCGAAGGCGGTGGAGAAGTCGCGCTCGGCTTCGTGAAAATGGTTGCGGCGGCGATTGATGTAGCCGGAGAGAATAAAAAACGGCGTGCTGTTCGGCAGACCCGGCCGCGCGATCGCGAGTTCTTCCATTGCGCGATCGTAATCGCGCAAACACCGGAAGAGATAATCGGCCCGGGCGAAATGCGCTTCAGCTGAATCGGGACGAAGCCGCAACGCTGCCTTTACTGCAGCGTCGGCAAGAGAAATGCGATTCGGCGTTGGATCGAGATCGAAAAAGAAAAGGAGATCGTTCGCGCGGGCGGCGTAACAATACGCAGAGACGAAGTTCGGGTCGCGCTGGATCGCTTCCTCAAGCGATTTCAGGGCTTGGAGTAACGCTGCTCGCACGTCGGTCGCATTGATATAGCTGTCGATGATTGCCTTGGCCTGCAGGTAGAGTTCGAACGCGACCAGGTCCTGAGTCGGGCGCTCCTCGATTTCCGCCTTTTGCTTGGGTGAAAGTTTCGCCTTGAGCTGAGTCACGATCGATTGCGCCAACTCACTCTGAATTGCGAACAAATCGGCCGCGGTTCGATCGTAAGTTTCCGCCCATATGTGAGTGTCGGTGCGGGCATCGATTAACGTGGCGTTAATGCGCAGACGATCCCGGGCGCGTTGGACGGAACCTTCCATGATGTAAGCGACGCCGAGCTGCCGGCCAATTTCGCGTAGATTGCGTTCGGCCCCGGTCTTGTATTGACGTACGCTCGTGTGGCTGATGACTTTCAGATCGGAGACCTTGGCCAGGTTGGTAAGGATCTAAGGATCTGATCCTGGACTCCATCGGCGAAGTAGGCGTCGTTCTTGTCTTCGCTCAGGCTTTGGAAAGGCAATACCGCGATCGATTTATTATTGTCAGATGACGTTATTCTGCTTCCAGCGGTGTAGCGACCGAGGAAGAACAACGCCACCGAGATCGCGGCACCAACAACGGCGATGTAAATCCAGGCGCGATTCGTCGGCCGCGCAGACCGCGGCATGGCATCGGCCTCTTCGGCACGCTTTAGCCCTTCAGGTGTGATCTCAAATGCCCACGCGAAGATGAGTGCGATGGGAAAACCAATGACAATTAAAAAAACAATCAGCCGGACGACCCAATTTGGAACATCGAAGACTGGAAAGACCTGCGCGATTCCCTGAGAAAGCGCCCAGCCCGCGACGATGTAGGCGACCGCGACTTTGTAAACGTTGCGCCGCTTAAGCTCGGAAAAGAAATTTCCAGAGTTCACTGTTTTTTCGACACGACTTTTTGCACGAGCGCTTCGAAGCGCGGATCGCCGCGCAGATCGTCGAATAGCGGATCTACCTTGATGAGGGAAATGTAGAATCCGCCGTCGTCGTAGCCATGCTCCAATTCGTCAATAGCACGTGCCTTATCGCCTAACGCTGTTAGAACAACCGCGAAAGCATAGGGCGAGATGTATTGCGATTTTGCCTGTTCCCTCAGATGGGCGAGAACCTTACGGGCTTCGTCCGTTTTTCCCTGGCGGGCATATGCCCTGGCCCAACATGGCGAACGAGAACGGATCGTTGTTTAGCTCGACTGATTTTTGAAATTCAGCGATCCCGTCGGTGAGCTTCCCCTGAAATTGAAGGGATTCCCCGAGATAGAAATGCGCAACATAAAAACGCGGATCCATTTCCAACGTCTTGCGAGCCTGGGCTTCCGCCTCGTCGAAGCGGCGTCCATTAAAGTAGATCCAGCAGAGATCGGCATTAATGATCAAGGAGAGTGGATCGAGTTCGATCGCGCGTTTTGCTTCCGCAACCCCGCGATCAAACTGGCCCATAGTCATCAACGGAAGTGCAATCCAATGGTGCGCCGTCGCATTATTCGGATTTAACTGAATCGCGCGCTCCAATTCGGTAATCGCGCGGTTGAGGTCGAGCTCGAGGGTGGCAAGCAATCCGGATGAGGCGTGAGCCTGCGC
>WNFJ01327553.1_pt1 | contig 15168 bp, 15 predicted proteins | sample 5400461 | NCBI WGS metagenome assembly WNFJ01 (sample SAMN13153349, study PRJNA577476) | soil metagenome | isolation source: 115 cm saprolite on Douglas fir-dominated hillslope | place: USA:California | collected 2013-09-17 | reverse complement strand
CCCAGGTGCACCACCACCAGCCACGGCTGCAGGTCGTTCGCCACCACGACTCCGCCGATCGCCCCCTCCCCCACCACTCCGATCAGCGATGCCGTTGCGAGCCACGCCACGAGCGGGCGCCTGGTGCGAAATACCACCCAAGCCAGCACCACTGTCGCGATGATCAGGACGCCCGTCACGCTGCCGACCGCGCGATGTGAGTACTCGATGATCGAGTGGACATCGGCGGGCGGGTACGGGCGGCCATGGCACAGGGGCCAGTCCGGGCGGCCGAGTCCCGAGCCGCTCACGCGCACGACGCCACCGAGCGCGATCTGGAGGTAGGCGAAGATCGCGGTCACCGCCGCGAGCCGCCGAAACCACGTGACCCCCATCTCTTGGCGAAGTCTACTGACCGCTCAGCTTCGACAGCTCAGCGGCAAGGACGCGTTCATCGAGCGCGCCGATGCGACGATCATCTATCGAGCCGTCGGCGCGGACGAACACCGTGGTCGGCAGCGCGATCGCGCCGTAACCGCGACCAACGCCCAGGTCCGAATCCAGAAGCGCGGGCTGATGGACGTCGACCGAGTCGAGGAAACTCCGGGCCGCCTGGCCGCCGTCTCCCTCGTTGATGAGGACGAGCGTTACCCCCGCCTGAGCCCCGACCATGCTCTGGAGCATCGGCATCTCCAACCGGCACGGCGCGCAGTACGCGGCCCAGAAGTTGATCACCAGCGGGCGGCCGAGCAGGCCCGACAGGGTGACGCGACGCCCGTCCGTGCCGTTGAGGGAAAAGGAAGGCGCGGCTCCGCCGCCCGTCGCCGGCTGCTCCGGACCGCTGATGGTGAGAATCGACTGCAGCACCTGCGGCGTCCCCCACCCGTCCCCGCCTGACGCCAGCTCGCGCCGGCCTTCAACCCCGAGAGATGTGACGAGCGCCGGAGGGATGTCGTGGCCGACGTCCGGCACACCGCGGTAGACGAGGCGGATGTAACCGTGGCGGTCGAGCAGCGCCAGCGTTGAGACGTGGCTGTCTCCGGCGGCGAGCTCGACGCCGAACGGCTTCCAGAACGCGGCCAGTGCGCCGGACGATCCGGTCGCAAATGTCCACGTGGCGCCGATCTGCCTGGCGTAGCCGGCGAGCACGGAGGGCGTATCGGTCGCAGGATCGGTGGTCACCTCCACCAGCAGCAGCCGCGGTGGCAGCTTCTGCTTCTGGAGCTGTGCGAACAGCGCCGTGTACAGGGGGCAGGTCTGATGGCACTCGGTGTGAAAGGCGGCGAGCACCACGTCCCTGCCGGCGATGGTCACGTTGCTGAACGGGTCCCCCCTCTGGTCCTGGAGGCTGAAGGCGGGCATGGCGACGAACTTGCCCGACAGCTCGCCCAGGCCGAGGTTGACCTGGTCGTTGCCGGCGTATGCGGCGCCGGCGATGAGGTGGCCGGCTTCGATTCCGAGCAGGACCGGCTCCACCTGGCCCGCCGCCACCGAAATGGCAACCGGCTGCTCGTCGGCTCCGACCCTCAGCCCGTTGTAGTCGCCCACGGCGACCGCCACGGCCAGCAGCTCACGCTGCTCAGGCGCCGCTGGGACGGAGCCGGACACCGAACCCAGTGCCGACCAGCCGGCCCTGCCGTGGAGGCTGACGCTGGTCGGGGCGATTGAGCCGGCCGAACGCGCTGAGCCGAGAACCAGCACCGTCCCGGTCTGCGGCTGAAGGCGCGGCAGCGCGACCATCAGGCCAACGACCAGGAGCGCGATCAGGGCTCCCCCCGCCCAGAGGACCCGAGGACTGACCAGCGCCTAGGGTCCGGACAGAGGCCGGCCGCCGTACCGGGCCGCGACGCGGTCGATGTACGCGCTGCAGAGGTCGGCGACGGCCTGGCTTTCGATCTGGACCACGTTCTCCGCGTTCTGCTCTCCGCTGTGCGAGAGGTTGAAGCTGCCCGCGTAAACGTAGTCGTCGGCGACCAGGATCTTGGCGTGCATGAAGTCGTGCACCGTACCGGGCGCGTACGGCGTCGAGCGCTTGGATCCGAACTTCGCCGCGGCGATGATGCCGTGAAAGGCGGCTATCTTCCAGCTCGCGGTCGCCTGCTCACCCCACTGGCGCTGCACCTGGTCCATCTGAGTCGCATCGTACACACCGGAAACATCGACCTTTCCGTGGTCGATCACCTCCGCGAGCGTGCCCAGCACCGGCCCTGATGTGAGGACAGGCGAGCAGATGCGGATCCTCCGCTGCGCCGACGCTATCGAACGGGCCATCGCGTGCACGAGCTTCAGGCCGCGGCCGGGGCAGAAATAAGGCCTCACCCGTGTCGTGTCGGCGAGCGACTGCCATGGAGCTGAGATACGCCCGGACTGCGCGACCACCGGGTCCTGCCACAGCTCCATGAAGTTCTGCTCGTACGTGACGGTCACGGACGGGGACGCGATCGTGAAGATCACGTTCTCCTCGCGGCTCCAGGAATCGTTGGTCCAGTTGGTGGATCCGGTGAGCACGGCCGCGACCGGAGTGCCAACGTCGCGCACGACGTACTTGTGATGCATGAGGTCGGGCACGCCGGGAATGGGCTTGGTCTCGACTCCAGATGCTTTCAGCTGGTCGACGAAGGCCCAGTCGATCTCTGCCGGGGGCGGGACGGGGAGATTGGCCGGATGGTCCTGGTTGAACATCAGCCGCACGTGCACGCCACGCTTGACCGCGGCCTGAAATGCGGACATGACCGTGGCGCCGGGCCCAGCATCGAGCCGGAGATCGTAGATTGCGATATCCAGCGTGGTGGTGGCGCCATCGAGAAACGCGGCGATCCGCTGGGCCACCAGGTCCGAGGTCTGGCCTCCGTCGTTGAGGAAGTAGAAATCCAGCGAGGGCGTGACCGCTGCGCTGGTGGCTATCGGGCTTCCGCCTTGGGCTCGCCCGCTTCGGTACGTGGTTCGTCGAGATGCACAGGCAGCGGCCTCGTCGCCATGGCGGCCGCTTCCTCAGGGTCGTCTGTGAGGCTGACGAGGCTGAAATCCTCTTGCGACATTGCACCGCGCGCGAGCACGACCTTGCGCATCCAGTCGAGCAGCCCACTCCAGTATTCGGTGCCGTAAAGGACGATCGGAAAATGCTCGATCTTCCCCGTCTGGGCGAGCGTCAGCGACTCGAAGAGCTCGTCCAGCGTGCCCAGTCCACCTGGAAAGATGACGAAGCCACGTGCGTACTTCACGAACATGTTCTTGCGCACGAAGAAGTAGCGGAACTCGACGCCGAGGTCGACGTACGCGTTGAGCTCCTGCTCATGAGGAAGCTCGATGTTGCAGCCGACCGAAAGGCCGCCGGCCTCGTGGCATCCCCTGTTGACCGCCTCCATCATCCCTGGCCCGCCGCCGGTGATGACGGCAAAGCCTCGCCGGGCGAGGGCCGCGCCGAGCGACCTGCCGGCCTCGTAGTACGGGTCGTCCGGCCTGGTGCGCGCCGAACCGAACACTGTCACTGCGGGCCCGACCTCGTTAAGGGCGTCGAACCCTTCGACGAACTCAGAAAGGATGCGCAGGACACGCCACGGATCGGCGTGATGGCTGAGCTCTTCGATGGCGCTGCGCTCGAGCAGCATCTTGTCCGCGGGGGCTGCCCGCGGCGGGACGACAAGACGGCCGGCACGTCGGCGCTCCGCCATGTGGAGCTTCAGGCTCCCGGCGCGGTTGCGGCGGGCTCTGCAGGTTCTGCTTGGTCGGCCGCCGGGGCGGTGGCTTCGGCGGCTGTCTTGTCACCGTTGGGCTGGGCGACGGCAGGCTCCGGCGCGACGGTCAGCCGCACGCGTTTTCTGCTCTCGCCGCCTTTCTGAGCGGTCGCGGCCGCCGCGGGCGTCGCGGTTTCCGGCGTGCGAGGTTCCGCCGCGGGTGCGTCTGACTCTGGCAATGCAGCCCTGGCCGCGCCTTTGGCCTGCAGCGCCGAGTGGTCGGGCATCTCGAGCACCTGGTCGAGGTGGGCCCGGAGGTTTGCGACCTCGGCTTCGAGCTCGTGGACGCGGTGGCGGTGCCGCATGTGCTCCGTGAAATGGTGGAGGCCGTCGACCCAGTGATAGAGCGCTCCGGCCGCGAGCGTGATCGCCAGCGGGACCACCGCGACCGCCCATAGGGGCACGCCACCGAGGTGGAGCGTCCCGAGGTGGATGTCGACCGACTGAACGTTGCTGTAGCCGAAAACGGCGGCCAGGATGCCAATGGCGAGTCCCACGAAAAACGAGCTCGTCAACAGAAATCTTTGCCAGATGTGGCTCAGGTTCGGCACAGGGCCGAAGGTTACCCCCTTTGCCCCACGGTCGCTACGCCTTAACCGGCCGCCAGACGCACGATCGTTTGGGCCAGCTCGCGCGGCCGGGACAGGAACGGCGAATGCCCGCCCGGAAGCTCGACGGGGTCGATTCCAAGCTGGAGATGGGCGGCGCGCCGGGCGTATGCACGCGAAACCATTCGGTCGTCGCTGCAAAGGATGTAGGCGGTGCGAACGGCGGGCCACTGCCGAAGCGGCGTCAGCTCCTGGGTGATCTTCCAGTGCTGGGGCCGCAAGCGCCTCGCGGCGGCCAGGGCGACTTCGGCCTCGCAGTCGTGATAGAAGACCTCGATCGCTCCTCGTTCCGGCCAGGAGGCGCTCCCATCCTCATGGCCGATCGCGGGTTCGGACGGCTCGAAGCCGGTGCCGCTGTCGGCGCGCTGGGCATCCCAGCTGAGCCCTGGCACGGGCAGAATCGCGCAGAGATAGATGGTCATCGAGGTCCGCGTGCGCGACGCCGCGACCGGGAGACTTAGCCCGCCCAGGGAGTGCCCGACCATGACGACCGGGTCCGCCTGCCGCGGAATCGCATGGAGGATCTCGTCGACATAGCGTTCCGCGCCGGCATCCGGATCCTCGGTTGGCAGGTCGACAGCCGAGCTGGAGTGGCCGCCGCGCTCGAGCTCGGCGCGAAGGTCGTCCCAGCACCATGCACCGTGGTAGGCACCGTGCACGAGCACGAAGTGCATGGGTGAAGATTAGGTCGCCGGGTTCGGCTTGGTCCGAAGCAGTGTCCCCCGGGATCTCTACGAGCGTGTCCGGGATTTTGGTTCTCGCTTGGCGGCTCCTCCCGACGGGATCCGCTTCTGCCAGCCGCGGTGTGTGTCCCGCCTCAGGGCCGCGGCGCCCCCGAGGCGGCAATCCGGTCTTTTGTGACGCCGCTCCCCAATCCGCCGGATTGACCGGGGGCAACGCCCGGGATCTAAGTCCCGGGGCTCACGTCTCTACTGCTTACGCAGCGAGGGCGAAAGCGGTGTTCTTGTTGGCGTTTGTAAACGCTGCGCTGTAACGCTCACGCCTTCGGCTCGCAATCCCGAAGCCCAACTACCCCGTCGAGACCGGACGCCCCCACGAAGCTGAACTCGGTTGCGATTCAGATTCTACCCAGCCGGACGCCGCCCGAACCGCGGCTCTGGTCTAATGACCCTCAGCGCGATGGCGGTGGAGACAGAGCGGGAGCGGCTGGAACCGGACCTCGAACGGATCGCCCGAGCGAGCCTCAAGGAGCTGGGCGACATCCGCATCGACGATGTCCTCTCGTTCATCGACCGCGGCATCGAGAACATGCCCAGCTACATGGACCTCTACCGCCGCTGGGAGTCACAGCAGCGGGCGGTGGGCGACCTGGACTTCACGCTCGACCGCCAGGACTGGCTCGAGGCGACCGAGCAGGACCGAAAGGCGACTCTCTGGTCGCACCGGCTCTTCTTCAACGGCGAGGAGCGCGTGACCTCCACGCTTGCGCCCTTTGTTTGGGCGGCGCCTTCTCCGGAGATCGAGATCTTCCTCTCCACTCAGATGGTGGACGAGGCGCGCCATACCGTTTTCTTCGACCGGTGGTGGCACGAGGTGGTCGGCACCACCGCGAAGGATCTCGGACAGCTCCTGGTCGAGATCCGGCCCGACACGAATGAGGGTTACAACGAGCTGTTCTACGATCGCCTCCCCTCCACCTCACAGCGACTCGCGAGCAACCCCAGGGACATCGACGCGTTCGTGGAGGGCATCACCCTCTACCACATCGTTATCGAGGCGACGCTCGCGTTGACCGGACAGCGGTTCGAGTTGGAGTCCATGCGCGAGCTGGGTAACACCGACCGCGGTTTCTATCGAGGCTTCACGGCAGTGGCGCGGGACGAGTCACGCCATGTGAACTTCGGCATCAAGGTGCTGCAGGAGGCGGTACGTGAAGACGCGGCGCGCTTCGCGCCGATCATCCAGAAGACGCTGGTCGAGTGCCTCCCGCTCATCTCCAACACCCTCGATCCGCCTGACCCGCGCTACATTACCGATTACGGCCACAACGAAAGCGAGATCCTGCAGTTTGCGTTTGACTCGTTGAACAAGCGCCTCCGCGCCATCGGCATCAACCTCGCCGCCTAGGGAGTTGCGGCCCTTGGGCTTCTTCTCCGTCGAGGAACGCGAGCGCGTTCGCGACGGCGTGCTGGGGATGGCGCGCTCTGACGATCGCGTTGTCGCCGGTGCTGAGGTCGGTGCGAGGTCACAAGGCGAAGGCGATCAATGGTCGGACCTCGACCTGACGTTCGGCCTTCGCCACGGCGCGAGCCTTTCGGAGGACCTCAACGATTGGACCCCCGACCTCCGTAAACGGTTTGCTGCGATTCACCTGTTCGACCTGCCGTCGTCATCGAGCGTCTACCGCGTGTTTCTCCTGCCAGGCTGCCTGCAGGTCGACCTGTCGTTCACGCCCGAAGTGGATTTCGGCGCGCGTGGGCCAAAGTTCAAGCTGCTCTTCGGCAGTGCGAAGGAGAGACCGTTTGCGCAACCTCCATCGGCCGAGTACACGTTCGGTCTGGCGGTGCACCACGCCGTGCGCGCGCGTTTCTGCATCGAGCGTGGTCGGGGGTGGCAGGCGGAGTACTGGATCAGCGCCCTCCGCGACGAGGCGTTGTCGCTGGCGTGCCGGCTGCGCTGCCTGGAGTCGAGCAACGGCCGGGGTTATGACCAGCTGCCGCCGGAGGTACTGGCGCAATTCGGCGACGCACTTATTCATTCGCTCGACCGCGAGGAGCTGCTGCGTGCGCTCGCTTGTGCCGTCGATGGCCTCCTCACCGTAGGCGCCGATTCCGATCCGCGTGCTGGGCAGCTGGTACATGAGCTGCGGCACCTCTCAAACCGCAACGGATGATCGACGTCGTGCTCACCGGCCGGCGCGTGCGACTACGGCCCGTGAAACCCGAAGATCAAGGGATTCTCACTAGGATCTTCAATGACCCGGAGGTTGCGCAGTGGTGGGGCGAGCCGGCCCGATCAGTTCGCGACGCGATGAACCCAGAGGATTCCGAATCCTGCTTTGTCATCGAAGCCGGGACCGAACCAATGGGCTTCATTCAATGCTCGGAGGAAGACGATCCGATGTACGAGCACGCCAGCATCGACATCGCGTTGCGTTCCGACTGGCAGGGCAAGGGCCTGGGACCGGAGGCGATCAAGACCCTTGCCGAGCACCTGATCACGGACCGGAGGCACCACCGGCTGACGATCGACCCGGCTGCGCACAACACGCGCGCGATCAAGGCCTATGAGCGTGTGGGATTCAAGCCGGTCGGGATCATGCGCAAGTACGAGCGGGGGCCGGATGGAACCTGGCACGACGGCTTGTTGTTGGACCTGCTCGCCGCGGAGCTGAAAGCCTAACCCCGCCTTCTCTTCATCGTCGCCTCTATCTGTGCAATCGCCTCCGTCAGAGATTCGCGAGACTTCGAACGTTCGGCCGGCGACTCATAGAGCGACTCCAACGCGATGTTGAGCAAGCTCTCGATGTCGAACAGCTCCAGACCCGTGATCTCTTCTTCAAGAGGACGATCGACGAATTCATGGAGTGCGATCTCCAGGTTTCGCACTGACGCCGACATGAGTGCAGCTTAGGAAGCCTCGCTTGGCCAAGCAATGCACTTTACAGGCGAATCCTTCTAGCGACGGCGCATAGCACGGTCGATCTCACGTTTGGCGTCGCGCTCGGCGATCGCCTCGCGCTTGTCGTACTGCCGCTTGCCCCGCGCCAGCCCAACCTCGACCTTGGCGTGGTTGCGCGAGAAGTACACCCGCAACGGTATGAGCGTGTAGCCCTTCTGCCGCACCTTGCCGATGAGGCTCGAGATCTGCTTGCGGTGCAGCAGCAGCTTCCGGGGGCGCATCGGCTCGTGGTTCATGACATTGGCCTGCGCATACGGCGATATATGCACGTTCTCGAGCCACGCCTCATTACCGTCGATGCGCACAAAGCCGTCGCGCAGGTTGGTGCGGCCGTTCCGCACGGACTTGACCTCCGTGCCGGTGAGCATGATCCCCGCCTCGAGCTTCTCGTCGATGAAGTAGTCGTGGTACGCGCGGCGGTTGACGGCGACGTCGCGGTCGCGCTCATCCTTAGTAGGCATCGCCGAGCACCTGCCTCGCGAGCGCCGGCCGTTTCCCCGGCAGCTGAACCATCTCGGGCACGTACCGATCGCCCTCCACATGCCCGCTCAAAATCTTGACGCGGCCCCGGGCCGTCGGCAGCGTGACGCCCGGCCACGGCTGCAACCCGCGCACCCGGCGATCTATCTCCTCCGCGTCCATGCCCCAATCAAGCTGTCCATCCTCGCGGCGCAATCGCGGCGCGGTCGTCGCCATGGCGTGATCTTGTTCCGCGGGCTCGATCTCGTCGAGCCGGCCAAGCGTGTCCACGAGCAGCTTCGCCCCCATCTCCGCCAACCGCGCGGTGAGCGCGGCGGCGTCTTCGCGCGGGCCGATCGGCGTCGCCCGCAGCGCGAGGACCGGGCCGTGATCCAACTGCTCGTCCATACGCATGATGGTGACGCCAGTCTCGTGATCGCCGGAGAGGATGGCACGCGCGACCGGGGCCGCACCGCGGTGGCGTGGCAGCACCGACGCGTGTACGTTGACGACTCCCTTAGCGGGGATGGACAGGACGTCTGGCGGGATGATCTGCCCGTATGCGACGACGATCATCAAATCCGGCTCGAGCTCGCGAAGCCGCGAGACCACGACCGGGTCGCGAATCTTCTCCGGCTGCAGCACCGGCAGCCCCATCTCGTGCGCGGCGGTCTTGACCGGCGGCGCCGTGACCTTCAGTCCGCGGTGGGCAGGTCGGTCTGGCTGCGTGATCACGAGCAGGATCTCATGACCGGCGTCGTGCAGCGCTCGCAGCGATGGCACGGCGAACTCGGCCGTGCCCGCGAAAACGATCCTCAGGAAGGTGCTGGGCCCTAGCCCGAAGCGGCTGCGACGGCGGCTTCCTGATCCTCGGCCTGGAGCTCTTCGACCCGCCGCAGCGTATCGAGGCTCGTCAGCCGGTCGATGAAAAGGACCCCGTCGAGGTGGTCCAGCTCGTGCTGGAAGGCCCGCGCGGTGAACCCGCTCGACTTGACGCGAATTTCCTTGCCGCGGCGGTTGCGTCCCTTGACGACCACGGTCTCGTGCCGGGCGACCTCGCCCACCCACCCTGGGTACGAAAGGCAGCCCTCGTAGCCGACCTGGACGCCGTCGTGCTTGACGATCTCTGGGTTCACGAGGCCCCAGATCTGGTTGTCGTCGCCTTTGACGACGCACACACGCAGGGGCACGCCGATCTGGTTGGCGGCGAGTCCCGCGCCGGGCGCATCCAGCATGGTCTCGGTGAGGTCGTCGATCAGGCGCTGGATGGACGTGTCGACGCGCGACACCTTCTTCGCCTTTTCGCGCAGCGTTGGGTGTTCGAAGCTCAGGATCGGTCGCAGGGCCACGAGATCGATTCTACCCGCGGAGCCCTCGATCCCAACCTCGCCTCAGGCGACGGCCGCCGGCGACCTCGGGTAGTCGACCGAGCCGGACAACGCCTCCTCGACCGCGGCCATCACGGCGAGAACCAGGTCCTCGCGATTGGGCCGAGCTGCGACCTGGACACCGACCGGCAGACCGGCGCTGTCCTTGTCCACACGTCGGGCCGCCAGGTCAATCAGGTCGATGCTGCGGGGGCGGCGCTCCGTCTCGCCGGCCCGCACCCTGGTCACCGGCACCGCGCCGGCCGGCCACCCGAGCACGTTGTAAAGCATCGTGTAGTTGAAGCCGGCCGGACCGAGATCGCCGCTCGCTCCATGCGTCAGCGCAGGCAGCGCGTGGGACGGGCAGATCAATACATCGACGGCGGCTTTAGCCACAGCCGCTTCGAAGCGCGCACGGTAGGCGTCGCGACGCATGACCAGGGCCTGGGTCTCGGGTGGCGTGCGCAGTCCGGTGGTCCGGATCAGGTGCGACAGCCTCCCCTGGCCGGCGACCATGAGCCCCACTCCCAACACACGACGGATCCAACGGTCCATCGTGCCGAGCTGCATCAGCCGGCTGATGCGTTTGTCCAGCTGCTCGCCTGCGATGATCTTCTGCAGCGCGGCGGCACCATCGGACGTGATCAGCCCGTAGAAGACGTCGAGCGACTCCTGCGGGTCCGGTGGCTCGAACGGCACGACCCTGGCGCCGGCGGATTCGAGCGCGCTCCCTGCCAGGTGAACCGCCCGGCGCACGGCGGCGGAGGCCGCCATGAATCCGTCGTCGTCGTAGAGGCCGATGACGAGGCCCTGGACACCGGCATCGGGCACCGGGACCCCCAGGACTTCCAGGGCCAGCTTCACGTCCGACACTTTGCGGGCGATCGGTCCGGCCGAGTCGGGCAACGCCGGCATGTAGCCGAAGAGGGCCTGGTCGGCCGTGCCCGCCATGCTGAGCCGGCCGGGGGTGACGCGCAGTCCGGAGACGCCGCAGAAATGCGCCGGCACCCGGATGCTCCCGCCGAGGTCGGTGCCGAGGCCCAAGGGCGATCCGGACGCCGCGACGAGCGCTCCCTCGCCGCCGCTGCTCCCGCCCGGGGTGCGCGCGAGGTCCCACGGGTTGTTGGTGCGCCCATAGAGCGGGTTGTCGGACTCCGCATAGAGCAACAGCTGCGGCACGTTGGTCTTTGCGGTGACGATCGCGCCCGCGTCTCGCAGGCGGCGCACCAGCTCGGCGTCGTCGTCCTGCACCCTGGCCGCCCAACCTGCCAGCCCGGCCGTCGAGGCGGTTCCCGCGACGTCGAAGACCTCCTTGACGCTGATCGGAACGCCGTACAGCTTCTGGCCGTCCCCAGGCATGCCCTGGTCTGCGGCTTTGGCCGCCGCGATGGCCTGGTCGTGCAGCGCCACGGCGATGGCGTTGAGCTTCGGCTGCAGATCGTTCTGCCGTGCGACATGCGCGGAAACGACCTCGACGGCCGAGAACCGCCGGGCGGCTATGCCAAGCGCCACCTCGCCCGCCCCCATCGCCGTGAGCTCAGATGGCCCGCTCACGGCCGACAAGCTTAGTTGACCGGGTCGACGTCGAAGCTCCAGCCCCGCCCGCGAGGGGCGAGGTGACGGGCCCGCTCTAGCCCGTCGCCTTTGAGCGTCACCTGCCATCGATACTCGCCGCGAAGACGGTGGATGAACGCCGGGGATGGACCCATGACGCGAATGCCCTCGACGCCGTCCTTCAACAGTCCGCCGGCGATCGCCTCCGCGGCGTCGCGGGCCGACGAGGCGGCGCGGGCGTCGTCGGTATCCGAGCGGGTCAGCACCGCCAGGTCCGCAAACGGCGGAAACGTGAACGCGGCTCTGGAGGGCAGCTCCGCCGCGTAGAAGCCTTCGTAGTCGCCGGTCGCGGCGCAGCGAAGGCTGTAATGCTCCGGGTTGCTGGTCTGCACGATCACCGACGAAGGCCGGCCGTCGCGGCCGGCGCGGCCCGCAACCTGGACCACCATCGAGAAAGTGTTCTCGGCGGACCTGTAGTCCGGAAAGTGCAGCGGGAGGTCGGCGTCGACCACGCCCACACAGGTCACCGCCGGCAGGTCGAGTCCGCGGGCGACGAGCTGCGTGCCGACGAGAATGTCCGCCCGCCGTTCGCTGAACGCTTCCCAGATCTGGAAGTACGCATCGGGCCCGCGGGCGATGTCGCTGTCGAGGCGCAGGACTCGAGCTTGCGGCCACAGCCGCTTGACCACGCTTTCCAGTCGCTGCGTGCCCATACCCAGGCCACGGATGTTTCGGCTGCCGCAATGGTCACAGGTCGAGGGCATCTGCCGCGCATAGCCGCAGTAGTGGCAGATGAGCCCGTCAATCTCTAGCCCCACGAACTCAGAGGCTTCGCCTTGAGTTCGCGGGGACCCCTGGACGGCATGCTGAACCAGGGAGACCGAGCAGCCAAGGCATTGCACCGAGCGCCCGCAGTCGCGGCACATGACGAAGGTCGACATGCCTCGACGATTCAGGTAGAGGATCACCTGCTCCTCGTTGGTGAGCGTGCGGTCCACGACCTCGAGGAGTCGCCTGGAAAGCGGCTGCCGGTTGCCGGACGCGAATTCGTCGCGCATGTCCACCAGCTCCACGTCGGCGTCGTGACCGCGCACTCGCCTGGTCATTTTCGCCAGCGCAAGCTCGCCCTGCTGCGCGTCGTGGTACGCGACGACCCTGGGGGTCGCCGAGCCTGCGACCATACGGGCGCCGCTGACAGCGGCGAGCTTTCGCGCGACCCAGCCGGTCTCGTAGCGCGGCGTGCGGTCCTGCTTGTACGCGGCAGAGCCCTCTTCGTCGAGGCAGATGAGACCCAGGCGCGGGATGGGCGCGAACACGGCGGACCGGCTGCCGAGCACGACGTCGGCCTGGCCTCTGCGCACGCGCCACCACTGCTGAGCGCGCTCGAGCTCGGTGAGCTGGCTGTGCAGGATGGCGAGAGGAGCACGCAGGCGGGCGCGGACCCGCTCGACGAGCTGAGGGGTAAGCGAGATCTCGGGCACCAGCAGCAGGACGCGAAGGTGCTGCGCCAACGCCTCCTCGGCCGCAGCGAGGTACACCTCGGTCTTCCCGCTCGCGATGGCGCCGTGCAGCAGCGTCAGCGGGTTGGCGGAGATCACCTCCAGCGCCGCCAGCTGCTCGGCGGTCAGCACCGCCCTGCTCGTCGCCGGGATGGGAGCGTTGGCGACCTCGAGCAAACGGCTGTGGCGTCGCTGCCGGCTCGACGCGCCTTCTCCGCTCGAACCGTTCGAGCGCACGCGCGGCGGCAGCATCGCCCGCAGGCATTCGATCAGCGGCACCCAGTAGTGGTCCGCCACGAGGCGCGCGAGCGCCACCTGGTGCGGGAGCAGGAGCGGGTCGGCGCCGGCGCTCGCGATGGGCTTCGCCTCCACGTCGGGCTCGTCGGTGCCCAGCGAGACCACGAAGCCGTGTGTCGTGCGCCGCCCAAACGGAATCGTGACGCGGTGGCCGGGCACGACGTCGAAGCCGTCCGGAACGACGTATGTATAGGTTTCGCGATCCAGGGCGCGCGCTGCCTCGACCGCTACCTCGGCGTAGAGCAAACCCTCATTTTGATAACCGTGGGCGCACCAGGTCGAGGATACGATCCGCCATCTCGCGCTTGGTCATGCGCGGCAGCTCTTCATGCGACCCGTCGGCGAAAAAAATGACGCCCGCGTTGTAGTCGCTGCCGAATGCGACGTCTTTGCGCGAGATGTCGTTCGCGACGATCGCCTGGAGCCCCTTTCGGTTCATCTTCTCCTGGGCTTTAGCGCCGAGGTCCGAATCCTCGGCGGCGAAGCCGACGCGGAAAACGCGCTGAGCCTCTTTTTCCCTGCCGAGGCTTGCGACCAGGTCGGGAATCTGCTCGAGGTCAAGGGTCAGGTGCGACGTCTCTTCGCGCCGGATCTTGTGGTCGGCCGCGTGGGCGGGCCGGAAGTCGCCGACCGCGGCCGCCATCACGAGCAGGTCGACGCCGGCGAGATCGCGCCTGAGCTCGCTCAGCATCTCCGCTGCAGTCTCGACCGGCCGCACGTCGATTCCAGGATGGGCGGGGTGCATGGCGGTGGTCACCAGCGTCACATGGGCGCCGCGATCCGCCGCCGCGGTAGCGACCGCAAATCCCATCTTGCCACTCGAGTAGTTGCTGATGAAGCGAACCGGGTCCAGGGGCTCGCGTGTGCCGCCCGCGGTCACTATGACCCGCCGGCCCGCGAGGTCGTAGCGCGACCGCACCGCGTCAGCCAGCGCATTCATCAGAGCGGCAGCGCCCGCCAAGCGGCCGGTGCCGACGTGACCGCTGGCGAGATGCCCGGATTCGGGCTCGACGACGACCACACCCTTGCTTCGCAGTCCGGCCACATTTTCTTGGACGGTGGGCTTCGACCACATCGCGTCATTCATCGCGGGCGCCACCACGACCGCCCCGCGAGCGGCGAGCAAAGTCGCCGTGACGATGTCATCGGACTGGCCCTTGGCGAACCGGCTGATGATGTTCGCGGTCGCCGGCGCAAGCAGGATCACCTGCGCCCAGTCGCCCAGGAACACGTGCGGCTCGGGTGGCCCGTCCCCGGCCCAGAGGCCGGTGAGCACGGGGTTGCCGGTGACGCCCTGAAACGTCGGCGCGCCCACGAACCGGGTTGCCGACGATGTCATTGCGACCCTGACCTCGGATCCAGCCTGCGTCAGCGCCGAGGCGAGGTCGGCGATCTTGTAGGCGGCGATGCCGCCGGCGACGAGCAGGCCGATGCGCAGGCCCCGCAGCTCGTTCGGAACGGGGGTTGGATCGAGTGGCACGCGCTAAGTGTGAATCTCGCGCATACGAGCGTTGCGGATGATCGCCAGGACATCCTGCGCCGCGCGCTCGATGTCGTCGTTGATGACGACATAGTCGAAATGGGGCGCCAGCGCCATCTCGTTGCTCGCGATGCGCTGGCGCGAAGCTCCCTCGCCGGCCGTCTCGCTGTGCCTTGCCGTGCGGCGCCGCAGCAGCTCCTCCATCGAGGGTGGGGCGAGAAAGATGCGCAGCGCGTCCCGCGCGCGCTGACGTACCTGCTCGGCGCCCTGGACGTCGATCTTGAGGACGATGTCGTGTCCTTCCGCTCGCACGTCCCGCAGCTGAGCGAAAGGCGTCCCATACAGGTTGCCGTCGTAGGTCGCGTGCTCCAGGAACGCGCCTTCCTCGATCAGCCGCTCGAACTCCTCCCTGGTCACGAAGTGGTAGTTCACGCCGTCGACCTCGCCCGGCCGCGGGCGGCGCGTGGTGTACGACACGGAGTACCGCAGGTTCGGATCGAGCTCGAGCAGGCGCTTGATGACGGTGTCCTTGCCGACCCCGGACGGCCC
>WNFJ01200751.1_pt1 | contig 15172 bp, 12 predicted proteins | sample 5400461 | NCBI WGS metagenome assembly WNFJ01 (sample SAMN13153349, study PRJNA577476) | soil metagenome | isolation source: 115 cm saprolite on Douglas fir-dominated hillslope | place: USA:California | collected 2013-09-17 | reverse complement strand
CGCGTTGATGCACGCATTTACTTACGAAGACGCACGCACTCCGACCAACCAACAACGGCAACAGAGATAACCACAGCAAGCGCGCGTCCATGAGTCTTAACGGCTGCAAAAATCCTCTAGCAAAGAGGCTAGCCGGGAGCAAGGCTGAAGGTGTCGCTGGCGGTTATCTGCATTGGTCGGTTGGTTAGGCTTTGCATCGCAGAAGAAAATACGACAGTGGAATTCCGAGGACAGCGGCGACGAGGCTGAGGAAAAAAATCTGAGGCGCATATTTGATGAGCAGGAAAGGGGAATAGCTCTGGTAAAGAACAAAGCCGGGAAGGTATCTGTGCCATGGTACGAGAAGCACCAGCAACAGGCCAATAGCCGAACAGATCAGCATTCCCAATGCGTCGCAGGCACGAGTACGCCACCAATAGGCGCCGCTGAGGCCAACGGACGTCAGCAGTCCCAAGGAGAGACATACTCCAACGACACGTCTGAACGTTGCACCACCAACCTTGGTTGAATAGCGACGAAGATCGTTTTCAAGCGACTTCGAGATTGACTCAACCTGATCTGGAGCTTCGCCGGTCACCGACACGCGGCGTGAGTAATCGCCCAAATCAATCGTGACGGATGAGACGGGTTTATCGGGCCGCTTATAAAAGTAGGAAAACTTGAAGACTTCTTTCGGGAACGCAACGCTGCTTGCAAGGGAAAAGTGGGGTATCTCGATTTCATGCCCGCGGACCCCAAGCTTTACGCTCTCGCGGGCAGACTCTTCGTCGCTCGCAGGCCCATTGGCAGCGGCAACCAGTGTTTGAGTCTTACGTAAAATAGTATCGAGATCCGCCGCAGACAATTTCAGAGGGGGTAGAGTACGGTGCTCTGAAAATTCCGCGTTCTTTGCAGGTAGCGAAGTTGTCGGCAGCGACAGGCATAGGCTAATAAGAACAAGGAAACGCATCTTCGCATTCCTGGTTTCAGGATAGTAAACAAGCAGTGTTATTTTACGCGTTCCTTCTCTTTAGGAATCCGATTGCTGCCCCGGCAATCGCCAGAACGATCAGGAATATCATTGGCTTCGGCAGGCCGTGCCTAGCTGTCGCAGGTGCTGGTGCTGGCCGCTTCGCAAACTCTATTGGAATCTTTAGTTGCGAAACAGCCACCGTTCTTGGGTCGAAACGCCACTGTGAATACGCTTGCAGCGCAGCGCCATCAAGTTGTTGGTTTCCTGTGCTCGTCAGCATCCGCGCACCGGTGACGTTGCCTGTCTGCTTGTCGATAGTGACCAAGACAACGCCTTTGCCAGTGAGTCCCTGTTTTGCCCATTCAGGGCGATATATTGGCTTGGGTGTGTAGATCGCTCTGGGAGGAGGCGGTTCTCCTACAGGACTTGCGGACTGGGCGTGTAGCGAGGAAACAGAGACCAGCGTAACAACAAGGACGAAAAGCACCTCGCGCGCCCGCACCCATCGGGCTGCGTTTGCGATCTCAATTACCGCAGCGGGTGAGGAAAGCCCGGCCTTAATTGGTTTCGCCGCACAGTGGAACTTTCTCTCCGGCGGCTCCATTGGACGAAGGTCGTATATCCGAAATCACAATGCTTAGTCAAATATTCTTTGGGGCTGTATTTTTCTGCAATCTTGTCCAGAATCCTCGCGAATGAACTTTCTTGATGCTATAGATGAGTTTATCCGCAAGAATCGACACAGTGGACCCGGGCACCTACGAATGTTGAGGTTCTTCGTAACTCGTGGAGCCGGAGACTGACGGTAGGCTCGCCATCAACGGTGAAAGTTTTATGAAAACCAAAGAGATCATCAAAAGAGCCAGTGAACTAGCCAGGCCATTCCGCATCAACAAAGGCAAAGATTTCCGTTTCAAAGACGTCGATCCAAACGATACGCTTGATTTCACCAAGGAGGCAGACAAACCGAGAGCAAAAGAAGCGCTGGCGATGGGCGTCACAGCCCTGGCCGAGTTGCAAGACAAACTATACGCCCAGGACAAGTGGGCGGTGCTCCTAATCTTTCAAGCAATGGACGCCGCTGGCAAGGATGGCGCCATCAAGCACGTCATGTCGGGCGTAAATCCACAGGGCTGCGAGGTCTATTCTTTCAAATCGCCCTCGGCCGAGGATCTGGATCACGATTACCTCTGGCGCTGCATGAAAGACCTGCCGAATCGGGGACACATCGGAATTTTTAATCGCAGTTATTATGAAGAGGTGCTCGTTGTGCGGGTGCATCCCCAATTCCTGGCAAAGCAAAAACTGCCTCCAAAACTCACAGGCAAAAAGATTTGGGAAGAGCGGTTCGAAGACATCCGCAATTTCGAGCAATATCTCGCGAGAAATGGTGTCGTGGTGCGAAAATGTGCGAAAATTCTTTCTCCACGTTTCGAAGAAGGAACAGAAACGACGGTTCCTCGAACGGATCGATGATCAGCAAAAAAATTGGAAGTTCTCGTCCAATGACGCCAATGAGCGCGATTTCTGGGACGATTACATGGAAGCGTACGAAGAAATGATTCAGGAAACGGCGACGAAGGACGCGCCGTGGTATGTCGTGCCGGCGGACAACAAATGGTTCACCCGTGTTGTCGTCGCGTCGGCAGTCATCGAAACCCTCGCCTCACTCGATCTGGCGTATCCCAAAGTGGATGAAGGAAAACTCAAGGAACTCGCCGCAGCGAAAAAGAAATTGTTGAGCAAGTAGCGTCCGCCGTTGCGCATGCTGCTGCGAGCAGGGTGGAGACGCGTGAAGCTCTTCCCGGCGATGGTTTTCACGCGCTCCGAGATTCAGATTTCAATGGAATGACTTAGCGCAGATGCACAGACGGCAAGATGGCGAGGTGAAGAAAAGAATGAAGCGTTTTGTACCCAGATACCTCGATCCTGCGAGCCGGTTGGGCGAGATTCTCTTTGGTTTGATGATGGTCTTGCGAGGACGGATGATATCGCCGACGGACCGCGGAAGATTGGCTGAACTACGACCCGGTTTCTAAGCCACTTATCAGAACATCAACACCTTAAGAACGGCAGCTGATCCGAACGAAGGATTCGTCCTTCGAAGCCCTCGTCAGGGACCAAGCGAGCAGTCCTACGTCTCTGCCCCTAAAAGACAGGCGCAGAAAAACTCAAAGTTTCTAAAATGTCGTCCTGCGAAAGCTTGAGAAAGAAGTAGCCGATGAATCAACCACCGAAGTCCCGTTAGGTGATATAAATGAGAGCGCTACTTTCCTTCATCGTTAGCACGACATCGTTCGGATCATCGCTCTTGGCAGGCGTTGCGGCAGCGGCCGAACCATTCAACTGGAGCCCGCAAGTTGACGATCCCATTCACACTCCGGCTGAACTGGTCGAATCGATGCATCATTGTCGAGCTGTGCATGCCAAGGGGATTATTCTCCAAGGCGAGTTTACCCCGGATACCCATGCCAAAGAAATTACCAAGGCGCCTCATCTGCAAGGACCAAGCAGCAAGGTCACTGTGCGTTTCTCCGATTTTAGCGGTGTTCCAACTATTCCAGACAATGACGTAGAGCCAGGGAATGCCGACCGGATCTCCTTCTTTTACGGTCGTGACGCCCTTACCGACGGCAGCCACGTAACCCGCGCCTTCGTGACCAGGGATGAAGGGCAGCTTTGGTTTGACCGGCCAATCGCCATCGGCCGCATGAATGTCAGTGTGGCAGACTCCGCAAGCTATGATTTTTACTAGGATTTGGCCTTCGCCAGGTTCCGGCACAGGAACGTTTTCAATCGAAAGTGGTTTTCCAAATTCGTGAACAACGGCAGCTTTCATATTGGCAATGCCTTTCAATCTTTTGCGCTTTGTATCGCAAGGCTACGCATCGCTTCGGGATGCCGACTGCGCAAGTCCTGCCTGCAAACTAGCATCCCACTGGGATTGGGCTAAAGCCAACCGCCCGTAAATCCCGCCCTCCGCAGCCCGGTGACGACTGTCGGGCAACGGCGCATAGTGTTCCAGAGCAGGCCGGTCCGGTAGTTCTCGACCATCAGCACGAGCGGCCCTTGATCGATTCCGAAGTGATACGGCGTGACCCACCAACCGGCGGGGCTATCCTGCACGGCAAAAGATTGATTGAACGACGGCTTGAACCCATACTTTCCCGTCATTCCCAATTCCATCTGTGCAAAGTGCCGAACGGTCGGGATGACGATTTCAGGGGCAAACGGTAGCGAGGCGACCACCACCCACGGCGCGACAGTGCCGTCGTCGGGACCGAACGGGGCGCCTCGAGCGATATAGTCGAAAAACTCGCGTTCGACGCCGTTGACCACCCGCTTCGCCCAACCGGGCCCGTCGCAGGCCGTGAACCCCCAACAGTGTTCGCCGTAGCCGACAAAATTCATGGGGTTGCGGATCGCGTATTCCTGCTGCACAAACGTAGCCTGCCGGCTGTTCTCGAAGTAGTCGCTGCCTCGCGCTTGCATGAATTCGTCGCGGATGCCGCGAAAGTCGATCCACATGTGCGAGAGTTGATGCGTGAACAGCGGCCCCGAGTAAAGCAATTCACGATCGTAGATTTGCTTCCACTGGTAGGTCGCGCAATAGGCGCGATAACTCTCGGGCGGCAACGGGTGCGTTGGCGAACCGAGTCCGAGGATGTACAGCAGCAAACCTTCGTCGTAGCCTTCGTAGCGGTGTGGGATGAACCCGTTCTCCGGCCGCCAGCCATGGGTAAGAGTCGGTCCACCGTCCCGGGCCCAATTCCAGTCGGCCCGACGGTAAAGCGCATCGGCCAAGCTTCTAATCTCGACCTCGTCGGGCGTATCACGGTCGAAATAGGTGCCGGCTGTCAAGGCGCCCGCGAAGAGAAAGGCCGAGTCGATGGTGGAAAGCTCGCACTGCCAGACGCGGCGACCCGTTTCGATATCCAGGAAGTGGTAGAAAAAGCCTTTGTAACCGGAGGCGTCCGGTTCGGGACCTTGCGGGCATTCGAGCAAGTAACGCAGTCGTTTCCGGGTGATCTTGGCGGCGAAATCTCGGAACAGGACGCCACGCTCGATGACGACTGGGATCGTGGCCAGTGCCATGCCGCAGGCGGCGATGCTGACCGGGGCGCTCGGATCCGTCTTGTCGCGGACCAGCCCGTTGTCCGGGTTGGTTTCGTGTAGATCGTACAGGACTGTGGAAAGTTGCAGCAGGTTCAGATCTCTGTCGGTGGGCAGTCGATTGAAATCGTCGTTGGCACCGGGAGTGTCGGCCATGGGGTCCGTTGCTCTCCATCAGCCCAATCGCACGCGGACGTTGTGAGTTTTCCCGTCGTCGCCCAAAGGCACATTGCCGTCCGACAATGGTTGCCCGTCCAACTCGACCGATTTGACCCCGCGACCCGTGCCAGCCGAGTTGTCCACCAGAATTCGGTATGTCGCGGACCGGTGGCGATAGCTCAGTTCAAACCCGGGCCATCTCGGCGGGACACATGGCTCGAAACGAAGGGTGCGGCCCCGCAATCGGAAACCCAGGATCGTTTCAATGGCGACGCGATAGAGCCAGCTCGCCGAGCCGGTGTACCACGTCCCGCCGCCGCGGCCCGTGTGAGGTGGGGCGCCATATATGTCGGCACAAACCACATACGGCTCAACTTTGTAACGCCGCACCTCCTCAGCCGTCGTGGCATGGTAGACCGGGTTGATGAGATTCCAAAGATCCATGGCGCGGTCGCCGCGACCCTGCAATGCTGTCGCCAGGACAACCCAAGTGGCAGCCTGGGTGTATTGACCGCCGTTCTCGCGGATGCCCGGCACGTATCCTTTGATGTAGCCGGGCTGAAGGGCCCCTTTGTCGAACGGCGGGTCGAACAATTGGATCAGTTTGTCGCCGATACGGACCAGTCGTTTTTGAACCGCGTCCATTGCCGATTGCGCCCGCGCCGGGTCTGCCGCACCGGAAATGACCGCCCAAGCCTGTGGGATGGCGTCGATTTGACACTCGTCGCTCTGAGCGGATCCCAGGGAGGAGCGGTCGTCGAAATACGCTCGGCGGTACCACCCGCCGTCCCAGGCGTTCGCTTCCAAAGCAACCCGCAACTGCTCGGCTCGCTCCCTGCACCAATGGGCATCATCGGCCTGGCCGCGCTGCTCAGCCAATTCTGCAAACGCGCCCAATACACTGACGAAGAACCACCCGTTCCAAACGCTCTCGCCCTTCCCGTGAACACCCACCTTATTCATGCCGTCGTTCCAATCCCCGGTGCCCATCAGGGGTAAGCCGTGGGAACCCAGCCGATAGCCGTGCTTTAGCGCGCGAACGCAGTGGTCGAAGACGGTGCCAGTCTGCCCACTCACCTCGGGCAAGTTGAAGTCTTCCTCCTGCTCTTCGCGAAGTACCGGCGACGCGATGAACGGCACGACTTCATTTAACAAGTCCGTGTCGCCTGTTGTCACCACATAGTGGTGAACCACGAGCGGCAAGAAATAGAGGTCGTCGGTGATCCGCGTGCGAACGCCGATCCCGGACGGCGGGTGCCACCAGTGCTGGACATCACCCTCCTTGAATTGCCGTGCCGCCGATCGCAAGATCTGCGCCCGCGCCTCTGCCGGAGCGCTGTAGACCAGGGCCATCACATCCTGAAGTTGGTCTCGAAAGCCGTACGCTCCGCCGGATTGGTAAAACGCGGAGCGGGCCCAAAGGCGGCAAGCTAAGACCTGGTAGACAAGCCAACGGTTGAGCATCAGGTTGATGCCCGGATCGGGCGTCGTCACGTGCAACGCGTTCAGGGTGCGGTCCCATTGCTGTTGCACCCGGGTCAGTGCCGCATCAACTCGATGGGGTTGTGTGTATTCGCTAATGAGTCGATGAACCTCCTCCAAACTGTCCGCCTGGCCCAAGGCAAAAACTACTTCTCTCGTCTCGCCGGGGGACAGCGTCAGTTCCGTCGTTATTGCCGCGCAGGGATCGAGGGCCGCGCCGGCGCGGCCGGACAGCCCGACGCGCCTCATGGCGGCGGGCTTTGAAATCGAGCCGTGTTCCCCGAGAAATTCCGCACGATCGGCGGTAACCGACTGTGTCGGCGAACCGGAGGCCGCGAAGGCGATCTTCTCGGCGAAGTCGCCGGCCCAAGCATTCCGCGCCAATATCGCGCCGCTCTCCGGATCGCGCTCGCAGACGACTTGCAGCGGAGCATTTTCACGGACGGTTCCAAGAACCCATTCGGCGTGGTACGTCACCGACAAGCGCCGGGGCCGATCGCCGTCATTTCGCAGTGTCAGGCAGACCACCTTAACTGGATCGCCGGTCGGGACGAAGACCAAAAGCTCCTGATTGAGATCCCGACTGACGTGCGAGTAGCGAGTGTAGCCCTGGCCGTGGCGGACGGTTACCACTGCTTTCGGTCCCAGAGGCAAGGGCGTGGGGGTCCAGAATTCACCGGTTTCCTCGTCGCGCAAATAGATGACTTCGCTCGGCGGGTCTGAAGTCGGATCGTTCGACCAAGGACTGAGGCGGTTCATTTGACTATTGCCGGCCCAACTGTAGCCCAGGCCAGCCTCCGTCACCAAACATCCGAACTGCGGATTGGTCAGCACATTCGTCCAGGGGGCCGGAGGCAACGCTGGTCCGGTCTGTGAAGTGCCGTCGATGACGATCACGTACTCGCGGCCATCACCGCTGAAACCTCCGAAGCCGTTCCAGAAACTCAATCCTTGGGGCGGACGGGCCGGCCGCGCGACTGGCTTAGTCGCGACCGCGCCCGGAGTGAATTGCGGAGGCGGAGCGGGTCGTGGGGCAGCACGGCGGTCGATCTGCTCGGTCAACGATCCGCGACCACCGCCGAGCACAGCCCGCGCAGCGGCCGTGAGTAGGACCGCATCATCGGTCGGCACCTTGTCCGCAGTCAAAAAGAACACTCCGCCCGACTTGCCGAGCATCTCGCCGACAACCCCCGTCTGTAGATCCCTTCGTAACCGATCGGCAGGCTCCCCGGCGCGCTCGTCCAGAATCACGAGATCTAATTTTAATCCTCGGCGCCGGGTATAGGTGTGCCACCCAATAAGTTGCCGAACCACCGCCTCATCGTCGACCCCGGCGACGCGAACCAGCACAATTGGAAGGTCCCCTGAAATGGAGTGCGGCCACAGGCCCGGCTGCCCCAGCCGGTTAGCGGCCACCGCATCAGGGTCACGAAGACCGGAGTTCGTGAAAACGACGGCCGCCGCTAACCGGTTGAACAGGGAGATTTCATCCGCTGTGTGCTCAAGCTCCCGCAATTCGCGCTGGCAATGGGCCTTGGCGCCCGCAAAAGCCTGGTCGATCGCTCCGAATTCGTGGAATCGTTCGGCGATTCCGATGGCGGCCTCACGTGTGTCAGCCGCCCCGGTCACAAATGCGATGCGAGTCGTCATTTCGGCTTCAAGCCGGACGAACCGGCGCAAAGTGAAGATCGGGTCGAGCACCGGGCCGGTGGTGCGCGACAAGCGAGACCCCGAGTCCAAGGCGGCGGGATTGGCCGGCGTGCGGCCGCGCCCGAGAAACCTCGTTCGATCCGTCTCGTATTCAATTTCTTCAGTGGCCGACACGCTCGCTGCCGAAGTGTGAATCGCCCAGACCGGATGCTCATTCGCGTCTCGGGGTCGCCGTCGGGCTAAAAGCGCCCCGCACCGGGCGTCGAATTCCGTCTCCAGGAACAGCTTTGCGAAAGCGGGGTGGGCCTGATCAGCCCGACGGCCATTCAGACACACCTCCGCATAGCTCGTCAGTTCCAATTCGCGGCGGCGCTGGCCGTGATTGATCAGCGTCACCACGCGTACCTCAGCATCTGCATCCGGCACGACACAAACGGCACAGCGGGTCTCGACGTCGCCGTCCCGGCGACGAAACTCGGCGCGGTCTGAGTGAAAGTCGAATTCAGGTTCATCCTCGCCCTGGCCCAGCGGTTGGGTGCCAACCGACCACCTGCTGTCGTTGCTTAGGTCACGGACGTAATAGAACTGACCCCAGCAGTCGCGCGTGGCATCTTCGCGCCAGCGGGTTACATCCAGGTCGCGCCAGGTGCTGAAGCCGGCGCAGGCGCTCGTGATCATCACGCCGTACGAGCCGTTGGACAGCAGGGTTACCGCAGGTTGCGATCGCTTGCGTGTGGCTGCCCGGCGCATTCGGGTCTTGGCAGCCTTCTTACCCGCTGCGCTACGCTTGCGAGTAGCGGCTGCTTTCCTTCCAGCCGCTCTGAGCCGCCGGGTTCTCGCTGCCTTCTGGCCTGCTGTCAGTTTCATCACTGCTGGTTCTTCCGAAGAATAATTTTAGGTGGAGGTCCAGCGTTGAACTCTATTTCCTCGTAGTCCTTCCAAATCGCAAACATGCCGAGAGTTGTGTCAAATTATTCGGCATTTAGAAAGCGAAATCCGATGATAAATGCAGCCTCCGCCTGACATCCGACATAAAGGCCGTTCCCGTTTCAACTTTTGATCGGCAAAACCTGTGCGCAATCGGAGCGGGCAATCAGTATCTTGCCCGCACAATCGCGATCGATTCGGCGTGATCGCGCTAACAAGCCTAACCCAAAAGAATGCTTTTGATGGACGAAAGAGACTGACAGCAAACACAGCCGAAGAGGACAGAACGCTCGTCTTCGACCCAAGCAATGTACCGACGGGAATCGAGACTGCCGATATGTTGTCCAGTTTTTATTCGAAGGCATTCCGACTATCAGCGAAAGAGGAACGAGATGTCGCCCGTGTTGCGGGAAACTGAGGGACTAACGAAAAGCCAAGCCGCATGAAAATTAACGATATTGTCACATGACAAACGCCATGGAGAGGTCAATTGTCTTATTTTTACACCGTCTCGATGGGTGCAAGGAAGGGAGTCTTTGCTTGAGGACAAAGAATTTCCTCTGTGGTCTGAGAGATGAAGGCGCAGGACTTTCGTGATTACCACCTGCTCCTTGTTGAGTACGCCGAGCAGATTTTTGCCATGACGGATGATGTCGGAGTGGGCACGCCAGATCGGCGGAGTGCCCTCGGCTCCATTAGCGACATATCGCAACGTCAATGCCTCAAGAACAGCAATGAAGAATTCGTTCCGCGGAACTGAAGATGAGTGAACCCGTGAATCAAGCGCTTCAGATCGTTTACCTCGCCAGGCACGGCGAAACCGCCTGGACTCTCTCAGGCCAGCACACGGGACTTACCGACCTGCCGCTCACAGAACGTGGCGAGCGCAACGCGCGCCGGCTCGAGGAACGGTTGCGTGGATTGAGTTTTGCCAAGGTGTTTACCAGCCCATTGCAGCGTGCCAGGCGGACGTGTGAGCTGGCCGGCTTTGGTACTGTGGCTGAAGTCGACCAGGATTTGGTCGAATGGAACTATGGTGAGTATGAGGGGCGCCGCACCGCCGAGATCCGGGCGGAGCGCCCCGACTGGGAACTGTTCCGCGACGGCTGTCCAGGAGGGGAATCGCCAGCCGAGGCCGCGGCGCGGGCCGATCGCGTGGTGAGCCGCGTGCGCGCGGTGCCGGGAGATGTGGTGCTTTTTTCCAGCGGGCATTTTATTCGGGTACTTGCGACGCGCTGGATTGGGCTTGAAGTCACGGTAAACGCCAAGCGGTTCATGCTTAGCACAGCAAGCCTGAGTGCGGTGGGCTACGAGAACGAGCTGTCTCGGCCAGTGATCCGATTGTGGAATGACACACATCATGTTGGCACGTAATCGAAACCGACCGCCGATGTTCGAGGCAGAAATGAAGATTCTGGTTTGTAACGCCGGCTCCAGCAGCCTTAAATTTAGTCTCTTCGAAGCCGAAGAAGAGCTGTTGCTGGCCGAGGGTGGCGTCGATTGGTCAAGAAAACCGACGCGGCTTGTTTTCCGCCGCACGGGTGAGGAAGAACTCCGCGAGGAGCTGGAGCTGGAAAAACACGCGGATGCCATCGTTCGCATTCTTGACGATTTGCAAGCCGGCCCGTCGGCCGCTTTGGACAGTCTCGAAGATCTCCGGGCTGTTGGACATCGCGTTGTTCATGGCGGCGAGCGCTACACCTCCGCCGTGCGGATCACGCCGGAGGTCAAGCAGGCGATCGAGGAACTGGCGGAACTTGCGCCGCTCCACAATCCGCCTGCCTTGGATGGGATCACAGCCGTAGAGCAAGTCCTCCCGGACGTACCACAGGTGGCAGCATTCGACACTGCTTTTCACTCAACCTTGTCCGAGGCGGCTCGAACCTATCCGGTCCCCCAAAAATGGACGCGCGAGTGGGGCATGCGCCGCTACGGCTTCCACGGTTTGAGCCATTCGTACTGCGCCGGTCGCGCGGCCGAGATGATCGACCGGCAGGACTTACGGATCGTGATCGCACATCTTGGGAATGGCGCGTCGGTCTCGGCGGTTCGGCACGGCGTGTGTGTCGATACCTCGATGGGTTTTACTCCGCTGGAAGGCTTAATGATGGGGACGCGCAGCGGGTCGGTTGACCCGGGCATGCTTGTTCATTTGTTGCGGCACAAGAAACTGGACGTGAACACGCTCGACAAGGCTCTCAACTATGAATCCGGTTTGCTCGGCGTCTCCGGCATTTCTTCCGATCTGCGCCAGGTCTTGTCGCAACTTCCACACAATCCGGACGCTCGACTGGCCGTCGACGTTTATGTCCATCGCATCGTGCGAACCGTGGGGGCGATGGCGGCAATGCTCGGCGGTGTGGATGCTTTAGTATTCACCGCGGGTGTCGGCGAGCGCTCTCAAGAAATTCGCAAACGGGTCTGCGAAAACCTCGACTACCTAGGTCTGGAGCTCGACCGAATGGCTAACGAAACTTGCAAGCCAGACGCTGACATCGCCACGCCAGCCTCGACTGCGCGTATTCTCGTAATCGCGACGCGCGAGGATTTGACGATCATGCGCGAGACGCGGCGGTTGGTTGGTTCATCGATCAGTCGGCGCCACGAAAACGAAAATGCTGAACCCTGTTTAATAGTAGATGAAAAAAATAAACAAATTGAGCCCAAGTGAGGCGAAGCGGCATCACTCCCGGTGAAAGGAACATCAAATGATAACACGTACTATGAAGATTAAAAAAGGAGCTCGTAACGCAGCACGCTCTGATCGCGGCGCTGCCAAGTCAACGGTCAAGCATGCCCTACGCACTCCCAAAAAGGAAGTCAGTAACGATAAAGCAACCTCCGCCTACGAAACCGCTCGCTCGACGATTAAGGGCGCGCCGCTCAGTCGCGACGAGTTGGACAAGATCGACGCCTACTGGCGGGCGGCGAACTACCTTTCGGTGGGGCAGATCTACCTGTATGACAATCCCCTGCTGAAAAAGCCGTTGAAGAAGGAACACGTTAAACCCCGTCTGCTCGGTCATTGGGGGACCACTCCTGGGTTGAATTTCATCTATGCCCACTTGAATCGAGTGATCAAGCAACGGGATCTCAACATGATCTACATTATCGGTCCGGGCCACGGCGGTCCCGGCATCGTCGCCAATGCCTACATGGAAGGAACCTACTCTGAGGTATATCCGAACATCGCACAGGACGAAGAGGGAATGAAGCGGCTGTTCACCCAGTTCTCGTTCCCGGGTGGCATCCCCAGCCATGTGGCACCCGAGACTCCAGGATCCATTCACGAAGGAGGCGAATTGGGTTACGCCATTTCGCACTCGTACGGGGCTGCGTACGACAATCCCGACTTGATCGTGGCCTGTGTGGTCGGCGACGGTGAGGCGGAAACTGGCCCGCTGGCGACCTCCTGGCACTCCAACAAGTTTCTCAATCCCCTCTCTGACGGTGTGGTGCTCCCGATCCTGCACCTGAACGGGTACAAGATCGCCAACCCTTGCGTGCTGGCCCGCATCAGTCATCAAGAGTTGGATCAGCTTTTCCGCGGCTACGGCTACACGCCCTACTTTGTCGAGGGCAGTGATCCGGAGAAGATGCACCAACTGATGGCTTCCACACTTGACAACATCCTCGAGGATATTCACCGCATCAAGGCTGAAGCCAGCCGTACCGGCGTCATGAAACGACCGCTCTGGCCGATGATCATTCTCCGTTCACCCAAAGGATGGACCTGCCCGAAGGAGATTGACGGCAAACGGACCGAGGACTACTGGCGAAGCCACCAGGTGCCGATGGGCGAGATGCACGAGAAGCCGGCGCACGTAAAGATCCTCGAAAAATGGATGAAGAGTTATGAGCCAGAGGAACTGTTCGACAAGACCGGACGATTGAAACCCGAACTCGCGGATTTGCCGCCGAAGGGCAACCGTCGCATGAGCGCCAATCCACACGCCAACGGCGGCGTTCTACTCAGAGATCTGCGACTTCCAGATTTCCGTGACTACGCCGTCAAGGTGACGAAGCCAGGCGCGATCATGGCCGAGTCTACCCGCCTGATGGGAAAATTTCTGCGAGACACGATGAAGCTGAACATGGAATGTCGAAACTTCCGTTTGTTTAGTCCGGACGAGAACAACTCAAACCGCTGGCAGGATGCAATGGAAGTCACCAATCGCGCCTGGATGGGGGAGCGCTATCCGTACGACGACCATTTGGCCCCGGACGGGAGGGTGATGGAAATGCTCAGCGAACACCAGTGCCAGGGATGGCTGGAAGGATACCTGTTAACCGGCCGGCACGGGTTTTTTTCCTGCTACGAGGCGTTTATCCACATCATCGACTCGATGTTCAATCAGCATGCGAAGTGGCTGAAAGTGTGCCACGAAATACCTTGGCGGCGCCCCATCGCCTCGCTCAATTATCTCTTGTCGTCCCACGTCTGGCGGCAGGATCACAACGGATTCAGCCACCAGGACCCTGGGTTCATCGATCACGTTGTAAACAAGAAAGCAGAGGTCGTCCGCGTTTATCTTCCGCCGGACGCGAACACGCTGCTTTCTGTGACCGATCACTGCCTGCGCAGCCGCAACTATGTCAACGTCGTGGTAGCAGGCAAACAGCCGGCCCCTCAGTGGTTGACGATGGACCAGGCGGTCAAACATTGCACGGCTGGCATCGGAATCTGGGAATGGGCGAGCAATGACAAAGGAGCAGAACCAGACGTCGTGATGGCCTGTTGCGGAGACGTACCAACGTTGGAAACGCTGGCTGCGGTAGATCTCTTCCGCCAGCATCTTCCGGCGCTGAAGATTCGCGTCATCAACGTCGTCAACTTGATGAAACTGCAACCCCAGAGCGAGCACCCGCATGGTCTATCGGACCCAGACTTCGATGCGCTCTTCACCAAAGACAAGCCAATCGTGTTCGCCTTCCACGGCTATCCGTGGCTGATTCATCGACTAACGTACCGACGTACGAATCATAAGAACCTGCATGTCCGCGGCTATAAGGAAGAAGGGACCACGAGCACACCGTTTGACATGGTAGTGAGGAACGATCTCGATCGGTTCCATCTTTTCGGCGATGTCATTGATCGATTGCCGCAACTAGGGTCGCGGGCGGCCTATGCCAAACAAGCGATTTCCGACAAGTTACTTGAACACAAAGAATATATTGCCAAGTACGGCGATGACATGCCCGAGATCACCGACTGGCAATGGGGTCAGGCGAGTGCGGGGACACAACAGAGAAGCTCGACGGAAGGCGACAATGTCTAGGCAGCCACTGAATCGTTCTTCTCGACTCAAGATCGATGCTGAAACAGCCATTGTTGTCTTGGCGTCTCGTCAGGGCCGAGAAAACATTGTCTACATGATGGGGCTGGGAGAGGAGCCCGAGATCACGAATTGGAAATGACCCTTCTAAATCTACAACAATGTCACCTACACATTAGACGGTGCCGGAGCCGGAAATCCGGGCGGATGAAGAGAACAGGAATCTCCGGCTGAAAACCGAAACTTAGAAAGGAACGACTGTGGTGGAAACGTTAACAGAAAGCAGACCGGTGTCCGCAAGACCAACAGGATCCAACGAGCTATCGAAGCTCATTGAACAGTACGGTTGCGGACCGGTTCAGTTCACAGGAACGAACGACGCGCTTTATGAGCGCCACCTCGTCTTTGACAACGTTATGGATGCTGCGAAGATCGGTGCCCGGGAACGTTTTGAAGCTGTCGCGCGCTCCGTGCGTGACGTCCTCTCGCAACGATGGATTCGAACAGAGGAAACCTATGATCGCAATGACCCCAAGCGTGTTTACTACCTTTCGATGGAATTCCTTATCGGTCGTTCGCTAGCTAACAATGTAACGAACCTTCTTCTTGATGA
>WNFJ01116536.1_pt1 | contig 15173 bp, 14 predicted proteins | sample 5400461 | NCBI WGS metagenome assembly WNFJ01 (sample SAMN13153349, study PRJNA577476) | soil metagenome | isolation source: 115 cm saprolite on Douglas fir-dominated hillslope | place: USA:California | collected 2013-09-17 | reverse complement strand
GCGATTTGAGATATAGAGTCGCCGTGCGGCGAAGGACACGGCATGCAAGCCCTGGAAGGAAAGCTCGAAGGTCCGTTCATTGTCAATCGCGATCTCGACATTGACGGAACCATTGTGGGCGACGCAATCGTGCGTCCGAACACCACTCTGCATCTGCGCGGCGTCATCACCGGCAATTTGACGATCGAAAAGGGCGCAACCGCGATCATCTACGGCACCGTCGAGGGGCGCATCCGCAAGATCGGGGGGACCGTGGTTATCGTTCATCCGCAAAATCAGAGGCAAAATCAGAGGCAAAATCAGAGGCAAAATCAGAGGCAAAATCAGAGGCAAAATCAAGTGCATAAAACCGGCCGCGACGATCCTTCGAACGATGCCCCCTCCTCGATCGACAATTGCTGATGAAAAATATCGCCCTCGACCGCCGCGCGCCCGAGCAGCTTGACGTGGACGGCGCGGATCGTGCCCTTGACGCGGCCAAGGATGGTCACCTCCTGCGCGGAGACGCTGCCCTCGACCCGTGCGCCATCGCCGATCACGAGGTTCGAGCCGTGAAGCTCGCCCGCGATACGGCCGAAGACCTGGACCGGACCGGTGCAGAGAACTTTGCCGGCAATCGACATATCGGAGCCGATCGATGAGATCGCTTCCGGTTTCGTGGCCTGCTCCGGCGCTACGGCCAACTGTTCCACGGCCTCCATTGCACCCCCCTGACGGCGGCCATCATCACCGGAACCGTAGGATTCTTATATCCACCTCATCGATTTCTTGGAAAGTTCTTTGTGCGGAAAGCAGGCTGTTATCCACGGCGCCGGAAATCGATGGCGAAGGGCAGCGCGGTGATGACGAGAGCGCAGAGCCCGATCGGCGCGAACGCCACCATCGCGACCCCGCTCGCATCCCAGGCCAGCCCGCCGATGATCGGGACCGCCACCGCGCAGCTGTAGCTGATCGTGAACATGCCGGCGGCGGTGCGGTGGGCGTCGTCGGGCGCGCTCAGGAGCGGCGGCAAGGCCAGGATCAGGACGAACGCGACGGCGTCGGCGAAGCCGATGAGCCCGGCCCAGAAGACCACCCACAGTCCCGTCATGAGCAACATGCCGAAAACGCCGGCGAGCGAAAGCAGGCCGGCCAAACCGTAGGCCCAAGGGCGTGCCAGCAACCGTTCGGCCAGGCCTAGCATCATGAGGGAGGCCGGCAGCTGGCCCAAATTGAGCGCGGTGAGCGCGCTGCCGATGAGCTCGGGCGCGCCCAAATGGGCCAGATATTCCGGCAGGAAGGCATTGGTGGCGAAATAGATGCTGTTGACGCCGCCGAATAGAAGGCCGAGCTGCCAGATGCGCGCATCCCGCCAATCGGGCCACCACGCCCGCCGGCCGGCCGCGGCCGATCGGGCGGCGCTCGGGCGTGGCCCCAACAGCGCCACCAGCAAGGCGGTGAGCAGCACCGGCAGGCCCCACAGCGCGATCGCTGCGCGCCAGCTGCCGCCGGCGAACGGCAGGACCAAAGGCAGCGTCAGGCTGACGGCGAGAATCTCGCCGAAGAGCAGGCCGTTGGTGTAGACCGCGGTGGCAAAGCCGATGCGATCGGGCAGCCACGCGCGCACGATGGGCGGCAGGGCCGGCTGCATGACCGCGATGCCTCCACCCATGACGATGGTGGCCGCAAACAGCATCGCCACATTGGCCGCCGCTCCGCGCGCCGCCGACGCGAGCGCGGGGCCGGGCGCCGAAGCGCGCGATGATGAGCGAGCCCGGCACCGCAGCCGCCGCAAACAAGAGCGAGGGCAGCCCCGCGAGCGTACCGATCTCGGTCTCGGACAGATCGAGGTCGCGATGGATCAGCGGCAGCAAGGGTGGCACCGCCAGCACGGTCATGCGCAAGGCCGCGCCGGCGAGCCAGAGCAGGCCAAGCGAGGTCAGGAGTCGGCGCATTGGCAGTGTTTTCATGTCTCGATCGTCAATTGCAGGCGGGTTACAAATAGCCTTTGGAGCGGTTTTCGATAAGCTTGAGTGTCATCGCCGGGCATAGCCCGCGAAGACGGGCGTAAACGCCCTTATGTCCCGGCGATCTCGATCAGGGAAACACCGTGCAATCCTTATCGAGATGGCCGGAACAAGCATGCCCTCGGACGTGATCCGAGGGTCCGGCCATGACACAGTCAAAGCTAAGCGACACGGCGCAGTATTGCGACTTACCGGCAACGGAGTGGCCATTAGAGCGTTCCCGGGAAAGCGCGCAGACGCCGAGGAGGTGGTGATGGAAGCGCGCAATCTGGGGGCATCGGGGCTTCGGGTGTCGGTTGTCGGATTGGGCTGCAACAATTTCGGCGGCCGTATCGGATTGGAGGAGTCGCGCGCGGTCGTTCACAAAGCGCTCGATCTCGGGATCACCCTGTTCGACACGGCGGACACTTACGGAAATCGGGGCGGCTCCGAGGATTGCCTGGGCCAAGTGCTGGGCGAGCGGCGCAAGGACATCATCCTGGCGACCAAGTTCGGCATGCCGATGGATGACGCCAAGGTCCTCAGCGGCGCGGCGCGGCGTTACATCATGACGGCCGTGGAGGCGTCGCTGCGGCGGCTGCGGACCGATTGGATCGACCTCTACCAGCTGCACAGGCCGGATGCTCTGACGCCGATCGAGGAGACGCTGCGGGCATTGGATGACCTGATCCGCCAGGGCAAGGTCCGCTATGTGGGAAATTCCAACTTCGCGGCCTGGCAGGCCGTCGAGGCACACTGGACCGGGAGGCATCACGACCTCAACCGCTTCGTCTCGTGCCAGAACGAGTACAGCCTGCTCAAGCGCGACATCGAGGCCGAGCTGGTGCCCGCGATGCAGGCCTGCGGACTGGGGCTGCTGCCGTACTTTCCGCTTGCCGGCGGTCTCCTCACCGGCAAGTACCGGCGCCAAGCTCCGCTGCCGCAGGGCACGCGTTTTGCGCGCATGCAGGGTCTCGCGGACCGCTATCTCACGCCGGCGAATTGGACGATCGTCGAGCGTCTGGAGGATTTCTCCGCGCGACGCGGACACGGCTTGCTCGAGCTTGCGTTCAGCTGGCTCATGGCGCGCCGCCCGGTCGCGAGCGTGATCGCCGGGGCGACCAAGCCGGAGCAGGTGGAGCAGAATGTCAAGGCGGCCAGTTGGGCATTGACGCCTGATGACTTGGCGGAGATCGATCGCCTGACCCGGGTTCCCTGAGCGAAAATCCGGACGCTAAATTAGATTGCCGAGCAGCGCGGCTTCCCTCGCCCCGCTTGCGGGGAGAGGGCAACTCGAGATTTAGGAAAACCAGAACTCGGCCTGGTGAGGGGGCGTTTCCACAGGCTCAGACTCGCGGAGAGGCCCCCTCACCCCGACCTTCTCCCCGCACGCGGGGAGAAGGAGACCGCGCCGCGCCGGGGACACGTGCGAAGCAAGCGTCAGAGTCACCGTGCTAGCCTGCCAACATTCCCGGGTAGCTGGCGTCGGGGCGCATGCGGCCGGCACGTCCGTTCCGGTTGGGACGATAGGAGCGTGCCTCGAATTCCTGCCCGATGTGGCGGGCGAGCTCGACTGCGATCTCGCTCTGCCGGGCCGGCGGCAAGTACATATTGATAAAGAACTTCGGCAGTCGCGGCAGGCGGCGGTCCCGGTCGATCGCCTGCAGATAGTGCGGGATCGTGGTGCGCAGAAGCGGCGCGATGGCCAGGTCCGCCTCGATCGAAGCCAGGAGCGGCTCCATGCTGCTGACCTCGCAAACCGGCCGCCAATCGCGCCCGGCGGCGCGCAATGCCTTCAATACCGCCGCCCGAAACTCGCACTTGTCGTCGCCGAGCGAGACCGGCAACGGGTCGCGGCCATGCGCGGCGCCGCTCGTGGCGCCGACCCAGACCAGCTCGTCCTCCAGCAGCGTCTTGCCGCCGGGACCGCATCGCTGCTCGGTGGTCAATGTGAGGTCGAGGTCACCCTTGCGCATGAGCTCGAGCAGTTGCGGCGTCGTGGTGCACTTGAGGGACACGCGCACCCGCGGCCAAGCCTGGTCAAAACGCCGGAGAATGGGCGGCAGATAGGGCCCCACGATGTCATGGGGGACGCCGAGGCGCACCTCACCCTCATAGGCGGGAGCGCTCATCGCGCCCCAGACCTCGTCGTTGAGCGCGATCAGCTTGTGCGCGTGGTTTCGCAGTCGCTCGCCGTTCGGCCGCAGCGCCAGGCGACGGTGGTGACGCTCGAACAGCTGCGTGCCGAACAGCTCCTCGAGCCGCTTGAGCTGCTGGCTGACCGCGGCTTGGGTGAGGTTGAGCAGCGCGGCGGCTCCCGTCACGCTGCCGGTCTCGACCACGGCCACGAAGGCGCGCAGCAGCGCGGTGTCGATGTCGCGGTGCATGGATCGCCCAATCCTTGATTAAGGTACTCTTATGCAGGACATAAACAACATTCGATTTAGTTATGCAAGTGGAAGACATAGACAGGTGTCCTGCGGCCCCTGCGGGGTCGCCCAACTTGGGAGCGCGGCAATGTCGGACACCGAACCCGCGATCTCGTGCCGGCCCGGCCGGCTCGCGCGCACCGGCGCGCGGATCGCGCGTCTGATCGGCGCCATCGAGCTCGCCCTGCAGGTGCGACGCGAGCGGCGGCTCCTGCTCGGGATGGATGATCGCATGCTCAAGGATCTGGGATTGAACGGCATTGCCTATGCGGAGGCCACCCGGGCGTTCTGGGACCTGCCGGTCGATCGTTTGCGCTGCCGCAGCCGCGCACCGGCACGCGAGCCACGGATGAATCGAGGCTTTTGTCGCTGAAACCGTCCTGGAATGTCTCGGCTTTGGTATTGACCGCTGCGCGCCGGTCGACCCTTCGGCAGAGATCAAGCACTGCAATCAGCCATTGGCATCGGGCGCTCTTGCAGCTATCCTTGATCGTCAACCAGGAGATCGATCCAATGGCGCGCGGTACCGTGAAGTGGTTCAATTCGCAGAAGGGCTACGGATTTATTCAGCCCCAAGCGGGCGGGAAAGATGTATTTGTCCATATCTCGGCGGTCGAGAAGGCCGGCCTCAGCAGTCTGAACGAGGGTCAGGTCGTCGAGTACGAAGAAGTCCCCAACAAGGGCAAGACATCGGCGGAGAATCTCAAGGTTCAACGCTGACCGGGATTGCAGCTCGCGGCGACCCGAGGATCAGCGCAATATCCTGGACGCCGCGTTCTGACGCCGCATTCTTCTGACGCCGCGATCGAATGAAGCGTGATCGCCGGCGAGACGTTGAGACGAAGCCAGGCCGGGAAGCCCGGACGGCCGGTGCGCACGTGAATGCGTAGTTGGCCGCGGCTCGTCGAGAGCGATTGACGGTGGCGAAGATCCGCCGATCGGGCAAGGACCCTGGCACGTTCGTGGTCGTCGATCCAAGAATCCCTCTCATGGCGCGGTTCCAGCGGTGGCCGGCACGTTTTTGTCGAGCCACGCGATGATCACCTGCGCGATGGCGTCGCTGTTCTTTTCCATCATCATCATGTGTCCGTTTCCGTGCAGCCCGATATCGGCCAACTTCACGAAGGAGACGTCCACGCCCGCCTGTTTCAGGTAGGCGACCGTGCAGTGGCTGTAGGGCGCGTAAAAGGAGGCCTCGGCCGCAAGGTAAAGAATCGGCCTGTCCCCGACCGCGACCAGCATGCGCGCCGGCTCCTTCTGTCGCCAGCACTTCGCCAGGTCGGGCGCCTCGGCCTTGTCCTGCTGCACGAACACAAGGGGGGATTCGCGCGTCACCGGCGGCGCATAGACCATCGGGATGTCGGAGAGCCCATATCTTTTCAGCCGGGGATCATCCCGAAAGATGTCAGTACCGGTAACCGCCGTTGCACTTGCGAAATCCACGCCGAAACGGGCGGCGCCGGGCACGACCAGGTCATGGACGGGCGGTCCGGAGGCCTCGGCGGCAACGATCGCCTTGACGAGCGCGGGACGCGCCTGGGCAAGCGGCCAGCCATATTGCCCCGATTGCGAATGAACCAGCACGATCGACGGACCGACGCGATCGAGCAACGCCGCCAGCGCGTCGACATTCATCCTCGACTGCATTTCGCGGTTGTCCATGGAGGGAACGTTGGAGGCAAAATAATTGTCAAAGACCGGATCGCCCGGTTCCCCCTTGCCCGGCCACTGGGTGTGCAATTTGGCCTGCGGCCACAGATTGTATCTTTCGCTCGTGGAGAATCTTTGCATCACGTATTCGCGGGTCTGGGTACGGGACGGACCGTACACGTCCCCGATATAGGCCGATCGCCCGCGGGCGACCTGATCGACCACATAGACCGCATAGCCGCGGCGCAGAAAGTAGATCGCCCAGCCCTCGCGTCCGTCCGGCGTGCTGATCCAGCCGGTCCCGGTCTGGCTGCCGCCGTGAATCAGCACGATTGGATAGGGATGTGTCTGCCGTTGCGGAATCTGGTATTCGACGAACGCTTGGCCCACCATCGGCATGTCGCCGTTGTTTTCGACGTATTTGCCGCCAATGTAAAAATCGCCCTGCCTGGCAATCGCCAGGGCCTCGTCGGCGGCGCGGACGCCTGTGGAATAAAGACAAAAGCCAGCCAGCAGCGCGGTCAGCAATTTGTTCGCTGCGGGCCCGCTCCATCCTGCGACCGCGTTTCGACCAGGGCTTCTCATGACGTTCGACTCCCGAATTATGACGTGCACCGGCCTGCGGCCAGTTGCAGAAATCGACGGCGCGGAAGCTTCATGATGCGCCGTCAGTGTTTGCGCAGGAATGCGATAACAGCCTGGTTGAAAGCGTCCGGCTGTTCCCAAGCCACCGAGTGCCCGGCTTCGGGGATCAAGAGCCAATCATACGATTTCAAATGCTTGGCCCAAAGCCGGACGGCCGCTGACGGCGTCGTCAAATCGACATCGCCGGCGATGACGAGGATGGGCGTCGTGATCGACGCGACCTTCGCGTCCGTGTTGGGGGTCCGCAGCGGCGGGACGACGGCACCGGCCTGCATGGCGTGCTCCTGGATCGCCTTCCAGCGCGCCACGCCCTCCGGGTTTGTGCCGCGATAGGACGGGCTCATTTCCCGCACCTCCGGCGGCAGCTGGCTGAACCCGGGGATTGCGGCGCGTTTGCGGAATGTGTCCGCCTCCTCGTCCCCCAGCAAGCCTAGTCCGCTCGCCGCCACGACCAGGCTTTTCAGGCGTTCGGGCCGCCAGGCCGCATAATCCAAGGCGATATAGCCTCCGCCGGCGACGCCAAGCAGATGGAACTTGCTCAGCTTGAGATGGTCGGCGAGAGCATCCAGGTCTTCGGCGGCGCTGATCGGTTTTTGTCCTTCGTGGACCACGCTCCGGCCCCAACCGGGCCGGTCAAAGGCGATGACGCGATAGCCGGCCTGCACCAGCGCCGGCGTCTGCTTCTGCCAATTCTCCGACGTCCCGGTGTTGGCGTGCAGCAGGATGATCGGATCGCCGGTTCCGCCGCTGTCGGTCACCCACAGTTTTACATTCGGCAGCTCGACGAAGGCACCCGAGGTCTCGTCCGCGCGCGCGCCTGCTGCGGCGGCAAATCCGAGCGCAGCATAGAGGACAAAAAGACCTGCGACCGCCTTCAGGCAGCGGCGGCGGCCCCAAGCCGAGCGCATGACGGCGATCTCAAGCATATGGTTGAGCCTACTGCGGGCCCGCCTGCGCTTTGAGCCCCTGCAGGTCGGCCTCGCTGCGCAACGTCATGACCGCGACCTTGCGGCCGCGGAAATAGGGCAGCACCACATGGGTCGGCTGGCCGTCGCGCTCGAGCAGGGACACATAGCGCGGCTCGGCACCGCGCGTCGGCAGATCGAACGCCGTCCAGGTCGAGGTCTTGGTGTCGTAGCGCATCACCCGGTCTGCTCCCCATACATTGGTCCAGGCGTTGTGGTTGCGGTCGACCGTTACGTGGTAGGGCTGCTGCTGGCCGGGCAGCGCCACATAGGTGGTCGCGTGCGTATGGGTGTCGATGCGGGCGAGGTTGGCGCCCCAGGAATCGCCGACCCACAGCACGTCCGCATTCTTGTCCGTGCCCATGCGGCGCGGTCCCTGCGCCCACGGCAGCGGCGAGTTGAAGTCGGGCTGGCTGTAGGTCTCATAGAACTTGCGCTCGTCCGCGGTGAGGCGATCGGCCTCGCTCTTGATCGGCGCGAGCTTGATCTCCGATGCCTTCCCGGTCGCGCCGTCGCCGACCCCGACGGTGTCGAGCACCATTTCGGCCCAATAGCCATTGCCGTCGCGATCGGCAGCCGCCCCATAGGTCACGCCGGTGCCGTTTGGGGTCTTGTAGGTGACCGACTTGTACTCGGTGAACTTTTGGGTCTGCGGATCGAAGCGCAACGCGCCGTCCGGTGAGGACGACCAGATCATGCCCTTGCCGTCGTAGTCGACGGTGGTGGCCCCGCCGGTCGGCGACATCCCGGTCGGCGGCAGGAAGACATCGATCTTCTCGGTCTTGGGATCGAGGCGGCCGATGCCGCCGCGGCCCGGATTGACGTTGAACCAGATGATGCCGTCCGGGTCGCGCGTCATGCCATGCGCACCCGCCGCAAGGCCGTTGGCTCCGGGCACCTTGAGAAGCCTGACCTCGCCGGTCTTGCCGTCGACCCTGCCGATGGTGGTGCGCTTGTTGGGAATATTGCAAGTGAACCAGACATTGCCGGAAAGATCGAGCCAGGCATCATGCACGCCCCAGCCGGGGATCAGAACGGAGGGCGTGCCGAGCGACCAATCGCTGCCGTCGTTCTGTACGAAATTGGCCGGCAGCCCGACGTCCGGATCGAGTGGCATGTCGTATTCCCGCACGACCGCGCGCGCGGCCTCGCCGGTCGGGCGCGGTTCGAGCTTGACCTGCATGGAGCTTTCTCCCGGGCCGCGCGCGCGCGCCAGGTAGGCCGCAAGCTCCTTCTGGTGGAAGTCGAGGATGCCGGACGGCGGGCGTTCCTTGCCCACATAGACGCCGTAGACATTGACGTTCTTCATCAACTCGATGATGGCGTTCCAGCCCGCTTCGTCGAACCGGTGCTGCAGCGGGAAGCTCGCCGTATGGCAACCGGTGCAAACGGTGCGCACGATCCGCTTCATGCGCGCCTCGTCTTGCGTCGCTTCGGGCAGGGCTGAGAGCACGAGATTGCCCGGAAGCTGCTTGAAGGTCCGCTCGGGATCGCTCATGGGGGCAAGCGAGAAGTCATGCTTGCCGTTGGCCTTGAGATCGGCTTCGCCCTTGGCGGTCTGGTAGCTCAACGCCTGCGCCCATACCCGGTATTTGCCGGCCGGCAGCGGCGGAAAGTAGTAGTTGCCGGCTTCGTCGGTGAACACGGTCGTGGTGACGGTGCCGCCTTCGGGCTTGGCCGACACGGTCACCCCGCCCATGGTCTCTCCGGTCGACGATTTGATCATTCCGCTCAGAAGCTGGTCGGCGGCGCGCGCCGGCGTCACGGCGGCGAGCGCGAGGAGCGCGAGAGCGGCAAGACTACCCGCGGCAAGGCTGCCCGATGTGAGATCCTGTGCGTATCGCATGGCGTTCTCCGTTGGTCTGATCCCGTGACCTCTATTGCGCCGATGCCGATGGGGCCGGCACCGTCTTGAGAAAGGCGACGATCGCGTCGATTTGCGCCGGCACGAAAAAATACTTGAAGCCCGGCATGCGCGGCGTGCCGTCGGCGATGAAGTCGTGCAAGGCGCGCTCCTCTCCGCCGAGCGAGCTCTTCGACAGCACGGGGCCGTATTGCGGGCTCGTCAACAGCGGCTTGGTGTGGCAAACGCGGCAGTGTTGATTGAAGAGCCGCATCCCCAGCGTCTGCTGGTCGTCGAGCGCCAGGTTGCCCGCGCTCTGGGCCGATGCGCCGAGCGGCAAGCTCAAGGATAAAGGTGCGACAAACAGCAGCACGGCGGCGCCACGCTTCACCGGCCTGCTCATCGACGTCCTCCGTGGTCGTTTACGCCTTTGCGAGTTTCTGCTCGCATCAGAATGTGCCTTTTCGGCCGAGCCGGCAAGGGCGGGCGACGGCGTCGTTCTGCCTGCAACTGCCGCTTGGGAAATTCAAAGAAGATGAGAAAAGCGCAATAAACGCGGGATTGAATGGTGGGCGCTGTAGGGATTGAACCTACGACCTCTCCCGTGTGAAGGGAACGCTCTCCCGCTGAGCTAAGCGCCCGTCTTTAAGGCCGGCGAGGATTTACGGCAGGGGTCGAAGAAGTCAAGCGACGCGGCAGGTGTGGCGCCGGTTCGGCCCGGTTTTGACGCTCGGCTGCCGATTTTCAGCTCGGCTGCGCCACGCGGGTGCGGCGGTTCTGCAAGGCGCGGATGCGGTCGGCGAGCGAGCCTTTCTGGCTGCCGCCATTGGCCGCGATCGCCCCGATGAGCTTCTCGCCATTGCCCTTTTCGCTCGCCGTGCCGTTGGCACCGCCGTGGGCGGAGCCGGCCTCGCCCGCCAGAATGGCCTCGATCGGCGAGCCCGGCCCTTCCAGCAGGGCGGTGAGCCGCGCCACCTCGGCGGCCACGTCGTTGATGCGTTCGCGCATCACGGCGCTTTCCATGAGCTCGGCGGCCGCGGCGTCCTCGGCCTCCTGCTTCATGGTGACGACCTCACGCTGCAGCTGGTCGCGCTCCTGATGCGCCAGCTTGAACTGCTCCTCGACCAAGGCTTTTTCGGCACTCAGCGTTTCGGCCGCAATCCGATGCTGGTTCTCCCGCTCGGCCAGCTCGGCGCGCGCATCGGCTTCGGTCGTCGCCGCCGCCGCGAGCTGAATGCGGTTTTGCTCGGATGCGGATTCGCGCTCGGCCGCCAACGGTTCGTGCTCGTCGAGCCGCGCCAGCACCTCCTGCACCCGCCGGCTGAGGATCTCGGCTTCGGTCGTCTGCACGATGAGCTGATTCTCGAACTCTTTGATGCGGGCGCGCTGGGTCTCGGTCTTGATCTGCTCCTCGGCGAGCAGCCGGTTCGCCGTCTCGACATTCGCGGTTTGCGTATCCAGGCGCCCCTGCAGGCTCCTGAGCTCCTGCCCGTAGCTTGCGATCTGATCTTTGAGCACCTCGGCCCGCGCCTGCTGGGTGATGAGCTCGACGCGCTGGCTGTCCGACCCCATCGAGCTGTCGTTCAATTGAGCGGTTAGTCGGGCAAGCTCGGCCGTGCTTTCCGCGAGCGCGTCCTCGGTCTCCTGCAACGCGCCGGTTTTGGCGGCAAGCTCGTTCTGGGTGCTCTGCAAATCCTCAGTCAGCGAGTTCACCCTGGCCTCGGCCCCGAGCAGCGCCGCCGCCTTCTCGCCGAGCTCGAGCTTGAGGCGGCCGACGGCCTCGCTTTTCTTGCCGATCTCCGCGAGCTGGCTCGCGGTTTTGGCCTTCATCTGGTCGACGCTCATCTCCAGCCGGCGGGTCGACATCGCAAATTCAGCGCGGAGCTGGTCCTTGTCGGCGTGAATTTCCGCCATCGACATCGGGGTCATGGCTTCGAGGCGGCGCTGCGTCAGGCGCACCGCGCGCGCATGCACCATGGGAATGGCCCCGATGACCAGCAGTCCCGCGACCAGAAACCCGATCCCGATAAACATGATCGGTTCGATCATGAAATACGCTCCTGCGGCCCTCGATTCCCGCCGTTCCGGCCCATGCGCCCCACAATGCCACGGCGCGCGCGCGGGGGCCAGCATCTGCGGGAGTTAACCTAAACCGGCGCCGGGATATGGAGGTACCCAGACATCGTGACGATGGATGGATGAATGACGAATGGACGGCGTTTGACGGGTGCCGCCGGCATGCGCTCGCCCACCCCGAAAGGCGAGGTTCAGAACGGGTTCCAGGTCGCGTTCGGGGTGAACTTCAGATAGCCGATATTGGCGCCGAGCCGCAGCCCCACGCCCGATCGGATCGGCACCACGACGATATTGTTGGCGGTCAGCGCCGTCATGCCGAATCCGCCGATCAAATAGGCGGAGCCGTCGATGCCGGCGAAGCGCTGATAGACCGCGTCGGTTCTGGGCAGGTTGTAGACCAGCATCATGGTGCGCGCGCCCTCGCCGCCCCAGTCGAGCCCGACCGAGGGTCCCTGCCAATAGACCCGCAGGTCGCCGGCGTTCTTGGTGTAAAGCGTGCCATCGCCATAGCGCAGCCCGGCCACGACGGCGCCCCCGGCCTCCTGGCCGAGAATGTAGCCATTGGGCTGGCCCCAATTGCTCACCGCCCTTTCAATGACGTTGGCAAGCCCTTGCGAAATCGTGCCGAAGAACTGATGGCCGGCATTGACGAGCTCGTTCGGGGAATATCTTTGCTCACGGGCCGGCTCCGCGGGTTGCGCGGCCAGCGGGCCGAGCCCCCAGCCGATCAGCGCGACGGCGAAAGCAATGGTTCGCAAAACGGTGCGCATCGAGTGCTCCATGAAATGCCTCGTTCGGATTGATTCCCCGCTCACGCGCCTATCTTAGCTTTGCGGCGCAAACGCAACCGAATCGCCACATGATAGGCAATACTATGACCGCGGTGCGGCCGCAGCGGAAACGGCACTCTGGTGGCCCCACGAACTGGCCCGCGAACGGGGCTCGTGCGAGCCGCCGTGGCATTGGCCGCACTGGGTCTCGCAACTGTAGATAGATAATGGCCATCGATTAATCGTATGCTTGTTCCTTGACAGGGAAATCTTGGCAGGTCGCGTGGCCGCGGTGTATCACGGCGCGCCGGCGCCGCAGGCGCTGAGTCGCGCTCTCGCAGCCTCAAAGCCACGCCTTCGTCAAGCTTGCCCACCGGAGACATCCGCATGTCCGGCCAAGTCACCCTCGATGCCCTCGATCTTGCCGCGCTGCTGTGCTCGCGCGTGTGTCACGATCTGATCAGCCCGACCGGTGCCATCGTCAACGGGCTGGAGGTCCTCGAGGAGAAGGACAGCGACGAGGAGACCAAGACCTTCGCGCTCGACCTGATCAAGAAAAGCGCCAGAACGGCTTCGGCACGGCTGCAGTTCTGCCGGCTGGCCTTCGGGGCTGCCGGCTCCAGCGCCGCGCAGATCGATCTTGGCGATGCGGAAGGCATGGTGCGCGGCTTCCTGGACGATGACAAGACCAAGCTCACCTGGCACCTGCCGCGGGTGCTGCTGCCGAAGAATCGGGTCAAGCTGCTGCTGAACATCCTGATCATCGCCAGCCAGACGATACCCCGCGGCGGCATGCTGACCGTCGATGCGATCGGGCAAGGGGAGAGCATGAGCTTTCGCATCACCGCGTCGGGCCTCAATGCGCGCATTCCCCAAGCCTTGGCGGGGTTGCTCGAAGGAAGGTCGGAAAGCGGCACGGTCGACGCCCATGCGATTCAACCCTTCTATACGGGCTTGCTCGCCAGAGCCTGCGGGTTGGGGGTGAGCCTTGCGACCGAGGGCGACTCGATCGTCGTTGCCGCCCAGTAGGGCGGCGAGTAGCGAGTGGCGAATAGCGAATAGTCGTTTGCGAAGCCCGGGCTCCTCTGTTCGCCACTCGCTACTCGCTATTCGCCTCCGTTTATTCCTAACGACACATTAAGACACGCGGCCTTATGCTGCGGCCGCAACCAAAATTAAACGCTTTAGCAACACTGTGAGAGCGGTGCCGAAATGCGTTGGGAGGGAGGGGCCCGCGCGTTGCGTTGAAAGCATTTTCCATGGACGAGCTGCTGCGGGACTTCCTGAGCGAGACGAATGAGAGCATCGACGTCGTGGATGCCGAGCTTGTTCGTTTCGAGCACGACCCGAACAATGCCAGGATTCTCGACAATATTTTTCGCCTCGTCCACACCATCAAAGGGACCTGCGGCTTCCTCGGCCTGCCGCGGCTCGAAGCGCTCACCCATGCGGCCGAAGCCTTGATGGGAAATTTTCGCGACGGCGCGTCGGTCACCAGCGATGCCGTCACGCTCATTCTTGCGACCATCGACCGAATCAAGATGCTGCTCGATCGGCTCGAACGCACGCAAGCCGAAGAGGCCGGCGACGACCAGGATCTGATCGTCCAGCTGAACCGCCTGGCCGCCGCCGCGAATGCCGGCGCGGCGACATCCGCCGGGCCTGCGGTCGCCACGCGCGTTCAGCCGATCCCGGCGGGTGCGGCGCGGTCCGGCCGAATTCCCCCTGATGAATTCGAGCGCGCCGCTCCGGCGGCGCCGGGTTCGCCGGCCGACGACGCCCATTCGCTCCGGCCCGCGGCAGCCGGGGCGCCAAAATCAATCGCGCCCCCCAACTCCGGCGCGGGCGAGGGGAAGGACGCAGAAGCCGCGAGCCGCGACGACGACCGCTCGAGTGACAAGATCGCCACCAAGTCGATCCGGGTGCATGTCGACACGCTCGAACAGCTGATGACCATGGTGTCCGAGCTGGTGCTTACCCGCAATCAGCTGCTCGAGATCGTGCGCCGACACGAGGATTCCGAATTCAAGACCCCGCTGCAGCGGCTTTCAAACGTCACCGCGGAGTTGCAGGAAGGCGTCATGAAGACGCGCATGCAGCAGATCGGCATCGCCTGGCAGAAGCTGCCGCGGATCGTGCGGGATCTATCGACCGATCTCGGCAAGTCCATCGAGCTCGAGATGCACGGCGCCGAGACCGAGCTCGACCGCCAAGTGCTCGAGCTGATCAAGGATCCGCTGACCCACATGGTTCGCAATTCCGCCGACCATGGCCTCGAAGTGCCGGCCGCGCGGCGCGCGTTCGGAAAACCCGAAAAGGGCACGATCCGTCTCAGCGCCCGTCACGAGGGCGGACAGGTCGTGATCGAAATCTCCGACGATGGCGCCGGCTTGAGCACCGAGCGGATCAAGGCCGCCGCGATTGCGCGCGGTCTCGCCACCCCGGCTCAAATCGAGAAGATGTCGGAAGCGCAGATCCAACGATTCATCTTTGCGCCCGGCTTCTCCACCGCCCGAAAGGTGACCAGCGTCTCCGGCCGCGGCATCGGCATGGATGTGGTGCGCGCGAACATCGACGAGATTGGCGGGACCATCGGCGTCAAATCGGTGCTCGGCCAGGGCACCCGCTTCAGCATCAAGATTCCCCTCACGCTTGCGATCGTCTCCGCCCTGATCGTGGAATCGGCCGGCGATCGCTTCGCCATTCCCCAGCCTGCCGTCGTCGAGCTCGTGCACGCACGCAGCAATTCGGAACATCGCATCGAGCACATCAAGGATGCGGCGGTTCTGCGTTTGCGCAACAAGCTGCTT
>WNFJ01082395.1_pt1 | contig 15174 bp, 16 predicted proteins | sample 5400461 | NCBI WGS metagenome assembly WNFJ01 (sample SAMN13153349, study PRJNA577476) | soil metagenome | isolation source: 115 cm saprolite on Douglas fir-dominated hillslope | place: USA:California | collected 2013-09-17 | reverse complement strand
CGATGTCCATCCGCGGGTCCATCGCGTTGATGACCTCACTGCCGAACACGTCGGGCATCTGCAGCGCCTCGAGCACATGCTCGTAACGGGTCACCATCCAGAACGGCACCGGGGTGAATTCGGCGCGCAGGAACGGCGCGGCCTCGCGGTCCGCGTCCAGCAGCGCGTAGTGCTCGAAGACCGGCCGGTCGACCCGGTAGTCGGTATGAACAACCGGACAGCCGCCGAACGTTGGTGCTGCCATCAACTGCCTCCCACCGCGACCTCAAAATTATGTAAATCATAATCATAGAATGGCCCTCAGTGTCAACGGCGCCGGCCGGCCTCGAGGAACGCGCCCGGCTCGGCGTAAGCGCCGGTGGCGTACGGGGATTCCGCGCCGATCGCGGTGTAGCCGCCGTCGACCACCAGGGTGTGGCCGGTCACGAACACGGCGTCATCACTGGCCAGGTAGGTCACCGCGGCGGCGATGTCCCCGGGCTGGCCCGGGCGCTGCTGGGGGGTCTCGGCCGCTAGGAGTTCGGCGGTGCGCTCCAGGGCGGCGGGGTCGCCCGTGACCATGTCGGCGGTCATGGCCGACACGATCGCCCCCGGCATGATCGCGTTGACCCGGATGCCGTGCGGGCGCAACTCGGCCGCGACCGAGCGCATCAGCCCAACGATGCCCGCCTTGGCCGCGCTGTAGGCGTGGTTGCCGACGCCGCCGATGACCGCCGCGGGGCTGGTGGTAGCCAGGATCACGCCCGAACGCCGCGGCATCATCACCCGGGCGGCGTGCTTCATGCCGAGGAAGACTCCGCGCAGGTTAATGGCTAGCGTGAGGTCGACATCCTCCATGCGGCTCTTCGCGACCGGACCGTACGCGCCGAACACCCCGGCGTTGCAGAACATGATGTCCAGCTGGCCGAAGGCCGAGACGGCCAGGTCGACGGCGGCGGCGACATCGCCTTCCCGGGTCACGTCCGCGCCGATCCAGCAGCAGCCGTCGCCGAGTTCGCGGGCGAGGTCACGAGCCGCCTCGGCCTGCAGGTCGGCGACCACCACGCGAGCGCCGTCGGCAGCCAGCCGACGCACCGTGCCGGCCCCGATTCCGCTGGCTCCGCCAGTGACCACCGCCACGCGGCCCTCCAGCCGCCTGGGCGCCGCCGCGGGCGCGCTCATGCGAACGCCCCGGGGAACTCATCAGGCGGCGCAGCCTGCGTACCGGGCCAGTGCACGGGCAGGTCATGCGTCAGGGCACCGTCCATGCGCGGCCAGGGCAGGGCATAGACGAACTTGATCTGCCGACGGGCGAAGCGCCACCCGTCCGCCTCGCGGACGTAGTCGTCGTAATAGCGCATGGCGCAGATCACGGTCTCGCCCGTGATGTCCAGCTCGGCGTGCGCGGGCACCATGCCGGTGGCGTGATCATCGTCGCTGAACTCGACCAGCTGGCCGTGCGCCGTGTGAATGGTGCGCCCGTAGGTCGAGCGGATCGCGCGAAGCTGGTCCACGGTCTCGTCACCACCCGGCCCGAACAACGCACGCAGCGCGTCCCAGTCCGAGTCGTCGATCGCCCGGCAGTACCGCAGGGTCAGGTCCCGCAGCTCCTGCCGGTCCAGCAGGCGGCGCAGCGCGCGCGCCGGGTCATCGATGTCCATCAGCACTCCTCGGCCTCGCGAGGAGTCTAATACCTGATGATGATTAGAAGGAATAGTCCCCAACCGAGAAACTCAGCCGAGAAAACCATCCCAGGTGATGGTCTCCTGCAGCACCGAGGGGAACTTCCTCTTGGCGTAGCGGGTGTATTCGTCGATGTGCCGACGCATGCGCTCCCGGGAGGCTTCGGGGTCGTGCTCGGCCAGGGCCCGGTAGATCTCCTCGTGTGCCTTGAGGATCGCGGTCCGCCGGTCCTTGGGATAGTCGATGCCGAGGATCGTGCCATCGAGGATACCGAGCAGCGAGTCGATGATGTAGGCGAACAGCACGTTGCCAGACGACCAGGCGATGATGTCGTGGAAGCGCTTATTCGCTTCCAGGAACAAGTCGCGGTCGTCGATCTCCGTACGCATCTGCTCGACCGTCGCGGCGAGTTCGGCGAGCGACGCGTCCGAGATCTGCGTGGCGGCCAGCTCGCTGATCACCGGCTCGAGGGCATTGCGCACCTCGACGATGACCTGATACGGGGCGTGGTTGAGCTGCATGAGCAGCATGAGCGTGCTGGCCAGGTGCGAGGCCGAGGGGGTCTGCAGCACCGGCCCGCCCCCGGGGCCCGGTTTGAGCGAGATGACGCCCTGGAACTCCAGCAGGCGCAGGGCCTCGCGCAGCGTGCCCCGCCCGGTGGCGTACTTTTCCAGCATGACCCGCTCGGGCGGCAGCAGCTCGCCGGGCGACATGTGGGAGCGGATGATGTCGCGCACGATACGCTGGGCGACGAGCATGGCCGTTTTCGGCGGACGACGGTCCCGTACCGTCATGCTGCTGACAGCTCCGTTGACGTCGAGCTGCTCTTCGGCCATGATGATCTCCGGATTCGGCACAATAGGCTTCGGTTATCAACATTATCATCGATATGGTCAAGACCAGCGCGGCGACACCGGGCGGCAAATCGCGGGCCGCCGTTTGCGAGATCATTTAGCCGAACGGTCCGTGGTACCCGCACCCGGCCATGAGGAAACGAACGGCGGCCAGGTCAGCGGCCCTGCCAGCGGGGCGGCCGCTTCTCCCGGAACGCGAGCGCGCCCTCCCGCGCGTCATGCGAAGCGCGCACCGGTTCGCTGATCTCGCGCTGGCGCGCGAACTGTACCGCGGCCGGCCAGTCCGCCGACTCCACGATGATCCGTTTCGTGGCCGCCACCGCGAGCGGGCCGTTGGCCGCGATGACCCGGGCCAGCCCGGCTGCCTCCGCGGCCGCGGTGCCGGGGGTGACCAGCCGGTTGACCAGCCCGACCTCTGCCGCCCGTGGGGCGGAGATGTACTCGCCGGTGAGCGCCCATTCCATGGCCAGGTGATAGGGCACCCGCCGGGGCAGCCGCAGCAGGCCGCCGCCGGCCGCCACCAGCCCGCGCTTGACCTCCGGCAGGCCGAACCGGGCGTCGTCCGCCGCGACGATGATGTCACAGGCCAGGGCGACCTCGAACCCGCCCGCCACCGCCGCTCCCTCGACCGCGGCGATGATCGGTTTGGCGGGCGGCCGCTCGACGATGCCGGCGAAACCGCGCCCCTCGGTCGACGGGCGCTCCCCGGCCAGGAAGGCCCGCAGATCCATGCCCGAGCAGAACGTGCCGCCCGCGCCGGTCAGCACGGCGGCCACCAGCCCGGGATCAGGGTCCAGCGCCTCCAGCGCCGCCGCGAGGCCCCGTGCGGTCTCCGCGTCGATGGCGTTGCGTACCTCGGGCCGGCTGATCGTGATCGTCATGACGCCCTGCTCGCGTTCGACCAGGACCTTCACCGCGGGGCCATCCTGACCGCTCCGTCGAGCCGGATCGTCTCGCCGTTCAGCATCGGGTTATCCAGGATGTGCTCGGCCAGGCGAGCGAACTCATCGGGCCGGCCGAGCCGGGCCGGATGCGGCACCGACGCCGCCAGCTGCTGTTTCAGCTCCTCGGAGAACCGGGCCAGGATCGGCGTGTCGAACGGGCCCGGGGCGATCGCGCAGACCCGGATCTGCCGGCGGGCCAGGTCGCGCGCGGCGACCAGGGTCATGCCGACGATCCCGGCCTTGGACGCGGCGTACGGCATCTGGCCGATCTGGCCCTCCCAGGCCGCCACCGAGGCGGTGAGCACGAATGCGCCCCTGTCGCCGTCTTGCGGCTCGTTGGCCGCCATCGCCGCGGCGGCCAGGCGCAGGACGTTCCAGGTGCCGATCACGTTGACCCGCAGCACGGTCTCGAACAGCTCCAGCGGCCCGGGCGAGCCGTCCCGCTCCAGCACCCGGACGGTGCCGCCGCGGCCGGCGCAGTGCACCACCGCGCGCAGCGGAGCCTGCCGCCGGGCGGTCTCCACCGCGTCGGCGACGGCGCCGGCGTCGGTCACGTCGGCGTCGGCGAAGCTCGTCTTGCCGCCGATCTCGTCCGCCATCGCGGCGCCGTCCGAGCCGGGCAGGTCGATCAGGACGACGTGCGCTCCGCGCGCGGCCAGCCGCCGCGCGGTGGCCAGACCCAGTCCGGAGGCCCCGCCGGTCACGACCGCTGACGCGTTGCTCAAGTCCATTTCCGCTCCCATCAGCCGAGGCGTTCGACGATCATGGCGTTGGCCATCCCGCCCGCCTCGCACATCGTCTGCAGGCCGTAGCGGCCTCCCGTCGCTTCCAGGTGCGCCAGCAGCGTGGTCAGCAGCCGGGCCCCCGACGCGCCGAGCGGGTGACCCAGGGCGATGGCGCCGCCGCGCGGATTGACCCGGTCCTCGTCCGCCGGGAAATGCTGCTGCCAGGCCAGCGGCACGGAGGCGAACGCCTCGTTGATCTCGACCGCGTCGATGTCATCCAGGCGCAGCCCGGCGCGGGTCAGCACCCGGTCGGTGGCCGGGATCGGCCCGGTCAGCATGAGCACCGGGTCGTCGCCGCACACCGCCGAGGCGACCACCCGGGCCCGGGGGCGCAGCCCGAGCCGGCCGGCCCGCTCCTCGCTCATCAGCAGCACGGCCGCCGCGCCGTCGGTGATCTGCGAGGAGTTGCCCGCCGTCACTTTCCAGTCCACGGACGGGAACCGGGCGCGCATCTCATCGGTGCCGAACGCGGGTTTCAGCTGGGCCAGGCCCGCCACCGTGGTCCCGGCCCGGATCGTCTCGTCGGCCCGGACCTCCTGACCGTCCGGCCGGCGGACCGGCACGATCTCCGCGCCGAACCACCCGAGTTCGGCCGCCCGGGCCGCCCGCACGTGGGAGCGGGCGCTGTAGCCGTCCAGATCCTCGCGGCTCAGCCCGAACTTCTCCGCCACCAGCTCGGCGGACACTCCTTGCGGCACGAGGTCGGGGAAGCGGGCCCGGACCGACGGTCCGTACGGGTCGGCGCCCATCCGGGCCGAACCCATCGGCACCCGGCTCATCGACTCCACGCCCGCGGCGATGGCGATGTCGTAGGCGCCCGCGGTGACGCCCTGCGCGGCGAAGTCCACGGCCTGCTGCCCCGAGCCGCACTTGCGCTCGATCGTCACGGCCGGCACGTGGGCCGGAAAGCCGGCCGCGAGCCAGGCCTGCCGGCCGACCGTCGCGGACTGCTCGCCGTTCTGGCCCACGCAGCCCACCAGGACGTCGTCGACCGAGCCGGGGTCGAGGTCGTTGCGCGTGACCAGCCCGGCCAGCACCTGGGCCAGCAATTCGACCGGATGCAGGGCAGCGAGCGCGCCCGTGGCCTTGCCGCGGCCCATGGGCGAGCGGACCGCGTCGACGATCACAGCCTGAACCATTTCCATGCAATCATTATCATGGTTTACTGGTTTCAACGCCAGCCCTCGAGAGCACGAAAACGTGAGGTGACAGTGGAGACCGGATGGCACGCCGACAGCGAGCTGCGCGAGCTCGCCGCCATGGCGCGGCAGGTCGCGCGCGAGCGGTATGCTCCCCGTGCCGCGGCCTGGGATACCGCGCGCGAGCCCTTCCCGCACGCCGAGCGCAGGTACCTGGGTTCGCTGGGGTTGCTGGGCATCTGCCTGCCCGAGCGTTTCGGCGGCAGCGGAGCGCCGCTGCTGCACGCGCTGGCGGTGATCGAGGAACTGGCCAAGGAGTGCCGGCCGGCCGCGTTCCAGGTGTTCGAGGCCAACACCGGCCCCGCCCAGGTGCTAGCCCTGCTCGGCACCGAGGAACAGCAGAGCCGCTTCCTGCCCAGCATCATCGCCGGCGAGACGACCATGGCGCTGGCCATCTCCGAGCCCGACGCCGGCTCGGCCGCGACCGACATGACCACGCGAGCCAAGTCCACCGGCGGCGACTTCACGGTCAACGGGGCCAAGCGCTGGATCTCCAACGGCAGCGAGGCGGACTGCTACCTGGTCTACACGCGGCTGAGCGATGAGCCCGGCGCGCGCGGGATCGGCGCCATGATCATCGAAGCGGACCGCGACGGGGTCAGCTTCGGCGCGCGGGAACGGCTCATCGCTTTCCGCGGGATCCCGTCGGCCGACGTGATCTTCGACGATGTGCTGGTGCCCGGGGACAACCTTCTCGTCCCGGCCGGCGGGTTCGGGCAGCTGTTCCGTGCCTTTTCCCTCGAGCGGCTGGGCAACTCCACGATGAGCCTGGCCATCGGCCAGGCGGCGCTGGACCGCACCATCGCCTACGTGCAGGAGCGCCAGCAGTTCGGCAAGCCGCTCATCGAGTTTCAGGCCGTGCAGATGATGCTGGCCGACATGGTGCTGCAGGTCGAAGCCGCGCGACTGCTCATCGAACGGGCCGCGCGCCACGCCGGAACCGGGCTGCCCGACCCGCTGGAGGTCTCGCTGGCCAAATGCACCGCCAACGAGATGGCCAAGCGCGTGTCCGACCTCGCCATGCAGTTGCATGGCGGCAATGGCCTGACCGAGGAGTACGGCATCGAACGACTGCACCGGGACGCCCACGGGTGGGCGGTCGCCGGCGGCACCCCCACGATGCAGCGGATCCGCATCGTGTCCGAACTGCTCGGGCGCCGGTTCGATCAGCGCCGGTGAGAAACACGCAGGAGGATGGCGAACCAGTGACCCGGTATTACACGGACCTGCACCCCGCCGAGGCCGACCGCAGCCGGTGGACGGTGGTGCACGCGCTGCGCGACCAGGCCGGGCGCGCGCCGGACCGCGCGTTCCTGGTCGTGCCGGAAGAAGGGCGCCAGTGGACCTACGGGCAAGTCCTCGCCGACGCCGAACGGGTGGCGGGCGGGCTGCGCGGCGCGGGCGCCGAGATCGGCGACCGGGTAGTCGTGATGGCCGCCAACTCGGCCCGCTTCGTGCTCACCTGGCTGGCCTGCGGGCTCGGCCACTTGGTCGAGGTGCCGGTCAACACCGCCTACGAGGGGCTGTTCCTGTCCCATCAGGCCGGGCTGGTCGGCGCGCGCTGGGCGGTCATCGACGACGTGTACGCCGAGCGGTTCACCGCCCTGCGCGAGGACCTGTCCGCGCTGGAGGGTTTCTGGGTCATCGACACCGGACGCCAGGCCGAGGCGGTCACCGTCCTGCGCGCGGCCGGCTGGCGGGCGCAGGCGTGGGACAGCCTGCTGGAGGCGGACCGGCTGCAGTTGCCCGAGCCCGCCGCCCACTCGCTGGCCTCGGTGTTCTTCACCTCCGGCACCACGGGACCATCCAAGGGCGTGGCCATGCCGCACTCCCAGATGTACTTCTTCGGCCAGGAAGTGGTCGCGCTCACCCGGCTCACCGACCGCGACACGTACCTGACCGTGACGCCGCTGTTCCACGGCAACGCCCAGTTCATGGCCGCGTTCCCGGCCCTGATCGCCGGGGCCAGGATCGTGGTGCGGCCGAAGTTCAGCGCCAGCCGCTGGTCCGCCCAGCTCCGCCAGGACCAGGTCACGGTGACCAACCTGATCGGCGTCATGATGGACTTCATCTGGAAGCAGCCGGCCCGCCCCGACGACGCCGACAATGTGCTGCGGTGCGTCTACGCGGCGCCCACCGCGTCGTCGATCCTGCCGGGGTTCATGAAGCGGTTCGGCGTCGAGGCGTTCGTCGACGCCTTCGGCCTCACCGAGACCTGCGCGCCGATCCTGTCGCCCTACGGGGAGATCCGCCCGCCGGGCGCGGCCGGCCTGCTCGCCTCGGACTGGTTTGAGGCCCGGCTGGTCGACCCGGAGACCGACGAGGAGGTGGCGGACGGTCAGCTCGGCGAGCTGGTGGTGCGCTACAGGCACCCCTGGACCTGCAGCCTGGGCTACTACGGCATGCCGGACAAGACCGCGGAGGCCTGGCGGAACCTGTGGTTCCACACCGGGGACGCGCTGCGCCGCGACGCGGACGGCTGGTACTACTTCGTCGACCGGTACAAGGACGCGCTGCGCCGCCGCGGCGAGAACATCAGCTCGTATGAGGTCGAGCAGGCCATCCTGGGCCACCCGGCCGTCGAGGAGTGCGCGGTGATCGGCGTAGCGGCCGGCGTGGAAGCCGGCGAGGACGAGGTGATGGCCGTGCTGACCCTGGCCAAGCCGGTCCCGGCCGCCGAGATCTGGCAGTGGTGCCAGGGCCGGATACCGGCCTTCGCCATCCCCCGGTTCCTGCGCTTCGTCGACGCGCTGCCCAAGACCCCCTCGGAGAAGATCCGCAAGGCCGAGCTGCGCGCCGCCGGCCTCACCGACGACACCTTCGACCGGAGCCGCTAATGCAGCCCTACCGCACCCTGCTGTTCGTTCCCGGGCACAAGCCCGGCTGGGCCGACAAGGCGGTCAAGGCCGGCGCCGACGCGATCGTCCTGGACCTGGAGGACTCCGTCCCGGAGGCCGAGAAGGCCGCCGCGCGGCGGCAGGTCCGCGACTCGATCGAACGGCTGCGCGGCACCGGTACCGGCACCGGGCTGCTGGTCCGGGTCAACAGCCTGGCCACCCGGCTGACCGGCGCCGACCTGGAGGAGGTGGTGGTGCCGGGCCTGGACGGCATCTTCGCGCCCAAGATCGAGCAGGCCACCGACGTGCTGCGCTACGACGCGCTGCTCGACCACTTCGAGACCCGCAACGGCGTGGCCGGGCTGCAGTACGTGGTGCCGGTCGAGACGGTGCCCGCCATCCAGAACTGCCGGGCCATCGCCCAGGCCTCACCGCGGGTGGGCGCCATGATCGGCCCGACCGCCGAGCACGCGGACATCGCCCGCGAGGTGGGCTTCGAGTGGACGCCCGAGGGGCTCGAGACGCTGTACCTGCGCAGCCGGGTCCTGCTGGCCTGCCGGGAGGCGGGCATCCACCCGCTCACCGCGTTGTGGGAGCGGCTGGACGACCTCGACGGGCTGCGGGAGTTCGCGGTCCGCGGCCGCCAGCTCGGCTTCCGGGGCATGGTCGCCATCCACCCCAGCCACGTCCCGGTCATCAACGACGTGTTCACCCCCTTGGCCAGCGATATCACCTTCTACACCGGGCTTGTCGATGCCTACGAGCAGGCCGCAGGCGAGGGCCACGGCGCGTTGCGCTACCGCGGCCTGCACATCGACAAGGCCCACTACGACAAGGCCGTGCTGTGGCTGGAACGCGCCCACGCGCCCGCCGGCCACGCCGGCCTGAGCGACACCGAGAACGGAGAGCCGCGATGACCAGCGCGCCAGGCCCGCTGTCCGGGGTGCGGGTGCTGGAACTCGGCACCATGTACGCCGCGCCGACCGCCGGCCGCATGCTGCGCGACTTCGGCGCCGACGTCACCAAGGTCGAGGACCCGGACACCGGCGACTTCGCCCGGCACTGGACCCCCCAGAAGGACGGCCTGTCGCTCGGCTTCGCCCGGCTCAACGCGGGCAAGCGGTCCACGGCCATCGACCTGCGCCACGCCGAAGGACGGGAGCTGGTCCGGCGGCTGGCCGCGCAGGTCGACGTGGTCGTCGAGTCGTTCCGGCCCGGCCGCCTGGAGGCCTGGGACCTGGACTACGCCGCCCTGTCCCGGGACAACCCCGGCCTGATCCTGACCCGGGTCTCCGGCTTCGGGCAGACCGGCCCGTACCGCGAGCGGCCCGGCTTCGGCACCGTGGCCGAGACGGCCAGCGGCTTCGCCTACATCAACGGCTGGCCGCAGACGCCGCCCACCTCGCCGCCGTTCGGCTTCGCCGACTCCATCGCCGGGATCTCCGCTGCCATGGGCACCGCGATGGCGCTGTACCGGCGCGAGCGCACCGGCGCCGGAGACGTCATCGACGTGGCCCTGTACGAGCCGCTCATGTTCATCGTCGGTGACCTGATCCTCAAGTACGGAGCGCTGGGCGAGGTCCAGGGCCGGGTCGGGAACGGCACCGGGTCCGCCTCGCCGCGCGGCATCTACCAGGCCGCCGACGGGTCCTGGCTGTCGATCGCCGCCTCCAACCAGACCATCGCCAGGCGGCTATTCGCCGCGATGGGCCAGCCCGAGCTCATCGAGGACCCGCGGTTCGCCACCAACCCGGCGCGGCTGGCCAACAACGACGCCATCCAGGCCGAGGTGAGCCAGTGGGTCGCCTCCCGGCCCCGGCAGGAGATCCTGGAGATCCTGGAGAAGTTCGAGGTCGTCAGCGCCGCGGTGAACGACGCCGCGGACATCGTGGCCGACCCGCACTTCCGCGAGCGCACGCTGACCGAGCTCACCGGCAACCAGATCCTGGGCGGCGTGCTCATGCCGGGCCCGGTCCTGCACCTGCGCGGCTACGACGGGCCCGGCTACCACGGCGTGCCCGAGATCGGCGAGCACACCCGGGCCGTCCTGGCCGAATGGCTCGGCCTGGCCGACGCCGAATTCGACGGCCTGTCCGCCGCCCAGGTCGTCCGTCAAGCCTGATGAACGGGCCACCGGCCGCTGTCCTACTGGCCGCCGTCCACGGTGAGCACCGCGCCGGTGGTGTAGCTCGAGGCGTCACTGGCCAGGTACAGCACCGCTCCCACGATCTCGGCCGGCTGCCCGCCGCGCCGCAGCGCGAACGTCTGGGCGCGCGCCTCGAACGCGACCGGATCCCAAGCCTTGCTCACGTCGGTGAAGAACGTGCCGGCCATGACCGCGTTGCACCGCACCGTCGGCCCGAAGGTCCGCGCGAAACCCGCGGTCAGCGCGTTCAGGCCGGCCTTCGCGGCCGCGTAGGGCAGCACGTCCGCGCGGGGACGCGCGGCCGCGGCGCTGCTGATGTTGATGATCGAGCCGCCGTCGCCGGCCGCCATCCGCGAGCCGACCAGCGCCGTGAGCCGGAACGCGCCCTTGAGGTTGACCGCGATGACCTTGTCGAACAGCTCCTCGCTGACCTCGGTGACGGCCCCGTACACCGGCGACATCCCGGCGTTGTTGACCAGCACATCGACGTGGCCGAACTCCGCGTACGCCGCCTCGGCCAGCCCGTCCAGCTCGGCCCAGCGACCGACGTGCACCGCGTACGGCAACGCGCGCCGGCCGGTCCGTTCGGTGATCTCTCGCGCGTACTCGGCGCAGTTCTGGCCGTCGCGACTGGCGATGATCACGTCGGCCCCGGCCTGGGCCAGGCCGGCCACGATGGCCCGGCCCAGTCCCCGGCTTCCTCCGGTGACCAGCGCGACCCGCCCGGACAGGTCGAAGGACGGCGGCTCAGGCAAGGTCATGGTTCCCAGCATAAGGGCAAACCATCGCTATGGTTAGCATGAATAGAACGGAGCGAGAACGTGGCTGACGAACCGCGACTCTACGACCTGCCGCCGCGTTACCGCACCCTCCAGGCCGAAGCGCGCGAGCTGGCCGCGTCGGTCGCGGACCGGGCCGCGGTAGCCGACGAGGCCGACCGGGTCGATCCGGTCATGCGGGAGCGGCTGGCGGCCAGCGGGCTGGCCGCGGTGACGGTCGGCGCCGAGTACGGCGGGCGGTTCGAGCGGGTCGACTCGCTGGCGGTCACCGTGGTCCGGGAGGCGCTGGCCGGGGCGAGCGCGCACCTGGACTCGCTGTTCGCCTTGCAGGGCATCGGCAGCTATCCGGTGTCGGCCGGCGGCCGCGACCCGGTGCGCAAGCGCTGGCTGCCCGCCGTCGCCACCTGCGAGGCGATCGCCGCGCTGGCGCTGACCGAGCCCGACGTCGGGTCGGACCTGCGGGCCGTCACCACCACCGTGCGGACCGAAAACGACGAGCTGGTCATCGACGGCCACAAGTCTTTCATCACCAACGCCGGGGACGCGTCCTTCTACAGCGTGCTGTGCCGCGAGGGTACGGGCTACTCGCTCGTGCTCGTGCCCGCGGATGCGCCGGGCCTGCGGGTCGAGCATCCCCATCAGATCATCGCGCCGCACGTGCTCGGCGACGTCATCCTCGACGGCGTGCGCGTGCCCGCGGACCACCGTCTCGGGGAGCCCGGCACCGGGTTCCGGCTGACCCTGGCCACCCTGGCCACGTTCCGGGTCTCGGTGGCCGGCGCCGCGGTCGGCCTCGCGCAGGCCGCCCTGGACGAAGCACTGCGCCATACGTGCGCCCGGGAGCAGTTCGGCGTGCCCGTCGCCCGGCTCGGCCCGGTGGCCAGCGCGCTAGGGCTGTCCTGGACCGAGATCGAGATGGCCCGCTCGCTGGCCTACCGGGCGGCGGCCGCCGCCGCCCGCGATCCGCTGGCCAGCCTTAACCTGTCGTCGATGGCCAAGGTCGGCGCGACCGAGGTGGCCGGGCGCGTGACGGACCGGGCGGTCCAGGTCATGGGGCGGTTCGGCCTGGTGCGCGGCAGCGTCATCGAACGGCTCTACCGCGAAGCCCGGCCCATGCGCATCTACGAGGGGTCCACCGAGGTCATCCTGGACTCCCTGGCCAAGCAGCTGGTCAAGAAGCTGCAGAACCCGGATCGCGAAGGAGCCTCGTCGTGATCGTCGACGCCCACTGCCACGTCTGGCCTGACCACCTGGCAGCCAAGGTGCTGTCCGGGCGCCCGGCCGACCTGGACCCGGTCCACGACGGCACGATCGCCGGCCTGCGCCGCACCATGGACGCGGCCGGCGTGGACCACGCCATGTGCCTGGGCGTGGCCAACGTGGCGCGGACCGTCGAGCGGACCAACGAGTTCATCGGCTCGCTGGACCGGTCCCGGTTCACCCCGTTCGGCACCGTGCACCCCGACCTGCCGGTCGAGGCCAACCTGAAGTCGCTGCGGGACAACGGCATCCGCGGGGTCAAGCTGCACCCGATGTTCCAGGACCTGTCCTTCGCCGACCCGCGGGTAATCGAGCTGCTCGGCGCCCTGGCCGACGAGGGCATCACGGTCATCGCGCACGTCGGCGCGGTCGGCGAGGGGGCCGGCGACCGGGCCGCGCCGCGGCACGTGCGGGCGGCCCTGGACCAGATCCCGGACCTGACCCTGATCACCTGCCATTTCGGCGGCTACCACCGGCTGGACGAAGCCGAGGAGTTCCTGGTCGGGTCACGCGCCGTGCTCGAGACGTCCTGGCCGCCCCGGCTCCGCGACCTCGACGCCGCCCGGCTGCGACGGATCATCGACCGGCACGGCGCGGACCGGGTGGTGTTCGGCTCGGACTGGCCGATGGCCGACCCGGCCGCGGAAATCGCCGCCGTCCGCTCGCTCGGCCTGGACGCCGCCACCGAGCAGGCCATCCTCGGCGGCAACCTGGCCCGCCTGCTCGGCCTGGACCACCATGACCGCTGACCTCCCAGCTCCGTCCGGCCCGCCATGACCGCTGACGTCGTCATCGTCGGCGCCTCGGTCGCTGGGGTGCGGACCGCGGAGGCGCTACGCCGTCGCGGCTTCGGCGGCCGCATCACGCTGATCGGCGCCGAGCCGCACCCGCCCTACGACCGGCCGCCGCTGTCCAAGGCCTTCCTGACCGGCCACGCGGCCGAGGACGATCTGGCCCTGCTGGACGGCGAACGGCAGGACCGGCTGGAACTGGAGCTGCGCCTCGGCCAGCAGGCCGTGGCCGTCGACGTGCCAGCCCGGCAGGTGCGGCTGGCCTCAGGCGAGCCAGTGTCCTTCGGCGCGCTCGTGATCGCCACCGGCTCGCTGCCACGCCGCCTGCCGGCCCTCGACGGCTGGCCCGGCGTGCACGTGCTGCGCACCCTGGACGACGCGCTCGCGATCCGCGCCGCGCTGGCCGCGGGCGCGCGGGTCGCAGTGATCGGCGGCGGCTTCATCGGCGCCGAGGTGGCCTGGTCCGCCCGGGCCCTTGGGTTGGACGTGGCCATCATCGACCCGGTGCCGGCTCTCATGGCCCGCGGACTCGGCCCGGCACTGGGCACGGTGCTGGCCACCCGCCACGCCGACCACGGCGTCACGTTGCGGCTCGGCCGGTCCGTGGCCCGCGCCGAGGGCGCCGGGCGAGTGGAGCGACTCGTGCTGGACGACGGGAGCAGCCTCGACGCCGACATCGTGGTGGTGGGCATCGGGGTGGATCCGGCCCTCGGCTGGCTGGCCTCCTCAGGCCTGCCCGTGGATGGCGGCATGTGCTGTGACGCCTCGCTGCGGGTGTGCGGCAGCGATTCGATATATGCCGTCGGTGACGTCGCCCGCTGGCCGTCCTCCCGTTTCGGGTCGCTGCGCCTGGAGCACTGGACCAACGCGGGCGATTCCGCCCTGACCGTCGCGGCCGCGCTCACCGGTACCCCGGCGCCGTTCGACCCGCTGCCGTACGTATGGTCCGACCAGCTCGGCGCGCGCCTCCAGGTGTTCGGCCAGATCCGCCCCGCCGACGACCTCGTCTACGTCGAAGGCGGCCCAGAGGAGGCCGAGTTTGTCGCCGCCTCCGGCGGAGACGGAACGCTGCGGGCGGTAGTGGCCCTCGGCGCCCGTCGCGCCGCGCTGCGCTGGGAGCGCCTGCTCCGTTCGGGGCTGCCCTGGGTCGACGGCCACGGCCCGGCCGAGCTGGCACCGCGGTAGCCCGCTGGCCGCAGCAGTCTGACCTGGCCCGGTCCCCCGCAATGCACTCGCCGCATTGCAACGCCGGATTGGCAGAACAGGAGATCTGGGGCTACCTGCTGACCCACTACGCGATCAGCGCCCTGATCTGCGCCGCCGCCACCAGCGCGGGCATCGACCCGGACCGGGTCAAGTTCAAGCGCACCGTCCGCGTCATCCGCCGGGCCGTCGGCCCGACTTTTCCCCCTGAGCATTTCCAGCCCATCCTGGCCGACCTCACCCAGAAGAAGAACCTCAACCCCCTCCGCAGGCACCGGACCTGTCCCCGCGCCGTCAAACGTGGCCGGCACAACGACTACCGCGTCAAGAAACCCGCCGACAGGAACACCCGCCACGACGCCCCGGCCACCCTCCGGCTCGCCAACCCCGTAAAAACCCTGGCCGCGGCATGATCAACTTAAGCTAAGCGGCATGGCGGCATAGAAGGCGTGAGTTGATGACTACCATATGACTGGTACTGGAACATATCCGGTGGACTAGCCGGATCGCTCAGGAGGTGAAGACTAGGTGGCCGAGCGCACCGAGAAGGTCGCAGAGTCAGTTGCGCGCCAAATTTTGAGGGATATCAAGGAACAGCATCTGAGCCCTGGCGCAACTTTGCCGCCCGAAAGCGCCATGCTTGAGCGATTCGGCATCGGCCGAGGATCGCTGCGGGAGGCGCTACGGATCCTCGAAGTCAATGGGCTGATCAGG
>WNFJ01688966.1_pt1 | contig 15176 bp, 10 predicted proteins | sample 5400461 | NCBI WGS metagenome assembly WNFJ01 (sample SAMN13153349, study PRJNA577476) | soil metagenome | isolation source: 115 cm saprolite on Douglas fir-dominated hillslope | place: USA:California | collected 2013-09-17 | reverse complement strand
CGTCCTGCCGCCCGGCGAGGAAGGACAGATCGCGGGCTGGCGGCACGATCCCATCGTCATGCTGGAATACTGGCGCAATTCCGAAGCCACTACCGCCAAATATGCCGGCGACTGGCTGCTGACCGGCGACCTCGGCCGCATCGACGAACAAGGCTACGTCTTCTTCAAAAGCCGCGACGACGATGTCATCACCTCCGGTGGCTACCGCATCGGCCCGGGCGAGATCGAGGAATGCCTGATGAAGCACCCCGCCGTCGCCATGGTCGGCGTGGTCGGTGTACCCGACCCGGTGCGCACCGAGATCGTGAAGGCCTTCGTGCAGCTTCGGCCGGAGATTGCTGCCACCGAGGCGCTCAAGGTCGATCTGGCGACCTTCGTGAAGACCCGCCTCGCCGCCCACGAATATCCGCGCGAGGTCGAGTTCGTTGCCGAACTGCCGCTGACCACGACGGGCAAGATCATGCGCCGCGAGCTCAGACGGCTGGATGCCGAGCAAAAGGGGGGCGCCCCGCTAGCGTAGGATTCATTCCCTTCACAGCATTATCGTTGTGCCGGGCGAGAACAGACAGGGAACGTTAGATGGAGTTCGCTGTCAAGGCCGAAGCGACATGGCGCCGATCACATAATACTTGCGTACCGCATAGAGGCCGCGAAACGCACGCGCCGGAGGCACAGGCACATCCGACCACGCAGCATCCAGCGCCAGCTTCATGCGCTGCGTGGACTGGAACAGGTGGTATTGCAAAATGCGCTACATAGTCTTACGCTTCCGGATCGGGAGGTTCACCATGCCGCGCGCCGTCAAACGCAAGGAACACCCGCTATCCATGCGGTTGCCCGAGGCCGACATTGCCATCATCGATCGTGCTGCGTCCTTGCGGGGCCGTTCCCGCACGGACTTCGTGCGGGATGCGGCGGTGCGCGCGGCTGAGGATGTGTTGATGGAGACGGCGCCCATTCGAATGAGTTCGGCAGGCTTCAAGGCGTTCATGGCGGCTCTGTCCGGCCCCGCTGTCCCGATCTCCGAAATGGTCGATCTCTTCCGGCGGGCAGCACCATGGGAGACTAAGGGTTCAAAGACCGGGCGCTGAAACTTGGCGATCTCCGGCCCCGAGCCGCTGACCGCCGCTCATGACCGTTCTGAATTCTCCTGTGGCAAGCCATCTCTCGACCGGTGGCTCAAGACGCGTGCGCTCTCCAATCAGGAAAAGGGATTTACAGCAGTCCTCGTCGTCCACGAGGCAAATCGCGTGATCGGCTATTATGGTCTCGCACCCACCGCCGTGATCCCCTCGATCCTGCCGCGCTCAATCCGCACCGGACAACCACCTGACCCCGTTCCCTGCCTGCTCCTAGGCCAACTTGCGACCGACCAAAATTGGATAGGCAAAGGAATTGGCACCGGTCTGCTCAAGCATGCGCTGCAGCGCTGTGTGACGGCCGCCGGCCTCATCGGCGGCCGCGCTCTAATGGTCAATGCCGTCGATGCCGAAGCCGCGGATTTCTGGAAGCGGCGCGGCTTCATCCCGTCAAAGGATGACCCTCTCGTTCTCTTTCGCTCGATCGCCGACATCGCAGCATCGATCGACGCTGCGTCCGCCTGAAAGCCGAGACGAGAGATTTGTGCGCACTATTCGGCCTGTTCGCCTGAAAACTTCGACGCGCCGAGCCGTGCCGGCTGCGACGCGGACTCATCGACGTTGGCTGGCGTGATCTCGCCGCATCGAGCGAGCACGCCTAGGTCGAAGGCCTCGAGCTGGTCACGTCCGATGAGCTCGTTACCCGGTACCCCGGAGATGTCCACAAGGCACAAGGTCTGACCGGGAACGCCAACCACCGCGCCGAATGCTGGCTTGACGACGAATGAGAACAAAGCAACAACGCTTGCAGTGAAGACGCGGGAGCAGGTGTCCCTTGCGCGCTACGAGCAACCAGGCCGATTTGTTCCGGCATGTCAGTGTCGAGAAGGCCGTATTCTACCGCTGCATCATGGACGTCTTCGCCGCGGCGAAGCGGCAATATCGCCTGCAGTTGCGACCCGACGAGGTCCTCGCCGAAGCTCAGTGGCCGGATGTCCCGCCCGGCATCGAGGACGTCAACGCAGCACTTGGCCAACTGACAGCGTGGGGCAACCTCGAATCGCACCCCGACATGGCGCGGGTTTCCAGCCTCGGCGACTATTACCGCGCGCGTTTTCTCTACCGACTCTCGCAGGGAGGCGAGGCGGTGGAGTCTGCGCTCGCCACCTTCATTCGAACGCTTCGGCGCCGAGCCGAGCTGCAAACGGTGGCTCTCGAGGACATTGCCAGCCGGCTTCAGGCCCTTCACGCGCTCACTGACGAGACGGACCCCGACACGGCCAAGGTCCACGAGACGCTGCGCGATCTCGTCCGCGTCTTTGAAAGCCTCGCGGAGAATGCGCAGGCCTTCATGGCCGGTGTCGCGCGCAGCATCGAGCTGCAGCAAGCCGAAGCCAGCGCGGTGGCGAACTACAAGCGGCGACTGATCGACTATCTCGAACGGTTCATAGGCGATTTGATACGCCGCTCCGATACCATCGCTCGGCTCATCCTCGCCCTTGAGCCGAAGATCGACTCCCTGCTTGCCCAGGTCGCCGAACGCGAAGCACGCGACGCCGCGCCTGGCGATGCGCATGATCAGGCGGACGCGCGGCAGCGCTACGGGCAGTCATGGCGCGAGCGCTGGAAAGGCCTGCGCGGCTGGTTTCTCAGCACCGGCCACGAGCCGCCGCAGGCGGAATTGTTGCGTGCACGGGCGCGGTCGGCCATCCCGCAGCTGCTGGGCGCGATCGCCGCCCTCAACGAGCGGCGCAGCGGGCGCAGCGACCGCTCGACCGATTTCCGAATGCTTGCCCAATGGTTCGCCGCTTGTGCCGATGATGGCGAGACCCATCGGCTTGCACGGGCGGCTTTCGCGCTCCATCCGGCACGACATTTCTCCCTCAACACCGACGCCGACGCCGAGTTGCCGGCCAGCACATCGTGGGCCGACGCCCCGCCGCTCAGGATTCATCCCCGACTGCGCGAGTATGGCGAGGCAGCCCCCCGCGGACCGCTGCCCCGTGTGAGAGATCGCAGCGAGGCCCGCGCCCGTCTGGCGCTCCAGCTCGCCGAACAGACACGCCAGGTCGAGGCGGCGCGCAGGCGCCTCGCCACCGGCCGACCGATGAAGCTTTCCGATCTGGGTGAGCTCGATATGCATGCGTTCGGCCTGTTCCTCGGCCTGCTCGGCGAGGCGCTCGGCGAGCAGAGCGGACCGGATTTTGCCGTGCAGCGGCGTACCGGTGACGGGCTGCTCAGCATCAAGCTCGAGCCGCTTGATGCGGACAGCCACGCCACGATCGTCACGCTACACGGCAGCTTCGCGGGGCGCGATCATCTGATTACCATCACGTCCACTCAGGACAGCCGATGACTGCGGATCGCGACGACGAGGGCGGCCGTGGCATCGGCGAGCGGCAACAGCGGTTCCAGCGCGACGAGTTACGTGCTGCACTGCGCGCCTTGCTGATGACGCCGCTGATGGGTGCGGCGCACGAGGACTTCACGGCGGTGCGTCGGCATGCAGAGCGGCTGCGCGAGTGGTTTGCGCGTGAAACGGGCTGGACGCTCCATGTCGAGCGCGACGGTGCGCGTCTCTACAAGAGGCCAGCGGATCTGGCGGATGCCACGCGCGGCCTGCCTGGCTACGATCGCCGCCGCTACGTGCTGTTGTGCCTGGCTTGCGCGGTGCTCGAGCGAGCCGATCCGCAGATCACGCTGCGTCTCCTGGGAGAAAGGTTGCTGCAGCTTGCAGGCGAACCGGCACTGGCGTCGCTCGGTTTCACCTTCACGCTTGGCGCGCAGTACGAACGGCGCGAATTGGTGGCGGTGTGCCGAACCCTGCTCGATCTCGGCGTGCTGCAGCGTGTCGCGGGCGACGAAGAGGCTTTCGTGCAGGCCGGAGGCGGCGAGCAGGCCGACGCGCTGTACGATGTCCAGCGTCGGGCGCTTGCCGGCATGATGGCCGCGGTCCGCGGGCCCTCGACCTGGACGACGGAAGAAGCGCCCGTCACGCTCGACGCGCGGCAGCGCGCCCTCACCGAGGAGCATATGGCCGACAGCGAAGAGGGCCGGCGCACGGCGCTGCGCCACCACATCGCGCGCCGACTGCTCGACGATCCGGTGGTCTATGTAGACACGCTGGCGCCGGAGGCACGGAGCTATTTCATCAATCAGCGCGGCGCCATGGCGAGCCGCCTGGGCGAGGCCTCCGGCCTCGTTGCCGAGCAACGTGCCGAAGGGCTCGCGCTGGTCGACGAAGGCGGCCTGCTGACTGATCTGGCCATGCCCTCCGAAGGCACGGATGCCCATGTCACCCTGCTGGCAGCGGAGTATCTCGCCGCCCACGAAAGGCGGCAGCGGAGCGACGGCGCCGATGCAGCGCGGGCTGCCGCTCCGGCCACGCGCGAACAGGACATTGCCGAGTATCTGCGCGAGGTCAGGGAGCGGTTCGGTCGCTACTGGCGCAAATCGGCGCGCGAACCCGGCGCCGAACGCGACCTCGCGGTTATCGCGATCGAGCGCCTGGAGAAGCTGCAGCTGGTCGAGCGAGACTCGGACTTTGTTCGTCCGCGGCCAGCGCTGGCCCGCTTTGCTCTCGGTGACGCCGAAGTCCGAGAAAGCCCGACATGAACGACAGCCCGATCACGCTCTCGCGGCTGCTCGAAAGGCCGGCGCTGCCCGAACCCACACGGCTGCGCTGGCAACCGTTGCGCCTGGGCCTGGTCGAGCTCTTTCACTACGACAGCGAGGAATTCTGGTTCCGCGACGGCCACCTGCTGCTGCGCGGCAACAACGGTACCGGCAAGTCCAAGGTGCTCTCGCTGACGCTGCCCTTCCTGCTCGACGCGCAGCTCAAGCCTTCGCGTATCGAGCCCGACGGCGACAGCGGCAAGAAGATGGCCTGGAACCTGCTGATGGGCGGCTATGACAGGCGCATCGGCTATGCCTGGATCGAATTCGGGCGGCTGGACGAGGATGGCACGCCGCATTACCTGTCGCTCGGCGCGGGACTGTCGGCAAAGGCCGCCCGCCCGCAGGTGGAAAGCTGGTTCTTCGTCGTCGACGACAGCGACGATGCGCCGCGCATCAACCACGACCTGTGGCTGACCAGCCCCCAGCGTGTCGTGCTGACCAAGGAGCGCCTGCGCGATCTGCTCGAAGGCCGAGGTCAGGTATTCGACAATGCCGGGCACTATCGTCGCGCCGTGGACGAACGCCTGTTCCATCTCGGTCCTAAGCGCTACGAGGCGCTGATCGACACGCTGATCCAGTTGCGCCAGCCGCAACTTTCGAAAAAGCCCGACGAAACCGCCCTGTCGGATGCGCTCACCGAGGCCTTGCCGCCGCTTGCCCCGGAGCTACTGGGCGATGTCGCCGAAGCGCTCGGCCAACTGGAAGAGGATCGCCGCCAACTCGAGGAGTACCAGGCGCTGGCCAAGGCCGTCGGCCGCTTCGAGCAGCGCTATCGCGTCTATTCCGGCACACAAACCCGCCGGCAGGCCCGCACGCTGCGCCAGGCCCAGACGGAATTCGACAATGCCAGCCGCGCGCGCGGCGAAGCGCTGACCAGGCTCCAGAAAGCGCAGGCTGAGGAGGAAGGCGCCCGTGCGCGGCACGACGATGCCGACATAACGGTCAGGCGAGCCCGTTCCCGCCTCGACACGCTGCACGCCGATCCGACGATGCAGGATGCCAACCGCCTCGAGAGTGCGGCAAAGGACGTCTCGGCACGCCGGAATGCGCTGCGGGACGCTTCCGAAACGGCCGAAGAGGCCGACCGGCGGTTGACGCGCAGGATCGAAGAAACCGGACATGTCGCCGAGCGCGCCGCGCAAGCCAAGCGAAAGGTGACCGAGCTGCGCCGGGAAAGCGCGATCCATGCCGATGCCGCGCGCATCGCGGACTCCCATGTCGGCAGCCCGCTTGCCGAACTCGAAATGGCCGCGCTGGTCGGGTGGGCGCAGGTCGACTTCGACGGCGCCTGCACCCGGCTCTACGATCTTGTCCGCAATCGGCGCGAGCAGATCGCCTTGCTGCGTCGCCGCCATGCCGAACTGGAGCGTGCCGAGGCAGTTCATGGCCAACGGCGACAACTGCAGGACGAGCGGCAGGCCGAGGCCGAGACGGCCGCCGAGCAGCGCACACGGGCCGATACGGAGGTGGAACGGCAGGGTCTCGCGCTCGCCGAGAGTTGGGAGCGCCACTTCGCCGAGCTGAACCAGTTGACGATCGATTCCGACGAGGGTGCGGCCGCTCTCGCGGCCTTGGCCGACTGGGTCGTGACCATGCAAGGGGACAACCCGGCCCGACGCCTCCTCCAGGCGGCGCAGCAGCGCGCCAGCCAACGCCTGGCGGAGCGCGGCGCGGCGCTCGATGGCCAGCGCCGCACATCGGACGAGGAACGCAGGAGCCTCGAGGAAGAGCGCGACCGTCTCGAGGCCGGTATCGACCGCGCGCCGCCGGCACCCTACACGCGCGGCGCCGATGTCCGAGTCGATCGCCAAGGCGCGCCGCTTTGGCAACTGCTCGATTTTCGTGATACGGTGCCCGCGCCGCAGCGCGCCGGCCTTGAAGCTGCACTCGAGGCAGCGGGCTTGCTCGATGCCTGGGTCTCTCGCGACGGCCGCCTGCAATCCTCCGAGGGCGGCTTGCTGTTGCATGACACGCTTGTGATGCAGCGGCGGCGATCTCCCTTCTCGCTCGCGGATTGGCTGCAGCCTTCAGTACCCGACGACAGCGCGGTCTCCGCCGACGTGGTCGCGCAAGTGCTGTCCGGCATCGCCTGCGGCAGCGACGATGATCAGGGGAACGAGGCCTGGATTTCCCCCGACGGGCGCTTTCGCCTCGGCGCCCTGACCGGTGCCTGGGCCAAGCCGGTGGCGACTTATATCGGCCATACGGCTCGCGCCGCAGCCCGCAGGCAACGGCTGGCCGAAATTGCCGAGCGCTTGAAGGAGCTCGGGGCCGAACTCGCCGCAATAGACGCCATGGCCGAGCAAGTCGCGCGCGACCGTCGCCGCGCCGATGAAGAGTGGCGCCTGGCGCCCGCCGACGAGGTTCTGCGGACCGCGCACGCCGCGGCGGTCGCCGCCGCTCGCGAGGCGCAGCGCGCCCGAGAAAGATTGGCCGAGGCCGACCTCCGGCGCAGCGAGGCCGAGCAGGCGCTGAAGGCCGCGCGAGAGCGGCTCGCTGTCGACGCATCCGACCTTCGTCTGCCCGAGCCGTTGGCAGAACTGTCTGCCGTCGAAACGGCACTGGATCGCTATCGCGATCTGCTGGCTCGACTCATCCAGGCAATCCAGGAACTGCGCCTGGCGCTGTCCGAGTTGGAGCGGCAGCGCTTTCGCGAGCAAGAAGCGCGCGACGACCTGACCAAATGTGGGGAGCGGCTCGTATCGGCGCGCAACGAGGCGGAAGAAGCCGCCGCCCGGCTCGAGGTGCTGCGCGATGCCGTTGGCGCCAAGGTCGAGGAGCTGCAACGGAAACTGGCCGACGCCCGTCTCGCCGTCGAAGCCGGAGAAGACGCCTTGAAGCGCGCCGCCGAGGCTCTCCGCAAAGCGGGCGAAGCGCGCGCCGTTGCCTTGCAGCAGGCCGAGAGCGCGGACGACAGCCTGCGGCAGCGCGCCGAGACGCGCGGCCAGACGGTCGGGCGACTGCAGGAATTTGCGGGCACCGGCCTGCTGTCGTCCGCGCTGCCGCACATAGAGCTGCCGGACCTGGCCAGCCCGTGGACGATCGATCCCGCCCTCACGCTGGCGCGCCGGATCGAACAGGCGCTATCGGAGCTCAAGGACGACGATGACGCCTGGACGCGCGTGCAACGACAAATAAACGATGAACTGGCGGAACTGCAGCGCGCGCTCAGCGCCCTTGGCCACCAGGCGCCGGCCGAAACGAGCGACTGGGGTCTCATCGTCCACATCGTCTATCGCAATCGGCCCGAACGCCCGGATCGGCTGGCGGCGAGCCTTGCCGAGGAGATCGCCCAGCGCGGCGAACTGCTGACGGCGAAGGAACGGACCGTGCTGGAAAATCATTTACAGGCCGAGATCGCTGCCGAGATCCAGCGTCTGCTGCTGGGCGCCGAAAGGCAGCTCGACGCAATCAACAAGGAATTGCACAAGCGCCCCACCTCGACCGGCGTACGTTATCGCCTGCTGTGGCAGCCGCTGGCCGAGGAGGAAGGCGCACCCGTCGGTCTCGACGTGGCGCGCAAACGCCTGCTGAACACCAGCTCGGATCTCTGGTCGGCGGACGACAGGACCGTTGTCGGCACGATGCTGCAACAGCGCATCGCCGCAGAGCGCGACCATGTCGACGCGGGTGCAGGCAGGGACGGCGGCAGCTTGCTCGATCAACTCGCCCGCGCCCTCGACTATCGCCGCTGGCACCGCTTCCGCGTCGAGCGCTGGCAGGACGGACAGTGGCGCAAGCTGTCCGGTCCGGCCTCCAGCGGCGAACGGGCACTCGGCCTGACGGTGCCGCTGTTCGCTGCGGTCGCAAGCTTCTATAGCCAAGGCAGCTATGCTCTCGCGCCGCGGCTGATATTGCTCGACGAAGCCTTCGCCGGCATCGACGATGCCGCGCGTGCGCACTGCATGGGCCTGATCCGCGAGTTCGATCTCGACTTCGTGATCACCAGCGAACGCGAGTGGGCCTGCTACGCCGAGCTGCCCGGCGTCGCCATCTGCCAGCTCCAGCGGCGCGAGGGCATTGATGCCGTTTTCGTCTCGCGATGGACCTGGGACGGCCATGCGAGGATGCGCGAAGCCGATCCAGACCTGCTTGGCGGCGAGCATCTCGCCTCCCTGCGCAAGCGCTTGCGGCGGCGATTTGAGCGCGCCCCACTCGACCGCGTCATCGAACATATCCGCGTCGACGGGCTCGCCGCGGAAGAACATGCGGCGCTGGCGTCCCTGCTCGGCCGCCCACAGCGCTACACCGCCTCCCTGCAAATCGACCTCGGCCTGGTCGATGACACGCTGCGACGCTCGGGCATCGCCGGCTCTCTGCGCGAAGCGCTGGAGCAGCTCGACGGTCCCATCACCCATCTCGCCGCGACGCGCCTTCGGCTGGAATCGCTTTGGTTGGATGTCATCGACGGCTGCTGCCATCCTGACCTGATCGGCTTGCTGCGCACGCCGGAGGGCATCGGCCTGCTCAAACGTCTCACCCGGCAAGACGCGACCGCGGCACGCGAGCTGTGTCGTTCCGCCGAGGCGGTATTGCGCCACCTCCCGGCAAAAGCCATTGCGCGGTCACAACTCGCCGCCGACGTGCTCGGGAACGCTCATGCCCTGGACAACGGGCAGTCCGTGGCGACGCTCGTCCTCGCGACTTGGCGCCGGCTTTGTCCGCCCGCGCGCGAAGACGAAGACCGGCCGGCCGAACCGACGCCCGACGGCCAGCCGCAGCAGCTTGGCACCGCGGAACGCGCCCGCGACATCTGGGCCAGGGCTGGCGTTCTCGTCAACCAATTGGCACGGCCGGCATTGCTCCTGAACCTTCCGATCAAACGGGCCGAGGGCGGCAGCGAAAATCCCGGGGAGCCGGCCTATCTGTCGTTGCGAGCGCTGCTGCGTTCGCCGCCGCTTTGGGACGTGGCGGGCCGCAAGGTCTTTGTTTGCGAGAACCCCAATCTGCTTGCCATCGCGGCGGACCGCTGGGGCCGCGATTGCGCTCCGCTCGTGTGCACCGATGGCATGCCGGCCGCAGCGCAGCGATGCCTGCTGTCGCAGCTCGCGCAGGCGCAGGCACGCCTTTGCTACCACGGCGACTTCGATTGGCCCGGCCTGCACATCGGCAATCACGTCATGCGCGAATACGGCGCCGCGTCGTGGCGCTTCGATGCGGCCGACTATGTCGCGGCCGTCCAGACCGCCTCGGGCCTGGCGCAGCGTCTCGATGGAAGGTCCATCGAAGCATCGTGGGATGAAGCACTAGCCGCCGCCATGCGCGAGCACGGTGTCGCCATCGCCGAGGAGGCCATGGCCGCCGCATTGTTGTCGGATCTGAACGATTGTTAGCCCCGCCTGCCAGAGACAGGCGCTTGTCGCGCGGGCCGCATAGTGCCTGCCGCAGCAAAACGACAACGGTCGTCGCCCGCGGGCTTCCGACGCCGTCGACGTTACACGTCACCTCCGACGATAGAACAGCGCCCGCGCCGCCGGGATGAGCTGGAGCAGGGTATCGTAGTCGCTGACATTCGCGGTCAGCACCACCAAGCCGAGCTTCCGCGCTTGCAGGAACAGCACACAGTCTTGGAGCGCGCGTAGCTTGCCGTCTTTCTCGTACCCTTGAAGGCGGCATAGGATTCCCGATAGCAGGGCTGCCCTTCCGAGGACCTCTGCATCGGGTACAAAGACCCGATGCGGTGGCATGGCCTTGATTTGCTTGCCGATCTCGGCAATTACACCCGCCGTTCTCGCATCTGCCGGGCTCAGTGCGCCAACCGCGTGCATCAGCTCCTGGATCGCGACGGTCGAATGGTTGACCTGCCGCTGCGCGATCAGATCGTCCAACACCTGCGGCGAGCGATCCTGCATCTGATCGATGTAGACGCAGGCGTCGAGCAAGAGCCCTTGCCCGCCAATCTGGCTCGCATTGGCGAACGGAAGCTCTTCGTCGCCTCGCCGCGCCAGCGTCGTTTGCGAATCGAACCGTGCCCAACGTCGCGCCGCGTCGAAATCGAACGCCGCCACTTCAGAAGCCGAGCTTCAGCCCCGGATCGACCTTGCCTCGAGCCTTCTTGAACGTCGCCGCGAAATTGTCCTCGAGCGCGACGGTCGCCAGCGCAAACTCGATCAGATCCGTATCGGCCTCGATGCCTGTCCGCCGCTTGGCCTGTTTGATCAGGGCTGGGCTCACTCTGCCGCCGATCCGGCCGCTCTTCTCGCTCAGAAGACCAGATTGTTCAGCAGCCTGCATGACCGCCTCAAACCGCGCCTTGTTGACAACAAGGTCGCCGGACTTTGCGTCACGCCGAACGACCTTCATCGAGCCAACGCCGCTGACCGGACGGCCCATCGCCGGCTTGCCGCCGTGTGCCGGCGGCTTGCTCGCCGATATCTTTGCCATGGCGATAATCCCTTGTTCAACAAAATAATATTTTGTTGAACATACGCCGTCGCGGTTCTGATTTCAATGCGCGCCGCTTCGATCTTGCAGGAAAGAAAGCGCCAGCGTCTCCTGTCACGCGAGCCTGCCTCGCAAGCCGTCCGCGAGCGCAGAAAGCGCATTGGCGAGCTGTCTCGCGGTTTCCGGTGCCGGCAGCGGCATCTTAAGGAATTGCCCGCCGGTGGCTGGATCGCGCTGAAGCCACGGATGCGCCACAGCGTCGGGATTGTTGGCAGCCGCCAGAGCGGCAACGAACTGCGCACCAACCTGCGCCAGGGCCTGCCACGGATCGGCACCTGTATCGAGCGGTAGCGCTCCGCCCCCATCAGGCGGCGCGATCGCCATCTCGCCGGCGCCGATGTCTTCATCCGCATTTGCATCCTCTGCGGATGCCGCGTCATCCGCGGTGACGACTGTCCTCGCTTCCTCGGCCGGCGTCATGGCCTCGCCCTCGCCCATGCTGCCCGTGACGTTTTCCACGTCCTTCATGAAGCGGTTGAGGCGCGAACCGCCGAGTGAAATCTCGCCGCTGCCGCCGTCGAGAATTCCTGCCGACAGGGAGCGTTTGAACGCCAGCACCGAAAGCATGCCTTCCTCGATGGTGCCCTTGGCGACGAAATTGACGACCTGCACCGGCCGTGTCTGGCCCATGCGATGGATGCGGGCGATGCGCTGTTCGAGGATTGCCGGATTCCATGGCAAATCCATGTTCACCACGGTCGAAGCATGCTGCAGATTGAGGCCGGTGCTGCCAGCATCGGTCGACAGGAACACCCGGCAGGCGGGGTCTTCGCGAAACCGCTCGACCAGCGCCGGCCGTTTGTCCGATGGCACGCCGCCGTGGAAGCTGACGTAGCCCCACCCACGCGCCTCGAGGCGTCGGATGACGATGTCGTGAGTCCGCGTCCACTGCGAGAACACCACGGCCTTGGCCTTGGGCTCGGCGAACAACTCGTCGAACAGTGCCGCCAGCTCGTCGGCCTTGACGCCATGGTCGGTCTCCCGGTCGAGCAGATAGGTGCTGTTGCACGACATGCGCATGTTCTGCAGCGCACAGGTCATGCGCCGCTGATCGATGTCCGAGATGAACTTCGTCCTGCGCCAGCGCTGGACGATCTTGGCCACCACGTCGGCGTTTTCCTGGTGATGCAGCATTTGCTTCTCGGTCATCGGCACCAGCAGGTTCTGGTCGGTTCGGCTGGGCAGTTGCCGCAGCACCTCGGACTTGCGGCGACGGATCATGACCGGCGCCAGCGTCTGGCCGATCTTCTCCAGCCCGGCATAGCCAGTGACGCGGCCGCCTTCGTCCTTGACCTGATGCTCGTGCAGCAGCTTCCAGGTCGGCCCTAGCCGGTGCTGATCGACAAACTGGACGATGGAAATCAGCTCTTCCAGTTTGTTCTCCAGGGGCGTCCCGGTCAGCACCATCGCGTAGGAGCTGTCGATGCGCTTCAAGGCGCGTGCTGCAATGGTGTTCCAGTTTTTCACCCGTTGCGCTTCATCCACGATGACCAGTTCGGGCGCCCACGCAGCAATCAGGTCGAGATCGGGCTTGAGCTTCTCGTAGTTCGTGATCTTGCAGAAGTCGTCCAAGGCGTAGTCCTGCTGCCGCTGCGCCCGGCCGCCATTGATGACGCGCGCCGCGTTTTCCCCGTGTCTCCCCGAGAAGCGCGTGAGCTCGCTTTGCCACTGGTATTTGAGCGAGGTGGGGCAGATCACCAGCACTCTCGAGACGCCAAAATGCCGTGCCAGTATTTCCGCCGCGGCAATTGCCTGGATGGTCTTGCCGAGTCCCATATCGTCGCCGATCAGTGCCCGGCCCGCCCGCACGGCGAACAGCGCGCCTTCGGCCTGATAGGGATAGAGCGGCACCTTCAGAAGCGCCAGCAGCCCTGGATCCGCGGCACCGCGCGGGAAGAGCTGATCGAGCTTCGAGGCCCGCCGCGCCGCATCCCGCTTTCCCGCGACGAAGTCGAGTGCATCATCATAGGCACGCAACTCATGGCCGGACTTCGACGCCGTTGCCAGAAAACGCTCCAGTTCGCCAAGGCGCTCGTCCGGCAGCATCCCGTCTCGCTCAGGGTCGAACAAGCCAGCGGCGACCTCGCTCAGCGCCGGCGAGCAATCCGTTCCGGCGCGAAAATGCACGCTGCGTTTGCCGTCATTGCGCAAGAACAGTTCGGAAAATGCGGGCCGGTAGCCGCGCGCAAACGCCGTTCTGGCGCCGCGCTTTTTCTGCAGCCGGGCAAGCGTGAATTCGAGGTGCTTGCAGGTCCCCAGATCGTTGGTGGCGTAATCGGGGCATGAACAGAAATTGCCGCCAGGCCCCAGGTCCCGAATGACCACGCGATAGCTGGATTTCGAAGCAGGATTGGCGACCCGGAACTCGGAGAAAAACGGTTCGCTGCCCAGGTTTTCAAGCGCGAAGGCCTGCTCGCGGCCAAATTGGCGGCGCAAGCCGCGTTGCCAGTCCGCCGGCGACAGACCAGCGGGCGCATGGGTGCGCAAGAGCTTGGGTTCCTTGTTCGGCTTGGTCGAAGATTTCGGGTTTCGGCGCTTGGATTTCATCGAAGTACATTCCGTTCAGAACGAATTTCAGCGAGACATCGATCTGGCAGCCGATGCTTCTCGCCGGGGCTGGCACGGCTCCATATTCGCAGAACCGCGGCGTGACATGTGTCCACACGATCGTCCGGTTTTTCATCGTAGAGGAGGGCTACTCGACCGTGTAGCCGGGCGCCCGATATCCCGTTTGCCGCCATGTACGCCAACATTTGGTACCATCTCATCGACGTCGTTGACGACGAAAACCTCGGTCTTCTCGCACGCGGATTGTTCATACCATTGTTGCGTTCGCTTTGAACCGAGGCAGATTGCAAGGTTCCGGAGTTTACCGGTTGCGCCAATCCTCAAGCCCGAGCCCGCCGACGCGAACGAATTCCCGCGCATTCTGGGTTACATCTCCGCGACTACCGAAACGGCCAATTGCGGCGGCGCCTCCCGACGGAGCCGCGCCATCACGGCCTGTTCGCCGCGCGCAAAGTCGCTCAGCACATGGGTGTCGAGGAGTACTTCACGAAAAGGCATCTTCACGCGGCGGCAGCAATTCGCCTCGATACGATTCGAAAGGCGGCACGTTGGGAAGGCCCTGCCACTCCAGGATCAGCAATGGCCAGCCGGGGCTGCCGAGCGTCTTCTTGTCCAGCCATTCGCGCAGCGCCTTGCGGATCAACCCGCTGCGCGTCTCGCCCAGTTTCTTGGCCGTTCGGTCCAATTCCTTGGCGGTTTGATCGTCCAGATAGAGGTTGAAGTTGATGAGAAATCACCTGAGGTTTCGCGATATAACCTGTATCAGGTTATATTCCGACACCTACAGCGCGGTGGTCCGAAATTCAATGCGCGCCAGGCGCTCGTCCTTTTCGGACAGCTCCCCCAAGCGACGGCATCGTCAACTCGAACCCTGGAGTCCTTCGTCGCGTTGCACGGTCAACAAGAAAACGCGTGCCAATCAGCGATGAAGATCCCGCGTCGCTCGATCTGCCAGTAGAACGAATGTCGCCTAAAGGCCCAGCAGCGTCTGCGCGTTGCTGTCCGGAAGGGCGCCCAGGAGCGCCACGAGGCCGATCAGGGCCGCCGGCCACCAGTCGGCCAGACGGCTGAACGCATCACGCTGGGGGGTTCGCTGGGAATGGAGCTGGAGGAACATGGCGAAGCCTTTGGTGATCGGGAAAAACACGGCAGAAATATGGATGAACTCTATGAAATAGAGTCCTGTTATTCAAGGAAATTCTGGCCCAACTTAAAGTATCGCTTTAGGAAAAGATATGAACGCCCCCGAGCCTGATTAGCCAACTTTTTCAATGAGTTGGGATCAGATCCCAACAGTTGGAATCGGCCGTCAGCTCGCCGCGGCTGAGAGATTGAACTGCAGCTCGGCCAGGCGGGCATAGAGCCCGTCGCGACGGACCAGATCGACATGTCGACCGACATCGACGA
>WNFJ01281126.1_pt1 | contig 15177 bp, 11 predicted proteins | sample 5400461 | NCBI WGS metagenome assembly WNFJ01 (sample SAMN13153349, study PRJNA577476) | soil metagenome | isolation source: 115 cm saprolite on Douglas fir-dominated hillslope | place: USA:California | collected 2013-09-17 | reverse complement strand
CCCTTGGGGTGAAGGTGGAGATCCGCGGCGTCGACGAGGAGCTGCGCACCAACGTGCTCACCTACCTGAGTTTGGAGCGTTACAGGAAAGGCGGCGCGGACCTCAATGCCGACACGATCGAGCGGCTGCACAACCGCGTGGAGCGTGAGGTGCAGTCGGCGCTCAGACCCTTCGGGTACTACGAGCCGCAGGTCGATTCCAGCGTCAGCGACCTGGGCCACGGCGACTGGCGCATCACCATCAACATCAACCCGGGCAAGCCCGTGCGCGTCGCTCACATCGACGTGCACGTCGACGGGCCGGGGGAAGGCGACCCGCTGTTCCAGCGCATCCAGCGGCACCTGCCGCTGCATGATGGCGATCGCCTGAACCACACGGCCTACGAGAGCATCAAGACCGACCTGCAGCGCACCGCGGCCACCTACGGTTATCTCGACGCGCGTCTCATTCGCAACGAGCTGGTCGTCGATCCGCCGAACCACAAGGCGAACATCGCGCTCGAACTCGATACCGGCCAGCGCTATTACTTCGGAGCGACCAGCATCCGGCAGGACGTCGTGCGCGAGCCGCTGGTACGCCGTTACCTGCGCTACCACGAAGGCGACCCCTTCGATCTCACGCAGGTGCTGCGTACCCAGTTCGCCCTCGACGACTCGCAGTACTTTTCCAACCTCGAGGTGCTGCCCGGGGATCCTGATCACACCACGCATATCGTGCCGATCAACATCCACGCCGACCCGAGCCGGCGACACCGCTACTCCTTCGGCGCCGGCTATGCCACCGACACCGGGCCGCGCGGCACATTCGGATTCGAGGACCGGCGCCTCAATACGCGCGGCCACAGCTTCAGCGTCGAGGTGCAGGCCGCGCAGGTGACCAAGTACAGCCTGCAGAGCCGCTACAACGTGCCGATCGGCGATCCCGCAGTCGAGAAACTGACCCTGGCGGGAACGGTCGAGCAGCGCCAGCTCGCCGATGTGACCACGCACACCCTCTCGCTGGGCCCGAGCGTCACCGAGGTCACCGGCAGCTGGCAGCACGTGTGGCTGCTCACGGGCATGCGCACCACCAGCGACCTGCCGCTGGGAGCGGAGTTTCGCCCCGGCGCGCATACCGATCGACTGCTGGTGCCGGGAGTCGACCTCGCCTCGGTGCCGAAGGGCTACCTCGGCGAGGCGCTGTTCGAGCACCCGTTCTTCGCCGAGCTGCGCGGCTCACACAGCTCGCTCGGCTCCGACGCTAACTTCATGCAGCTGCACCTGCAGGTCGAGCGCGTGTTCCGCCTCGGCAGGAAGTGGCATCTCCTGCTGCGCGATGAGCTGGGCGCGAGCCTGGTGTCGCGCTTCAGCCAGCTGCCCACCGTGTTCCGCTTCTTCGCCGGCGGCGACAACAGCGTGCGGGGCTTCGCCTACAATGATCTGTCACCGACCGAGGCGGTGTGCACCCAGGATATGACCACCAAGCAGTTCCTGCGCAACCCCGACGGCAGCTGCCAGAAGGTGGACCAGTTCATCAAGGTCGGCGGCAAGGACGTGATCACCGGCACGGTGGAGGTGATCCGCGATCTGCCCAACAATTTCGGTATCGCCGCCTTCTTCGACTACGGCAACGCCTTCGACAGCTTCGCGCAGCTGGCGCGTCACTGTGCACCGGTGGCAGGGCTCCAGGCGGCGCAGCAGCAGCAGTGTGCCTCGCTGCAGTATTCGGTCGGCGTTGGCCTCAGGGTGCGCCTGCCGGTCCTGACGCTCGGGGTGGACATCGCCCAACCGCTGTCGACCAGCCTGCGCTGGGACGCGAACGCCCAGACCCTCCGGTCCGTGCATCCCGGCCCGCGCCTACACATCAACTTCTCGCCGAAGCTGTAGCATGTTCACGCTGCGCCGCCTGCTGCTCGTCTTCGCCTGCGTGGCAATCGTCACGGCCGTCGTGGTGCCGGCGGCACTCATCTGGTCGGCGCTGTTCACCACCAGCGGACTGCAATTCGCCATCCGGCACATACCGCACGAATTCGCCGGCGTGCAGCTCGACATCGTCGGCGTCAGCGGCACGATCGCCGACGGCCTCAGCGTCGAGCGCGTGGAGATCGATCACGACCTGGTGCATCTGAGGTTCGAAGGCATCGAGGGTCACGTCGCCCTGATGCCGCTGCTGCTGCAGACCATCCGCGCCACCGACGGGTCGGTGCGCAGCGCACTCATCGAGGTGAAGCGCCGCACCCGGCCGTCTACCCCGGGGCCGCCGGTGTTCCTGCCACGCTGGCTGATCATCAGCGCGGAAGCTGCGCACGTGGCGAGCGCGAGGCTCACCGTTCCGAACGGCTTTCGTCTCGACGCCACCGACATCAGCGGCGCGGCCGTCATCCGTCACCACGTCATCCGCTTCTTTCAGGCCGAGGGGCTGCTCGCAGGAGAGGCGCACGTGACTGCCATCGGCGAGCTGCGCGCCGCCGATCCGCTCGGGCTGGAGGCCAAGGGTCACCTGGAGTGGAGTCCCGCCGGGCAGCCGCACTGGACCGTCGCCGGCACGGCCCGCGGCGATCTCAACGCCCTGAACATCGTCGCGCAGGCCGAGAGTCCCTTCCGCGCCACCTTCAACGGACGCGCGCTCGATCTCACCGACCGCTGGCACTGGGTGGGCGAGGCGTCGGTGCAGCATTTCGATCTGCAGGCCTGGGGCGTACGTGCTCCGCTCGGCGCCATCACCGCTCACCTCGCCGCCTCCGGCGACGCCGCCGGCTTCAGCGCGCACGGACCCGTCAACCCGACCGGACTGCGCGCCGGGCTGTTCGAGGCGCAGTTCTCGGGCAGCTACGCCGATCGCGTGCTGAGCGCCAGGCACATGGAGGTGCGCCACCTCGGCTCCGGCGCCCGCGCCAGCGGCACCGGCACCATCGGCATCGACGGACCGCGACTCGATCTCAGCGGCAGCGTGAGCGATTTCCGCTGGCCGCTCGCGGGGCGTGACCCGGCGCTGCGCAGCGCGTCCGGCTCCTTCACCCTCGCCGGGGTGCTGCCGTACCGGGTGCGGGTGAGCGGCAGCGCGCGAGTGGCTGACCTGCCGCTGATGCCGGCGGAAGTAACCGGAACACTCGGCAGGGACAGCTTCGCGTTCGACAGCGCGGAGATCGACCTGTTCGGCGGTCACACGAGCGTGAGCGGCCAGGTGGTGTGGTCCCCGGTGGAGAGCTGGTCCGTCCGGGGCCATGCTACCGGCATCAACCCGGGCGCGCTGCGTGCCGACCTGCCCGGCAGTGTCAGCTTCATGCTCGGGGCATCGGGGCGCGGCTTCGACACCCGCGGCGATTTCACCGCCTCCTTCAGCAACTTAAGCGGCAAGCTGCGCGGCGTCGCCGCGAGCGGCTCCGGCACGCTGACGCGCTCGGGAAACACCTGGGGCTTCAGCGAGGTGCGCGTCGGTTTGGGAACCGCGCGCGTCGCGCTCGATGGGCACGTCAACGAACGTGTCGATCTGCGCTTTGCCGTCTCCGCCGAAGACCTGAGCCTGCTCGCGCCCGGCACCCGCGGTCAGCTCAAGGCGTCGGGAACCGTGGGCGGCACGTTTGCCGATCCGGTGATCGTCGCCACGGCGCATGGCGGGGACCTCGATTACCAGGGCATCAAGCTCGAGAGCGTCGACGCGGACGTGAACTTCGATCCCGGCGCATCCCGGCAGGAGTCGAAGATCGACTTGCGCCTGCGCAAACTGAGCTATCGGACCCGTACGCTCGAGAGCGTCACGCTCACTCTCAGCGGTCCGCCGGCTGCCTACAGGGCGCGGCTCGCGGTCGCCGTCACCGGTCTGGCCGCGAGCGCCGAAGCACGCGGGGCCTACGCGCACGGAACTTTCAAGGGCGAGCTCAACGCGCTCGCCATCAACGGCAGCGAGTCGCTGCACCTGTCGCTCGAGCGCCCAGTGGCACTCAGCGCGACACCCGATCATTTGCGCCTGGAATGGCTGTGCCTGTTGGGTACGCCCGGCAGCTTGTGCGCGGATGGCGACTGGAGCACGGCGAGCTGGTCGACGACCGTCATGACCAACCAGTTGCCGCTCAACACGCTCACCGCCGGCATGACGCCCGCGGTGGAATATCTCGGCACCGTCAGCGCACTCGCGCGCCTGTCGGGCGGCGCGGGCACGCCGCTCGTGGCGACACTGCGTGCCGAGCTGAGCGGTGCCGAGCTTGCCCACAAACTCGCGAGCCACCGGATCGAGCACACCCGCATCGGCTCCGGCACGGTGACGCTGAGCGCGACGCCCACGCTCGTCAGTGCCCAGGCCGATCTCGGCGACGGCGAGGTTGGCACCCTCCACGGCAGGCTCGATGCACAACGCACCACGGCGCAGTGGCTGGACATGCCGCTCAGCGGCGAGCTGCACGCGCAAACGGCCGAGCTCGGCCTCATCTCGCTGTACGAGCCTGACGTCGACCGCGCCGCCGGCCACTTCAACGCCGATATCCAGGTGGCCGGCACCGCCGGGACGCCGCGGCTTTCCGGGGTGGTCAAGGTGAGCGACGGCGAGATCGATGTCTACCAGGTGAACCTCGGCCTGCGCCAGGTGCAGCTGGACGCCCGTGTGAGTGATGCGGGCCTCGATTTCAATGGTAGTGCGCACGCCGGCACCGGCAGCGTCACGGCCGGCGGGCACCTCGAGTGGCGCCAGCTGTTGCCGTACGGGAAGTTTCATCTGCAGGGAACCAACCTGCGGGTCGCGGACGTTCCGGAGGCGCAGATCGACGCCTCCCCCGATCTGGAATTCAACGTCACCGGGCGCAGGATCGAAGTGACCGGCAAGGTCACGGTGCCGTACGCGAAGATCCAGCCCAAGGACTTCACCGGAGCGGCGCGGGCTTCGGCGGATGAAGTGATCGTCGGCAGCGAGGAAGAGGATCCGACCAAGCGTTTCGAGGCGATGAGCACCATCACACTGAGCCTCGGCGAGCGCGTGAACATCGACACCTCGGGGGTCACCGCCCGGCTCACCGGCAGCATCACCATCCGCGGCGGCTACGACGCCATCACGCGCGCGACCGGGGAGCTGTCGGTGGCCGAGGGCAAGTACACCGCCTACGCGCGCAAGCTCGACATCGAGCGCGGCCGCCTGATTTTCACCGGCGGCCCGATCGATAATCCGGGCGTCGACCTGCGCGCCATCAAGGAATTCCCCGGCGTCAAGGCCGGCATCAACGTGCGCGGCACGCTGCTGCAGCCGCACATGACGTTCTTCTCCGATCCTTCACTGCCGCAGTCGCAGATCGTGTCGCTGATCCTGGCCGGCGGCTCGCTGGAGTCGGCACAGAACCGCACCACCGGCAACAGCGGCGCGGGCAGTGCGGCGCTGGCGCAGGGCGGCGCGATTCTCGCACAGCAGCTCGGCTCGCACGTCGGGATAGAAGACGTGAGTCTCGAGTCCGACATCACCAACGAGACTTCACTGGTGCTCGGCCGCTACCTGTCGCCGCGCCTGTATGTGAGCTACGGCATCAGCCTCACCCAGCAGTTCAACACGCTCAAGCTGCGCTACACCCTCGGTGATCATTGGACCGTCAAGACCGAGGTGGGCCAGGCACGCGGGGCCGACCTGGTTTACTCCATAGAGAAGTAGCGCGAGACACGTAGCGCGGCCCGGGCCGCTTGACTCTCTCGTGCATGAAAATGCACAATGTGTGCATGTTTATGCGCGCAACGGAAAGCAGCCGATGCTGAGCGACGCCCACCAGCTGGAACGGCGCGGCGCCATCGTGCGCATCCTGCGCGACGGCCTGGTCCGCAAGCAGGCCGACCTGGTGCGCCTGCTGAAGAAGGAAGGTCACGGCGCAACCCAGTCTTCCATCAGCCGCGACCTGCGCGATCTCGGGGTGCTCAAGGCGAGCGGCCGCTACGTACTGCCCCCCGACGAGGTCACACGCGCCAACGGCGATTTCGGCACCCTGGCGCAGTTCGTGCGGCAGCTGCGGCGCGCGGGCCCTTCGATCACCGTGCTGCGCACCACCATCGGCGCCGCGCAGAGCGTCGCCGTGGCGATCGACCAAGCCGAGTGGCCGGAAGTGGCCGGCACACTCTCGGGCGACGACACCATATTCATCGCCACCGGCAACGCCCGTGCGCAGCACGAGCTCATCAGCCGCTTGCGCGCGCTTTTCCGGGTCTGATCATGTCCAACACTGCCGCAGGCACGGGCACCACGCCCATCGTCCTCGCCTACTCCGGGGGACTCGACACCTCGTTCCTGGTCCCGTGGATTGCGGAACACGAGGGGCGCCCGGTGATCACGGTCACCGTCGACACCGGCGGGATCGACCCGGAAGCCGCGCGCGCCCTCGCCGAGCGCGCCCGCGCGCTCGGCGCGGTAGAGCATCACCAGCTGGACGCCCGGGCGGACTACTTCGAGCAGGTGCTGCGCTTCCTCATCATGGGCAACGTGCGGCGCGGGCAGCTCTACCCGCTGTGCGTCGGCGCGGAACGCGTCATGCAAGCGCAGACCATCGCACGCATGGCGCGCCAGCTTGGCTCCGACACCGTCGCCCACGGCTGCACCGCCGCCGGCAACGACCAGGTGCGCTTCGAGGTCGCACTGCGCACCCTCGCCCCGGACCTCAAGGTGCTGGCGCCGGTGCGGGATGAGGCCTTCAAGCGCCAGGACGAGCTCGAGTATCTGCAGCAGCGCGGGCTGCCGGTGCCGCCCACCGGAGCCCGGTACTCGGTCAACCGCGGCCTGTGGGGCGTGACCATCGGCGGCCGGGAGACCCTCACCTCCGCCGGCAGCATCCCCGATGACGCCTGGCTCCTCACCCGCGATGCGTTCACGCACCCACGCCCGAGAGAGCGTCACGTGCTCAGCTTTCGGGCCGGCCGGCCGGTGGCGCTCGATGGCAAGGCCGGCTCCCCGGTCGAGATCATCGAAGCGCTCGAGAGTCTCGCGGCACCGTTCGGCATCGGCCGCGGGATTCACCTGGGCGACACCATCATCGGCACCAAGGGACGCGTGGCGTTCGAGGCGCCGGCGGCGGAGGTGCTGCTCACCGCGCACCGCGAGCTCGAGAAGCTGGTGCTCACCGGTCGGCAGCAGCGCATCAAGGAACTGCTCGCGCAGCCCTACGGCGATCTGGTGCACGAGGGCCAGCTGCTCGATCCGGTGTGCCGTGACATCGAGGCGCTGCTGCTCAGCTCGCAACAGCGGGTGACGGGCGATGTGCACCTGCTGTTGCAGAGCGGCAGCCTGTTCGTCGCGGGCGTGGAGTCGCCGTTCTCGCTCATGGCGGCCTCGCGGGGAGTGTACGGCGAAGCGGCGGGCGAGTGGTCCGCCAGCGACGCGTTGGGGTTCTCGCGGATCGCAGCGCTCCCGGGTGTGTTCTATACCCGCGCCGGCGAGCGCGCCGCGGCTCTGCCTAAGGATCAGTAGCGATGGTCAGCGACATGCGCAGCGTGGCGGTCGACAAGCTGGCCTCCGTGACCCAGGCCTGCGGCCTGTCGCACGAGGTGCGCATCTCCGCGGACATTCCCGCGGAGGAGGGCGTCGTCATCGTGGTCGAGGTCCTCGACAACAAGTCGACCTACAACACGCTCGAGCTGACCAGCGGCCGCATGGCCAAGCTCGGCAAGGGCGACGTGGTCGCGGGCGCGCTCGGCCACCGCCAGGCGCTGTTCGGCTACTCCGGCCACGTGCCGGCGACGCTGCAGCCCGGCGACGTCATCCAGATGCTCAACATCGGTGGCGTGCTCGGGGTGTGCGACTCCATCAACCCGGAGAAAGGCAAGCCGTTCGACTGCCGCGTGCTGGGCGTCGCGCTCAACTTTCCCTATCTGGGCGAGCGCATCGGCGTGCCCGCCCGGGTGGGTCGCAAGCCGCTCGACGCCAACGCCGCTCTCGAGACGCGTGGGGTGCCGGTGGTGGCGCTCGCCGGCACCTGCATGGAGGCCGGCAAGACCGCCGCCGCCTGCGCAGTCATCACCCGCATGCGCCACCGCGGACTCACCGTCGATGCCTTCAAGGCGACCGGTGTCTCACTGCGCCGCGACATCCTCGCCATGGAGGACGCGGGTGCACGCCGCTGCGCGATTTTCACCGATCTCGGCGTCGTCTCCACGACGCGCAGCAACGGTCCGGCGCTGACCCGCACCATGCTGAGCGAGCTCGCCTCCGGCAAACCCGACGTACTGCTGTTCGAGCTCGGCGACGGCATCCTCGGCACCTACGGGGTCGATGCGATCCTCGAGTGTCCCGACATCCGCGCCGCACTCAGCGCCGTCATCCTGTCGGCGAACGATCCGGTTGCGGCCTGGGGCGGCGTGAAGCTGCTGCGCGAGCGCTTCCTCATCGAGCCGTGCGCAGTCACCGGACCGTGCACCGATAACCAGGTGGGGGTCGAGATCATCACCACCCAGATGAGCGTGCCGGCCTTCAACGCCATCGGCAACGGCGCAGCCCTCGGGGATCGCGTGATCGAGGCGCTGGGACTGGCGGCGGCGGCGGGGCAGTGAGCGCCATCCCCGCCGTGGTGCTGGGCGGCACCGGCTACGTGGCCGGCGAGCTGCTGCGCCTGCTCGCCGCACATCCGCGCTTCAAGCTCGCGGCGGTGATGTCCGACAGCCAGCCGGGCGAGCCGCTGGCGGCGGCGTTCCCCCACCTTGGCAGCGCCTATCCGCAGCAGTGTTTCATGTCACAGACGCAGGTGCTGCAGCTCGTGAGTGAGGCGCGCGAGTCTGCGGTGTTCTCGGCCGCCCCGCACGGGGTCTCCGCCGCGCTCGTCGACGCGCTGCTCACGACGGCGGAGCGCGCCGGAACACAGCCGCGCCTGGTCGACATCTCGGCGGATTTCCGCTACGCCACGCCACAGGCCTACGCCGCGGTCTACCGGCACGCGCACGCGGCTCCGGCGCGCCTGGCGCAATTCACCTGTGCGCTGCCCGAGCACCTGCGCGAGCTGCCGACCGCGCACGTCGGCCATCCCGGCTGCTTCGCCACCGCCATCTTGCTCGCGAGCGTGCCGCTGCTCGCCGGCGGCCTCGTCGCACCGACGCTGTTCGTGAGCGGCATCACCGGCAGCACCGGCGCCGGAAGCAAACCCGTGCCCGGCACGCATCATCCGCTGCGTCACGGGGATCTCTACAGTTACAACGCGCTCAAGCATCGGCACGTGGCGGAAGTCACGGCGTGTGCGCGCGCGGCCTCCGGGGTGGACGCGCACTTTGCCTTCGTGCCCCATTCCGGGCCGTTCGCACGCGGCCTACACGTGACGCTGCAGGCCCAGCTCACCGGCGCGCTCGACACCCCGGGGCTCCTGGCGGCGCTGCGCGAGTTCTACGCGCACGCGCCGTTCGTGCGGGTCACAACCGAAGCGCCGCGCGTCAAGGACGTGGCGACCAGCAACTACGCCCACCTGTCGGGGGCGGTCGCGGGCGGCACCGTCGCGGTCCTGTGCGCCATCGACAATCTCACCAAGGGTGCTGCCGGCGGCGCCCTGCAATGGATGAACCGGGTGTTTGGCCTGCCGGAGACCACCGGTCTCACGGCACCCGCGCCCGGCTGGACCTGAGGGCACGGGAATGCCGCAGAAGAAACCGGCGCGAACGACGACGGACAGCGCGATTCAGGCGGCAGCCCGGGCACACGATTTTCTCGCCCCGGTATTCTCGCAGTACCCGCTGGAAGTCGCATCGGCACAGGGCGTATGGCTCACCAACAGCCGCGGCGAGCGGGTGCTCGATCTCTACGGCGGACATGCCGTCGCAGGCCTGGGGTATGCGCATCCGGCCTGGACGGCGGCGCTCGCCCGCCAGGCCGAGATGTGTCAATTCCAGAGCAACGCGGTCGCGATGCGGGTGCGCGCGCGAGCCGCGCGGCGCCTGGTGCGCTTCTCGCGGCTGCCCTTCGCCAGTGTGTTCCTCGTCAACAGCGGCGCCGAGGCGAACGAGAACGCGCTCAAAGTAGCGCTGCGCATGACGGGCCGGCCGCACGTCGCGGCCATCGAAGGCGGTTTTCACGGCCGCACCGCTGCGGCGGGCGCGGTGACCTGGGGCGCGCAGGCGCGATGGTACGGGTTTCCGCGCACGCCCTTCGACGTGAGTTTCATCCCGCGCGGCGACACGGCCGCCATTGCCGCCGAGGTCACGAGGGATACGGCGGCCGTGATCGTCGAGCCCGTGCAGGGGCTTGCCGGGGCGGTGGATCTCGGTGCGCCGTTCCTCGCCGCGCTGCGCGCGCGCTGTGATGAGGTCGGGGCACTGCTGATATTCGACGAGGTGCAGTGCGGCGTCGGCCGCACCGGGGAGCCCTTCGCCGCCAACCTCTACGACGTGCGGCCCGACATGCTCACCACGGCCAAGGCGCTCGGTAACGGCTTTCCCTGCGCGGTGCTCATGATGTCGCCGCTGGTGGCCGCCTCGCTCAAGCCCGAATCCCTCGGCACCACCTTCGGTGGCGGTCCCATGGCGTGCGCGGCGATCGAGGCCGTCATTGCCGCCATCAAGAATGAGCGGCTTCTCGAGCGGGTGCGGCGCGTGAGCGCGTATATCCGCAGGAGCTGTGTCCTGGGCCCGGTCACCGCGCACCAGGGCGCGGGCCTGCTCGTTGGGCTGCGCACGACGCGTCCGGCAAAGGAAATCCAGGCCGAACTCCTCGAATGCTGCATCCTGACCGGCACGGCCAACGACCCGCACGTGCTGCGCCTGCTGCCGCCGCTCATCCTCGAAGAGCAGCACGTCGACCTGCTGCGCGACGCGCTGCGCGATTTGCCCGCATGAAGCGTTTTCTCGATCTCGCAGATTTCGAGCGCGACGAGGTGCTCGCGCTGCTGGAGCTCGCGCGGCGCCTGGAGAAGCAGCCCGAGCCGCACGCGCTGGCTGGCAGGATCCTGGGCCTGGTGTTCTTCAATCCCTCGCTGCGCACGCTGGCGTCCTTCCAGGCCGCCATGGCGCGCCTCGGCGGCAACTCGTTCGTCATCAACCCGGGCCAGGGCAGCTGGCAACTCGAGACCCGCCCGGGGGTCGTCATGGATGGCGCGGCCGCCGAGCACGTGCGCGAGGGCATCCCGGCGCTGGCCGGCTATTGCGACGCGCTCGGCATCCGCGCCTTCGCCGAAGGCAAGGACCTGGCGAGCGATCTGGCGGAGAGCAGGTTCAACTCCATGGCGAGCCTCATCGACAAGCCGCTCATCAACCTCGAGTCCGCCGTCAACCATCCCTGCCAGGCGCTCGCCGACTGGAAGACGCTGGATGATCTGGCGGTGCCGCGCGCCGGGCGCTTCGTGCTGTCGTGGGCCTACCACCCGCGCGCCCTGCCGGTGGCGGTGCCGGCGGCGGCGCTGCACATGGCGGCGCTGCGCGGCATGGAAGTCATCGTGCTGCGTCCGGAAGGCTTCGCGTTGCCGGATGCCATCATGGAACGCGCGCGGCGCGCGGCGGCGGCGTCCGGGGGCTCGGTGCGCGAGACCGCCGAGCGCGACGACGCGCTCACCGGCGCCGAGGTTCTGTATGTAAAGGAGTGGGGCGCGACCGCCTGCTACGGCGACGCCGCCGCGGACGCCCGCCTGCGCAGCGCCCTGACCGGCTGGTGCGTGCGCAATGACTGGTTCACGATCACGGCGCGCGAGTGCCGCGTGATGCACTGCCTGCCGGTGCGACGCAATACCGCTATCGCCGATGAGGTGCTCGACGGCGCGCGCAGCGTGGTGCAGCGCGAGGCCTACAACCGTCTGCCGGTGCAGATGGCCGTGCTCCATCGGATGCTCAAGCCCTAAAGTAAGCGGAAATCCCTCATGATCATGCACAGAAGCGATCAGGCTCTCGCCATCCACGCCCTCAGGAGCGCCGCCCCCTACATCCGCATGTACAAGGGCAAGACCTTCGTAGTGAAGGTGGGGGGCGGCGTGTTTGCCGACCCGCAGGCGACGCGGGTGCTGGTGGAGCAGATCGCGATCCTGCACCACTTCGGCGTGCGCGTGGTGCTGGTGCACGGCGGCGGGCCGCAGCTCACCGAGCTGTCCGCCGCGCTCGGTGTGCCGACACGTATGGTGGACGGGCGGCGCGTCACCGACCAGCACTCGATCGACGTGACCGCGATGGTGCTCAACGGCCTGATCAACACCCGCGTGCTCGGCATGTGCCGCGACCTCAATATCGAGGCGGTCGGGATCAGCGGCGTGGATGCCGGCCTGGTGCGGGCCCACAAGCGCCCGCCGGTGAGGCTCAGCGCCGACGGCGAACTGATCGACTTCGGTTTCGTCGGCGACATCGACGCCATCGACACCACCGTGCTCAGAAAACTCCTCGACAACGGCCTCATGCCGGTGGTGAGCCCGCTGTCCGCGGATGAGTCCGGAACGCTGCTCAACATCAACGCCGACACCGTGGCGGCGGCCATCGGCGCCGCGCTGCAGGCGGAGAAGCTGATCCTGTGCACCGGCGCGCCCGGTATTCTCGGCAGCGTCGATGACCCGCGCTCGCTCATCTCCTATACGGATCTGCCGGGACTGAAACGCTTGCGCGACGCAGGTCACATCGCCGCTGGCATGCTGCCCAAGGCCAAGGCCATCGAGGACGCCATCCGTGGCGGCGTGCGCCGGGTGCACGTGGTGTCGTACCGGTCGCCGGAGGGGATCCTGGGAGAGGTATTCACCAACGAGGGCACCGGCACGCTGATCGTCGCCGACATCAACGCGCTCACCCCGGCCGAGCAGCAGAGCCCGCCATGACACGGCTGTGGGATAAGGGCGCGCCGCTCGATGCGCGGGTGCTGCATTACACCGCGGGCGAGGACTACGCGCTCGATGAGCGCCTGGTGCGCCACGACGTGCGCGCCTCGATCGCGCATGCCGAGATGTTGCACGCGCAAGGCCTGTTGACGCAGGGCGACTTCACGGCGATCCGCGCGGGCTTGAGCGCGCTGGCGGACGAGCACGCGCGCGGCGCCTGGCGCATCGAGCTCGCCGACGAGGACGGCCAGAGTGCGCTGGAGCGGCGCCTGACCGAGCGCATCGGTGCGGCGGGCGGGCGCATCCATCTGGGACGCTCGCGCAACGACCAGGTGCTCACCGCCATCCGCCTGTACCTGCGCGAAGCCATCGAAGCGCTCGCCAGCGGCGCGCTCGCGGTCGCCGATGCGCTCGATGAGCTCGCGCGGCGCGAGCGCGATACGCCGCTCCCCGGCTACACGCACCTGCAGCAGGCCATGCCGAGCTCAGTGCCGCTGTGGGCTGGCGGTTTCGCGGCCGAGCTGCGCGACGACGCGGCCGGACTTGCCCACGTGCAGCGCCGCATCGACGGCAATCCGCTCGGCTCGGCGGCGGGCTACGGCACACCCGGGCTGCCCATCGACCGCGAAGCGACGCGCGGCGCACTCGGCTTCGCGACCGTGCAGCAGCCGGTCACCGCGGTGCAACTCTCGCGCGGCAAGGCCGAAGCGCAGCTGTTGTTCGAGATCGCGCTGCTGTTGCAGGATCTCGGGCGCTTCGCCGCCGACGTGCTGCTGTTCTGCACCCGGGAGTTCGGGTTCGTGACGCTGCCGGAGGCCTTCACCACCGGCTCCTCGATCATGCCGCAGAAGCGCAACCCCGACGTGTTCGAGCTGATCCGCGGCCGCTCCGCCACCGCGCAGGCGTGTCTCGCCGAAGCGCTCGGGGTGTGCGCCAAGCTCCCCTCCGGCTACCAGCGCGACCTGCAGCTGCTGAAGTTCCCGCTGTTTCGCGGCATTGACCTCGCGCTCGAGACCCTCGCCATCCTGCCGCCGGCCATCGAGGCGCTGCAGTTCCGGCGCGAGGCCATCCGGCTCGATCCCGCGATTCACGCCGCCGAAGAGGCCAACCGCCTGGTGGTCACCCAGGGCATTCCGTTTCGCGAGGCCTACCAGCGCGTGGCCGCGAAACTGAAGCGTTAGGGCGGGTTGCAAGCGCCAGCCGCGCAGCGCACGCTCGCATCGAGACGAGGGAGATGCGATGACCAGGGTGTTGGGAATCTCGGGTAGCCTGCGGCGCGGCTCCTACAACAGCGCCCTGCTGCGCGCCGCCGCGCGCTTCATGCCCGAGGATGCGACGCTGGAGGTCGCCAGTCTGCGCGGCATCCCGCTCTACGACGGCGATGTCGAGGCGCAGGGTATCCCCGCCGCGGTGAGCCAGCTGAAGGAGGCGATCGTCGCCGCCGACGGCGTGCTGCTGGCCACCCCGGAATACAACAACAGCATCCCGGGGGTGTTCAAGAACGCAATCGACTGGTTGTCGCGGCCGTCGTCGGACATCAAGCGGGTGTTCGGCGGACGAGCGTTCGCCATCATGGGCGCCTCACCCTCGGCCTTCGGCACCACACTCAGCCAGGCCGCCTGGCTGCCGGTGATGCGCACCCTCGGCACGCAGACCTGGTTCGGCGGGCGACTGCTGGTCGCGCGCGCCGCCGGCGTGTTCGATGAAGGAGGGGGCTTGAAGGACGCCACCGTCGAGGAGCAGCTGAAGCAGTTTCTCGCCGGCTACGTGAACTTCCTGCGACGGCCAGATAGGACTTGAGCCCGCGGTGAGGCTCAGGCGAGCTGCATGACTCCCGCCAGCTGGCCGGCCTGCTCGCCGACGATCAGGTGCAGCACCCCGGGCGCCGCCTTCATGACGGCTACCACCCCGGCCCGCTTCGCCGCCGTCTCGTCGAAACGACCCGGGTCGGCGAGCCTGATGCGCAGGCGCGTGTGCGCGACCGCCTGCAGCTCGCGAACGTTGGCGCGCTCACCGAGCGCCGCCAGAAGCCGCGCCGCCGTCGCGCGCAGAGCGGGGTCGGGAGCGGCCGCGGCAGCGGGCGCCGGGCCCTGCACTGCGGATGCCGGCGCAGGGACAGCGCCGGGAGCCGCGCCTGAGGCGCGCAGGTAGTCTTCCATGTTGGTCTTCAGGTGCTCGGAGAGCGTCCCGAACACTGCCTGCACGCCCTTGCCGACACGCATGACCCCGCTCGCACCCAGCGCGGCGAGGGCGCGCTCATCGACCAGCGCGGGATCCCTTACCGCAACCCGCAACCGCGTGATGCATGCGTCGAGGCTCGCGATGTTGTCGCCGCCGCCGAAGGCGAGCACCAGCTCACGGGCACGGTTATCGCCCGCTGCGGGCGTGGCGGCCGGCGCGGCCGCGACGCCCTCCTCGCGGCCGGGGGTCTTGAGGTCGAGCCAGCGGATGGCGAGGCGGAAGACCACGTAGTAGATGACCGCATA
>WNFJ01492059.1_pt1 | contig 15181 bp, 14 predicted proteins | sample 5400461 | NCBI WGS metagenome assembly WNFJ01 (sample SAMN13153349, study PRJNA577476) | soil metagenome | isolation source: 115 cm saprolite on Douglas fir-dominated hillslope | place: USA:California | collected 2013-09-17 | reverse complement strand
GCCGGTAGCCGAGGGCTTCTGCGTGGACGCGCGGGCCTACCGCATGCAGATCTCCGCGCTGGGACTGGAAAAATCGGCGCGCGGAGTGTTTTCCTCGGAAGACCGGCCGAGCGCGCGCCGCTGCGCGCTGGACACGAAGCTCGGCCTGATGCAGGGCGCGATCGCGCCGGAAGTGCTGGAGCCTTTGCTCTTCGCGTGGAGAAGCGTCGCCGGGGAAGGGCGCCCGGGCGTGGTGCGCTCATCGGCGCTGGTCGAAGATCGCGCCGGCTCGAGCTTCGCAGGTCAGTTCCAGAGTTACCTGGGGATCGAAAGCGACGAGGACTTCCTCACCGCGGTGCGCGCCTGCTGGGCGGCGCTGTGGTCGACCCGCGCGCTGCGCTACATGGCGACTCACGGTCTGGATTGCGCCGACACCGCGATGGCCGTCCTGATCCAGCCGCTCGTACCCGCGCGAGCCGCGGGCGGCGGCCTGTCGCGCACCGCGGGCGGCGAAATGCTGGTGAACGCGGCCCCGGGGCTGGGGGCCGCCGTCGCGCAGGGCGAGGTAGTGCCCGACCGCTACGTGCTCGATCGGGCGGGGCGGATGAAGGAATCGGCGCTCGGTCAGAAGTACCATGCCTTGAGTTGCGCGCACGGCAGGCGGGCGTTCTCGCGCGCTCTCTTCGGCGCGCCTTGCCTCGATGCGGAGCAGCTCGCCGAGCTCGGCCTGATGATGCGCAAGGCGGAAGAGGTCATCGGAGAGGCCGTCGAGATCGAATGGGCGATGGACCAAACGGGCATCAAGCTCCTTCAGGCGCGCCCGCTGCAAGTCGGCCAACCGCAGGTTCCCGATGAGATCTGGCTCGCCCATCCGCGATTGAACGGCCACCCTTCCGGAATCGGCTGGGGCGAAGGCCGGGCGCGCGTGGTCAATTGCGAGTGCGAGCTCGAGCGCGTGGGTCCCGGCGACGTGCTCGTCACTACCGTGGCCGGCCCGGCGCTCTCCGAAGTCCTGCCACATGTTGCTGGAGTGGTGGCGGAGCTCGGCGGCAGCACCTCGCATCTCGCTTCGCTCGCACGCGAGCGCGGCGTGCCCATGGTGCTCGGTGTACTCGACGCGACCCGCCGCATTCCCGACGGGGCTATGGTCGCGGTCGACGGTGTGGCCGGCGTCGTTCGCTGGATGCAATAGCTGAAAAAGGGAGAAGCGGTGGCGGCGCGCGCGAAGGTGGTGATCACGGACTACGTTTGGGAATCGCTGGACGTCGAGCGGAAAACTCTCGGCGAGCTAGCCGAGATCGTCGCTCTGAAGACGAAAACGCCGGAAGAATTTCTCACGGAAGCCCGCGATTGCGACGCCCTGCTGAACACCTACGCGGGACCGATCACCGCCGAGGCGATGGCAGGCATGCCCAAGTGCAAGATCATCGCCCGCTACGGCATCGGCGTGGACACCATCGATCTGGAGGCCGCCACGAAAGCCGGGATCATCGTCACCAACAATCCCACCTACTGCATCGAAGAGGTGGCGGAGCAGACGATGGCGCTCGTCCTTTCCTCCGCGCGCAAGATCCCGTTCTACGACCGCATGGTCAGGGCAGGCCGCTGGGAAGTGCCACCGGGCAAGCCGATATATCGCCTCGCGGGGCGGACGCTCGGCCTCATCGGCTTCGGCAATATCGCGCGCCAGGTCGCGGTGCGGGCGGCGGCCTTCGGCCTCGCCGTGCTCTACAGCGATCCCTTCGTGAAGGAGGGACAGTTCAAGGTCTCGGGAAAAGCGGTCGACCTCGACACGCTGTTGCGCGATTCCGATTTCGTGTCTCTGCATCCGCCCCTCACCCCGCAGACGCGAAAGATGATCGGCGAGGACGCTTTCGGAAAAATGAAGAGGACCGCCTTCCTGATCAACTGCGCGCGCGGGCCGATCGTCGACACCGATGCGCTGGTGCGCGCCCTGGACGCGAAGCAAATCGCGGGCGCGGCGCTCGATACGGTGGATCCCGAGCCGCTCCCCGATCCTCATCCCTTGCGCGGCCGCGACAACGTCATCCTCAATCCGCACGTCGCCTGGTACAGCGAGCAGGCGATGGCCGGCCTCCAGGCCGGAGCGCCGGGCGAAGTCCGGCGCGTGCTTTCGGGGGAATGGCCGGTGAACGTGGTCAACCGGGCGGTGAAGGCGAAAAACCGGGCGGGCTTGTAGTACAGTGTCCAAGCTAGGAGGAACCCATGACTTTCATACGTACCGTTGTGCTTGCGCTCGCCTGTGTGATTTGGGCGGGCGGGGCTTTCGCTCAAGGGAAGTGGACGAAGCTTGCGGCGTTCCCCGAACCGGCTGAAGAGCTGCTCGGCGCCTCGGCCGGCGGCAAGATGTACGTGTTCTGCGGCCTCGCGCCGGGATGGAAGCCGATCGGCATGGTGTACGAATACGATCCGGCGAGCGACAAGTGGGCGAAGAAGAAACCGATGCCGCTCGCTTCGCATCATGTTTCCTTCACGGAGTACAAGGGCAAGATCTATGCGTTCGGCGGATTCGTGCTTCCGCAGTCGGGCCCGGCCGCCTGGGTTCCGATCGACAACGCCTGGGAGTACGATCCCGCGACCGACAACTGGAAAGCCCTCGCACCGCTGCCGACCAAGCGCGGCTCCCCCGTCGCCGTGACGGTCGGGGACAAGATGTACGTCATCGGCGGCGCGACCGCGCTTCCGGGCTCGACCGCGGTCCATCCGGCGCGCCCGCACTACTCGGTCGGGTCCGTCGAGGAATACGATCCGGCCACCAACACCTGGCGAGCGCGTGCGCCGATTCCGACGCCTCGCAATCACGCCACGGCCGGCGTGGTGAACGGAAAAGTCTACGTGATCGGCGGACGCGTCGGCGGCGCCTTCGTATCGAGCGGCTCCTCCAACGTCGGCATCGTCGAGGAATACGATCCGGCGGCGGACGCATGGGGCGCGCCGCGCGCACGCATGCCGAGCGCGCGCAGCGCAATGTCCTCGGGCACCTGGGGCGGAAAGATCTACGTCACCGGCGGCGAGGGGCAGGACTATGTAGCGATGTTCGCTTTCCGGGCGCTCGAAGCGTACGAACCCGCGGCGAACAACTGGGCGGTCCTACCCAACATGCCGGTAGGACGCCACGGGCTCGCCGGAGCGGTCGTCGGCAACCGACTGCACATGGTGAGCGGCGACGTGCAGTCGGCGGGCACCGGGGTGCAGGTGCATACCGACTCGCACGACGCGTTCGAGTTTCCGAAGTAGGAGAGGGCGCTCCTTACTCCTTCCCGCGCGGAATGATGGGAAGGAGAAGGTGGGAGGCGCGGCTCCCTCCGGTGTAGAGCACGTTGGTTCCCGTGTTGTAGTCCGCGCCGTAATGCGTGTATGGAAAGCTGCCCACGCCGTCGCGGGGCTGGATGTCGAGTCGGATGCGATGGCCTTTCCTGAACACCATGCTCGTCGGCCAGATTTCCACGTCGATGCGAACCACCTCGTCGGCCTTCAACCACTGGCGATCTTCATGCCCGTGGTACGGGCGATGGGGCAGGCTGAGAGACGGGTCCAGCCTGCGGTGCGACGCGCGCAACCAGCCCTTGGCGACCGGGACCGGTTGGCTCTGCTGGCCCAGCTCGAAAACGTCTTCGCCGTTCGGAGCGATGTTGCGCATCGTCGCGAAAATGTCCATGTCTTCGGTGGTGCTGGAGACCCATAGCACCAGCACGACGGGACCTGTGACCTCGGTGTCTTCCGCGAGGACCGCGCTCTCGAACGAAACCCCCATGCGGGGAAGATTTCCGGTGAGCGCGGTCGAGGTCCACGACGCGGAGGCGACTCCCGCCTTGGTCATTGCGCCGGCGGAATAGGAGATCGAAGAGGTTTTGCGAGGCGCGACGGTCGCAAGCACGCCTTCGACTTCGCTGCCTCGTCCGCGGGCAACCGGCCCGAGATAGAACTTCGTCCAGCGCGTGCGGCGGATCGGCCATTCGTTCTCGGTGCGCCATTCGTAGTTGCCGTGGCCGCCTTTGCGGATAAGGAGCTTGACCGGGGGCTCGCGCATGACGCGGGTATCGGTGCCCTTGAGCCAGTGATCGAAGAAGCGCAGCTGGTCGGCGCGGCCTTCCTCGGAATAGAACGGGTGGTAATGCGTACCGGCGTGAATGCGCAGCCTCTTCTGTTTCGACGCGGCGCGAACGTAGCCTTCGGTATTGCCGCGCAAGTGCAAACCCATGCCGCTCCAGTTGCCGGCGCTCAGCAGTGGAACGTCGATGTTTTCCCAGAGCGCCCGGCGGCCCCGCCACCATTCCCCGTCGAGGTTGTTGCGCATGTATTCCCAGAGCCAAGGCGTGGAGAACGAGTCGGTGGCCGAACCCTGCGGTTTGCCCAGCAGATGGTGGGCCATATGGTTGTTCCACCAGTTCGTGGCGAAGCCGAAGGAAAAGATCCCGCCGTGATAGCCGAAGTCGCGGTACATGTCGGCGGCGCCTTCCCAGGGGATCATGGCCTTGAGTGAGGGCGGTTTGAGACTCGCGACCAGCCACTGCGTCATCGCGTAGTAGGAGATGCCGTTGGTGCCGACCCGGCCGTTGCTCCAGGGCTGTCTTGCCGCCCATTCGATCGCGTCGTAGAAGTCGCGCGCCTCGGACGGCGACCAGGGATCGGTCCTGCCGGGAGATTTTCCGGAACCACGGCCGTCGACGCGAAGGGCGACGTAGCCGCGCGGCACCCACCACAGCGGGTTCACCGTCTCCCAGTTCATGTACTCGTTCGGCTTTTCTTCCAGGTCCTCAGGCGGCACCCAGAGCTTGTCCTTCTGGTAGGAGCCCAGATTGATGATGACCGGAAAGCGCCCGGCCGATTTCGGACGGAACACGTCGGCTTTCAGCCGCGCCCCGTCGCGCATCGGAACTTCGATGTCTTTCTCGACGATAAGGTCAAAGCGCGGCTGCGACGCGCGACCGCCTGTTTTCGATTGTTTCGCCAAGGCGTGGAGAGCCGCTACTCGATCTTGATTTTTGCTTCGCGCAGGAAATCGCCCCAGGCGTGCGTTTCCTTCTCCACCAGCTGTTGGAACTGCGCCGGCGAAGGCGAGAGCGTTACCTCGAGCATTTGTTTGGACAGTTGCTCTTTCATCTGCGGGTTCGACAGCACCGCCGCGACGGACTGGTAGATCTTGTCGATGATCGGTTTCGGAGTTGCCGCAGGCGCAAACATTCCCTGCCAGGCATTGGTGCCGATTCCGGGAAATCCCTGTTCAGCCATCGTCGGCACGTTCGGAAGCTCTGCAAGACGTTCAAGCGCGGTGGTGGCGATAGCCTTCATCCTCCCCGAGCGTATATGCGGCAACGCGGAAGACAGGTTGAGAAAGGCAACGGGCGCCTCCCCGGAGATGATGGCCGGAATCATCTGGCCCGCTCCGCCTTTGTAGGGAATGTGGGTCATCTGAAACCCCGCCGTTTTCATCAGTTTTTCCATGTCGAGGTGGGGATAGCTTCCAAGGCCCGCGGATGCGTAGTTGATCTTGCCCGGGTCCTTTTTCGCGAGCGCGACCAGATCGGCGACCGAGTTGACGGGAAAAGCCGCCGTCGTCGCAATGATGTGCGGAATTTCGACCAGTTTGGCGATACCCGCCAGATCCCGAGACGGCTTGATCTGCAGCTGCTGCGCGAAGGTGTTTTCGTTGATCGTATTCGTCGAGACGTTGCCGACGAACAGGGTGTAGCCGTCGGCGGGCGCTTTGGCGACGGCTTCCAGCGCGAGATTGCCCGAGGCTCCGGTGCGGTTTTCGACGAGGACGCTCTGACCCAGCGACTCGGTGAGTTTCGCAGCGACGATTCGGGCGATGATATCGGTGGCTCCGCCCGGGGCGTAGGGAACGAGGATCTTTATCGTTCGGGTCGGAAAGGAGTCTGCCGGTTGCGAGGCGGCCGGGAGTGGCAAGGCTGCGAAGACGGCGGACAGGATGCCCGCTGCGATTCCGGGCAGGACGCGGGGCCGGGCTTCGCCACGGCTTGCGAATCGGACCATGATTTCTCCTCAGTGTTGACCGGCCCCGCGCCGTGAACGCGCCGCTGCGGGTACGAGTTTTTCTTCGCCATCATAGCGCGATCCGGATGCAGCGGAAAAGCCGCCCGGCCGGCGCCGGGTTCGGCGACAAACGCCTTATAATTCCCGAAATGCGGCGCTTTCGGGCCGCAAACGATTACGGCGGGCCTCCCCGCATTGCAGTCTAGTGAATCGGGTCAGGTCCGGAAGGAAGCAGCCACAGCTAATCGCTGCAAGTGCCGGGGGTAAGGCTCGCCACCTGTTTGGATCGAGGATCGAGGGAAACGGCAATGCGCGAAACGGCCCAGGAGCGCTCCCGACTCCCAGATCTTCGATCCTGCTTTCACGCCTGCTGCTAAAATTCCTTCATGTCGTACCAAGTTCTCGCCCGCAAGTGGCGTCCGCGCGCATTCGAGTCGCTGGTCGGGCAGGAACATGTCGTGAAGGCGTTGCGCAACGCGCTGGATCAAAAGCGCCTGCATCACGCGTACCTCTTCTCCGGAACCCGCGGGGTGGGCAAGACGACGCTCGCCCGCATCCTCGCGAAATGCCTGAACTGCGAGACGGGCATCAGCTCCCATCCGTGCGGGAAGTGTTCGGCCTGCATGGAAATCGACTCGGGTCGCTTCGTCGACCTGATAGAGGTCGACGCGGCGACCAACACCAAAGTGGACGAGATGCGCCAGCTCCTGGAGAACTCGGTGTACGTGCCGACCCGCGGGCGGTTCAAGGTATACGTCATCGACGAAGTCCACATGCTATCCACCTCGGCGTTCAACGCGATGCTGAAGACCCTGGAGGAGCCGCCCGAGCACATCAAGTTCATTCTCGCTACGACCGATCCCCAGAAAATCCCGGTGACGGTGCTCTCGCGCTGCCTTCAATTCAACTTGAAGCAGATGCCTTCGCCGGCGATCACGGCCCACCTGGAGGCCATACTCGGAGAGGAGAAGATTCCCGCCGAAGCCGGGGCGCTCAGGCTGCTGGCGGAGTGCGCGCGCGGGAGCATGCGCGACGCCTTGTCGCTCCTCGATCAGGCGATCGCGTACAGCGCCGGAAACGTCACGGAGCAGGCCGTGCGCGCTATGCTCGGCACGATCGACGACAGCTTCCTGTACTCGATCTTAGAAGGGCTCGCGCGCGGCGATTCGGCCGCCGTGCTGGCGGTCGCCGAGGACATGAGATCCCGCAGCGTCGGGTTCGACGGCGCGCTCCAGGATCTCGGCAGGCTCTTGCATCCCGTCGCTCTCGCTCAAGGTGCGCCGGAGGCCGTTGATGCGGAGGGAGGCTTGCGCGAGCGACTTCTCGCTCTCGGCAGGACGCTGGCTCCGGAAGAGGTCCAGCTCTACTATCAAATCGCCATTCACGGCCGGCAGGATCTTCCGCTTGCTCCGGACGAGTTCGCCGGCTTCACCATGGCGCTCCTTCGCATGCTCGCTTTTGCCCCGGGAACGCGCGACGCCGGCGAGCCGCAGCGCAGCGGCTCGGCAAGAGGCGAGCTTCCTCAGGCGCCGGCGGCGGCGGGGGATCGCCAGCCGACCGCACGGGGGTCGTTCGACGGCGATTGGCCCAAGCTCGCCAATTCGCTCAGTCTCGGCGGCGTCGCCAAGCAGCTTGCCCAGGCAAGCGAGCTCGGGAGCTTCGACGGCGAAGCGCTCGAGCTCTACTTGCCCCCGGCTGCAAAGCACCTCGCGGAAAAGAGCTTCCAGGAGAAGCTTCGCGGGGCCTTGCAGGAACGCTTCGGCAAGCCGGTGCGCCTGACCGTGACGATAAGGGAAACCACCGGCAACAGCGCGCGCGATCGAGCGGCCGCCGCGGTCACCCGGGATGCGTTCGTTCGCGACCTGGTCGAGAATTTCGACGCGACCATCGTCGAGTCCTCGATCAAGCCGACACAGTGACGGAGACATTTCGATGAAGGCACAAATTGCGGGGTTGATGAAGCAGGCCCAGCAGATGCAGGAAAACATGCGCAAGCTCCAGGACGGGCTCGCCTCGGTCGAGGTGGAGGGGCAGTCGGGCGCGGGCATGGTCAAGGTGACGATGACCTGTCGGCACGACGTCAAGCGCGTCCACATCGATCCGTCCCTGCTCGCCGACGACAAGGACATGCTCGAGGACCTGGTGGCCGCGGCGATCAACGACGCCGCGCGCAAAGTCGAGGCAGCGGTCCAGGAGAAAATGTCGGCCTTGACCGGCGGTCTCGGTCTGCCTCCCGGGATGAAGCTGCCGTTCTGACCGAACGAGATGAAGTCGCCCACAGCCCTGGAAGAACTGATCGAGGCGCTGCGCTGTCTCCCCGGAGTCGGGCCCAAGTCCGCGCAGCGCATCGCCTATCATCTGCTGCAGTACGACAAAACCGGAGCGGCGAGGCTCGCGCAGTCGCTGAACGGGGCGCTCCAGAGCATTCGCCGCTGCGCCAAGTGCAACAGCTTCACCGAGCTCGAACTGTGCGCATTGTGCGGGTCCCCGCGGCGCGATGCCTCGCAGCTTTGCGTGGTCGAAACGCCGGGGGATCTGCTCATGATGGAGCAGACCCTCGCGTACCGCGGCCTATATTTCGTGCTGATGGGGCGCCTTTCGCCGCTCGACGGTATCGGGCCGCGGGAGATCGGGCTCGACGTCATGCAGCGGCGCCTGGACGACGGGGAGGTCAAGGAAGTCATCGTCGCGACCAATTTCACGAACGAGGGCGAGGCGACCGCGCACTACATCAGCGAGATGTTGAAGGGCCGCGACCTGCGCGTGACCCGGATCGCGCGCGGCGTGCCGGTCGGCGGCGAGTTGGAGTACGTCGACACCGGGACTCTTGCGCAGGCTTTTGTCGAGCGCAGGCTGCTGTGACAAAACCCCTGGAAGGGTTGAAAGTGATCGAACTGGGACAGTTGATTGCCGGGCCCTTTGCCGGGAAATTCTTCGCGGAGTTCGGCGCCGAAGTGATCAAGGTCGAGCCGCCCGGGGGCGATCCTCTTCGCAAATGGAGAAAGCTGCACCAGGGCACCTCCCTTTGGTGGCACGTGCAGAACCGGAACAAGAAATCGGTGACCGTCAACCTGCGGACCACCGAAGGGCAGCAGATCGTGCGCCGGCTGGCGAAAGATGCCGATGTGATCATCGAGAATTTTCGCCCGGGGACGCTGGAAAAATGGGGACTGGGCTACGAGCAGCTCGCGGCGGACAATCCCGGCCTGGTCATGCTGCGGCTTTCCGGATTCGGGCAGACCGGGCCGTACCGCGATCAGGCCGGATTCGGCGCAATCGGGGAATCGATGGGCGGATTGCGTTATGTGACCGGCTTTCCCGACAGGCCGCCGGTGCGCCCGAACCTGTCGCTCGGCGATGCGCTGGCTGCCCTGCACGGGGTCATCGGCGTGCTCATGGCCCTGCGCCATCGGGAAGCCAACGCAGGTAAGGGGCAGGTCGTCGATGTTGCGCTGTACGAAGCCGTCTTCAACATGATGGAGGGAGCGCTGCCCGAATACGATGTGTTCAAGGAACTGCGCGAACGCACCGGAAGCAACCTCACCGGCATCGTCCCGTCGAACACCTACCTCACCCGCGACGGGCAGCACGTGGTGATCGGCGCGAACGCAGACAGCATCTTCAAGCGGCTGATGAACGTGATGGAACGCGCCGATCTCGCCGGGGACCCGTCGCTTTCCGACAATGCCGGGCGGGCGCAGCGCGCCGATGAGCTCGATCGGGCGATCGGAGATTGGACGGCAAGGCACGACGCAGAAGGCCTGGTGCGAATTCTCAATGACGCGCAAGTCCCTAACGGCAAGATCTATAGCATGGCCGACATAGTCGGCGACGCGCAATACCTCGCCCGGGACATGATCCGGGAAGTCAGGCTCAGGGACGGCACGCCGATCAAGGTTCCCGGCGTCGTGCCCAAGCTCTCGGACACCCCGGGGGATATCGATTCGGTCGGACCGGAGCTTGGTGAGCACACCGCGGCGGTGCTCGCCGCCCACGGCTACAGCAAGACGGAAATTGCCGATCTCAGGGAGCGCAAGGCCATCTAGCGCGTGCCGATGCAGCATATCTACATCCATGAAGTGGTTGCCCGCGACGGCCTGCAGATCGAGCCGCAATTCGTGCCGACGGAGCAAAAAGTCGAGCTGATCGATGCGCTGTCCGCAACAGGGCTGGCGAAGATCGAAGTCACCTCCTTCGTTTCGCCCAAGGCGGTGCCGAACCTGCGCGACGCGGAAACGGTGATGGCGGGCATCAAGCGCAACCCGTCGGTGAAGTACGTCGCTCTGGTCGCCAATCTGAAAGGAGCGGAGCGCGCAATCGCAGCGCGAGCCGATGAGGTCAACCTCGTCGTTTCCGTTTCTGAAACCCATAATCGGGCCAATGTGCGCCGTTCGACCGACGCGTCATTCGAAGGATTCGGAGAAATCATGCGCAAGCTCGAGGGAACCGGCATCGCCGTGACCGGCGCGCTGTCCACTGCGTTCGGTTGCCCCTTCGAAGGCGAACAGGCGCCCGGCCGGGTGATGAAGTTCGTGCAGCGCTATGTCGAGCTCGGCGCCGACAGCGTGACGCTCGCCGATACCACCGGTATGGCGCATCCCAAGCAGGTGCTGGATTTGTGCGCTGAAGTGAGAGACCGTTGGCCCGATCTCGAGCTCGCCTTGCATTTCCACAACACCCGGGGGATGGGGCTCGCCAACGTGCTCTCCGGACTGGCGGCAGGTGTCCAGCATTACGAAGCATGCCTGGGCGGACTGGGCGGTTGTCCGTTCGCCCCTGGGGCGACCGGAAACATCTGCACCGAGGACCTGGTTCACATGCTCGAATGCATGGGTTATACGACGGGGGTGAACCTCGACAAGCTTCTCGCTGTGTCGAAGCGCCTCGGCGCGATCGTCAGCCACGATTTGCCCGGGCAGGTCGTAAAGGCCGGGAAAGCGACGGACCTGCACCCGGTTCCGAGTGGTCTTCACTAGGTCGAAGACATGGGGCCGCCCGTGAGCATCAAGGGACGCGGCGCAGCGGACAACCCGCAGGGGCGCTTCGACACGCTCGCGCGCAGCCGCGAAGCCGAAGCCGAGGCGCAGTCCCGGCCCGAGACCGTGGTGACGCTGCAGCGGGCGCGCTCCATCATCGCGCGCAACGACTCGCCGGACCTTCCCTTCACCCAGTCCATCAACCCCTATCAGGGCTGTGAGCACGGCTGCATCTACTGTTACGCGCGGCCGAGTCACGCCTACCTCGGTCTCTCTCCCGGACTGGATTTCGAAACGCGCCTGTTCGCGAAGCAAAACGCGGCCGAGTTGTTGCGCGAGGAGCTCTCGCGCCCCGGCTACCGCTGCGAGCTGATCGCGCTGGGGGCCAATACCGATCCGTACCAACCAATCGAGCGCGAACACCGGATTACCCGCGGCGTTCTCGAAGTGCTGTGGGAGTTTCGGAATCCGGTCGGGATCGTCACCAAAGGCTCGCTGATCGAGCGCGATCTCGATCTGCTCGAGCCCATGGCGCGCGAAGGCCTGGTGCAGGTGTTCATTTCAATCGGCACGCTCGACGGTGAGATCGCGCGCACACTGGAGCCGCGCGCCGCGGCCCCCTACCGGCGCGTCGAGACGATTCGTCGCCTGAGCGCGCGGGGCGTGCCCTGCGGCACGCTGGTCGCGCCTATCATCCCGTTCCTGAACGACAAGGACATGGAAGCGGTTCTCCAGGCCGTGAGCGAAGCCGGAGCACGCTTGGCAGGGTACACGCTGCTGCGGCTTCCCTGGGAAGTGAAAGGTCTTTTCAAAGACTGGCTGGAGCGGCACTATCCGCTCAAGGCGAAACACGTCATGGCACGCATCCGCGACTTGCGCGGCGGACGCGACAACGACTCGCGGTTCGGCAGCCGCATGAAGGGGGAGGGGGAGTATGCGGAACTGCTACGCAAGCGCTTCGACCTCGCGTGCAAGCGGCTAGGCTTGAACGCGGGTGGACGCAACCGTCTGGACACCACGAAGTTCCGTCGTGTTGACCCTCCTCAGGGAAAGCTGTTCTAGAACTATAATTAGGTAGTTACAGGAGGTTATTAATGTATATCCTAAGGAACTTCACGCTTGCTGTCCTGATCGCCGCCTGGCCTGCGTTCGCCAGCGCGCCAGGCGCGCTCGAGAAGAAGGACGTGCATATCGCCGTCGGAGGAAAAGCCTCCCTGTACTACCTGCCGCTCACCATCGCCGAACAACTGGGCTACTTCAAGGACGAGGGCTTGAACGTGACGATCAGCGACTTTTCCGGGGGCTCGCAGGCGCTGAGGGCGGTCGTGGGCGGAAGCGCTGATGTCGTGTCGGGGGCGTACGAGCACACGCTCAACATGCAGCCCAAGGGCCAGTACCTCCAATGCTTCGTGCAGCAAGGCAGGGCGCCGCAGATTGCAATCGGAATCGCCAGCGCCCGCGCGAAAGACTACAAGTCGCCTAGAGACCTGAAAGGCCTGAAGGTCGGCGTTTCCGCGCCGGGCTCGAGCACGCACATGATCCTCAATCACTTTATTTCCACCGGCGGCCTCAAGCCCTCCGATATCTCCGTCATAGGGGTCGGCCTCGGGGGAACGGCCATCACGGCGTTGAAGAGCGGCCAGATCGACGCGGTTTCCAACACGGATCCGGTGATGACCAAGCTCGAGCAGGACGGCGACGTCAAGATCATCGCCGACACCCGCACCCTGCGGGGAACCGAGCAGGCCTTGGGCGGGCCGATGCCCGCGGGTTGCCTCTACGCGCCGGTCGACTTCATCCGAAAGAACCCGAACACGGTCCAGGCGCTGACCAACGCCATCGTGCGCGCCGACAAGTGGATCCAGTCCGCTTCTCCCCAGGACGTGCTCCGCACGGTTCCCGAGTCTTATCTGCTCGCCGACAAGGCGCTGTACCTGTTCTCGTTCAACAAGGTGAAGGAGGCCATTTCGCCGGACGGGGTCATCTCGGACGCCGGCGCGAAAACCGCGCTCAAGGTCATACCGACCTTCAATCCCGAAGTGAAGGCAAAGGAAATCAAACTCGAGCTCACCTATACGAACGAGTTCGTGAAAAAGGCGAACGCGAAATACAAATGACCGCGCGAATGCGCGGTCATCCTGAGGAGCCGCTTTTCGGCGACGAAGGATCTGCTTGTCATCCGAAAAGCAGATTCTTCGCTTCGCTCAGAATGACATCCTAATCATGCTTCCCGCCCTCGCGCTCGAGCACGTCGAATGCACGTTCAACTCACGCGACGACGCGTCCGAGCGGTACACGGCCGTTCGCGATACCACGCTGCTCGTGGGCGAAGGCGAGTTCGTTTCGGTGGTGGGACCCACGGGCTGCGGCAAGACGACGCTGCTCAACGTCGCCGCCGGCTTGCTCCAGCCTTCGGCCGGCGCAGTGACGGTCTTCGGGACGCGGCTCGACGGCATCAACTCGCGCGCGGGCTACATGTTTCAAAGTGAAGCGCTGATGCCCTGGAGGAACGCCATCGAGAATGTCATTGCCGGGCTGGAGTTTCGCGGCATGACGCGCGAGGAAGCATTCGCACAGGGCGAGGAGTGGCTCACGCGCGTGGGCCTTGCCGGGTTCGAGAAACGCTACCCCCATCAGCTCTCCGGCGGAATGCGCAAGCGCGTGGCGCTCGCGCAGATGTTCATCCTCAATCCGCAGATCCTGCTCATGGATGAGCCTTTTTCGGCGCTCGACATCCAGACCCGCCAACTGATGGAAAACGAGCTGCTCGAGCTGTGGTCCGTCGACAGGAAGTCCGTGGTGTTCATCACCCATGACCTCGAGGAAGCGATCTCGCTCTCGGACCGGGTGGTGGTGCTCTCGGCCGGTCCGGCCTCGCACCCGATCGGCGACTACGCGATCGATCTGCCGCGCCCCCGCGACGTGGCCGAGATACGACTTGCGCCGCGCTTCATCGAAATTCACGCGAAAATCTGGCACTCGATGAAGGAAGAAGTGCTGAAAGGCTATGCCCAGCAGCAAAGACAATAGAGGGGCAAAAAGCCGCCTGCGTCTCCGCTGCTTCCAGGTGCTGGTGCTCGCGCTGCTTATCGTGCTCTGGCACGTCTTGACGAGCCCGACCTTGCTCCCTCCGATTTATTTCGCCGAAGCCAACCAGGCGGCGTTCTTTTTCGGCGAACCGATCCAGGTGTTCTGGCGCCTGTGGCGGTGGTTCGCCTCGGGGGAAATCTACGAACACCTCTGGGTGACGCTGGTCGAGACGCTGCTCGCCTTTTTCATCGGCACGGTGTCCGGCGTGGCAATCGGACTGTGGCTCGCGCTGTCACCGACCGCCTCGGCGATACTGGACCCGTACATCAAGGCGGTCAACGCCATGCCGCGCGTGATCCTGGCGCCGATTTTCTTCGTGTGGTTCGGTCTCGGCATTGCCTCGAAGGTCGCCCTGGGTGTGACTCTCGTGTTCTTCATCGTGTTCTTCAATGTATACCAGGGCGTGCGCGAGGTCAGCCCGGTGGTGCTCGCCAACGCGCGCATGCTCGGCGCGAGCCCACGCCAGCTCCTGCGCCACGTCTATGTGCCGAGCGCGATGAGCTGGGTGTTCGCCAGCTTGCACAACTCGGTGGGACTTGCGTTTGTCGGAGCAGTCGTCGGCGAATATCTGGGCTCGGCGAAGGGCGTCGGCTATCTTATCCACCAGGCTGAAGGATTCTTCGACATGAACACCGTCGTCGCGGGCATCTTGTTGCTTACGGCATTCGCGCTGCTTCTCGATTGGGTGGTGGGGTTGGCCGAAAAACGCCTCATGGTCTGGCAGCCGCGGACCGTTGAAACCGAAAGGACATGAGGAAGACACCAAACCAACACGATATAGTCGTTGTTGCAGCGCAAAACGGTTTGACAGTACTTCGCGCCGGCCGCTATAATCTCCCCTCTCTACCTGGCGCGGGGTGGAGCAGTCTGGCAGCTCGTCGGGCTCATAACCCGAAGGTCATAGGTTCAAATCCTATCCCCGCAACCAATTCCCTCCGGGGATTAAGCGAGATCCCCCTTGGGGGAGTGCTCTTTAACAATTAAACAGCCGATAGGTGTGGGCGCTGGGTGAAGCCAGTGACACCGCTTTGACGCGCGCAAGCGCGTGGGTGTCGCACAAAGCATTAACCCAAGCTCACACCAGGTCTAGCAAGGTTTTTTATTTACCTTTGCAATGA
>WNFJ01155887.1_pt1 | contig 15182 bp, 16 predicted proteins | sample 5400461 | NCBI WGS metagenome assembly WNFJ01 (sample SAMN13153349, study PRJNA577476) | soil metagenome | isolation source: 115 cm saprolite on Douglas fir-dominated hillslope | place: USA:California | collected 2013-09-17 | reverse complement strand
ACTGCATCCGAAGGCGCGGACACAGCTGACGGTTGAAGCCAAGACGGCAGCGGCCGCAAAGCGCAAGGCAACGCGCGCAGCGCGGCACACGACCGGTCCCAAGAAGAAGTTGAGCGTCAAAGGTGCCGTCACAGGCATCGTCGTGACGCCAATCACTTCGGGACAACCCGTCGCAACGGTGCCCAGCGGCCCGAGCGCCCCTGCAACGAGCACGGGCACAACGGCCACGACGACGCCGCACGCCACCTAGCCAGTGGTGACAACCAGAGAACGGGGGAGCGCCGCCGTAAGCGGGTGGCGCTGCCCCGTCTCGATTCCATCCGTGCCGCGCGCCTGAAGAAGGGACACAACCGTGGACGCAAAGTAGCGGCCTCCAGAGGCCCCTTGGCACCTCATCTGGGATGCGCGTGCTATCCTCATGAGAGATGGCGAGGCAGACGGCGATCAAGCTACGCGTACAGGTCGGGGCTGATCACAAGGTGACGCTCCCCGAGGAAGTCCCAGTAGGGCCGGCCGAGGTCATTGTGCTCGTCGACGAGCATCCGAACAACGGCACCCGCGCCGAAAAGAGATTGCTTGGCCTGTTCGCTGGAGAGCCTGAAGTCGTGGACGAAGCCATGAGCCACGTGCGGGCCCACCGCCAGAAATGGCGTATCCGACCCGTTGAATGAGCCGCGCGCTCCTCGACACGGACATTCTTTCAGAGGTCCTCAAGAACCGCGACGCTGCGGTCGCTCGCGAGGCGGAGGATTATCTCGCGAAACACGGCGAGTTCACGGTCTCGGTGATTAGCGTCATGGAGATCGCCTACGGCCTGCACCGTGCGGGCCGCGCGAAGCAACTGCAAGAGTTTGAGGCCACACTTCGGAGCACGTGCAACGTCGTCCAGTTCGACGCGGAGGCGGCTCTCCTTGCTGGACGAATCGAAGCCGACCTCGAACGTGCCGGGAGGACCATCGATGCAGCGGACGTGATGATCGCCGCAACCGCGATTGGGGTCCGACTGCCCATCGTGACGGGAAACACCGCACACTTCGAAGCGGTGCAGAACGCGGGCTACCTCGTAACGACCGAGAATTGGCGAAAGGTGTAGCGGGACGCGGTCAGGTTGCCGTGACGTCCAGCTTCAGCACTACCGGAGTTTGGTCTCCAACCTGCGACTGCACGCGCGGCTTCCGCCCACGGTAACGGCTGGGCACTGCCCTAAATTTGCGGACGGGCCCACGTGACGCTGGCACGGACCGTGGCTAGGCTCTCCCGAGCCTCGTGACGTCGAACCCAACGTCCCCCTCTGACCTCGCTGTCGCGGCCTTCGCACAAGCTGCGGCTGCGGGTTGCGTGCTGGAACTGAAGTACCGGATGCTGGCGGAGATGCGGCCGCATCTTCGGCCACTCGGTCGTGCAAAACTTCTTCTCGATGTTGAAACGGCAATCATCGAAGAATACCGGACGGACTTGCTTGACGCAGACGTCCTGCTGCTTGGGCAGACGAGAGTCTTGCGGAACAAAGTGCTCCACTGCGATTTTGATGTCGCCCACGAGAAGCTTCGCGAGATGGGCATTAAGCTCATGGACGGCCTAGTCACGATGGTCAACATGGAAACAGGCGACGCTAAGCCGCTTATCATCGGGGAGAAGGGGGCCATCTACGGCTGGCTCGTTCAGTCCGCTCAAAACGGTCTATTCATGCAGGCGGCCCTGAAGTTCGGGACGGCCATTGCGCTCGTGAACCGCCTCCTATCACTTGGGTGACCAGCGCATCGTGACCGCGCTGGCCTTCCCGCTCTTGTGGGGGCCTTCCGCCATTTACACGGGTGCGAACCCGTGTGGGTCGAATCGTGGGACACGGATCTTCAATCGGATCACGTACGCCAACGAAAACCCGCGAGCTCGCGACGATCGTGTCGCTCCGCATATTCCTGATTTTGCCCCAAATTGCTTGGTAGATGGCTACCAGAGCTTGCACTCCGGTCTCGACCGCGAGCACCAGCTCGGTCATCGTGCCTCTCATCTTCAGTAGGCGCCACGCGCGCAGACCGGTAAGCGTGCCGGTTTCGGCCTTGGCTCACTTGCACTTGATCAGCAAGTGTCCGCGGAATCGAGTAACCGCCATATTGGTTGTAGCTGGCGACGTGCACTGTTCCCTCGCGCCTATCGTCGTCTTCAGTTAGGTAGCCATGCGGGCAGCGATCTCCCGCTTCCTCGAAGCAGTTACCCATGTCGCGCTTGCAGGTGACGGAATACCACCCCGATTCGCCATCGGGGCCGTTTACCGGGGTCGACGAGGCGAAACTGCACCCAACTAGAGGGACGATCAGCCCGAGCCGGACGACCTTCGAGCAAATCGTTTCGCTCATGTCCGTTGTGACGCAAGCGTAGCACCGTCGGCCGGTGCGCGTCGTCCACCGGCGCGCGAAATCGCACGCCTCGTCCACAGCGAGAACGAGGGCGGAACTATATCGCCGTGGGGCTGGCCGGCTCGACGTGGCGAAGGGATCCGCCGTTCCGCCCCGGCAATGACATCGATGACACCCTCTTCATCAGCGCCACGACCAGCTCGGCGGTCGGCGTGCGGTGAGCCGCCAAATAATTGAACCGGGCCAGGGGCCTCCGCGCAGCCAACCAGAAACGCGAGCCCCGCTGCGTCCTGATGCAATCGATCGCAGGGTGCGGCTCACCGCCCGGGCCCCGCCGCCTCTGAGCACCGAAACGCCGGCCGTCGAGCGGGCGCCCCGCTGGGTCCGTGCACCGCTGGTCCGCCAGAGTCTGTCCGTGGCTCGCTGGCCCGCCAGCGACTAAACCACCGCGCCGTCGACGTACTTTCGCCGCGCCCACTCGTGCATCACGATCGCCGCAGCGATGGCCACCGGCAGCGAGTGGTTCACGCCGTAGGTGGGAATCCCGATGACGGCGTCCGCCCGCTGCACGATCTCCTTCGGCAGCCCAAAGCGCTCGCTCCCGAACGCCAGAACGACTCCCGGTGGGAACTCTTTCACCGCCTGCACTGCCTGCCGCGCTTCGTCCTTCTCGATCGCCCACAGCGGTCGACCCCGAACGGTGCGAAAAAGCTCGTCCACATTCCGCAATTGCACAATGGTCTCATACTTGTGCATCCCCATCGAGGCCTTGGTGTACCAAGTGCCTTCACCCACCACGATGACCTCTCGGGCGAGGAAGTTATGCGCGACCCGCACAATGGCGCCGACCGCGAAAGCGTTCCCGGGGCACACGACCGCCACTGAAAAGTCGTTCCTCAGCGGGGCCAAGATGTGGCGGACCACCTCGGGCGGAAGGTCGATTGGCTTCTCGAGAGGCATGGAATGTGCTGCCCTGCCCTTGACAGAGGTTGGCACGTAAGTAAAGTGCGCCTCCCCTGCCCGCCTGGGGAGTGCCGCCGTGCGTCTTTCGTCGGCCCCGTCCGCGCGCAGAGTCGACCGATGCCTACGATAAATCAGCTGATACGCCATGGCCGGATAGCAGCGCGGGTCAAGACCGCATCGCCGGCCCTTCGCGCATGCCCGCAAAAGCGTGGCGTTTGCGTTCGCGTCTACACAACGACGCCGAAGAAGCCCAACTCGGCGCTACGTAAGGTCTGCCGTGTGCGCCTCACGAACGGGATGGAGGTAACGTCGTACATCCCGGGAGAGGGGCACAACCTACAGGAGCACTCGGTTGTCCTCATCCGCGGAGGCCGCGTGAAGGACTTGCCCGGAGTTCGGTACCACGTCGTGCGCGGCACTCTCGACGCTTCCGGCGCCATCGGTCCTTCCTCTACCAACAAGGTCAACCGGAACCGCAAGCGCTCGAAGTACGGCGTCAAACGTCCCAAGTCGTAGTCGAACCGCCTCGCAAACTCTCCTTATAAGGTTACGCGCTCATGCCCCGCCGCCGCGAAGTCCCCAAACGCCGAATCATCCCCGACCCGAAGTTTAAGGACAAGCTCGTCACAAAGTTCACGAACACTTTGATGTTTGCGGGCAAGAAGTCCACGGCCGAGGGGATTCTCTACGGAGCTCTCGACGTCATCCGCGACCGCTTCAAGGAAGAGCCGCTCGAAGTCTTTCGCAAGGCGCTCGATAACGTCAAACCGAAGCTCGAAGTGAAGAGCCGCCGCGTCGGCGGCGCTACCTACCAGGTTCCCGTCGAGGTGCGGCCCGAGCGACGCGTCACGCTGGCGATGCGCTGGCTCGTGGCCTATGCGCGCGACCGAGGCGAGAAGACAATGCGAGAGCGCCTCGCCGCCGAGTTTGTGGACGCAGCGAGCGGCCGCGGCAACGCAGTCAAAAAGAAGGAAGACACCCATAAGATGGCGGAGGCCAACAAGGCTTTCGCCCATTATCGCTGGTGAGCGCTGGCGACGAGGAGTAGGGCCGACTGACTATGACGAAGCCGACATAAGGATCGGGTCACCGAGATCAAACGCTCGCGTGCCCCGACACCCTCTCTGGACCCGCCTCACGTCTGTCGACGTGGCTCGCATCGCGCGAGTGACGGCACTCACCCAAAATGCGGGGGAGCTGGCCAGAGGGGGTTTCGTGCATTTGCTGAACCGCACGCCCTGGCAAACTGAAGGAGAGATTCCGTGGCTCGTGAGTACCCGCTGGAGAGGACACGCAACATCGGCATCATGGCCCACATCGATGCGGGCAAGACGACGACCACCGAGCGCGTCCTCTACTATACCGGCGTCAACTACAAGATTGGTGAAGTGCACGAGGGTGCCGCCACCATGGATTACATGATCCAGGAGCAAGAGCGCGGCATCACAATCACCTCCGCCGCCACCAACTGCTTCTGGCGTCCCGCGGAAGGTCCGTGGGGCGGCGTCATGCATCGCATCAATATCATCGACACGCCAGGCCACGTCGATTTCACCATCGAGGTCGAGCGATCACTGCGCGTGCTCGACGGAGCCGTCGCTGTTTTCGACGGGGGCAATGGCGTCGAGCCGCAAAGCGAGACAGTGTGGCGGCAGGCCGACAAGTACCGTGTTCCGCGCGTCGCCTTCATGAACAAGATGGACAAGGTTGGCGCTGACTTTCTGATGTGCGTCAACAGCATGAAGGAACGGCTTGGGACCAATCCGGTTCCCATCCAGTGGCCACTCGGCGAGGAAGATCGTCACCGCGGAATCATCGATCTCATCAAGATGAAAGCCGCTGTTTTCGACGACGAGTCGAAGGGGCAGAAGTTCGATTGGGTGGACATTCCACCGGAGTACACGAAGACAGCGCGCGAGTGGCACGATAAGCTCGTTGAGTCGTGCGCGGACGTCGATGACGAGATCATGGCTCTGTATCTCGACGGGCACACGGAAAAGGTGACCGACACGATGATTCATCGTGCCGTTCGGCACGGCACGATCAATTTCAAGCTCGTGCCCGTGATCTGCGGTTCCGCGTTCAAGAACAAGGGCGTGCAGATGCTTCTGGATGCGGTCATCAACTACCTTCCGTCGCCGGTCGACATCCCGCCGGTCAAGGGTCTCGACCCCACCAAGAAGGACAAGCCGGAGCTAATCCGCAAAGCTTCGGATGACGAACCGTTCAGTGCGCTCGCGTTCAAGATCCTCAATGACCCTCACGGCAATTTGAGTTTCTTCCGCGTCTATTCCGGCAAGATCTCGAGCGGCACGATGGTGCTCAACTCCACGCGAGACAAGCGCGAGCGCATAGGCCGCATTCTGCGCATGCACGCCAACAAGCGGGAGGAGCTTCAGGAAGCGGATTCGGGAAATATCTACGCGGCCGTTGGCCTAAGGGACACGCGCACCGGCGACACGCTGTGCGACGAGAAGCATCCGATCCTTCTTGAGCAGATGATTTTCCCGGAGCCCGTGATCTCAATCGCGATCGAGCCGAAGACGAAGGTCGACGTCGAAAAGCTCGGCATCGGCTTGCAGAAGCTCGCTCAGGAAGACCCGTCCTTCCGCACGCACACCGATGAGGAGTCCGGGCAGACGATCATCAGTGGGATGGGCGAGCTCCATCTCGAAATCATCGTTGACCGCTTGAAGCGAGAGTTCAAGGTCGAGTCGAACGTTGGCAAACCTGAGGTCGCCTACCGCGAAGCGATCACCCGGAAGCAAGCCTGCGAATACAAATACGCGAAACAATCCGGTGGCCGCGGTCAGTACGGCCACGTGCTCTTGGAGATCGAGCCCGGCGAGCGTGGCTCGGGATACGTCTTCGACAACGACATCGTGGGCGGCGTCATCCCGAAAGAGTTCATTCCGGCCATCGAGAAAGGCGTACGAGAGGCGATGGGCAGAGGCGTCCTCGCGGGTTTCCCCCTCGTCGACATGAAGTGCCGCTTGTATGATGGCAGCTACCACGAAGTCGATTCGAGCGCGCAGGCGTTCGAGATCGCGGCCTCCCTGTGTTTTCAGGAGGGCGCGAAGCGCGCGGGCCTGACGCTGCTTGAACCCATCATGAAGATGGAGGTCGTCGTGCCTGAGCAGTACATGGGCGACGTGATCGGGGATCTAAATTCTCGGCGTGGCCGGATTCTCGGAATGGCCCAGCGCGCCAACGCGCAGGTCATCGACGCCGAAGTGCCATTGGCGACGATGTTCGGCTACGTTACCGACTTGCGATCGATGACCCAAGGACGCGGAACATCCACAATGCAGTTTGCGAACTATTCGCCGGTGCCTCCGGCGATCCAGGAAGAGATCGTCTCGAAGGTCAAGGGCAACTGAGAAGACCACCTGGTCGAAATCGAAAGAGAGCGAACCTGTCATGGCCAAGGAGAAGTTTTTACGGACGAAGCCGCACGTGAACGTGGGGACGATCGGTCACATCGACCACGGCAAGACGACGCTGACGGCAGCGATCGTGAAGGTGCAGTCGAAGAAGGGATTGGCGAAGGTCATCAGCTACAAGGACATCGCCAAGGGGGGAACGGTACGCGACGAGACCAAGACGGTGACGATCGCAGTGGCGCACGTGGAATACGAGAGCGACAAGCGACACTACGCGCACGTGGATTGCCCGGGACACGCGGATTACATCAAGAACATGATCACCGGAGCGGCGCAGATGGATGGCGCGATTCTGGTGGTGAGCGCATTGGACAGCGTGATGCCGCAGACGCGCGAGCACGTTCTATTGGCGCGCCAGGTGGGTTTGAACCACATGGTGGTGTTTCTCAACAAGTGCGATGCGGTCGATGACGCGGAGATGCTCGACTTGGTGGAGATGGAAGTTCGGGAGCTTCTGAACAAGTACAAGTTCGACGGGGACCACGCGACGGTGATCCGTGGCGCGGCGCTGCCCGCGCTCAATGGGGACGCGAAGTGGGAGAAGTCGATCGACGAGCTTCTGTCGGCGCTCGACAGCAAGATCCCCGACCCTGTGCGCGACATCGACAAGCCGTTCTTGATGGCGGTCGAGGACGTATTTTCGATCAAGGGACGCGGCACGGTGGCGACCGGTCGAGTGGAGCGTGGCGTAGTGAAGGTGGGCGAAGAGGTGGAGCTGATCGGCTTCACCGACACACGCAAGCTGATAGTGACGGGCGTGGAGATGTTCCGCAAGCTTTTGGACCAAGGTCAGGCGGGCGACAACATCGGAGTTTTGCTGCGTGGGATCGAGAAAAACGAGATTGAACGGGGTCAGGTTCTGGGCAAGAGCGGGTCGGTGACGCCGCACACCAAGTTCGAGGGCGAGGTGTACGTGCTCAAGAAGGAGGAGGGAGGGCGGCACACGCCGTTTTTCACCAACTACCGGCCGCAGTTCTACATGCGCACGACCGACGTGACCGGCACGGTGGCTCTGCCCGAGGGCACCAAGATGGTCATGCCCGGAGACAACACCAAGATGACGATCGAGCTCATCACTCCTGTTGCGCTCGAGGAGCAGCAGCGCTTTGCCATCCGCGAAGGCGGCCGAACCGTCGGCGCCGGCATCGTTACCAAGATCCTGCAGTAGGCGTAGATGGCGGAGCGAGTGGCGGTTTCACTTGCTTGCGCCGAGTGCGACTCAAGAAATTATCGAACAACACGCAAGCCCGGCCAAAAGGGCCAGCTTACCCTGAAGAAATTCTGTTCAACATGCAAGCGGCACACGGTTCACAAAGAAACGAAGTAAGCCCGCCCCACGTTTGTGGTTTGGGGGAACTAGGGGTTTAGCTCAGTTGGTAGAGCAGCGGATTCCAAATCCGCAGGTCGTGGGTTCGAGCCCCTCAGCCCCTGCCAAATCTTTTCAGCGCCCTCGAGAGTGAAGAAAAATGGCTGTCCAGGAAGACGTAAAACGAGAACGCGTCGCTGGGACGGAAGACCCCGTTCCCGCCACGGATGAGGAGCGCACAGTCTCGTCTCCCGAAGAGGCTCAGAGCTCGGCGCCCGACACTCCGTTTGGGGCCGGGGCCCCAAACGACAAACCTGAAGGGGCCGGGGCCCCAAACGACAAACCTGAGGAAACGCCCGACGCCCTTTTTGCTGGAGCCGCATCCCCGATGCAGCTAGGGACACGCCGCTTCGTGTATGCGGCGTATTTCGCGGGTGCAATTGCGATTGCGTTTCTCGGCTCCAAAATGGTCGACTTTGCGTGGCTCAAGCTGCAGAGCTACAAGCCAGCCATTGGCGAACCTCGCGACGAGGTCGTGATGCCCGCCTCCGCGCTCCTCGGCGTCGGTGCGGCTCTTTATTATTGGAATCGCACGCGGGCGCGCCAGCTCGCCGAGGAGGTGGCGACGGAGATGTCCAAGGTAACTTGGCCCACACGGACAGAGGTCACGAACGGCACGGTGGTGGTCATTGTGACAACGATCGTGTCGACGGTCTTCTTTGCGCTGATGGACAAGTTCTGGGGCTTTATCACCAACCTGGTCTACGGGGGCACCTGAGGGCTATGGGCAAGAAGTGGTACGTCATCCAGGCCTACTCCGGGTACGAGAGCAAGGTCAAAGAAGCGCTTCTTCAACGCGTGAAGGAGCACCATATGGAAGACCGTTTCGGCGAAGTTCTCATACCGACCGAGACAGTGACCGAACAGCGCGGGGGCGGTAAGAGCCGGCAGCGCCAGAAGACGAGCTTTCCTGGCTACATTTTTGTCGAGATGGACATGAGCGAGGACGTCTGGCATGTGGTCAAAGACACGCCCAAGGTTACGGGATTCATCGGCAACCAACGTCCTCAAGAGGTTACGCCACCGCAAATCGACGACTTGCGCAAGAGCATCGTCGAAGGCGCGGTGAAGCCAAAGCCGCGCGTCTCCTTCGAGGCGGGCGACGAGATTCGTGTTATCGACGGCGCGTTTGCAAACTTTTCGGGAACGGTCGAGGAAGTCAAACCGGACAAGCAGAAACTGCGCGTGAAGGTCTCCATTTTCGGTCGCGCAACTCCGGTCGAGCTGGATTTCAGTCAAGTCGAGAAGAGGGTCTAGGGCTCCTCCTGGAGCATAGGAATCGTCATGGCGAAGAAGGTAACAGGGATTGTGAAGCTTCAGCTTGCCGCGGGGAAGGCAAGTCCGGCGCCTCCCGTCGGGCCGGCGTTGGGGCCGCACGGCATCAACATCATGGCCTTCTGCAAGGAGTTCAACGCGAAAACGCAGGGGAGCGACATGATCATCCCCGTCGTCCTGACCGTGTTCTCCGATCGCAGCTTCAGCATGCTTCTGAAGACGCCGCCGACGAGTGTTCTTCTTAAGAAGGTTGCGGGGCTGGCTACGACGAAAAAGCCGGGGTCGGGCTCGAAGGAGCCCAACAAGAAGAAGGTAGGCAAGGTGACCATGAAGCAAGTGCGCGAGCTGGCCGAACAGAAGATGCCGGACATGAATTGCACGGACATCGAGGCCGCCATCCGCACGGTTATGGGCACGGCAAGATCGATGGGAATCGAAATCGCGGAGGCATGACCGCAATGTCGAAGGTTGCGAAGAAGCGCGTGGTCGTCACCGCTCTGGTAGAGCAGGCGCGGAAATACAGCGTCGAGGAGGCGTGCGCCCTCGTAAGGAAGGCCAAGTACGCCAAGTTTGACGAGACGGTCGATCTCGCCGTTCGCCTCGCCGTCAATCCAAAGCATGCCGAGCAGATGGTTCGCGGCGCCATCGTATTGCCCCATGGAACAGGGCGGAGCGTGCGCGTACTGGTCTTCGCCAAGGGCGAAAAGGAGCGCGAGGCGCGCGAGGCGGGCGCCGACTTCGCCGGGAGCGACGATTTGGTCGCGAAGGTGTCCGAGGGCTTTCTCGATTTTGATCGCGTGATCGCGACTCCCGACATGATGGGCGCAGTCGGCAAGCTCGGTCGCGTTCTGGGCCCGCGCGGCCTGATGCCGAATCCAAAGGTCGGCACAGTTACCTTCGACCTGGCGGCCGCGGTGCGCGACGCCAAGGGCGGCAAGATTGAGTATCGTGTCGAGAAGGCGGGCATCGTGCACGCGCGCATCGGGAAAGTCTCGTTCAGCGAGCAGGCTCTGTCGGACAACGCGAAAGCGCTGATCGGGGCACTCGTTCGCCAGAAGCCCTCGACGGCCAAAGGAACCTACCTGCGCAGCATCACCGTCAGTTCGACGATGGGGCCGGGCATCAAGATTGATCCGGCGGAATTCATGACGGCGGGCGAAGAGGGATAGCGGGCCATGCACCGAACAACAAAAGAGACTCAAATCGGCGAGATTCGGACTCGGTTCGGCAAGATGACGGCGGCCGTCTTCCTCGACTTCACCGGAATGACCGTTGAGCACGTCACCAAGCTTCGCGCGGAGTTTCGCAAGGCCGGGATCGAATACAAGGTCTGCAAGAATACGCTGGTCAAGCACGCGCTGAAGGACGCGCCGTTCAAGGCCAAGCTCGATGACATACTCGCAGGCCCCACGGGCATTGCCTGGAGTTACGAGGATCCCAGCCTTGCTGCGAAAGTCGTCAAGGCGTTTCTCAAGGACCCGGCGGGCGAGAAACTGCACATCAAGGCGGGCCTCATCGAGGGTTCGATTCTCGATGCGAAAGGCGTTGAGGAACAGCTTGCCACTATGCCCGGTAAGGATGAGCTTCGGGCGTCGCTTTTGGCGACGCTACAGGCGCCTCTGCAGAACTTCGTCGCCTTGCTCGCGGCTCCATCGCAGAACTTCGTCTACGCGCTGTCGGCGAAGGAACGAAAAGACACATCATAGAAGTCCGTTTGGGGTTGGGCCCCCAAACAACAAGCCTGTTCGGGGTTGGGCCCCCAAACAACAAGCCTGTTCGGGGTTGGGGCCCCAAACAACAAAACTGCTAGGTTCATCAGCTTTCGAGATACGGAGAATTTCCAATGGCAGACATCAATCGTGAACAGATCGTGGACTACCTGTCCAACCTTCCGGTGATTCAGCTCGCGGAGCTCATCAGGACACTTGAGGACAAGTGGGGGGTAAAAGCAGCCCCCGTGGCCGTAGCTGCTGGGCCGGCCGCCAGCGCCGGAGCGCCCGCCGCCGCGCCCGTCGAGGAGAAGACCGAGTTCAACGTCGAGCTCAAAGAAGCGGGCGGCAACAAGATCGCCGTCATCAAAGTCGTGCGCGAAATCACCGGCCTGGGCTTGAAAGAGGCGAAGGACCTGGTCGAAGGGGCGCCCAAGACACTCAAGGAGGCGGTTTCCAAGGCAGAGGCCGACGAAATGAAGAAGAAGCTCGAGGATGCCGGCGCGAAAGTCGAGCTCAAGTAGGTGCGACTGGGCCGGCCTGTTTGCACAATTTTTCCGGCGAGCTACGCTACCGACCCTCGGCGGCGCGCCTTTTGCTTTACGCCACCCAATTTCGGACTAAGGTCCACGGCCTTGCAGAACCCACGCCGGGCAGATGCGTCTGTCCCGGCTCGTAAGAATTCTGTTCGACGGTGGTCGGTCGTTTGCCCGGGCGCTAGCCGCTCCGGGTCGACTTGCCGACGCAAACGCTAGGAGCACCGATGGCGAGCGTCATCCAATCCAACTTTCGCATCCGCAAGCATCTCGGACGTGTTCGGAAAGTCATCGAGGTCCCGAACCTCATCGACATTCAGAAAACGTCGTACGACAAGTTTCTTCAAGCCACGGTGCCTCCGAACGAGCGGGCAGAGGTTGGGCTGCAGGCAGTCTTCCGCAGCGTCTTTCCGATCAAGGATTTCAACGGGACCAGCGAGCTCGTTTTCGTCAGCTACAACCTCGAAAAGCCCAAGTACGACGTCGAGGAGTGTCGCCAGCGCGGGATGACGTACGCGGCGCCAATCAAGGTGACGACGCAGCTGATGATTTACGACACGCGCGAGGGCGGCGAACGCATCGTGCGCGACATCAAGGAGCAAGAGGTCTACTTCGGCGAAATCCCGCTGATGACGGACACGGGCACCTTCATCATCAACGGTACGGAGCGAGTCGTCGTCAGCCAGCTTCACCGGAGCCCTGGCGTATTCTTCGATCACGACAAGGGAAAAACCCACTCGAGCGGGAAGGTGCTCTACAGCGCTCGCATTATCCCGTACCGCGGCTCATGGCTCGATTTCGAGTTCGATCCGAAAGACATCATCTACGTTCGCATCGATCGCCGCCGCAAGATGCACGCGACCGTGCTGCTTCGGGCGCTCGGGTATTCGACGCAAGACCTCCTCAACTATTTCTACAACACGGAGGTGGTCTACCTCGAAAAGGGCGGCAAATACGCCAAGAGCGTCGAGTTCGAGCTTTTGCCCGGCCAACGCGCGACGCGCGACATCAAGATTGGCAACGAAGTAATCGTCAAGAAGAACACGAAGTTCACCAAGGCGGCCATCAAGAAACTCCGCGACTCGAAGATCGACCGGTTGCCGGTCGACGTCGAGGAGCTCGTAGGCAAAGTCGCTGCTCACGATGTGGTCGACAAGGAGACGGGCGAGGTCGTCCTCGAGGTCAACGAAGAAGTGACCGAGGCGAAGCTGGAGAAGCTACGCGAAGCGGGCATCGAGCAGTTCAACATCCTCTTCATCGACGGTCTCAACGTCGGTTCGTACCTGCGCGACACTCTCCTGGCCGAAAAGGTCAAGACCACCGAAGACTCCATCATGGAGATCTATCGGCGCCTGCGACCCGGCGATCCGCCGACGCTCGAGACGGCGAAGACGCTGTTTCACAACCTCTTCTTCAACCCCGAGCGCTACGACCTATCGAAGGTCGGACGGCTAAAGCTCAATTACAAGTTCTACCGTGACCTCGCCGAGGATCAGCGGCCGTCTCTCGATACGGCGGTTCTCACACCGCAGGACATCTTAGAAACCGTACGGCACCTCATTGAGCTCAAGAACGGCCGGGGCTCCGTCGATGACATCGATCACCTAGGCAATCGCCGAGTCCGGGCGGTCGGCGAGCTGATGGAGAACCAGTATCGCATCGGTCTTGTGCGTATGGAGCGCGCGATCAAAGAGCGCATGAGCATGTCGCAAGAGATCGACACGCTCATGCCGCACGACCTCATCAACGCGAAGCCGGTGAGCGCCGTCGTCAAGGAGTACTTCGGTAGCTCGCAACTCTCGCAATTCATGGACCAGACCAATCCCCTGAGCGAGGTCACCCACAAGCGGCGTTTGAGCGCACTAGGTCCAGGCGGCCTTACTCGCGAACGCGCAGGGTTCGAAGTGCGCGACGTTCACCCGACCCACTACGGGCGCATTTGCCCGATCGAGACACCGGAGGGGCCGAACATCGGCCTCATTGCGTCTCTTTCGACTTATGCACGGGTGAACGAGTACGGGTTCGTCGAGACGCCCTACCGCCGCGTGTCCGAGGCGAAGATCACCGACGAGGTGGCCTGGTATTCGGCGTTGGAAGAGGAAGGGAAATACATCGCCCAGGCTTCGGTCGCGTTCGATGAGCGTAACAAGCTCAGAGAGTCCCTGGTCAGCGCGCGGCTCAATGGCGACTTTCACATGGTTGCGCCCGACATGATCCAGCTTCTGGACGTGTCGCCGAACCAGATGGTCAGCGTCGCTGCCGCGCTCGTTCCGTTCCTGGAGCACGACGACGCTAACCGCGCGCTTATGGGCGCCAACATGCAGCGCCAAGCCGTGCCTCTCATTCGCAGCCATGCGCCGTTCGTCGGTACGGGCATGGAGCCGAAGCTCGCGCGCGATTCGGGCGTGTGCGCTCTGGCGCGCCGCGACGGCACTGTCGAAAGCGTCGACGCCACGCGCATCGTCGTGCGTCCCGACAGCGACAAGGCAGAAATTCCTGACATCTATCCGCTGATGAAGTTTCAGCGTTCGAACCAATCGACTTGTTACAACCAAACACCAATCGTACGCGCGGGCGATCGCGTCAAGGCGGGCGAGGTTTTGGTGGATGGTCCGAGCTGCGACATGGGCGAGCTCGCGCTCGGTCAGAACGTGCTCGTTGCCTTCATGCCTTGGCAGGGATTCAACTTCGAGGATTCGATCCTCGTCTCGGAGCGGATCGCGAAAGACGACGTATTCACGTCGATCCACATCGAGGAGTTCGAGTGCGTCGCGCGCGATACGAAGCTAGGCAAGGAAGAGGTCACGCGCGACATTCCGAACGTCGGCGAGGAAGCCCTGAAGGATCTCGACGAATCCGGGATCGTTCGTATTGGCGCCGAGGTGAAGCCGGGCGACATTTTGGTGGGAAAGATTACCCCGAAGGGCGAGACGCAGCTGAGTCCCGAGGAGAAACTCTTGCGCGCCATATTTGGCGAAAAAGCCGGCGATGTCCGCGACAGCAGTCTGCGCGTACCGCCCGGCGTTGCGGGCATCGTCATCAATGCCCGTGTTTTCTCGCGCAAGGGGACGGAAAAGGACGAACGCTCGAAGGACATCGAAGACCAGGAACGCGCTCGCCTCGAGAAGATGCGCGAGGAAGAAATCAAGATCCTTCGAGACTCGTTCTACAGGCAGATCAAGAAGCAACTCGTCAAGACGACCACTACGGGCAAGCTCGTCGACGACAAGGGCAAGATCCTCTTGCAAAAGGGCGTCGTTCTCGACGAGGAAACGATCGAAACGATTCCTCGCAAGTATCTGACGGAGTTGCCCGTCGAGGGCACCGAGGAGATCGCGCTGAAGGTCCGAGAGCTCGAAGAAATTGTGACGGTGCGCGAAGAGCACTTTCGAGACAAGATCGACCGACTGTCGAAGGGCGACGAGCTGCCTCCGGGTGTCATCAAGATGGTGAAGGTCTACATCGCCATCAAGAGGAAGCTCCAGGTCGGCGACAAGATGGCCGGCCGTCACGGCAACAAGGGCGTCGTCTCC
>WNFJ01618617.1_pt1 | contig 15184 bp, 15 predicted proteins | sample 5400461 | NCBI WGS metagenome assembly WNFJ01 (sample SAMN13153349, study PRJNA577476) | soil metagenome | isolation source: 115 cm saprolite on Douglas fir-dominated hillslope | place: USA:California | collected 2013-09-17 | reverse complement strand
TCGACCGGAATGAATCGCAGGGCCGCCGAGTTCATGCAGTAACGCAATCCGGTGGGTGGAGGTCCGTCGTCGAACACGTGGCCCAGATGCGAGTCGGCGTGGGTCGAGCGGATCTCGGTGCGCACGGCGAAGAGCGACCGATCCACCAGCTCGCGGACATTGCCCGCCTCGAGGGGTTTGGTGAAGCTCGGCCACCCAGTGCCAGACTCGAACTTGTCGAGCGAGCTGAACAGCGGCTCGCCGGACACGACGTCCACGTAGATCCCCGGCTGATGGTTGTCCCAGTACTCATTATGGAATGGCGGCTCGGTGGCGGCGTGCTGGGTTACCTCGTACTGTCGCGGCGCGAGCGTGCGGCGCAGTTCCGCTTCGGTCGGCTTCTTGAAGTTCATTGGATCCCACCCTTTCGATTTGCTCTGGGCGCTCGCGCCCTGGGCGGCGCAGCCGAGGGCGAGTGCGAGAGTGAGCGCCACCCTGCAGCCGCAGCGCGACATTACTTCACAGTGAACCGCACCGTGTCCACCACGAGCGGCTTCAGGGGGATGTGCTTCCAATTCCCCACTACGGCGATCACGCGATGGGGGCCCGGCGTGAGGGAGTCGAGCACGAACTCGGTCTGCCCGCGACCGAGATGCAGGATCCCGCTCACACCCCGGGGAATCGTGTCGTCGACCGCTGTCACGTCGTGGTCGACGAACAGGTGATGGTGTCCCGTCCCGGGCCGCTCCACCGTCGCGGGGACGATCTCCACTCCGGTCGCTTGGAGCACGACCTTAACGGGCCCGCTGAGCGTAGCGCCGTTCGCGGGCGACACGATTTTGACCGTCGCGTGGCCGGTTTGCCCCAGCGCGGCCACCGGAAGCAGTATCGCTGCCCCGAGCAAGAGCCTGCAAATGCGGATGTTCACGTAGCTTCCCTCCTGTTTTGCGGAGATGGTTCAATCACTAATAAGCTCGCGGGACGAGGCCGCCACAAGGTGCGTCCCTTGACGGAACCGCGCCGGGGCGGTAAGTCCGACCCATGCTCCCCGATCAAATGGCGACCGCGGTACGCCATCACTGGTGGCTGTTCCTATTACGCGGCATCGCGGCATTGGCGTTCGGGGTGCTCACGTTGTTGCAGCCTGGCGCGACGCTGGTGGTCTTGATGGCGTTCATCATCGCGTATGCTTTGGTTGACGGCGTCGTCGCGCTGGTCTACGCCTTCCGGCTTCGTCGAATGTTCGATCGTTGGTGGATGCTCCTCATTCAAGGGGTGATCAGCATCGCGTTCGGTGTCCTCGCTATTCTCCAGCCGGGCCTGTCGGTTGCGTATATCGTCGTGTCGGTGGCTCTATGGATGCTGTTCGCGGGGATCGCGCAGTTGCTCCTGGCGCGGATCATCAAGACGATGGGCGGCTCGCCGCTCTGGGCGATTGTCGGCGGCGTCCTGACGCTGGCGCTCGCGATCGCGGCGGTTGCTTTCCCGCGCGCGACTGTGGGAGCAGTCCTCGCCTTCGTCGCGTGGTTCGCGCTGGTGATCGGCATCGTGCAGCTCGTCGTGGCGTTCCGCGTCCGATCTCTCGTCAAGACGGTCGCGGCATAGTCCGTCGCCTTCCAGCGGTTTAGCTTTTTCATACAGACCGTCGCCGCATCGAGGATCGAGCTCCGAGGTGAGTTATGCGCTCGTCGATGCTTGCGGCTGCCGGCTTTGTACTCCTGTACGCGCCTTGCGCGGCCGCGCAGGCGCCTCCCGGTCGCCTGGAGGAGCAGGTCAGGAGCGCGACCGACACCTCACAAACGTTCGCCCTCTATTACCCGCCGGGTTACTCCACCGAGCGCCGCTGGCCGGTCCTGCTCGTGCTCGATCCGCGGGGGCGCGCCTTGCTCGCCCTCAAGCTGTTTCAGGATCGTGCGGCCCGGCTCGGCTGGGTCATCCTGAGCTCCTATAACACGCTGAGCGACGGTCCGCCCGAGCCCAACGTCGACGCCGTGAACGCGATGCTGGCGTGGGCACAGGCGCACCCCTCACTCGACCGTACCCGATTGTACCTGGCGGGCTTCTCCGGCACGGCGCGGGCAGCCCTGGGGTTCGCCGTCGCGCTGCGCGGCCACGTGGCGGGGGTGATCGCTGTGGGCGGTGCGCTGGGGTTCACGCTGGGAGGTCCGGAGACGGCATTCGCGCGTGATTCCACGTTTGCCTACTTCGGTTCTGCAGGAACGCGAGACTTCAACTACGAGGAAGTGCTCGCGCTGGCCGAGCGGTTCCGGACCACGCAGGTACCGTTCCGCGTCCTCCCGTTCGAAGGTCCCCACAGCTGGCCTCCGGCGGAGGTGTGCGGCGACGCGCTCGATTGGCTGGAGCTGCGCGCCATGCTGGGCGGGCTGCGGATGATGGATTCGGGCTGGGTGCGCGCGCGCCTCGCGGACGAAGTGGCGCGGGCGGCGGAGCTCGAGCGGTCGGGCCGCTGGGCGGACGCGCTACGGCTCGATGACGCGATCGCGCGCGACTATGCGCGGTGGCCCGAGGCGGGCGATGCGGCCGGCAAGGCCGCGGCGCTGCGGCGCAGCCCCGTGCTGACCAAGTACGAGGCCGAGGCGCGCCGCCTCGCCGAGCGCGACCTGCACCAGGGCGTGGAGCTCCCGAAGATCTTTGCGTGGGCGCGCGCGCAACGGGATGCCCCGACCCTCGAGGCGCTGGCTGGCAAGCTCCGCATCGCGGAGCTGCAGCGCACGGCCGAGCGGGGTGACACGCTGGAAGCGGCCAGCGCGCGGCGACTGCTCGCGCGAGTGTTCGTGAACCTGGCGTTCTACGAACCGCGAGCCTATCTCGCGAACGGGGCCGCCAGTCGTGCGCTCCGGATGCTCGAGGCGGCCGTGATCATCGCCCCCATTCAAGGAGAAGCGTGCAGCTTGCTTCGCGACGCGCTCAACGCCGCCACCGCCGAGCAGCGCGAGCGCCTGGCCGGTCAGTGCGCGTCCTCACGATGAGCTCAGCGCCGTCGAGGGGACGAGGCATCGAGACAATTGTTATCATTGCTCCGTGACGGTGGCTCCCTCGTGGTCGCGGCCCGACGACGCGGTGCGCCAGGCGCAGCTCGACGCGATGAAACGGCGCGCGACGGGGCTCCTGGCGCTCGCGGCCGCCGTGTTTGCGGGCGCGAGCGTATTCGAAGCGCAGTACCCTTGGCTCGGCTACGTGCGCGCCACGGCTGAGGCATCGCTCGTGGGCGGGCTCGCCGACTGGTTCGCCGTCACGGCGCTGTTCCGGCATCCGCTGGGGCTGCCGATCCCGCATACCGCCATCGTGGCGACCCGCAAGGAGCGCATCGGGCGGATCCTCGGGAATTTCGTGCAGAATCACTTCCTGTCGCGCGACGTCATCGCCGCCAACCTGCGCGCGGTACGGCCCGCCGAGCGCGCCGCCCGCTGGCTCGCCGATCCCGAGAACAGCCGTCGCATCGCGCGCCAGATCGCCGCCGGTCTCGCCAAGACCATCGAGGCGCTGCCGGACGAAGAGGCGCGGGCGCTGGTGCATGAGGTCGTGAGCGCCCGGCTTCGCGCGACGCGCGTCGCGCCGGCGCTCGGCAAGACGCTGGCGCTGGTGCTGGCCGACGAGCGCCATCAGGCGCTGCTCAACGAGGCCGTGCGCCTCGCGGCGGAAGCGGTGCGCGACAACCGCGACGTGATCCGGGACAAGGTGCGGGCGGAGAGCCCGTGGTGGGTGCAACCGTGGAGAGCCTGCTGCGCGACATCGGGGCCGATCCGTATCATCCTTTGCGGGCGGCTTTCGATACTGCCCTGCGGGACTTCGTCGACCGCCTGCAGCACGCCCCCGACGTCATCGCGAAGGCGGAGGCGATGAAAGAGGAATGGCTTTCAGATCCGTCCCTCGCCGACCTGTCCACTCGCCTGTGGGATGCGACCCGGCGCGCCATCCTCGCCTACGCGACCCGGGCGGACGGCGGACGCGCCCCCGGACCGCTGGAGCGCGGTCTGAGCGAGTTCGCCGCGGCGCTCTTGACCAACGAGACCCTGCTGGCCGAGATCGACGACGTGGTGATCGACCTCGCAGCCACCGCCGTGGAGCGGTATCGCCACGAGATCGGGGACTTGATCGCTCAAACCGTCGCCGGTTGGGATCCGGAGGCGACGTCGCGCCGCTTCGAGCTGGCGGTGGGGAGAGACTTGCAGTTCGTCCGGATCAACGGCACGCTGGTCGGCGGGCTGGTCGGGCTCGCGATCTACACCGTGTCACACCTGCTGCACTGAGCGCCTCAGGATGGCGGCGCGGGCCGTTTCGATCGCTTCGTGAGTACCGGCGAGCGCTAAGACGTCTCCTTCGCGCAGCCGCTCGGTCGCGGCCGGGACCAGGACGCCACCGTCGCGCCGCGTCACGGCCAGCGCTGGAACAGCACCGTCGTGACGGCCGCCACCCCCAGGACCACCGTGAGCGACCGGAGGAACTCGTGCGCGTCCTGCATCGCGGCCAATGCTACGCGGGCCCCTCCATACGGAACAGGGTCACGCGTCCCGCCGACGGAGCGGGGGATGTCTCAGGACGCCGGAGGCCTCTTGTACTCGAACAGCTCGCCCGGGGTCGCCCGCAGAGCGCCACACAAACGTTCGATCGTATCGGCCCGGATGAGGCTGAACCGTCCGCTCGGCCGGGTCAGGCGGTAGATGGTGTTGAGGCTGAGGCCGGTGAACTTGGCCAGGCCGTAGGCGGACAGGCCGCGCGCCTCCAAAAGCTGCCGCAACCGCAGGCGGAGCAGGCCTCTACGGCGATAGCGGACTTTCTCGCCCCGATACTGTGCCATATCGCCTCCTTGCGATATATACCATGTATAGGTATTATAGTGCTACATATTATAACATGACTGGTTGCTATAACACCATGGGCAGGGGCCGAGTTGGCAGGTCCGTAGCGGTCGCCGGGTGTGTGCTGGCCGTCGCCAGCGCGCTCGCGCCGGGGCTGGCCGCCCAGGGCGCCAAGGAAGCGAGCGGGCGGGCCAAACCCGGCGCCCCGATCGCGCACCCCGCGTCCCACGTGCAACCGGCCCGCGGCATTCTCGGCAACTTGGCCGGCACGTGGCGGTTCGAGATCTGGTTCGCGGGGAACTTCAGCAGTACACCCGACGTGACGGGCATCCGCGTCCTGAGGGCGCTGTTCGACGACCTCCGGCTGGAGTGGACCGAGGTCCTGGATCACTCGGGGGCGCGAGGCCAGGGCCTCGTCGGCTTCGATCCCGCGAGCGACCGTTTCTTCAGCACATCGGTGTACAACGTCGGGTCCGCGCCCGAGCTCCTGGCGGGCGTCCTGGACGATGCCCAGCCGAGCATCACGTTCTACCCGATTGCTATCTCGCCTGCTGCGGGGGAGCCTCCCCCAGCGCCATCCTCGACTCTGGCGGTGGTCGACCGCGACCATTTCACGTGGACTGCGCAGGATCGTGCATGGCGCGCGGTGTTTTCGCGCCAGTAGTCACGCGGTCGTCACACACCAGCGTCCGGACGTTTTGCGGGCCGGCCCTTCTTTGCGTACAGGCGTCGCGTCAGGCGCTTTTCACTACGCGGGGCGGCGTGCCGCCGGCCTGGGGCCGCTCTGCCACGCCCTGCCGGAGCATGCCGATCAGGCCTTCGGCCTGCTTGGAATAGAACTCGAGCGTCCCGGCCTTCTCGATGACCTGGTCGAGGAAGACCTTCTGCCCGTCCAGCGTCTCGGCGCTCGACGCGATGTGGGCGAGCAGCGCTTCGACCCGGGCGAGCCGCTCCTCGGCCTGCTCGATCTGGCGCTGCCGATGATCGAGCCCGTTGGCGGCGTCATGCGCGTGGCCCACCAGCTCGAGCACGTTCTCGAGCATCGCCCGCGTCTCGGTCACCTGCTCCTTTGCGCCGGAGATCGATCGGACGTGGTCCACCGTCCGCTCCGCCACCTCGAACAGGCGGTACAGGTCGGCCTGGAGCGCGTCGACCGTCGCCTGGCGCTGCGCGGTTTGCTCCAGCGCCCGCATGAGCTGCTCTTCGGTGGCGTGCCATTTGGCGAGCCGCTCCTCGAACTGCGCCATGCGCTTCTGCACGAACCGCAGGTTGCCGGCGCGACTCTCGAGATCGTCGAGGGTGATCGTGAGCGAGGCGGTCCGGTCGGTGGCGCCGGTGAGGGCTCCGTTGAGCTGGCCGGCGCGCTCTTCGAGCTGCTGCGCGATGCTGGCTGCCTCCGCCCGAAGCTGCGAGGCGCGCTCCAGGTGTTCGGTGGCGGAATTGAGGGCCGCCTGCCGCAGCTGCAACTCCTGCCCCAGCGCCCTGGTCTGCTCGGCGAGAGCCTCGAGATTCTGGGCACGGCCCTCGAGCGCCGCGACCGCCGTGTCCATTTGGGTCATGCGGCGTTCCGCCCGCTCCACCGTCCCGATCACCGTCGGGATCAGTCTCTCGATGCGCGCCGCCTCGCTGGCGTGGGCCGTGACCGCCTGGAACTGCTGATCGGTGGTGTCCATCCGCGCCACGAGTCCCCCGGTGCGCTCGTCGAGCTGCGCGGCCGCGGCGGTGAGGTCGGACAGCCGGGTGTTCAGCTGGTCCACGAGCTGGCGTCGCGACTCGATCTGGGCCATGGCCTGGGACAGCCGGTCGGCGTCGTTGCGGACCGACTCGACCGTCGGCTTCATGTCCTCCACCGCCGCGAACTCGCTGCGCAGTGCCGTCACCGATTCGGTGACGTCGCCGAGCCAGGTCTTCGTGCCGGCCTGCGCCTCGCGCACCCGCGCGATCTCGCCTTCGGCCAGCTGCATGCGCTCCAGCGCGTCCTTCACCTCTTCGTGCGTGCCTTTCAGGCTCGCGAAGTCGCGTAACGCCGCCTCCACGGACGGCTGTGCCTTTTCGAGTCGCGCCACGCGCTGGGTCATGTGCTCGACGGTACCGGCCAGCTGCTGGGCATCCGCCTGCACGGCGCCGAGGCGCTCGGCCTGGGTTTCGAGCTGTCCCACGGTCTCGGAAATGCCGCCGAGTTGCGTCGCGAGCCCGTCGGCCTGCGACCGGACATCCCCGATGGTGCGGGTCGATTCGTCCAGGGTGCGGCAGCGAGTCTCCATGTCCGTGAGCGCACCGCGGAGGTCCAGGATGCGCTGCCCGACGGCGTCGAGCCCCTGGTTCTCGAGCTCGAAGCGCTTGACGGTACGCTGCACCTCGTCCCGCAGCCCGTTCAGGCGTCCGTGGAGCTCCTGGTCGGCCCGCGCGATCTGGTCGTGACGCGTGCTGACCTCTCGCGACCTCGCCAGCAGATCGCCGTGCAGCGTCTGCAGCTCGGTGACACGGGTTTCGAGCGCGCCCAGATGCTCGGCGCTCGCTTCATGCTTTTGAATCTTGGCGTCGATGTCCCGCAGCACGTCGTCGAGCTGCGTCGCCTGACCGATGGTGCGATCCACCACTTCGCGCTGCTGCTCCAGCACCGCGACCTTCTGGGTCACGTAGTCGGCGAGGGACTTGAGCGTGCCCAGTTGTCGTTTGGTGTCGGCCGCGTCCGCCGCAGCCTGCCCGAGATGGGCAAAGGCCTGCTCCAGACCGGTCACGCGAGTCTGCGCCGCCGCGATGCCCCCCTGCACCTGCTGCTGCCGCTCCTCGAACGCGTGCAGTCTGGTCGCCGTGGCCTCGCCCGCGCGCTTCAATTCATCCTGGCGCTGACGCGCGCGGTCGAACGTGCTGGAGAGATCACGCACCTGGCCGGTGAGGGTGTCCGCGTCGCCGCGCAGCGACTTGAGTCCCCCGGCCGACTCGAGCAGGCTCGTGAGATCGCCCTTCAGCGCGAGGGCCGCGTCGAACGTGGCTCGCAGCTGCTCGATCTCGGTGCGGAGGTTCTTGACCTCTGCCGCGGTGTGCTCGACCTGCGTTTCGGTGCGACGCTGGGTGCGCGACACCCCTTCCGTCTGCTCGTCGAGCGTGGCCAGGACGGGGACGAGCCGCTCGAGCGCCTTGACGCGCCCCTGCAGCTCCGCGACGACCTTCTGCGCTTCGGCGATCGGCTGGGTGAGCTGCGCCAGCTGCTGGCTCGAGTCACGCGCGCCGGTGGTGAGCGCCTCGTACGCGACACGCTCGCGCTGCATCTGGGCAAGGATCGAACGGAGCTCGGCGGGGAGCTGCGCCGGGGTCGTCTCATGTCCGAAGAGCTTCCAGGCCATTGCAGTCCTCTGTTGCGAAAGAGAGCGGCGGTGGTGGAGGGGCATCGGACATGAAGCAAGGCGTATGCCCGGTTGTGGCGTTCGTCGCTACCTCAAGTAGGGTCCCGGGTTACGGGTTCCGAGGAGCGGAGCCGGGCGGGTCGTACGTCTCGTCTACCGCGTGATGCATTGCAGAATCCGGGGATGACATGTGACCAGCCCCGGGGTGACGCTGGTCACGCGGTCACGACAACCTTGCCTCCGCCGGTCACGACGATCACGAGATTCATCACCAGGAGCATCAGATCGTAGTGCCAGCCGTTGCCTCCCTTGCCCCAGAAGCCGGTCTTCCACACGAAGATCTTTTTTTGGATCGCACCGAGCATGATCAGGATCAACCCGATCGCGGCGAGCTGGATCAGGATGCCGAGCGCCACACCCAGGCTCCCGAGCACCTCCCCCCAGCCGAGGACGATGGTGAACCCGCGACTCGCGCCGATGCCCTTGGCCCGCTCGGTTGGGTCTTTGAGGTGATTCAATCCGCTCGCGAAAAACACGGAGGCGACCATGAGTCGCAGCAGCAAGAGCCCCACGTCGCTGAATCGCAACAACTGAGGAAAGAGGATGTTCATCGGTGGCTTATACGCTAGTATTGGTGACGCTGCAATGGGCGAGCCCGCGCCGGTCCTGCTTCAAACCGTGAGCGGGCTCACTGTTGCGGGGGGGTAGCGGAAGGTGAATCTTGCTGTACTCCTGGAGGGCGACTGAAAGTTACCGTCTGGCAAGAGACCATCGCGCGGCGGCTGCGCGAGTTCCACCTCGACAGCATCAGGAATCAGATGCTGGTGTTCGCGGTGGTGGCGACGCTCGTGCCGACTCTCGTCGTGACCGTGCTATCGTCCCGCCAGAACCGGCGGTCGATCGGCGACCAGATCGCCCAGGAGCTGCGGGCCACCAGCACCCAGGCGGCGGGGGAGATCGATCAGTGGCTCAGCGATCGGCTGCGCGACCTGCGCGTGGCGGCCACCGCCTATGCGGTGCCCGAGAACCTGGCCAGGATCCAGGGGAGCGGGGGCGGCGAGGCCCTCAGCCGGCTGCGCGAGTACCTCAACTCGGTACGCGATCGCTGCCCGGACTGCGACGCGCTGCTGGTGGTGGACGGGCGCGGGCGGTTCGTGACCAGCAGCGGCGGCCGGATGAGCGGCGTGCAGTTCACCCAGGACCGGTTGAACGCGCTCAGGACGAGTGACGCCCTGGTGGGGGACGCCTACTGGGACACGGGGCTCAGCAAGGCCGCGATCGGGCTTGCCGTGCCGATCCGCCAGGCGGACGGGAAGTACGTCGGCTCGCTCATGGCCAAGATCAATCTGCGCGCGGTTGCCGACCTGCTGCAGCGGCTCGCTCCCCGCGATCCGAATGGGGAGGGCGGGGGCGGCGGGGGCGGCGGGGCCGACATCTATGTGATGACGGAGCAGGGAAGGCTGATCCTCCGATCCCGCGTGAGCTCCGCGGAGCTGATGCGCACCAGGCTCCCGACCGACGTCGTGCAACCGCTGACTGATCGGGAAGGCAGCAGCGTGGAGTACAAACGTGCGGACGGGCGGGATGTCATCGGCACCCTGCGGCGGCTGCCCGCCCTGCGCTGGGCCACGGTGGTCGAGATGCCGCGGGCGGAGGCGGTCCGCCAGGCCGGCGGGGGCGGGACGAGCGTCCTACTCATCGCGCTGCTCCTGGCCGCCGCACTGGCGGCCTATGTTGGATCGCTCATCGTGCGCCCACTGCAGCGCTTGTCCGGCGTCGTCGCCAAAGCGGCCTCTGGGGACACGTCGGTCGAGCTTCCCACGGGAGCGGGGGGCGAGGTCGGCCAGCTGACCCAGGTGTTCAAGAACCTGGTGACCCGCGTGCGGGAGCGGGAGGGCCAGGGCGAGCTCGAGCGGCTCTCCGTCACGGATGCGCTCACCGGCCTGTACAACCGGCGCCACTTGATGGGGACGCTCGCCAACGAGGTGCAGCGGTCGCGGCGGCTGCGGCGCACCTTCTCGGTCTTGCTGGCGGACGTCGACCACTTCAAGCAGTACAACGACACCCAGGGGCACCTCGGGGGCGACGCGGCGCTCGTGAAAATCGCGGAGATCCTGCGGCAGACCACGCGTGGGGTGGATAGCGTAGCGCGGTACGGTGGGGAGGAGTTCGTGGTGATGCTGATCGAGGCGCCCATCGCGACGGCCGCCGCCGTGGGCGAACGCCTCCGGGCGCGGGTGGCGGGTGAAGACTTCGGCGCCGGGCGGTTGACGGTGAGCGTCGGCGCCGCCGAGTATCCGACGCACGGGGAGACGCCGGAAGAGCTGATCGCGAGCGCCGACGCGGCGATGTACCAGGCAAAGAACGAGGGTCGCGATCGCGTCATCATCGCCGGTCGGAGAGCCGAGCGGGAGAAAGAGGGGAAGCGGCGCCGTAAGGGCGAGGGCTGACGTCGAGACAGCACTGCCGCATTCGCACCCCTTCGTGTCGCAAAAACGCCCTAGGACCGGGGCGCTCTGCTTCCCACATTTGACCACATCGATGCAAGAGCACCGTCGCGAGGTTTTGCGCGAAGCGAGCGTGGCCCTGCAGGGGCGGGCAGTCACCCTCTGGGAGGTCTCGTCGCGCGCGGAAGTGGTCCCCGTCTTGACCAGCGCCGGGAGTGCCCAGGGCGCGGACACACGCCTGGACCTCGATAGCACGCTGCATCGCTGGGGTGCCCCCATTATCCAGGGCAGTCGCTGGGTCGGCTGCCGGCTAACCGACGCCGGGATGTGGTGTATCGCTCCCGTGAGGAAGCAGCCTGCCGCGCCGCCCCCCGACGGCGTCGAGCGCCGCAGCCGGGAGCGCATCACCCTCGAGCTGGCGGGTCTGTGCCTTGGTCTCGTGGAACAGCCTCCCGCGCCCAGCCGGCCCCGTTTGGCGGAGCCCGACGCCCTGGCGGAGCTGGTCCGCCAGCCCAGCGTGATCGCCCACGAGGTCGCCAATCCCCTTACGGCCGCGCTCGCGAGCCTCGATCTCTCGCTCGACCTGATCCGGACGACGGAATCGCTGGCGCCCCACTTCCGGGCGGAGCTGCTTCAGGAGCTGGCGGGCGTGGGCGAAGGCATGGAGCAAGCGATCCAGTTCCTGCGCTCGATCCAGGACCGTGCCCGGGGCGGGCTGGCCCGCTCCGAGCGGTTCGACGCGGCCCAGGTCGTCCGGTCGTGCGTAGCGTTGGAGCGGCCGCTCGCCGGTAAGCGCAGCATCGCGCTCCAGGGGGTCATCAACGTGAGCGGCGTCTTTCTCCAGGGCGATCCAAACGCCCTGTATCAGGTGCTCACGAACCTCATCCGCAATGCGGTCTCGGCGTCGCAGGGCCGGAACTCGCCGGTGGTGGTCACCCTGGGGCAGGTCGGCGAGTCGCTACACATGGCCGTCCAGGACCACGGGGTGGGCATTGCCAGGGAGCATCTCGAGCGGATTTTCGAGCCGGGCTTCACCACCCAGGAGTTCGGCTCGGGCTCGGGGACCGGGCTGATGGTGGTGCGTCAGATCACCCAGGAGATGTTTGGTGGCGCCATCAAGGTGAATTCTGAGGTGGGTCGCGGCACTACCTTCGAGGTCACCTTGCCGATCCCCGTGCAGCGTACGCCGCGCGAGCGGCGCCAGGCCTAGGAAACACAACGCCCCGCAACGGAATCCGTTGCGGGGCGAATGGTTCAGCCAATCGGTTACGCTATGCTCGCCGCGGCGTGGCCGTTGCCGTTCGCGAACACCTTGGAGCGACCGCCCGTGACCGCCAGCCACCGCTTACGCGAGGAGATCAGGTCGTCGAGCTGCTGACGCAGCCTGGCGATGTCCGAATCGATGCACTGGATGCGCCAGTCGATATAGTGCTCGGCCTGATCCGGGCTCCAGTCGGTGGAGCCGGTGAAGATGACCTGCTCCTTCAGTGGCATGTCCTGCGCCAGCTTCAAACCCTCGCGCTCGATCGCGCTCTCGCCCTCAACCGCACCAGCCTTCGCTGCCAACATCTCTACCTTCCGAACCATGTGGTCCTCCTGAAACAGGGCGCTGCGTACTCCGACGATCATCCCTAATCCGAGCACCGGTCACCGCTCCTTAATGGGCTCACGTGCGTGGGTGGTTGTGCCTCTTGACGACAGCCTGCAGGCGTGACAGCTTGTCCTCACTGGGGCTCGCTACCGACGCTTTCTTGGTACCCATTAGGTCACTAACCTAGGACATATTTGTCATCTGTCAAGGCTAGAAAAGGATCCACAAAAGGCCCCATTTCTGAGCGGTTGGCTCGGCTGCTGGATGCCTTCAGCCCCTGGCCGAGAATCTCGCTGAGCTACCGCCAGTTCGCTGCGGAGCTCGGTCCCCCGGTCACCGAGGCCGCGATGAAAAAGTGGCCGCAACGCATGAAGTTTCCTTCAGATGTGGCACGGTTGATCGTCACCCGGGCGCGGGCGCGGGGCCTCGGGGGGGTCACGCTCGAGTGGGTGCTCTGGGGTGAGGGGAACGGGCCCCAAAAAGGACTAAACGAGCCCCAGGGTCCGCCAGCCAAGCAGTCCCGGGAGACCCATGGCCCGTTCGCCAGCCGCATCAGCGCAGCTTTGCAAGCCGACCTGAGCCATAACGAATTCGGTCAGTGGTCCTCGGCGGAGGTGCAGCACACCGTCATCTGGGCCTTGAAAGACCTCGCCCGGCGCCTGAAGGCGCTGCAGTTCGACATGGGTGAGACGTTCGAGCTGACGGACGGTTGGGCTGGAGAAATCGGGCTCCCGGTGCGGCCCAGAGAGGTGCCACCAACGTAACACCTTCCGCGCAGCGATTTCCTCGTCCTCCCGCAACGGTTTTTGAGCAGACACTGTCCCACACGTTATGCGTCACACCACGCAGCATCCGAACGCCTTTCGCAACGCTCTCCTCGTCTCCGCCGCCACGCTCTTATCGCTCGCTCCTGGCGCGCTGCATGGAGCGCAGGGAAATGCGCTCGAACTGGCGGGTCTGTGGGAGGCAAAGCTCCGATTCGGCCCTGACATTCGCGGACCGCTGACCATCGAGCTCGCGGCCGGTGCGTGGCACGCGGAGATGGCCGGCGTGACTACCGCCGCGCGTGTCCTGGGCGACACCATCAGCTTCACTCTTCCGGACGGGCGCGGCGCATTCCGCGGCCTGCTTGCGTCGGGGCGGGGGCGGGGGTGGGGGCGCATCGTAGGCCACTGGATCCAGGCCACGACCGTAGCGAACGGATCGCGGTACGCCTCGCCGGTGGTCCTTACGCGGGCCGGCAGCGCGGAGCGCTGGCGCGGAGACATCCATCCGCTCGCGGATGAGTTCACGATGTATTTGAGGGTGGACCCGAATGCGGACGGGTCGCTGCGCGCGTTCCTCAAAAACCCCGAGCGAAACATCGGCCGGTTCACGCGGGTCGCCGCGCTCGAGCGCCAAGGCGATATCGTGCGCCTGCTTGCTGCGCCCACGGCTGGCGCGAAGGGGGAAGTACTTGCCGAGGGGGTGCTGCGCGAGGGCGTGCTGTCGATCCCGCTGCGCGGGGGGACGTACGACTTCCGGCACGTTGAGGCAAGCAGCGCGAGCGACTTTTACCCGCGCTCGCATCCGGGGGTGGGGGCCGCGTACGCCTATCGCGTGCCGCCGCCGCTGGACGACGGCTGGCCCGTGGGGACCCCGGAGGAGGTAGGCATGTCGCGCGCCGCGCTCGAGACGTTCGTGCGCGCCATCATCGATATGCCCATCGACAGCCTGAGCTCGCTCGAGATCCACGGCGTGCTGATCGCGCGCCACGGGAAGCTCGTGCTCGAGGAGTACTTCCACGGCGAGCACCGCGACAAGCCGCACGATACCCGCTCTGCCGCGAAGAGTGTGACAGCCACGCTGCTCGGGGCGGCGATCCAGGCGGGCGTGCCGTTGAGCGCGCGGTCGCCCGTCTATCAGGTGATGAACGGGGGCCACTTTCCGACCGACCTCGAGCCGCGGAAACGCGCACTGACGCTGGAGCACCTGCTGACCATGAGCTCGGGGCTCGATTGCGACGACGGCGACGCGAAGTCGCCCGGAAGCGAAGACGCCGTCGAGGAACAGACCGAGGAGCCTGATTGGTGGAAGCTCACGCTCGGTCTGAAAATGATCCGTGAGCCCGGCGAGCGCGCGGTCTATTGCAGCGTGAACCCACACTTGGTCGGCGGCGTGCTGCAAAGGGCTGCGGGGCGTCCGCTGCCGGAGCTGTTCCACGCGCTCATCGCCCAGCCGCTCGTCATCCGCCGCTACTGGATGAATCTCACCCCGACCGGGGACGCGTTCATGGGCGGCGGTGTGCGCTTCCTGCCGCGGGACTTCATGAAGCTGGGCCAGTTGATGATGAACGGTGGCAAGTGGGGCGGGCGTCGGGTCGTCAGCGCGGAGTGGGCCAAGCGCGCGACGTCACCGCTCACAACGCTCGGGAGCCAGAAGTACGGATACCTGTGGTGGGTGACGGAGTACCCGTACCAGGGTAGGACGCTGCAGGCGTTCTACGCGGGCGGGAATGGGGGGCAGGTGGTCATGGGGATTCCGGCGCTCGATCTGGTCGTGGCGTTCTACGGCGGGAACTACAGCGATCCAGTCATGTTTCGCACACAGCGGCAGCTGGTTCCGGAGTACGTGCTGCCGGCTATCATTGGGCGGTGACGGGTCGTCTATCCCTTCGAGTCCTGACGCGCGATGGGCGGTTGCTGTTCCTGACGCGGTGCACCCGCCTGTTCGCCTACGGCGCGTTGTCCGTGGTCCTGGTCTTCTATTTGACCAGCCTCGGCCTGACTGCGTCACAAACCGGCATCCTGCTGACCCTGACGCTGGTCGGGGACACGGTGGTCTCCCTCTACCTCACGACGCAAGCCGACCGGATCGGGCGCCGCCGTATACTGATCGTGGGTGCCATTCTCATGGCGGCTGCCGGTCTGGCGTTTGCCTCCACCCGCAATTTCGCGTTCTTGGTCGTCGCCGGGACGATCGGCGTCATCAGTCCGAGTGGCAACGAGGTCGGGCCGTTTC
>WNFJ01555081.1_pt1 | contig 15189 bp, 20 predicted proteins | sample 5400461 | NCBI WGS metagenome assembly WNFJ01 (sample SAMN13153349, study PRJNA577476) | soil metagenome | isolation source: 115 cm saprolite on Douglas fir-dominated hillslope | place: USA:California | collected 2013-09-17 | reverse complement strand
GAGCGGGCGGTCGGCACGAGTCCCCGCTGAGCGAGGAACGGTCCATGGAGCGAGACGAGAGGCAGGTAGTCGAGCGTCCTCGAGGGCGCCCCGGTCGGACCAGGTTGGGGCGGAGCCTGTGGGCAGCGGGGTTGGCCCTCGCCCTCGTCGCCCTGGGGGTGGCGGCCGGAGTCTGGGGCGAGCGGCGCGTCTCCAGCGGCTCTTCAACCACGAGGAAGATGGCAGCTGGCGGCGCGGCGCCTGGGGCGATGCCCATGCCGCCGGCTTCGGGGTCGGCGGCCGCGCCCGCCGCCGACCCGCCTGCGGAGGTCGAGATCGAGCTCACGGGCGATGCCCTTGCTCGAGCCGGGATCAAGACGACGACGGTCAACGCGGTCGAATCGAGCGCGTCCGTCCGCGTGCCCGGCACCGTGACGGCGAACGCCTACCGGGAAGTCAAGATCACCCCGATCGTCGGCGGGATCGTGAGGGCCGTCCCGGTGGCGCTGGGAGACTCCGTGCGACGAGGAGCCCCCGTGATCACGCTCTTCAGCGCCGAGTTGGCCGACGCGCAGACGAAGTATCTCTCGATGGCGGCGATGCTCGAGGCAGATCATCGGAAGCTCGACCGCACGCGGCAGCTCGTCGAGATCGGGGCCGCCAGCCGGCAGGAGCTGGAAGACGTCACGGCAACCGACGCGAGCCACGCGACGGAAGTGGAATCCGCCCGGCAGCGGCTGCTCCAGATTGGCCTCACGCCGGAGCAGGTGCAGGCCCTCAAGAGCCCGAGTCAAGTCGTCTCGACCGTCGTCGTGCCAGCGCCCATCGACGGCGTGATCACCGGCCGAACGGTCAACCTTGGCCAGGTGGTGAGCATGGGGCAGGAGCTGCTGGTCGTGACGAACCTCTCCGACGTCTGGGTGCTCGGGGACCTGTATGAACAGGACTTCCAGACCGTCCGCGTTGGATCCGAGGCGGTCATCACGGCGTCCGCCTACCCCGGCCTCACCCTGCGGGGGCGCGTCGCGTACATCGATCCACGGGTCGACCCGCAAGCGCGCACGGCGAAGGTCCGGGTGGAGGTGCCGAATCACGACGGCCGTTTGAGACTTGGGATGTATGTCTCGATGGCATTCACCACCCCTGGAAAGAACCGAGTCCTCGTCGTCCCGCGGACGGCCGTGCAGGCACTCGGCGAGCGGCTGGTCGTCTACCTGCCGGTCAAGGACGAGGAGGGTAAGTTCCTCCAGCGCGAGATCCGGGTGGGGGCGTTGATGGGTGACTCGTACGCGGTGCTCAGCGGCCTGCAGCCGGGGGAGATTGTCGTGACGGAGGGGAGCTTCTTTCTCCGGGCGGAGAGCGTGCGGAACGCACCGTCGTGATAGCGGAAGACGCTCCGTAGCTCAACGGCCATGAGGAAGGATTACGCATGAGCGGGCGCGGCAAGGCGGCGTGGATGGGACGCCAGCAGACGCGACGGCGGCGCCGGATCCAGCGACTCCTTGTCGTCGCGGTGACCGCGGTGGCCATTGCGGGCGCTGTCGGCTACCTCGGTCGCAACTACGGATGGAGCACCACGACCGCTGTGGGCCGGCCGGCTCCGCGCTTTGTCCTTCCCGATCACGAGGGCCGGCCGGTGGCACTGGCGGACTATCTAGAGCGAAAGCCCGTGGTCCTTGTGTTTTACATGACGTATGGCTGAGCCGGCTGTCGGGTGCAGCTCGTGAAGCTGCGGTCGGAACTCGGCCGCATTCGACAATTCGGCGCCGAGGTGTTTGCCATCAGTACGGACCGGGGGGACGACGCCCGCGCGATGGCGACGGAGCTGGGCCATGACATCCGCGTGCTGTCGGACCCCGGTCGAGAGGTGATCTACGCCTACAACATGAAGGAGCCGGGCTCAACGACCGCTGATATGGGATACGTGCTGATCGACTCGGCGGGCCGGGTCCGCACGCGACAGATCGACCACGCGCTCGGGGATCATGCCGACGAGATCGTCCAGGGGCTCGAGCGCATCGCTCGGGCGGGGGCGAGGCCTCGATGAGCCTCACGGCGACCTGCGCGCGGCTGCTCGTGCTCGCGCTGCCGACCTACTTCGCCTGGGAGATGCTCCAGGCCCCGGCCTTCACCGGGATGCCAGTCGGCTGGTGGGCGGCGACGGCGGCGTGTGCGCTGGCCACCGTGGGCGACGGCGTCATCGTGTTAGCCGTATTCGGCGTCGGCGCGTTTCTCTATCACGATTGGCGCTGGTTCTCGCCGCCAAGGGCCGGCCGGTATGGGATCGTGGTCTTCGCGGGAGTCATCGTGCACGCCGTGATCGAGTGGGTCATGGTCTACCGCCTGGGACGCTGGGGCTACAAGCCGTGGCATCCGATCGTGCCCTTCCTCGGGATCGGCGTCGTGCCCCTCCTCCAACCGCTCGTACTGCTGCCGTTCCTCTTCTGCGTCTTAGCGCGCACGGGACCGCGTGGCGAGGCGGCGCTGCTACCGACACGGTAGGGGATGAGACGGGGATACGGGCCGTTGATCTGAGGTTCGGGCCGGGAGATCGGCGGGTGCTTGGTGGAAAGGAGTCAGAGATGGGACTGGAACTGCGTAATGCTCTCTCGCGCCGGCAGCTGCTCCGCCAGGCAGCGGTCGGCGGGGCCGGCGCGGCTGCGTTCTGGGGCGTGGATGTCGGCGCCTTGGTCAGGCGATCGGCGGCCGCCGGTGTCCGCGAGATCGCGCTCGAAGCCCGCGAGGTCCGGTGGGAACTGGCACCCGGCAAGATCATCACGGCCATGGCCTACAACGGCCGCGTGCCCGGGCCCCCGATCCGTGTCAAGGAGGGCGAGCGCCTCCGTGTCGTTCTCCGGAACGCCCTCGGCGAACCGACCACGGTCCATTGGCACGGTGTGGAGGTGCCCAACCCGATGGACGGCGTGCCCGGGATCACCCAGCGGCCGGTCCAGCCTGGGGAGTTGTTCGTGTACGAGTTCGACGCACGCCCCGCGGGCACGCGCTGGTATCACACGCATTTCCAGGAGCATCACCAAATGGATCTGGGGCTGGTCGCGCCGCTCATCATCGACCCGGCCGGCCCCGAGCCCTTCCCGGCCGATCGCGATCACACGCTGGTGCTGGATGACTGGGCGACGGGCTCAGGTCGGCCGCTGCCGAAGACAGATGCGGGCACGGCAGGGGCGCGTGGCAGCATGGGCGGAATGATGAGTGGGATGGGTCAGGGTGGCCGCGAGATGATGGGCGGCATGATGGGGCGGGGCGGCATGGGCTCCATGATGGGCCGCAACGCGGACGCACCCGCCTACGACACCATGACGATCAACGGCAAGGCCTACCCCGCGACCGAACCAATGGTGGTCGAGCGGGGTGAGCGGATTCGCCTCCGGCTGATCAACGCCAGCGCGGAACACACTCACGCCATCCGGCTGGCTGGCCATTCGCTCCACGTGACGCACGCGGATGGCAACCCCCTCCACGCCCCGGTGGAGGTAGATATGCTCCCGGTTGCCCCGGCCGAGCGCTACGACGTGCTCGTGCGCGCCACCCGGCCCGGAGCCTGGGTTCTCTACTGCATGGCGCCCGGGCATGCCGAGGCGGGCGAACAGATGGTGGTGGCCTATCGGGGCCACGAGCATCGTAAGCCAGAGCCGCCGCACGCCGGCCTCGACGGACTGCGACTGTGGACCTATGGGCTCGGCCGCGGTCGAGACACGGTATCGCGCGGCTCCGGGGGCGTCCAGGCGCTCGAGCAGGTGCTCAGTGGCGGGATGATGGGCTCGCAGGACTGGAGCATCAACGGCAAGCGGTATCCGGACACGGACCCGATCACCGCGCGGCGGGATGACGTGGTCCGGCTGCGCCTGCGGAATCAGAGCATGGAAGCGCATCCCATGCATCTGCACGGCCAGTCGTTCCGTGTGCTCGCCGTGAACGGCGAGCGGCTCGCGGCGCCGTTGGTCAAGGACACGGTCGATGTCGAGGCCCACATGGGCTGGGTCGAGATCGAGTTCGCGGCCCACAATCCAGGAGACTGGTTCTTCCACTGCCACAAGCCTATGCATATGGAGGGCGGCATGATCGCCCTCGTGAAGATCGTGGGCTGACCGGCGTGCGCCAGGAGGGACCCTCGGTTGAGGACCGCATCCATTTGCGCCTGCGTACCATGGGGTATAGAGTGGGCCCATGAGGCTCCTCCCGAGGTCGGTGCCGGGCCGGATGCGCATGGTCGCCGTGGCCGTGCTGGTCGTCGCGGCGTTGGCGTGCATCCCCAACCTCGTGCGCGCCGAGATGGGCTCGGTTCTGGATCACCCCTGTGCCGGGCCCGGATGCGAGCAGCAAATCGCCTGCGGCCGGCCGGATCAGGCGATCGCCCCGACGAGACCGGGCACGGGTCCCATCGCTGTTGCGGTCCCTGTTCCGATCAAGGTGGTGCCGCCAGTGGGGCACACGGTCGTCGTCGCCCCGCCCCTCGCCACCGTGGGCTGGCAGTCGATAGTCCCGCTCGCTCCGCGTTCGCCTCCCGCCGCCTGACCTCCGCGCCGTCCTGCTGCACCACCACAACTAAGAGTCTGACGTCCCCTGTCTCTGGGGTCGTATCCCAGGCCGACGGGCAGACTCAAACGGAGGGATTCGATGAAGAGCACGATTACGCGCGCGCTGGTATTCATTTCAACTCCACTACTATTGACCGGGGTCGCCGCGGCGGCGGACACGGCTCCTGAGACGCCGTCCGCCGACTCGAAGGCCACGTGTACCCGGATGATGCAGGACCCGGGCGTCACGGAAGAGGGCACGAAGGCCATGCGGGAATTCATGCAGTCGCCCCGCGCGTCCGAGGCCATGACCAGCATGATGACGATGGCGCGCCGGATGGGCAACGGTGACGTGATGCTCGGTATGACCCGGATGATGGAGATGATGGGCTCGATGGGCGGTGGTGGGATGATGGGCGGCCAGGGTGGCATGAAGCAACCCGATGCCCCTGGCAAGTGAGGTGACGACATGACCACGACATCGCCTGATGTGGCGACACATTGCGCGTACTGCGGGCGGCTCATAGCCACGGAGGCGGACGCGCCCGAGCGTTTCGGCGAGCGTTTCTGCTCGACCGCGCATGCCGAGGATTTCGTCGCCGGGGTGCGCGGCGCACGTATGGCGAAGGCGGCGCACGCCGAGGATCGCGCCGCAATCGAGGTGGGCAAGGCGTGCGCTCTGACGACTTCGAGTCAGCCGCGCTGGCGCGACTCCGTGAAGCGGGGTATCTGCTGGGCCGCACCGCTCCTCGCCCTGATCGCCATCCCGCTCGTCTGGACCGGCGGCTGGGCGACGACCGGAGGCTCGCTCCTCACTCTCCTGGCGTTGCTGGCCTGCCCGCTCGGGATGTACTTCATGATGCGCGGGATGATGACCATGCACCAGGATGGTGAGTCGCCGGGGGAGCGGCCGAAGGAGGATCGCCGTGCGTAGACTCAGCGCGGCAGCCGTTCTCCTCCTCTTCGTCGTCGCGCTCGCGCCGGTGCTCGCGCGTGGCCAGGAATCCAGAGGAAGGTCGGCCTTCGGGCACGTGCATGCGCTCGCATTCGATGCGGCGGGCCGGACGCTGTGGCTCGGCGCCCACACCGGTCTGTTTCGCAGCGAGGACGGCGGGCGCACATGGGGGCAGGTCACGTTGCCGGCGGCCGGCCACGGCCCGGACGTGATGAGCGTGACGCCGCATCCCGGCGACTCGGAGGTGCTGTACGTCGGGACTCACGACTCCGGAGTGCTCAAGACGACCTCGGCCGGCAAGACGTGGTCCGCAATGAATGTCGGGTTCCGCGGCCTCGACGTGCACGGGCTCGCCATCGACCCCAGTGCGCCGTCGAAGCTCCACGCCCTCGTGCGCGAGGCCGGCGCCGGACTCTACCGGACGACCGACGGTGGCCAGAAGTGGGTGCGCGTCGATGATGGCCCAGCCGGCGAGACGAAAGTGCTCGTGTCAGTCAGCATTCCGACGGGCATGGGCGGGATCTTCCTGTATGCGGGCACGGGTGAGGGGCTCCAGCTCAGCCCGGACTGCTTCTGAGGGTGGCGCGCGGTGGGCGGTCTGCCCACTGGGACCGTGAACGGGTTCGCGGTGGATCCGACGAATCCGAAGGTGATGTACGTGGCGCTGCGCGACGGGGTCTTTCGTTCCGACAACGCGGGGAAGGCTTGGACGCACGCGACCGGAGGCCCAACGAACGCCGCGACCGTGACCGTGAACCCGAAGAAACCACTGGAAATCTATGCGGCGACGGTGGACGGGAAGCTGTACTGCAGCACGGATGGCGGACGTCAGTGGAGCGAGCCCCGCTGACGCGCGTCCGAGAGCCCAGCGGCGGGAACGTGCCCGGCGGATCAACGGGAGGCGCCGCCATGAAGGAAATCAGAGCGTATATCCGACGTCACGAAGTCACGTCGGTCGTCGAGACCCTGCGTGCCGCCGGTGCACCGGGGGTCTCGATCATCGAGATCCATCCGTTGGGCTATGGCTACGAGGCGAGTGGCTTCGTGCCGCACAAGGCCAGTGTGGTCGACCGGTATCGACATCTCGCGATCGTGAAGCTCGAGATCGTCTGCACGGATACGCAGCTCGAGCGACTCATCCACGTGATTGAAGACCAGTGCTGCACCGGTGTGGGCGGCGACGGGATGATCTTCGTGTCCGAGGTGGTGGAAGCCGTCAGGATCCGCGATCGCGCTCGCGGCGAGCCCGCCTTGCTCGAGGAGCGTCGGCAAGGGCAGACGGGAGGCGACGCGAAGACGTAGCGGAGCGCTCGGTCAGGAGTTCGCAACCGAACGGAGATCGGTAGCGCTGAAGGAGGAAGAGGACGGGATGGGTACCCAGGGCAAGGCGCAGCAAGCAGCCAGGCGCGATCGTGACGACAAGGGCGCCAAGACCAGAAGGCGAGTGTTTCTCTTCGGGGCCGGGGCCACGATCGTGGCTGGCCTCGCAGGATGGCAATTCTGGCCGACCGGGCGGGGGACGGCCGGGACGGTGACGACCGACGCCATTGGGGATCAAGTCCAACGGGTGCCGACGGGCCAGCTCCCCGAGTTCGCGGGGACTGGTGAGATCGGGCGACTGTACCGCTACGCGGTCGAGCACGGCAATGACCTGCAATTCATCCCGTGCTTCTGCGGATGCGTTCGCTTCGGACACAAGAGCAACCTTGACTGCTACATCAAGGCGTTCCACCAGGACGGCACGCTGACCTTCACCAGCCATGCCGCGACCTGAACGATCTGTCTCGACGTCACGCGTGACGTGATGACGATGCGGAGTCGGGGCAAAGGATTGCTTGAGGTCCGGCGGGCGATCGACGCGAAGTACCCGGGGACGCCGACGCCGACCCCGTATCCGCAGGGTTGAACCTATGCTGCGCCGACTCCTCGCCGTCGCCAACTGCACCGAGTACCCCTGCATGGAGGGGCACCCGATGCATCTGCAACCGCTAGGTTCTGGCGGTGAACGGCCAGCGCCTGGCCCGGGTCCTGATCGCCGGTGCCGTCCTCGGGTTCCTCGCCGGGTCCGGAGTCGCCATCTGGGTCTTGCTCGGGACCGGCCCTTCGCCGGTGGCGGACGACTCGGCCGATGCGCTCGGGGAGTACGGCCCGGTGCCCGAATTCTCGCTCCTCGAGCCGAGCGGGCGGCGCGTGACCCTGGCGGACCTGCGCGGTACGGTATGGGTCACGAGTTTCATCTACACCGAGTGCACCGAGAAGTGCCCATTGCAGAGCCTTCAATTGAGCCGGCTGCAGGACGAGTTTTGCGCGCTCACCGGATTTGCGGCTTGTCTCCATCACGGTGGACCCTGAGCACGATACGGCCGACGTGCTCGCCCGACACGCGGAGCGCTATCGGGCCGATCCGGAGCGCTGGCTCTTCCTGACCGGCCCGAGGGAAGCCATCGATGCCCTCACGAAAGAGCGCTTCACGGCATTCCGGAGCTCTTCTTCGTCACCGGGGAGGGCCGGATCGCGGCGAAGCAGGTCGACGTGATCGGTCGCACCCGGCTCCTGGCGCGCCTCGAGGAGGCGCGAGAGGACATCGTGAGCGCCAGAGGCTGCCAGGGCGAGCAATACAGTACCAGTCCATCAGGTGACAGACATGCGCCTCGGCCTCTCGGGCGCTCGGATACTTGTCGTGACCATTCTGGTTGTGGCGACAGGCCTGCCCGGCATTGCGCGGGCGGGAGACCCCTTCGCGGAACTGAGCCTGATCCGGCCGAAGCGGCCGACCGCAGCCACGGACTTCACCGTGCCCCAGCTCAACTCGCAGCCATTGCGCCTGAGCGACTTCAAGGGCCGCGTCGTGTTCCTCAACTTCTGGGCGACCTGGTGTGTCCCGTGCAGGGAGGAGATGCCGTCGATGGAGCGCCTGTACCAGGGTTACAGAACCCGGGGGCTGACGATCGTCGCGATGTCCGTCGACACGGGTGGTCCGGCCACCGTCGCCGCCTTCGTCAAGATGCTGCGGCTCACGTACCCGATCGGGCTCGATCCCAAGATGGACGTCGCGGAGCAATACCGAGTCCGGGCGCTGCCGTCGAGCTTCCTGGTCGATCGCCAGGGCAACGTCGCGGCCATCGCGGTTGGACCGAGAGACTGGGATAGCCCGGCTGCGCGGGCGGTGGTCGAGACGCTGCTGAAATAGAGTCTGACAAAGGGAGAAGCGCCATCTGGGGACTGGCCGCCACTTGCGCGGTCGGGGTGGCTGAGCTCTCGCAGGCGCCGTCACTCCTGCGTAAACGGCTCGAGTTGCAGTGCTCCAAGGCTTGTCATATCATTATATACTGATATGAAGATGGTCCGTCCCTCAGCACCTGTGACCCTTCGCGCGAAGCTGTTCCGCGGACTGGCTGATCCGTCGCGGCTCGCTGTGCTCGAGACGCTCCGGGATGGTCCCCTTTCCGTAGGTGGGGTGGTCGCCCGCACGGGCCTGAGCCAGCCCAATGTGTCCATGCACCTGGCCTGCTTGGCCGAGTGCGGGTTGGTCGGGTGGCAGCGCCGAGGGAAGTTCGTGGACTACGCTATCGCCGACAAGCGGGTGGTCCGATTGCTCGATCAGGCGGAAGACCTGCTGCTCGGCGTTGGAGCGCTCATCGAGTGCTGCCCGCGCTACCGGCGGACGGCTCTCGCCCATCCAGTCCAGCCGCCATCCGGCAGGAGAGGAAACCCATGACGCCGCAGCGACTCGAACTCACGGTTCCCGAGCTTGATTGTGCGGACGAGGCCCGGCAGATCGAGGCGGCGCTCAGCCGTGTGGACGGCGTGGTAGGCGTCCAGACGGCCATCGGGGCTCGGCGCGTGATCGTGTCATTTGATCCCGCGGGCATGAAGCCACAGGCCGTTGAGGAGGCGATCCGAGGGCTCGGGATGACAGTGACTGACATGCCCAGCCCGGCCAGGCGCCGGCGCTCGCTCCCAGACGGCCTTGGCTGGGCCTTCGTGTCCATCATCGCCCTCCTGACGTTGGCCGGGTTGGTTGCGGAGCGGCTGGGGGTCGTGGACGCGGCCGTTGAGCGCATCCCGGCATGGCTGGCGATCGCCGCCGTACTCGCGGGCGGCTACCCGATCTTCGGGAACGTGATCCGCGCCCTCCGACGGCGGGCGGTGACTTCCCACGCTCTGATGACACTCGGCATCGTGGGCGCCGTCGCGATCGGGCAGTATGCGGCGGCGGCGGTCATCGTGTTCTTCATGCGTCTGGCGGATTTCATCGAGGGCTACACGACGGAGCATTCACGTCAGGCGATCAGAGAGCTTCTGAACCTGGCGCCAGAGACGGCGCGGGTTGAGCGGAACGGCCGGGAGGTCGAGGTGCCCGCTGAACAGGTCGTACCGGGCGAGGCCGTCCTGATCAAGTCCGGGGATCGAATCCCGGTCGACGGCGTCGTTCTCGACGGCCGCGCGGCCGTGAATCAGGCGCCTATCACGGGCGAGTCGGTCCCGGTGGAGAAGGAGCCCGGGGCCGAGGTCTTCGCCGCGACGATCTGTGACCGCGGCGCCCTCCGCGTGCGGGTTGAGCGTGTGGGGAAGGACACCACGTTCGGCCAGATCCTCCGGCTCGTCGAGCAGGCCGAGGCGAACAAGGCTCCCGTCCAACGGTTCGCGGACCGGTTCACCGCCTACTACATCCCGGTGGTGGTCGCCGTCGCCCTGGCGACCTACGCAATTGGCGGCAGCGCCACCGCGGCGGTGGCGACGGTGCTGGTGGCCTGTTCCTGCGCGATTGCCATGGCAACGCCCACCACCGTACTGGCGGCCGTGGGCTGGGCCGCGCGGCGCGGCATCGTGGTCAAGGGGGGCCGGTACCTCGAAGCCCTGGCCAAGGTAGACGTCCTCGTGATGGACAAGACGGGCACCATCACCGTCGGACGACCGGAAGTCACGGACGTCCTGCCGGTCGGCAGCGAGACCGAGGAGGGCGTGTTGAGCGCGGCGGCCTCACTCGAGCGGCGCTCGGAGCATCCGCTCGCGGACGGAATCGTGCGGGCGGCAGAGAAGGCAGCGCTGATGCTGCGGACGCCGACTAGCTTCGAGGTCCATCCCGGGGGCGGCGTGGCAGGGAAGCTGGGGGGCGAGGGTGTGGTGTGCGGGACCGAGCGGCTCCTCGCTGAGCTGGGTATCGAGGTTCCCGCGACGACCCGCCAGCATGTCACCGCCCTGGCGGAGGAGGGCAAGTCCGTCGTGCTTGTCGCGCTGGGCGGTCGTCTGGCTGGCGTAGTCGCCCTGGCCGACACGCTCCGGCCGGAAGTGCCGCAGGCGCTCGAGCAGATTCGGGCGCTCGGGATCCGCCGCGTTACCCTGCTGACCGGCGATCGCCGGCCAGCCGCCGCTGCCGTGGCGACGCCGCTCGGCATCACGTTCGAGGCCGAGCTACTCCCGGCGGAGAAGATCAAGGTCATCGAGCGCCTGCAGCGCGAGGGGCACATCGTCGCTATGGTGGGGGACGGGATCAACGATGCGCCAGCGCTGGCTCAGGCCGACGTGGGCATCGCTATGGGCGTCGCCGGAACCGATGCGGCGATCGAGGCCGCGCATGTGGCACTCATGCGAGATGATTGGCGGATGGTGCCAGAGGCGATCGCCCTCGGCCGGCGAGCCTTTCGGGTAATCGCGCAGAATCTCTGGTTCACGGCGGGCTACAACGCCGTGGGCATTCTCCTAGCCGCGATCGGATGGCTGCCTCCGGTTGGCGCGGCGGCTGCGCAATCCCTCCCCGATGTGGTCGTTATGCTCAACTCGACGCGCCTCCTGCGGAGCCGTCCGGATAGGACGGCCTGAGCATGTACCTAGATTCTCTTCTCTTGGCGCAGAGGTATCCGGACGCCAGGTTCTTAGCTCGCTAACAGGAGTCGGATCCGCGCTGCGTGAAGTGTAAAAGGATCTCATCCTCCGTGCTTGTGCGGCGGGTCCAAGAACAGTCGCAGGAACTTCTCGCAACAGAATGCCAGTTCCTGCGCATTCACCAGCAGCGTGGCCGCGACTCGGCTCGGCGCCATCTCCATCCCGCAGACCGGGTCGCGGGCGCTCTCACTGCGTTGGGCATCGTCGAGACGGACCTCGAATAGCTCGACTTCTTCGGCTAGCCTCTTCGCGGGGGGCGCGCGTGTAGAGGGGAAAGGCTAGACACGGAGCCAGGTCTCAAGCGTGGCTTCATCTGTGTGCATCTCGAGGAACCGGCGACGGGTCGCCTGGTCGGAATTGCAACCTTAGGACCTGGCCGGTCTCACGGTCGAACGCAGCCACGAGGTCCCGGTCGCTTATGAACCGTCCAGCCGCCCCCTCGGAAAAGGACCTTGACCTTCCCCTTGGGGGGAAGGTTTATGCTACCCGTGTCATCAATAGTGGACTCAAGATTGGCGAGTTGGCCCGCCTGGCCGGCGTGACAGCCAAGGCGATCCGCTTCTATGAGCGCAAGCGGGTCCTGCCGCCGGCGGAGCGGGCCGCGAACCGGTACCGGGTCTATGGTCGCGATGCTGTGGAGATGCTCAGTTTCGTCAAACAGGCGACGGGGCTCGGGCTGACGCTGGCCGAGATTCGCGACATCATCGCCATTCGGCAGGGCGGAGGGCCGCCATGCGTGCACGTTCATCACTTGCTCCAGGACAAGGCACGCGAACTGGACCGCAAGCTTCGGGACTTGATTGACATGCGCCGGCAGATTCGCCGGAGCCTGGCGGCCTGGAGCCGCGCTGGCCGGGGGCGTGCCGCGGTGTGCCAGCACATCGAGCGGGGTCGCGCACCGGGCGCCGCGCGCAGCCGATGAGCGACCGAGAGATCTCATGAGGGAGGATTTGGTCATGGAACAGCTGGAGCTTCGGGTGAATGGAATGACGTGCGGGGCGTGTGAGCAGCGGATCCAGCGGGCGCTCGCGCAGGTCGAGGGCGTGGTGCGAAGCGCGGCGGATCACCGTGCGTCGCGGGTCAAGGTCGTCTTCGATCCCGCGCGCACGTCAGCTCAGGCCGTGGAAGGCCGCATCAAACAGGCGGGCTATGAGGTAGTAGGATGAGCCATGTAGCGACCAGCGAACCGACGGCGTCCACACCATACTGGGTCGAGGAGGGCCGCGCTGCCGGTGGGCGATCGCGGTTCCTGGCCAAGATCAGCGGGCTACATTGCTCGCTCTGCACCGGGACGATCGAGAAGGCGCTCGGCCGACTGCCCGGCGTGTACAAGGTGGCGGTCAGTCTCACGCACGAGCAGGCCCTTGTGGAATTCGATCCCGCGGTCATCACGCCCCAAGAGATCCTGCGCACGTTGAAAGACATCGGCTACTCGGTCTACGACCCGCGCAAAGTCCGCCCCTACGAGGAGGAGGAAGCTGAACTGGCGCGCGAGGGCAGGCGCCTGCTCGCTGCGACGGGGCTGAGCCTGACCACGATCGCGCTCATCTTGCTCGTCCCTGGCGCCCGGTCACTGCTACTCAACGGATTTATGGCGCTCACGTTAGGGACCCTCGGGTTCCTGATCCTCCGGGCCCAGGGCCTCGGTCGCGCGGTGCTCGGCACGGCTGGATTCGCGGCCGTAGCGGCGCTCGTTCTGGTTGCGAAGGAGTCGGGCGTTGTCGAGCCGGCGGCGCCGTGGATCATCGGGGCGTTCGCTCTGTTCGTCGTGTTCGGGCTGGCCGGGCATTTCCTCCGGATGGGGTTCCAGTCGATCCGCCGCGGCATCCTCAACCAGCATGTCCTGCTCGAGTTCGGCGCCTTCGCGGGCCTCATCGGCGGCGTGCTCGGGCTCATCCTGCGGCGCCCGGACTACCCGACCGCGCAGTTTTTCGCCGTCACCGTCCACATCGTGAACTACCACATCTTCTCCGAGTGGCTGTCGCTCCTGGTCAAGACGCGCAGCTCCCAGGCGGTCAGGCGCCTGCTCGACCTGCAGCCCGACACGGCACGAGTGGTGCGCGGTGACCGTGAGGTCGAAGTCGGAATCGAAGCGGTTACCGTGGGCGACCTCGTCCGCATCCGACCAGGGGAGCGCGTCCCCGTCGACGGTCGCGTGATGGCGGGCCGCTCGGCGATCGACGAGTCGCTCGTGACCGGGGAGCCGATGCCGATCGAGAAAACAGAGGGGGACGCCGTCATCGGCGGGTCCATGAACGGGCTCGGCACCCTGCTGATCCGCGTGACGGCGGTTGGACCGGAGACCTTCCTTCAGCAGATCGTCCGGCACGTCGAGGACGCCCGCGCCCTCAAGCCCGGCATTCTGCACCTGGTGGATCGAATCTTGCGGGTCTATGCCCCAGCGGTGCTGATCCTCTCGCCGCTGTCGTTCATCGGGTGGACGGTGGGGGCGTGGTGGCTGACCGGGCAACCGGACCTCGAACGCGCCGTGTTCGCCGCCCTGAGCGTGTTGGTCATGGGCTACCCGTGCGCGGTCGGCATCGCGGCGCCGCTGTCCATCGTGCGCGGTGCAGGAGAGGCAGCGGATCAAGGGATCCTCATGCGCACCGGCGAGGCTTTTCAGGCTCTCCGGCTTGTCCGGCACATCGTCCTGGACAAGACCGGCACCCTGACGGTTGGGAGGCCTGTCCTCAAGGAAGTCGTGGCACTCGGGGATGGCGACGAGTTCCTCGCTCTAGCGGCGGCTGCTGAGGCCTCCTCCGAGCACCCGCTCGGCCGCGCGACGCTCGACGCGGCGCTGGACCGTGGGCTCCAGATCCCGGCGGTCCAGGAGTTCGAGGCGGTCGCCGGGCGGGGAGTGTCGGCCCGCGTCGGCGGCCGACGGGTCCTCGTGGGCAGCGCCGCCTATCTTCAGGAGAATGGCGTCGACGTGTCACCGCTCCGCCGGCGCATCGGCGAGTTGGAGGCCGCAGGCCAGACGGTCGTGGCGGTCGCGCGCGAACGGGAATCCGTCGGCGCTCTCTCGTTCGGCGACGAGCTGCGCGAGGACGCGGTCGCCGCGGTTGCCGCGATGAAGGATGCGGGTCTGGTCCCGGTGCTGGTGACGGGAGACAATGAGGGCGCCGCGCGACGTGTGGCCGCGACGCTTGGCATCGAGGAGGTCCACGCTGGCGTCCTGCCCGGTGGCAAGGCCGAGATCGTGCGGCGACTGCAGACGCACGGCCGCGTCGGCATGGTGGGCGACGGGATCAAGGACGCGCCGGCGCTGATGCAGGCGGATGTCGGGATCGCGATGGGCGCGGGTACGGACATTGCGATCGAGTCTGCAGACGTGGTGATCGTCGGCAACCGACTGCGTGCCGTCGTCACCGCGCGGGAGATCAGCCGCTTGAGCTACCGCAAGACCAAGCAGAATGTGTTTCTGGGCCACGGGGCTCGTGTACCCGGTCTGGGCGATAGCGGCGATGGCGGCCAGCGTCACCAGCATCTTCGTCAACGCGCTCTGGGGACGCCCGTCCCTGTTCGTCGACGCGGTGCTCAGCGTCGGGCGCGGTTCGGTCGCGGCGGCTGAGGCCGGGCGCGGGCACTTATGACCAGTGCTGCTGTGCGGGGGCTGCGCGAAGTCCATCGAGGTGAAGTCAGGCAAGCCATGAGACGTGCGATCCCCGGGGCCCTGGTTGCCGCGCTCAGTTCGTCGGTCGTCGTGACGAGCGCCATGGCGGGCAGCGTGACGACGGAGGTGAGTGGCGTGCGCGTCGAGCTCACGAGCGCGCCCGAAACACCGGTAACGGATCGGAAGACGACCTATTCCGTCCGGCTGGTCGATCCTGC
>WNFJ01541258.1_pt1 | contig 15189 bp, 14 predicted proteins | sample 5400461 | NCBI WGS metagenome assembly WNFJ01 (sample SAMN13153349, study PRJNA577476) | soil metagenome | isolation source: 115 cm saprolite on Douglas fir-dominated hillslope | place: USA:California | collected 2013-09-17 | reverse complement strand
TACCTCCCTACCGCAATCGCTTTGCAACTCAACTCAGCAAGCGCGCATCTATATATTTCCCGACAACTTGCTTCGCGAAAGAGCGGCAACCGGAAACCCGGCTGTAAAGCTTTCACCGCAGTAAGTTCTCCCGGCAGTCCTGAAATATCAATAAACGAAAGCTGAAAGCCAATGAGAAAAAGCTTTATTTTCCTCTTAGCGATATTCGTGTGCGCGCTCGGATCCACGGCAGCGCCGGCCCAGTCGGAATCAAACAGTCAGACGCCGAACGCAGCGTCAGCGCCATCCTCGCCTGCCGTCAGCGAGGCGTCCGAAGCCGCTGTTGCCACTGCTCTTCCCCCCTCTGATATTTCCAGCCGGATTAACGAAGCCCGGCGTTTACTGGGCTCGAGACAGACTGCTGGGACGTCGCGCGATCTGGTGACCGTCGCCGCGCTCGACACGGCAACCTCTCAGATAAGCATCTTCTCACTGCCGAAAAACGAATTCCTGGTAAAAGACGCCGACCTCTCAGCGAATACGCAGGCGGGCGGCACTGTGCGCGTGCATGTGGTGCGCGCTAACGGCGTCAATACAGCCGTGACTGTCACCGATGTGTCGACCGGCCGGCAGTTGGTTCCCCTTCTGGTTCAGTTTCCGATCGTCAAGGCCGGTGCCGTGAGCGAGATAGCTTATTACACTTCGGCGCATCCGGCCCTGGTTTCGCCGGGAGTTACCGAAGCGGGGAAAACATACGTGCGAAGGATGCTGGATGCGGCTGCCGGGCGGCTGGCTGAGGACGGAGTCCCGGTTAGCCCTGACATCGTTGATATCGCCGAACACCTCTGCATCGTTGAGCACACAGACCACAAGCGCTTCATTAACGAAGACCGCACTGTTCTCTTTCCTGAGATTCTTTCGCTCTACGCGCTAAATGAAGAAAACACCTTTCGTTATTCAGTGAGCACGGCCGGCGCGGGCGGCATGATCCAGATGATTCCGCGAACATACGCGGCCATTCGGCAGCAGCATGCTAACGTCTCGCTGCAGGCGGATTTCGTCAGCGGTATGCGCGATCATGCCAATGCCCTCGAGGCCATGCTGCTTTACATGAACGACACGTGGAATAATTTGAACCAGAGCACTGAGGTCCAGGAGGCGCTAAGCAGCGGTATCGCCACGAAGCCGGAACTTCTGGCGGCTGGCTATAACTCAAACCCGATGAGGCTGCCCGTTTATCTGAAGAACGGCGGCGCTCAGTGGCGCACGCTGATCCCTGCCGAAACGCAGATGTATCTGTCGATTTACCGTTCGATAGATGATACCGTTCGGCTTGGATTGGATTCAATCAAGGGCGATAACAATTCGGGACAGGCTGTGGGTGTGTCGAACCCAGGCAGGCCTTTAAGCTTTGCGGCAGTCTTGTCGTGGATTGGCCACTCGCTTCAGCCCAGCGGTTTATTCCTCGGCCGCACTCTTTACTGATTTGCAAAGTGAACCCTCCTGAGTTCTAAAGGCGGCGCCTCTTATCGAGGACGCCGCCTCAGAGCTCAGTACCGGTATTGCCGATTACTTCGCCGGCGCTTTCAGGTTTGGATCTAGTTGGTAAGACATACCGCCAACCAGAATCCCGTCGGCATATGCTTCAAGCCGAATTGTCTTGTCTTTGGCTGCCTTAACAGCTTTGGCCGCGAAGGTCTTGCCGGGCTTTAACCTCAAGACCACTGGCTTCGCCTCGCCGGCTTTCAGAGCGAAAGCATCGGCGCCCGGGTTCTCGAGTACAACTTCCCATCCTGCTTTGACGAGAAATTTCGGCAGCGCCACCTTGACGATTACGCGAGCATCATTCCGGTGGGGATTTTTGATCATGACTTTCACACCATCCAGAGAAGCGACCAGGCCCTTCAGTCCTCCACCACCGGCCACGGGAAATACATTCCGCTGACCGATGTTGTTGTCGTTTGGCACGAGCCGCCACTCGGGAATCGAATCACCGGCAGTCATGTTGCTGATGTTACTGGGGTCACCCGTGGCCGAGACAACCATGAACATACATTCATGGCCGATTTGTGAGGGCACCCACTGGAACGGGCCCACGGTTATCTCGGCGCTGCTGTTTGGCGCAACATTGGCCGCCGGCAGCTGCGCCGTCGTCATGGGCTGCCAATCGTTGTGATAGACCAGACCGGCAGCCGGATTAGCATGGAACGCCTTGACCACGACACCCGTCGCCGCTTGCGTCCCGCGATTCTTGATCTTCACGAAAGCGAAGTTAGTCACGCCCACCACCGGCTCTTCGTGCGTGGTGCCTCCGTCGTTGTGCCGTCGATTCCAGATTGCCTGACAATTCCAATGAACGGGTTGGTACTGATACTCTCCGTGTCTGCCATCCTCGATGTAGACATCAACCGCAGGTGGGGCACCCGCGTTGTTGTTCGGCGTCGCCGTTCCGGCAGGCTGGAACAGTCCCTGCTTCTCAAAGGCCCAGCGAATTACTTTTCCGTATGCGCCGCCAGCGTGTCCTTCACTGGTCCAATCGCCGAGGTCCGCGTTGAGTAGTGCGGTCGCGAACCCGGCCGCGTTGCTGGGATTCGTTGGCGGGGTCAGGGTGCCGATAGCACGCAGAATCAAATACACCGCAAACCGCGCTGCAAATTGCCGTGTCTGAAGAGAGGCCGAGTCGCCGCCGATTGAGCGGTAGAATCGAAACATGGTGGTGCTGAGTATTTGCTCGTTGTTATAGCCACCGCGATCGATAATGCCGTCAAACGGATTGAGGGCGATGTTGCCACTCCAGCCAAATCCTGAGGAAACAGATCGGTCGTGCCGGCGGCCGATATTGACCCACGGAAAGGTCACGAACCGATCGGGAGCATGCGTGTCGGGATCACACGTGATAGCCGCTACGCTGTCTCCGGCACTGTGAGAGAAGCCAAAGTTCGGAGAGTGAACGTGCGGATATAACACTCCGTGGCCGGCGAGTTCATGAAGCACGACCCGATAGTCACAGGCGATGCCGATAGGATTAGCTACATCGCCGGTGTCCGCCAGCGCGAATGTGGTCTGAAGAATACCCAGTCCCCCACTGGTACCCAGGCAATGAGCATTTATCACATTTCCAGTGCCGCCCAGACCACGGTGATCCACGGCATTCGGGAACGCGGTGGCAGCGCCAAAATATCCGCCCAGGTTAAAGCCGAGATCCTCGACCAGACGGAAGAACCGATCACAGTGGTAGTAGGCATTAACGGCGGCAAAATTATTTGTTCGGGCATTGAAATTGAAGTCGGTCGCCGCCGGTTCTGTGGGTGAGGCGAACACGGGGGCCTCGACGTCGGATATCTGCACGTTGTTACCGGTAAGAGACTGCGAACCCGAAACCGGAGCGACCAGTCCCGGCAAAAGCACTGAGGTGCGCACCGCATTCAGGCTCGCGGTGGTCGCGCTGGGCAGCGGGCCCGCGTTTGTCGTCATGGGATCGAATTGGAATACCATCGCATTCACATCGGCGATGAACGCGCGCAGGTAGAGCACAGAGAGTGTCTCTGCCTCAATTATCGCTAACCAATGAACGGCCTCCTGGCCACGCGGCGCAAGTGAAAAGCGAACTTCGGCCGACACGTAATGGTGGCCTTCTTCGATGCTGTCGGCCACGGGCGGCAAAGGCAATGGCGAAGTAGGAGCAGTCGGAGCAAATCCCTCGCTCTGCTTGGGCGGTGCTTCGCTAATCACCCGTTTTGCTGCTGCATACCGGTAGATAATCAGACTTATCCTCTCGATCGTAAGCGTCTTTCGATCGAACTCCTTGACCTTGTCCGAAAGTCCGAGACACTTTGCCAGTTTCGCTTTGTCGAGTTTCTCCAATCGATTCAGCGTGGCCTTTGATGGCCGCTTCACATCTAGATCGGCGTGACGGGTGGATTGAGAGCTAACCACGCGATACGGTCCATTCTTCATCTGGATCGATACGCCACTGTGCCATACCGGGAGACCAAAAAGCGTCTGCTGGTAAGCGACGGTGGTCATATCAAACTGTTGCTTCTCAGAGTGAAAACGGAGCTCGTCGCCTGCGTCGCCCGCAGTCGCGTCATGCACTTTTGTCAGATTAGTAGTCTCTGCCGGCGCGAGGCCCAGCAGATCGCCGTAGTTGCTCAAGTACTCGTCCGCGGCTAACTGCGGAGTGGGAGCGTTGCTTACGACGGGCGCGTCGGTATGAAGTAAGTCCCGGGCTATGCCCTTATCGTCGCGGTTGATATGGACTTTCTTTGCTTTGTTGAATTCCTGAAACATGTAGCTACTCCTCCAATCTTGATTCCTGTGGTGATGGTTGATGAAGTTGAGCTCTTCACACAGTGAATACCGGAAGCGCCGGATTCGTGAGAGTTCTGAACTATCCCCCTGTTAATACTTCGCGTGAGGCGCTAAGCAGTTGGATCAAGGTTCGGTACAACCGTCGTGTGGAATCCTGAGGTCGATTCAACCCGTTGACTGTCGATCGGGAATTCCCACGACATATGTTGGATCGGGCGAGGTGAATGTATACCTGATCATCAGATTCCGCAAGGTTTGTTGCGAACGCTGAGGCGTCGATGGCTTTTCATCGACGAATGCGCGTTTTCCTGCGTAGTGTCCCAATGATGCGTTGCTATTCCGGGGCACTAGCCCGACGCGTCAGGGAGGGCTCGGAAACGTACCGAAAGAGAGCCCTCGCTGCCGGTCGGCTAATGCCCCGCCCCGAGCATCGACGTAGCAACACTTTGTTCGGACACTACTTTTCCTGGGGGTTGATTGACACGCTGTGATAACCTGCGCGCCGTTCCGATTCCATGGTTAGAGAAAGGAGACTAGATAATGGACACCTACCTTATCAGTGTCGTTATCGTGTTGATTATTGGTGGAATTAGCATGTGGCTGAGAAAACGTTACCTGAAGAAGGTCATGGAAAAAGGGCTGGGGAGAAAAGTAGAGGATGGAGACTTAACTTCGATCACCGAATGGATGGAAGCTATCCCGGATGAGCCTCCTCAGAATCAACCTCGTAAACCATTCGGTTGATAATCGGTTTAAGGCTACCGGGTCTTGTACAAAACTCCGTTAGCTTCGGTTTGACTTGGGATAGGAATTGTCATAAAAGCCTTTACGTAAATTTTCGAAGCCAATCCCATTCTTAAGGAGAACAACATGGCTGTGTACATGGTTGAGCGCGATCTACCTGGAGTCACAATGGATCAGTTGGCCGCAGCGCGAAAGCCGCAATAGATACTGGAAAGCAATTTACCGACGAAGGAAAGAACGTGCGCTACATCCGCACGACCTTTGTGCGGGGCGAGGCCCATTGCATGTGTCTGTTCGAAGCCGATAACCCGGACTTGGTTCGCGAGGTGAATGAGGCGGGGCAGATTCCCTTCAGGCGGATTGTCGAAGCGTTGGATCTAACGCCTGCAAAATAGCTCGGAGTTCATCGGTCTTTGAGGGAGAATTCTAAATGCGAAGAATAGTATTCTTGCTGAGGCTGATGGCGGCCGCCTCATGCGTGGCGATGGGCCAATCGGTTCCGAACAGGAGTATCGCACCATCGGCGCCGACCACCTCCAGCCGAATTGAGCCTCCGCGCTTGCCTTTGGCATCAGGGCAATGTCGCGGCGCCGACTTGTCTGTGCGCCAAGTTTATGACAACGCGGCGATGGGCGGAGAACACCTCATGCTCTATGCGTGGCGGAACAATTCGTCGATGCCATGCACGCTGAAAGGCTATCCGCGTTACGAGTTGTTGGATAAGTTGGGGGCGGTGCGACCGCGCGGGCGGGCAATCAACTCCAAGCAACTGCCGGGAGACGAAGCATTGATGCCTGCGCAGTTGATGACGATCGCGCCGGGCACTGAGGCGTGGTTTCGCGTGCATTACAACTCTGGCGGCGCTGGTTACCTCGGAAAGCCTTGTCCGGTGTCACGCAAGGTGAAAATCGTGGCGCCCGGTACAGCGCGGGCTTTTATGGTAAAAGAGGATATTAGCTCGTGCGGCAAGGTTGAGGTTTCAGCCGTGCGCAGCGGGCCGGTGCCTGAGTAGTTTGCGTTTAGATTACCGAATCGAATCTGACTGGGATTTTCTCAGGCACGGAAGACGACGATCTACTCACTGATCTCGGTACCAGGTCGCTTCTCCCTGAGAATTTTCCCCGTCTTCCATGTCCTTGCGCGAGTTGTACAAGGTCATCTTCATCTGGTCCGGTTTGTCACCCTCGCCCGTTGAGACATGGAGATACTTCGTCAGATAATTGAGCTTGCCTTCGGAAGTAACCTCGAGATTGAATTCCTGACCGTTAGTCGCCTTGGTAACATCGCGGTAGGTCACGGGCTTATCATTGGCAAACTGGATCGTCTTGGCCGTGATCGCGAGCGTTTCTCCGCGACCGTTGGACCACTTGCCCAGATATGGCAGCGATTCGGGGGCAGAAACCGCCGTCGACTTTTTTGGGCTTAAGCCGAGTATTACCACACCGGGCGCCAAAAGCGATCCCAGCACTCCAATGATGATTACGAACTTCTGACGTTTAAGCATTGAATTCTCTAATGTGTTTTTCATCCGCGGTCTCCGTCTGAATTCTAGTCAAGATGCAAACGCTTCGCGGCGTCTTCCTCAAACTTCTCATAGTCCAGGTCGTCGAGGAATATTTTTTTCTTCGGGATTTGGGTACTGCTGGTCAGGGTCCTTTTTCCCTTATCGCGCGAGACCTTCCGCACGCCTGTCAGGTAGTTCGTGCTTTCGGAAACCACCTGTGCTGTCAACCGGTCAGCATCGGCGTAATCAAAGCCGATTAGAACAAATCTCTGCGTGTTGGGATCGTGACGGAATCGATAATAGGTGTTGGTGAGATTCCGTGCACCGTGGTCCTGATCGACAACGATCACACCTTTCTCGATCTTCACATTCGCCGGGGACTCAGAAACTCCATAGAAGGCTCCGCCGCAGTGCGTGCATTGCAACAACTTATCGGCCACGGCCGCGCGCGTAAGCTGACCGTCTTTTCGCGCCAGCGCAATGACGAGCGCTCGTGCTCGCTCAGTCGCAATGTCATCCTTGTCTTTCGCCGGCTTGTCCTCGACCAGCTTTAGCACATAATCCGGCACGCCATCGCCGTTAAGATCTCCGGTTACTTGTTCTTCAATCTTCCAACCGGGAGGCACAAATTTATTGACGTTGCCGGCCACGGCGGGGATGCGCGATTTGTCGATCGGCACCTGGCCCTGCGGTGAGGAGGCCCAGGGCAAACAAGCCCAAAAAGAGCCCGCCCGCCCGCAAAACTAAACGTCGGAACACCCGGTACCTTCCTTCCACGATGGATCAAATCGACTTCAGTTAAGGCATGGTCAGGTGAAACTTGTACTCCTTCTCGCTTGAAGGTGTGCTCACGATTTTCATTGGGCGAGCATCTGGACACACCTGATTAATGCGCAAGGACTCCTCGCTACCGGATGCTCTCAGACTAGCTTGTCTTGTAGAGATTGCCGCCTTCGACGGTCCACAGTTTTCCATTTAGCGTCGTCAAGATGGTTGTCTGACCATACCTGCCCTTTTCGCCTAGCACTGTACTGGCGCCGTTTTGGTCGACTCTGTAGAGAGTTCCCTCTTTATCGATGATCCAAAGAAATTTATCGGCTCCTTGCATGGCGGTGACGTTAGCGAAGTCGCCTTCCTTGCCAACCTGTTCCCACTTCAGGCTCGCGGGTTCGGTCTTATAGAGTGTGCCGTTTTCAATGGTCCAGAGCTTTCCGTCCATCGCGGCGAGCTCGGTGCAGCCTTTGAAACCGCCCTTGTCGACCAGGATATCGTTTCCAGTCTTATCAGTTTTCCAAAGCGAGCCATCAGGTTCGATTGAATAAAGAATACCGTTCATTCCCACCATGGCGATCGTTCGAGCCCAGCCACCGCCTTCACCGGATTGCTCCCACTTTCCCGTATTCGGATCCGTCTTGTAGAGAGTTCCTCCCTCAACAGTCCAGAGCATGTGATCCATGCCTTCAAACAGCTTCAGTTTCTGAAACGAACCTTTATCTCCCACCTGTGTGTAGTTGCCGGTAGCCGGATCCGTCTTGTAGAGCGAGCCGTCGGGTTCGACGCTCCACAAGAAGCCATCCATGCCGACTATATCGATGGTGCCCTTCCATTCACCCTCTTTTCCGACCTGCTCCCATTTTCCGGTTACTGTTACGGCTGTGGTTCCCGGATTACTACTACTGTTTGTCGTGGCGCTATTACCCGTTGATGAATTTGATGTGGCCGGCGCCGGGGTCTTGCTGCCGCAAGCGCTGCACACGATCATCAGGCTGGCAAAAGCAATTACAGTCGAGGCTCTTTTTATCATTTCTGTAGGTCTCCTTTTTTTGTGAACTACAAAGCGCTCTCAAGAGCAGACCGACGCGTGCGTAACCGATCCGAATAGTTGATGAGGGAATCGAAGCTAAGCTGCTTTCAGCAATATTCTGTTAGTAGCCTGTGGGTATGATTCGAAGGCGGAATATCTCTCAGGCGTCGCTTAATGTCAACACCTTTTTAAATGGGACGGGTAAAACACTGCATGCGGGAGTATCAAGAGCTGCTAGTTTCGTCTCTGTCCGGTGAGGCCCGGCGCAATTTCGATCAGCCGGTGAACCGGATCGAATCGCAATCGGAAAGGCCGCAACGCGCTCATGCCGAGCAAAACTGGAGCATCTGCTTCAGCCCCGGAGATTATGTCAGTCGGAATCCGTCGTAACGTGAGCGATCCGATCGAGATAGTAGTGGGCGCCGCTCGTCGCGTTGAAATCCTGCCACCCCCAACGTCCCTGACCTCATAGCCGGAAATCCTTTGCCCGTCACCGCGCGAGTTCTCTCTCACCGCAAAGCCTAAACTTGATCCGGTATCCAGCAGAGCGCGTTCCCCGTTATCGAGCATCACAAAGGGCCTGCGGCCGTGGCTTTCCCTCAGCCATTGAACGACCGTGCCTTCGGCCGGCTGTTGATTAATACGCAAGGGATTGACCCGAGGATCAAACGCGGAAAGCTCGAGCCGCGGAAGGTCAATAACGTATCCAAGGGGTGAAAAAGCTTCGGTAGGATCAAGCACGCCATCAAGATCGCTCGGCAGGCCACTGGTCACGATAACGGCGCCTTTAGCAGGCAGATAATTCTCACTCTCGCCGATCGCCAAGCTGTCAACCGATACTTCGTGCGCCCCGACGGCGTTACCGCTAAGCCCTGCGATTGAGGTCGCCCGGCCACTCTTAATCTTCACCCGCGCTTCATCGGCGACTCCTTGAGACAAGAGGGTGGCTCCGGCGCCGGTATCAATGGCAAAGCTGAACGGTCCGGCGCCGTTCACCCAGGTTCGTATCAACAACCCGCGCCCTGCGACTTCGCGAAATCCGACGGGGTACAGAACGGAAACCGTCTGTTCAACTCCGGTTTTTCGAATAGGTTTTTGTGTCGTGCGCGCAGCAGAAAGGGCAGTTCCAAATGAAACTGCCCTTGCGCCTGTTGCTAGTACCAGAATTACCACAAACAGAAGCTTGCAACTTTTCTCCACGCGCCTACTCCTGTCCATGATTCTGTGGTTTTAGACCCGGCGATTAATCCGCCGCGAAACCGAAACATCCTCGCTTAGTAGCGACGCGATCGATGGCGGATCTTGTACGTGTAGAGTGCCGAGCTGCCCAGTCCGACCAGCGAACCGATGCCCGCTCCCCTCTTACCGCCGATCAATCCTCCGATTATCGCGCCGCCGCCCGTGCCCATGGCCAGCGTCAGCTTATCGCGGTGCTTCTGCCAAAAGGTGCGCCCGTGGTACCGAGAGCCATAATCGTAATACACGCGTCGACTATTGGAATAGCGGCGCCCGCTATACGTTCGATAGGTCGCCGGATAGGTGCCCGTCCGCGACGAGGTTCCCAGCTGGGCGTTGCTACACGACGTGTACCCTTCGTCAAAGCCCCGTCTGTAAGCTGTTTGTTCCGCCGACGTGCGGAATTGGCCGCTGTTGTCGGTCGCTACCTGATTGTTGTCTCTGGCGGCCGACTCAGCAGGCTGAGCGGTCTGGTTACTCGAATTTTCGGCCCTGACATCACCGCTCGCCGAGCGAGTTACCAGTGCGCCAATGCCGGCGCCGATAAGGGCCCCAACGAGTGTCAAAGCAAGTAGCATTTTTTTCGTAATAAGCATTTCCAATTCTCCTTTTTCTTCCTGGCTGCGATCTAGGAATTTCTGACCTCGTGCACTTAACGCGGCAATATGCGTGCCCCAGACCGCAACTCGCGAATCTCTTTCGCATAGTATAAACGCTTTTGGGAAAGTCTTTGCTAAACCCAGACGATTGCAAGGGAATTGTAAGAATGCGGAAATTTTCAAATCGGCAGAGAAGTTTGACTGTATTTAAGGTTGTGTTCCATATGGGATCGTCGAGCATTCCAAATGATCACGAGTCCGATCGTTTGGAAAAAGAACGAAAGAGCTCCCTCACTCCGCCGCATCGCTTACCGGGCGGGCCCGGTGGCTGCGTCTATTTGCCGCCGCTTCGCTGATAATACACTTCCGAAACGGCTGATCCGCGACAGTTGGACTGTTTTCAAAGGCGCTGGTTTGCCAGTTGTCGGTGGCCCGCGGTTTCGGCAGCCAGCCCGGCAAAGGCATCATAAGAAAACGCGACAACACTTCTGTATACGGCTCATACATCGCTCGCAGTTCAGCCAACGTTGTATCGTCGCCAGGCTGGTTACGCAAAGAGATTCCTGAATTGGAAAGAATCGAGCGGAGCCCCGTGAGACCTTCAGTGGTCAAGCGTTGGCCATCATCTTTAGACGGCGCAGCATTGAAGATCTGGGCGATGTCCACAATTGTATGGCGAGCCATTTTAAACGTGAGTTGCGCCTGCCACTTCGGCGTCCCATCGATACCCACCATTACCAGGCTGCAAGCATCAAGTACCGTCGAAAGCGCCGCCAGCCATGATTGATTGTCGTGCTGCGAACGAAAGAAGCAAAGCACCGGATACGACAAATGACTCTCGAGCAGGTCAGCCGCCCAGCTTTCCCAATCGCGCAGCAGTTGGTCGAGGCTACCCATACTCTGTGCTTCCTGATGACGCCGCAGTAATTCAACAGCGGTTGGCGGGGTGCCGGCGCGCGCATCCAGCATCGAGATGTTTACTTCGCGCCTTGAAAAGGACTGATACAGAACCGGGAGATACCCAATCACCAGCGCCAGCAAGCCGAATCCGACACTGGCTTCAATCACGGTCACTGCGCGCGCGGCCGCTCCCACCGGTGTGACGTCGCCGAGGCCCAGGGTGAAGAAAGTCGTGCCGCTAAAATACAAATCGGTTAGAAAACTTTTCGGCCCGCGAAACGCACCTATCCACGAGCTGATGGCCCAATGAATACAGGCGAACCCCAGAACCAGGGTGGTGGCCCATAATGTCAGGAGCACTAACAAAGACAGCGGGCCAAAGATACTCAGGAAGGTTTCGCGTCGCTTTTTCTGATGAACTGTGCGCGCGATCGCCGACCACGGTTGCCAGATAAAGCGATAGAAGAGCCGGGTCAACTGCACGCGGCGAGTGACGCGACGCGGCAAGACAATCGTCTCGAAAACGTCCCACAGGACGACGACGATCAGTACCAGGCCAATGATTCCGATCAGAACATTCATTTCAGCAAGACCAAACGAAAAGACCGGGCAGACGTGCGTGACGTCGCTCCGGCCTTTCCGAAATAGTTAACTGCCCTGTCTAGGCGGCGCGCGGCGCCGAAGCCGCAGTTTTGTCGCGCAAAAGCTCGAGCGCCTTCTTCAGTTGCGTATCTTCGGGCTGGGGCTTGGGCGCGACCGGCTGAGACGGCGTGCCGGGCTTGACGTTTGGTTGATTCGGCTTCGTTTCATCGTCATTGCCGGAAAGGTCTTCAACATCGGCGCTGTCCCCATTTTCAGGTCGCTTCACTTCAACCGAAGGCGCAAGGCCGGAATGCGCTCGGTCCTCGCCCAGGAAAGGCTTGCCGCTGGCCGAAGCCCACTTGACAGTCGTCAGCAACAATCCGTCACCGTCGCGCAAGGTGAACAACTCCTGCTCGGCGCCGGCGCCGAAACTCTTTTCGCCGACTACATCGCCGCGCTTCTGTTCCAGGAAGGCGGAGGCGATAATCTCTGCTGCGCCGGCCGTTCCGTTATCAATTAAAGCCACCACCGGGCCGTTGAACAGCACGTTCTTTGGATCGGCTTCGAACGTCTTCAGGACTTTCTGTTCGCGGCCAATCGTCTTGGCGATCATTCCGTCACGAATAAAAAAGTTTGCCACCGCAGCGCCTTCCTGAATCTCGCCACCGGCGACGCTGCGCAGGTCCAGAACGATCTTTTGCGCGCCCTGCTTCAGTAACTCCTGCAGACGCGATTTCGCGTCGACAGCTTCGCCGCTGTCCAAACTGTTGATTCTCAGGATACCGATACGGCCGGCGTCCATTCGCGCTTCTGCCGCGGGCGACCGAAACGATCCGCGCTTGACTGTCAGGGTCAGCGGCCGCGAGTTGGTGCGTAGAATCCGCAGCTTAACTTCTGTCCCGGCCGCGCCGTTCAACAACTGTCGCGCGTCATACAGGGAAATATCCCGCGTGGCTTTGCCGTCGATGTATTCAATGACGTCGCCCGCGCGCACCCCCGCTTGATCCGCCGGCGCGCCTTTCACCGGAGCCACCACGTAGAGGAACGAAGCGACTTGCGACAATTCAGCCCCGATTCCCAACTGCTCACCCTTATTGCCGGCCCGATAGTCTTTGACCTGCTCAGGAGTCAGATAAGTCGAATAGGGATCAAGCCCGTAGGCCAGGCCGCGCAAGGCGCCCGCGCGCACCTTTTCCATGTTTGGCTCGTCCACATAGTCGTTTTGAATATGCTGGAGCACGTTCTCAAAGATTTTCTGCTGTGCGCCGGGATCGTTTGCCGGTTGTTGTGCGCGAGTAGCCAGCCAGGCTCCCGCGATCGTATAAACGGCCAGCGAAGCTGAAAGCACAATCAGAGTAAATTTACTTTTTAGTGACATCAGTTGGACCTCAAAGAAAACCGGAATCAAGCCTGGCCGTCCGGGAGACTTAAGCGTTTGACCAAACGCCTGTATCATACCGTGGCCCTATTGGGCGCGCAAGCGAGTGCGTTCCGCGACCTTCGATGGTAGATTCGCCCGTCGCGTTGCTGACAAATTGATTTGTTGAAACCAGAAACAGAAGAGGCTGTTGCCAGGGTGCCATCGGAGTCACCCGGCCGCTTGCTGGCGATTGACCTCGGCGCCAAGCGAGTTGGGGTGGCCGTTTCCGACGAGTTGCGGATAACCGTGAGGCCTTTGCCGGCGATTGTACGCCGAAGCTGGAAGGATTTTCTGCGACGGATAGTCGCGTTGGTGAAAGCGTACGACGCCCGGGGTATGGTGATTGGTTTGCCATTGCGGCTGGACGGCGTCGAGGGCGAGGCGGCACAGGACGCGCGGGCTCTCGCGACCAAATTTCAGCGCTCTCTCGACATTCCTCTCTATTTGCAGGATGAACGACTGACTACGTTCGAGGCCGCATCCGATCTAAGGTCGGCCGCGCGATCCGAACATGAGATTGATGCTGCTATCGACAGCGAGTCGGCGGCATTGATCCTGCGAGACTTTATCGTTAGTAAAGACCGGCCCACCGCTTTGGAGAATTCGACGTAGTGCTAACTGTCAATTTGCGCGGAAGCTAACAGCTTGCGCTAAGAGCATCCCTTCAAGCTAATATCAAACCGGCATCGACTGATACCATGTCAAAGAAGAAGAAGCGACTTCTGATCGGCATTCTGACTCTCTTGTTAGCGGGCGCGGCAGGATTCTCGCTCTGGTTCTATCGCACGCTCCACCTGCCCGTCACGCACGCAAAGGCGGCTGAGTACATAGAAATTCCGCGGAAGTCCACGCCCGAAGGCATCGTCAACAAACTTGTCAGCGAGGGCGTGCTGCGCCAGAAATGGCCGTTGCTCTTCTATATAAAACTCACCGGCAGCGCCAAACTGATTAAAGCCGGCGAGTATCGCTTCCCTTCTCCAATCACGCCGCTCGGAGTCTTGAAGAAACTTGAAGAAGGCGAACAGCGGCTGAGCCGCTTTACCGTGATTGAAGGCTGGACGCGTTGGGACATCGCCGATTCACTTGCGCATGTGGAAGAATTGCATCTGCGCGACAGCAATGAAGCGCTGGCGCTGATGGAGGACACCAGTGGGATTCGCGATCTTGATCCGGCGGCGACAAACCTCGAGGGCTATCTGTTCCCGGCCACGTATAGTTTTCCGCCGGACACGAAACCGGCGGCGGTGATCGCCGGCATGGTGAAGCGCTTTCGACAGTTATGGACGCCGGAACGTGCCGAACGCGCCCGCGCACTGCGCATGACGCCGCGCCAGATTGTGATCATCGCTTCGTTGATTGAGACGGAAGCCAAACTCAAGGAAGAACGGCCGCTGATCGCTTCAGTCATCTATAATCGACTGAACAAGCACATCGCGCTAGGCGTCGATTCAACGATCATCTACGCGTCAAAGCTCGCGGGTAAATGGCGGAACGACGGAAAGGTTTATCTGAGTGATGTTAATCGCCGCTCGCCTTACAACACGCGCATCTTTACCGGCTTGCCGCCCGGGCCGGTGGGCTCGCCCGGCGAAAGCTCAATCGACGCGGCCTTGAATCACGCACAGACTGATTACCTGTATTACGTCCGCGAGCCTTCGCGAGACGACGGCGCGCATAACTTCTACAGCAAAGACGCAGATTTTCAGAAAGGCGTACGGGCCTTGCGCGAGTGGGAGCGCAGCCAGGGACGCTGAGCGCGCTTGACGGCTTAAGATCAATCGCAACATAAAGCGTACCAGTGACTATCGATCCGCTACGGCATCCTGCTTGTATTTGCCGATCAGGTGCTCTATTCTCAAATCGTTTCCCCTCCGTCTGGTTCTTTTCGGTGGAGGATTGTCCCTATGAAACATCGAACACTTTTATTCGCGTTAGCGTTTGCCCTCCTGGCCGCGACTGCCGCGGTAGCGCAGGAAAAAGGCGTCGACTCGCAAAGTCAGCGTATTCGCGATACCGGCAGCAATCGCGGGGCGGCGAATAACGGCGCCAAAACGGATGTCGGGACCAACGGCTCCGGAATAAATTTCGGCAAGGACAAGACCAAAGCAGT
>WNFJ01233881.1_pt3 | contig 15189 bp, 6 predicted proteins | sample 5400461 | NCBI WGS metagenome assembly WNFJ01 (sample SAMN13153349, study PRJNA577476) | soil metagenome | isolation source: 115 cm saprolite on Douglas fir-dominated hillslope | place: USA:California | collected 2013-09-17 | reverse complement strand
CTTCTTCATGGTCACGACTACTTCCTTACTTTCGGTTCGCAACGTTTAAAAACATGAATCCTTTCCTTGCAAGCGCGGCTGTCATTCTTGTGGCATCAGTCGTTTTGTTTTTCATCTGGCAACGTTCGGTTCCATCGGTTTCCGCTAGTGAGCTGTTGCAACGGGCCGAGAGTTCGGACAGGAATTTGTCGCGACCCGCTGAAGGCGGAGTGATCTATCAGAAGATTCGCATCCGGACGGCGCACGCTTCGGTAGAGCGAGACCTTTACCGGGATCGCGAAGGCCGACGTCGGCCAAAGTCGGAGCCTGTAGCTGCGGAGTTCACGCCTCTTAAAGCCAAGCTCAACATCGCCGGTGTTAATTGGGACGAGCCGCTATCTGCGTCCGGCTATAAAGCATGGCATGACAGTCAAAGCGAGCGGAGAGACCAGGTACGGCGCTCAGGGAAAAACCTCCTCACAGTGACCACGAAGACCTCTGGCGGAATTGTGGTTGAGGAATCGCTCACGCTGCGCGAAGGCGATTTTCATCCGGTAAAGCGCACGGTGGAGCTGGTAGATGTGGGAACGGTGGAGATAGCCGAACTCAACTACGCCGTGTTGAGTTGGAATGCCGTCAACGCGGATTTGTTCGAGCCGCTGGCCCCTACAGCCGCTCCGACTCCACCTGTGAATGCGGCCATCGCACCCCCATCATCTTCTCTACCGACGCCTATGCAGCTTCTAGAGGCCGAGCTGCAGGCGCGTGTTGCACTCCATACCCTGAACGCGGATCTGGGAGAGGAAATTGATGTTTCGCACGCCTTGAAGAATTCGGTAGTGGTTCGGGGGCTCATTGATACTGTGGAACGGAAGGAGCAATTAGCTTCTGCCTTGAATGGCATTCGATATGTCAACGTGCAGTTGAAAACCGTGGATGAGGCCGCTTCTGCCCAACCTGTGACGGATGCGATTCCAACTGCCACAGCAACGCTCGTCTCCGGAAGTCCAGCCTTACAGGAAGTTCTGATACGGTACTTCCCCAACCCGGAAGATCGCAAGGCCTATGTAGATCGCGTGCTAAAGCTTTCGGACGATACATTGGCACACGCATGGGCGCTTCGACGACTGGAAGAGCGGTATACATCCGACGATGTCGCTCAGCTCGACCAGGTTGGAAGACAAACCTTAGAACTGTTGATCCGCGATCACGTGGCGTTCATCCGCGAACAACTTTCCAGCGAGAAGCAATTGGTTGCTTCTGTCTTGTCGGTGGATGGTTCAGAGAAAACGGATTCCCAAGTGGATGAAGCTTTAGTGTCTGGCCCAGACGATTGGCGTCTTTCGATTGGTGAAATTTTAAATTCATCGCAGGCGCTGCATGAAACGGTACTTGCTTTGTTCTCAGGAACGAGCGCAACCTCTGCGGATCTTGAAAGACTGTCTGCAAAGTTGCAGTCCGCTTTGAATGCTCTTCATATGCATTTGTCCTCGCTTTCGCACCGGGTCAGCGGTCCCTTCCTCAACAGCGCAGCACAAGGTAATGCCGCAGGGCCAGAGGCTAGTCACAGGAGAAAAGAGTGAAAACAATGATGAGCAAGAGGATTTTGGCTACCGTAGTCGCTGGAATCGGCTTGTTCGTCGTGACGAACGCACGAGGGCAATCCCTCACCACCGGCGCGATTGTGGGTTCTATTCAGGACGCCACAGGTGCTGCGGTCCCTAAAGCGCAAGTCACTGTGTTGAGCAAAGAACGGGGCTTCATTCGAACAACAGAGTCAAATGCAGAGGGGTATTATGTAGCTCCGCAGCTCGACCCGGGGAATTACACAGTCACTGTGCAAGCTGCTGGCTTCCAAACAATTAGCCGTGAAAATATCACACTAGCGGTCGGACATTCACTCAACATCAATTTCCAGCTTCAAATTGGTTCTGTCTCCGAAAAGGTCGACGTTATTGCTGAGCGAGCGCCGCTTATTGAACCAAGCAACCCGAACACGACCACGACATTAAACGCCACGCAATTGGCGAATATTCCTAACCCAGGTAATGACCTTTCTTACGTCGCTAATCTGGCACCAGGTGCAATCATGACAACGGGTTCGTCGAACGCTGGCGTTATGGCAAGAGTGGAATTCAATGGTCTTCCCGACCTTGCCAACAACTTTTCTATTGATGGTCTGGATGCGAACAACCCCTACTTCAACTTCAGCGCGTTTGGGGCTAGTGGACTTCAACTGGGGTTGAATGCCATCGAGGAGGTTTCTGTCAACACCGCATCCTATTCCGTTGACCAGGGAAGACAAGAGGCAGCTCAAATCAACTATATAACCAAGTCGGGCACGAACAACTTTCACGGAAATCTATATGAGATATGGAACGGTTCGTCTATGAATGCCCGGAACTTCTTCAACAACCTGAAAGGCATTACTAAAAAGCCTCGCTCCAACGTTAACGAATTCGGCGCCAGTCTTGGGGCGCCTATCCTGAAGAACAAACTCTTTTTCTTCGCCGATCTAGAGGGAATCCGGATTGTACTTCCTACAACTCTGACGAGTACTCTTCCTACTCCTGCGTACCAGACCTTTGTTTTGCAACAATTACCGGTGGGCGGAACCGACACCGTCTTTGGTGGTCAACTACCACCTCAACCCCAAGAAGTCCCTTTCTACCAGAACATGTTTAAGCTCATGGGGGACACAAGCGGGGGCATTCCGCTGGCGGTATTGGGTTGTCCGTTCGATGTGGGAGGCGGGGCGCCGGCGACCCCGAATGATGGAACTGGATGTGTCGCCCGGCAGACTTCCTCAGCTGCACCGCCCATAAATGAGACTCTATTTACACTTAAGGTCGACTATAAGCTCAGTTCCAGAGATACCTTGTGGTTTCGCTTTCAGACGAACGATGGAAGCAATACATCTCCTGATCCGGTGAATCCCATTTTCAATACAGTTTATTCCGCTCCGGTCCGCTCAGGTGCGGCTGGCTGGACACATGTTTTCAGCCCTGCGTTGGTGAACCAGTTCAATCCGGGTGTTACTTACAACAAGGGCGTCGGCAATATTGCTGATCCTTCCAAAGCGCAAACCCTATTTCCCATCACTTATTCTGTCACGCCGTTCGGCACAACAATCGGAGGCCAACAATCTTTTGCTCCATTCGGCTCCGCGAACACAGTATGGCAATTGAATGATGATTTGGCCTGGAGTCGCGGGAAGAACACCTTCAAGTTCGGCGCGAACTTTCGGCGCGTGCTGATCAGCGCCTTCACTACAAGTCGCTTTGCAATTCCGCTTGAGGTTGCGTTTGATTTGCCGGAATTCACCTTTGGCGCGACAGGTCGAAGTACTCAGTCGTTCCCCAATTCCATCGGGAACCGCGTCGCAGAGGTAAATCTCGATCTTTATGCCATGGACACCTTTCGAGCAACGAGCAAGCTCACATTCACAATTGGATTACGCACGGCTTGGAACTCGAATCCCGTCAGCGCGCAGAATACTTTTGCGAGGCTAACTGGTTCGTTTGAATCCCTCTCCCATGATGTCAACCAACCCCTGAACCAAGTGATTCTCCCGAACCAGGAGCATCCCTTCGCACCGACTCCGCTGCTGCAATGGCAACCTCGGGCAGCAGTCGCGTATGCACTAAGGCCCCGGACGGTTTTCCGTGCAGGCTTTGGTATTTTCGCGACTACATTGGCAGGCCAGTTTGGTCCTTTCGAGTTAGGAGGAAACGCTCCATCGAACGCTACGTTTACTAGCGGCGTATTTGGTTCCGCAGGAGGAGTAGGAATCGCGCCGGGAGTCCCTAATAGCGCAGTGGACGCGGCAGTGGCTGCGAACCAGAAATTCCAGGCAAATTTTGCTAGCGGCGCATTGTCGTGCGCCTCCGCTCTTGCCTCGCCAGCCACGTGCGTGCCTGTGGTGAGCTTTAATGCATTTTCAGGTGGCGAACAGAAATACCCATACAGTCTGCAATGGAGTTCTGCCGTTGAGCGTCAGTTCGGAAGTGACTTCGGTATCACTGTCCGGTACCAAGGGACGCGGGCGCTTGAGATGCTCTACCTTAACAACCTGAACGCCTTTCAGACGTGGTGTCAGGGCTGTTTCGCTCCGTTGCCATTCAATGTTCCCCCCGACCCGCGTTTCAGCATGGTCAACGTTTTTAATACCGGCGCTAATAGTTCCTATCATGCGTTGCAAGTCACCGGACAAAAGCGCATGAGTCATGGTCTCAGTTTTCAGATGAATTATACCTATAGCCATTGCTTGGATACAGGTTCGAACGGTGGGATTGTGGCGTTTAACGGCGTGTCAGGCGTTGCCCCATTGCCTAACGACTTGCGTCGTTACTATGGGAATTGCGACTTCGATGTCAGGCACTCCTTGAACGGATCGTACCTCTACGAGATACCTCTCCATCCGAAGCCGCGTTGGGCCGACGCGGCCGTGGGGGGGTGGCAGGTTTCTGGAACCGTGTTCGTGCGTGGTGGATTCCCCTTCTCTGTCATAAATAGTGGAGGTTCCTCAAAGTTTCTCAACGGTGGCGGCACACTATACGCAAACTTTGTTCCGGGACAAAACCCCTATACCCAGACCAACATTTCGGGCGTAACGCAGCCTGGGACAATTCAATGGCTGAACCCCAATGCGTTCCAATCCGTGATCGATGCCACTACGAACACTTGCTTCCCAACTACTAGCGTGCAGAACTGTCAGAATGGTGACACGGGACGGAACGCCTTTCGAGCGCCAGGATTCAAATGGACGGACCTCGACATAGGAAAGCGATTCAAGATTTCTGAAAAAATCGGCTTAAGGTTTGATGCCCAGTTCTTTAACTTGTTCAACCATCCGAACTTCTTTTATCCGAATTCCGGCTCGCCAGCTGCGGGGATTCCGGGGAAACCATCAACGCTGAGGTCATTCGGCACCATTAGCCAAACTGCATCCCCGCAAACCGGACTTTTGGGCGGCCACATTGTTGGGGCCGATACCTCGGCTCGAATGATCGCCTTGCAGGGTCGAATCGAGTTCTGATTCAGGCGGAGCGCCGATGGGTGAGCCGCAAACCTCGTTTCACACTCGATGTGTGGCAAGGTATCAACGATTGATGAGGTCGATTTTCTTAGCGGAGCTGCCCGAGTACATTCATGAATTTCAGATTAACTAAGCGCATCGTCTCATTGATGTTCGTGATGGAAATATCTCTAATGAATTTGGCTTGTGAAGCTGCAAACCGACACTTCACTGCGGCCGATGACATCGGATTTGTACATTTCGGAGACCCGTATACCGGGCAAGCAGCGGCGGTCACATTCTCACCTGATGGTCAGTACTTCGTTGTGAACACTGAGCGTGGACTACTCGATCAGAATCGACCGGAATCAACACTGTGGGTCTTCCGCACGGAGGATGTGCACCGGTTTCTATTGCACCCAGAAATGACTGGAGAGCCTTCGCCCTTCTGGGTTCTGAGCAAGTCAACATATAAGGATGGTCCTATCATCACACATATTCGTTGGCTAGCGGACGCCAGCGGGATCGCGTTCCTGGCAAAGACCGTGTTGGGAAATGATCGCCTGTTTCTTGCCGAGCTCAAGACGAAGACAATCGAGCCGATAACGGCGGAGGATCAGCAGGTCACGGCTTTCGATATTCGTAGCCGCAACCGAATCGTTTATACGGTGGCGAGTCCGACGATCCTGGAGAAGGCTGTACGGGACAGTCAGGCCACCAGTCTCATCGGGAGTGGCCATGACCTGTATACCCTTCTTTTCCCCAAAGATTTCTCGTTGATATCAAAGACCTATGACCTCAATGATCTCTGGACGGTTGTAGACGGTAAACGCTCTCGGGTGGAAGACAAATCATCAGGTCAACCGATCCATCTCTATTGGGCAGGTCAGCGTGCGCTCGCGCTATCTCCCGACGGGCGTTCTGTCGTTACCACGATGGCAGTACGTACGGTTGCTCCGGAATGGGAGGCATTGTACCCACCTCCACTACCACCGGACGATCCACACCGAATCAGGGCGGGCCAGCAGGATCTGAATGCTTTTAACGGGAGCCGCTATGTCAGTACGTACGTGTTGGTTGATCTCTTAGATGGCAAGGTGAAGCCACTAACCGATGCGCCGATCGGCGAAGCTGCCGGATGGTGGTCAGCCAATCTTAGCGCAGATTGGTCCTCCGACAGCAGTACGGTAGTGGTGTCCAATACCTTTCTCCCACCGAACGCACGGAGTTCAGCAACTTTGTCTAGTCGGCCTTGTGTTGCGGTCGTTGATCTCGCCAAGAGCCTTTTGAGCTGCGTCGATTACTTGAAACGTAAAACAAAAAATGGGTACGAAGACGACTATCATTACATCGAGAGTGCCCGCTTTAATCGCGGAAGTAGGAGGCAGGTAAGGGTTGAATATCTCAAGTTAAGCGGTGGCAAAGGGACAACAACGTACATTCTCTCGGATGAGGGTTCATGGACGCGCGCCTCCGATGTGAAGGGATGGCCAGGGCAAAACTCAAAGGTCGAAATTGACGTGAAGGAAGGCTTTAACGCCCCGCCGGTTTTAGTTGCCACAGACGAGGCAACCAAGACGACACGCGTCATTTTGGATCCCAATCCCATTCTCAAGAGCATTGACCTTGGCGAAGCTTCTGTCTTCAAGTGGAAAGATGGCACCGGCCGTGAGTGGGTCGGCGGCCTATATAAGCCACCCGACTACATTGTCGGTCAGCGCTATCCTTTGGTCGTGCAGACTCACGGCTTTGCTCCGTTCCGGTTTGAACCGAGTGGCATATTCCCGACTGCCAACGCTGCGAGGGAACTCGCCGCTGCAGGAATTCTAGTGCTCCAAGTTCCTGACTGTCCGATGGCAGTCGATCCTAAGGAAAGCCTCTGCAACGTATTTGGGTACGAAGCCGGTGTGCGGGCGCTAGTTACCGAAGGCTTGGTTGACCCAGATCGTGTCGGTATCATCGGTTTCAGCCGAACCTGTTACTACGTGCTCGATGCGTTGACAACGGGAACGATCCGATTCCGGGCTGCATCGGTGACCGACGGTTTCAATTTAGGCTATCTGCAATACATCACGAGCGTCGACCTGCGCAGCAATGGAATGGCACATGAGGCGGACATAATGGTCGGTGCACCCCCGTTTGGGGGAGGTTTGCAGCAGTGGCTAAGCCAGTCACCCGAATTCAATATGGATAAGGTTACGACCCCACTACAAGTCGTGGCTCTAGGTCGGCCAGACGTACTCGCAATGTGGGAGCCATACGCAGTGCTTCGTTATCTGAATAAACCCGTGGAGTTGGTGGTGCTGGCCGAAGGTACCCACGTTTTGACCAACCCCGCGGAACGCATGGCTTCTCAGGGAGGGAGCGTGGACTGGTTTCGCTTCTGGCTCAAAAGCGAAGAAGACCCCGATCTCGCCAAAGCCGAGCAGTACGCCCGCTGGCGGGAATTGAAAAAGATGCATCAAGAGAATGCCGCCAAGGATAAAGCCGCCAAGGAACCCGCGCCGGTGAATTGATGCGTTCGGAAAGCTAACAATGGGGAATATAGGGTGCGACGGGCTCGCGCTCTTGATATTTGTGCTGGGGATCGCCGTCGGTGCGGTGCTGACGTACATTCCATTCGCATTCCGTATTACTACCCTGCGCCGCAGAATCGAGAGATTGAAATCATCCGTACCATAGAGCCGACCCAAAAGACTTCGGAGGATTTTGTGACGAGAATGACTTCGGAACCTCTTGACGAGCAGCGTCGAGTTATGGGAGAAAGGGTGGTCGCAGTTTAAGAGCGATGAGGTAAACGTGGCGATTTAGGGCAACTTGCTCCACGTAAAAAACTGCTAAAGAGCTAGTTGAGTTTCCCAGAAGATCTTTCTGAGAGCCCTCCGAGCATTCTTTGGCACGGAGGGTTTTTTGTTTCCCTCCGCGCTGCCCTCAAAAAACCCCACGGCCCGCCTTAGCTGGATTCTATACACGGAACGGAGGACTTGTGTTTCGAAACGAGCTCACGGTGGTCAAATTTGGCAGCTCGGTGTTACGGGGGGAAGAAGACTTGCCGGTTGTTGTGGAGGAGATTGCTCGATGGCTCGGTAGCGAACAGTATGTGCTTGTCGTCGTTTCGGCCTTCGGGAATACAACCGAGGAGCTTTTCAAGCGGGCCAGCTCCTACCGGGAGCCGACAAACCAAGAAGCCGTGGCGCGACTGGTGGCCACGGGAGAGGAAGCGTCGGCGGCGCTACTGACTCTGGCGCTCGCCGGGGCGGGGATTCGGGCGAAGCTTCTGTGTCCTGAGCAAATTTGTTTGATCGCCGAAGGAGCGCCGCTCGACGCGAGACTCCGAGCGGTGAGTGCGGAGCGGATTTGGTCGGCGTTCACGGAATCGGACGTGGTTGTCGTTCCCGGCTTCATCGCCCGAACGGCGCAAGGGAGCACCGTATTGCTGGGCCGCGGCGGGTCGGATTTGACAGCTGTGTTTCTCGCGCACGAGCTGCGCGCCAGCCGCTGCCGGCTGGTCAAGGATGTGGACGGCCTGTATGCGTCGGACCCGAAATTGGGTGAGGGTGCGCGTCCCGAGCGCTACGAGCGTCTCGGCTGGGAGGAAGCCCTCGGTCTCTGTGGCGGAGTGGTACAGGCGAAAGCACTGGAATTCGCCAGGGAGAATCGGCTGAGATTCGAAGTAGTGGCGGTAGGAAGAGAAGAGGGCACGGTGGTGGGAGAGGAGGTGCCGTAGCGCCGCACCTGTAGCAGGCCCCCCACCGCAAGCGACATCCTGAGGCGGCCTGCGAAGTCTCTCATGTGCGCCTGCCATGAAAACCCCAGAACGCGGCATGCCAACCCTTACGCGCTACTCCGTAAATAAATCTGGGAGAGGGGGTTGAAAAAAATGACCCTTGGCCGTTGTTCCTTGTAAGCAGGGATGATAAGGGTCGTTTGACCAGCAACAAAAGGGGTGAGCTTGTCCTTGGGCCAATCCAGTCTGTGGCTCCTTTCCGTTGGCGGTGGGCGGGATGCGATCTTTCCCTCCCGTCTGGCGCTCCTCACCGGCGCGGATCAGGGGCATTTGAAACGGCGTAACCACATCGTCGAGCTTTACGATTCGCTGCGACCCTCGCTTTTCGCCTACTTGTCTTGCCTTGGCCTGTCTTCAGACGAAGCCGAAGACTTGATCCAAGAGTCCTTTCTGCGGCTGGTGCGGCACCTCGTCGCAAACGGCGATCACGAGAATCTCCGCGGCTGGCTGTTTCGTGTGGCACATAACCTCACGATGGATCTTTTCCGCTCTTCACGCAGGCGCGTCGAGGCTGCACCCGACCATGAACTGCCCACTCTGGACTCGGCCGATCCAGGACTAAATCCTGAGGAGATCGCGATCAAAAAAGAGGAGTTCGACCGCCTTCAGGCCGCCATGGGTCGTCTCACGCCCCAGCAACGGTACACCGTTCTCATGCGTGCAGAAGGGCTTCGCTACCGCGAGATTGCACGCGTGCTTGGCATCAGTACCCAACGGGTCGCGGAAGTTGTGCAGCGTGCGCTCACGCGATTGGCAGGTGATCTATGAAAGCATTTTTGCGGCGCTTGGTTCCGAGCTTGGGACACCTGTCCGATGAAACGCTATCCCGGATGATCAATGACGAGCTTGGCTCTCTTGGGGACATGCGCGCAGAAGCGCATCTCGCAAGCTGCTGGCAGTGCCGTGCCCGTTCGGAACAGCTTGAAACGGCTGCCCTCCAGGTCGTTGAGTACCGCAAGGCCCGTGTTGCTCTAAGGCTTCCGCAAGACCCGAAGTGGCGTCGCTCGTTTCTGAGCGAGATGGACAAGGTGCTCTCCGAAGCTCCGCCCGCTCCGTGGTGGTGGAAAGTGAGCTCCTATCTCCGCCCGACTGCGATGGCTAACATGAACCCAGTTATCGCGAGTGTGATGGTGGTCGTCTTCGCTGCCATCTTGCTGTTTGCCATCTGGCAACGTTCAATGCCATCGGTTTCGGCTAGCGAGCTCCTGCACCGGGCGGAGACCTGGGACAAGAACTCGTCTCCGTCCGGCGAACCGGGAGTGATTTATCAGAAGGTTCAAATCCGGACGCCGCACGCTTCTGTAGAGCGAAACCTTTACCGGGATCGCGAAGGCCGACGCGTGCCAAAGTCGGAGCCCGTAGGTGCGGAGTTCACTCCTCTTAAGGCCAAACTCAACATTGCGGGCGTGAATTGGGACGAGCCGCTATCTGGGTCCAGCTATAAGGCCTGGCACGACAGGCAAAGTGGAGAAAGTGACCACGTACGGCGCTCAGGAAAAAATCTCCTCACAGTGACCACGAAGACCCCTGGGGGAATTGTGGTTGAGGAATCGCTCACGGTGCGCGAAGGGGATTTTCATCCGGTAAAGCGCACGGTGGAGCTGTTAGATGTGGGAACGGTGGAGATAGCCGAACTGAATTACGTGGTGTTGGATTGGAACGCGGTCAACACTGATTTGTTCGAGCCCTTGACCCCAGCAGTTCCTACTAATCCGTCCATGCGCGCGGACGTCGTACCTGTGGCACCGGCTGCGCCGACGCCTGCACAGATTCTTGATGCGGAGGTTCAAGCGCGAGTGGCACTCCACACCGTGGGCGCCGACTTAGGAGAGCAAGTTGAGGTAGTCCCTGACTCGCATTCTCGGGCGGTGCTGGTGCAGGGATTGGCCAACACGTCTGGGCGAAAACAGGAACTCCTTGCAGCGCTGCAGGGCATACCAAATCTTAACGTTAGGCTACGGACCGTGGACGAGGCGATAGCCGAGCGACAGTCCGAAGAGATGGCTCCTCCAAGCCTGGAGGTTGCCGTTAGTGGACATCCGGCTCTGGAGGAAAGGCTTGTCGAGCGTTTTCCGAACGTCGAGGAGAGGAGCGCCTTTGTCAATCGAGGGTTGGCTTTGTTCGATCAGGCGTTGGCCCACGCCTGGGCGCTCCGACATCTCGAAGAACGATACACACCCGACCAAGTGGGGTTGCTGAGTCAATCGGGTCGCCAGACTCTGGAGCTCCTGATGCGAGACCACGTGGCAACGGTTCGCCAAGGGATTTCCGATGCAGAGCAATTCCTTGAACCCTTGGTCATTCCAGCCACCAACACACATGTCAACCCCGGGGACCTTCGTACCGAAGAGGATTGGCGGAAATCTGTGCATGAAGTGTTCCAGTCAGTGCACGAGATCCAAGGAGATGTTGCGAATTTGTTGGCGGGTTCAGGCGACAGACAGAATGACCCCGAAGCCCTTACTCGCGACTTTGAAGAGAGCCTTATAAGGGCAAAGGCGCAATTGTCGGTCCTCTCGGATCACGTAAGCGGTCCTTTCCTGAGCAATAGACCCAGCGGCGCTGTTCCTGGGCAACACGAAACAATCAGCAACAAACAGGAGAAGCCATGAACCGTCGAACGGTGATTGCACTGTGCATCCTAGCTTTGGTTACGGCAAGTGCGCACGGCCAAACGCTCACTACAGGGCAGATCTCCGGCACTGTGACGGACCCGTCCGGCGCTGCCGTGCCTAAAGCACAGGTCACGGTTTCCAATACGAATACTGGCATCAAGAGGACTACGGAATCCAATTCTGAGGGCTACTACGTGGTGCCCTTACTTGATCACGGAACCTACGTGGTCACCATTGCGGCAAAAGGCTTCGAGACCGTCAGTCGCGAAGGCATCACGGTGGCGGTCAGTCGCTCTGCCCTTGTTGATTTTCGTCTGCAAATCGGGGCAGAGGAAATCAAGGTGACAATTTCCGCTGCGGCCCCGCTGATGGAGCCCAGTAATCCAAACATCACAACAACCTTTAACGCTTCTCTGCTTACGAACCTACCGAACCCTGGAAATGATCTCAGTTACGTTGCAAATTTGACCCCCGGTGCTGTGATTAACGTGTCGCAAGGCGGTGGAGTGCCTCACGGTAACTTCGAATTTAATGGCCAGCCATCTACCGCGAATGATTTCACTGTTGATGGTCTCGATGTCAACAATACCCGGTCTGGCGTTGGCGCTGCCGGTTCCAGCGGCTTGCAGTTGGGACTCAATGCCATCGAAGAAGTGTCCGTCAACACGTCGGCATACTCTGTCGCGGGGGGACGCGCCAGTGGATCGTATATCGACTTCGTAACAAAATCAGGAAGCAATGGTTTTCATGGCAACCTCTACGAGGTTTGGAATGGCTCAGTCATGAACGCCAATAACTATTTCTTGAACGCAACGGGCGGTTCGAAGCCCCATTCAAATGTCAATGAGTTCGGTGCTAGCTTGGGCGGTCGAATTAAGAAAGACAAACTGTTCTTCTTTACGGATGTCGAAGGGATTCGACTCATCTCGTCTCAAGTCTCTACCACAACGTTGCCGACTGCGGCTTACCAAAGCTACGTTCTCCAACAGCTCCCATTGGGGGGAGGGCTAGACTTTGGTTTTTTTCCGTTGCCTCCGGAACCCGCGGAAGTTCCTTTCTATCAAAATATGTTCAAGCTGATAGGTAACACCAGTCGAGGTAACGCCGTCGCCCTGTTTGGGTGTCCGTTCGATGTCGGTGGAGGCACTCCGACCATTTCGGGTGCCGGCAATGGATGCGCGAATAAGCGGACATTTTCATTGTCACCTCCAACCAGCGAGACACTCTTTACGACCAAGCTCGATTACGTTCAAAGCCGCGCGAATACTTACTGGTTTCGGTTCCAATCGAATGACGGTAGCAGGATCATTGCCGACCCCGTGAGTTCTGTGTTTGACATCTTTGTCCCGACGAGTGAGCGAAGAGGTTCAGCTGGCTGGACCCATGTGTTCGGTACGCACCTCGTCAACCAGTTCAATCCGGGTATTTCGTATTATTCTAATGCTTCGCAAGGTTCAAATCCGACAGCGTCCTCAACGTTTCCAATAGAATACGGCACCGGATCGATCTTTAGCCCAATCGGTCATTTTCAGAGTGCCTTACCTGCCGGAACCGCGATTACAACGTGGCAGTTAAACGACAGTTTAACTTGGACCACTGGCAGGCACAGTTTCCAATTTGGCGACAATTTCCGTCGCGTGTTAGACACTGTCACAAATGCTTCTCTGAATGCGCCTCTGGAACTTGATCTTTCCGTAACGGAATTCACGTATGGCGCAACTGGCACAAGCATCCAGACGTTTCGATCTGCCGGAGTGCATAATCGGCTCGCAAACGTAAATCTCGATCTGTACGCCATGGACACATTTAAAGTGAACCCAAAGCTGACGCTAACTATTGGGCTTCGTACAGCTTGGAACTCTGATCCAGTTAGCCAAAGCAATCAATTCTCGCGGCTCAATGGATCGTTCGCTTCCCTATCGCATGACGTGAATCGGCCATTAAACCTCGACATTTTGCCGAAGCAAGCCAAGCTCTGGGGCTCGACTCCTCTGGTGATCTGGCAGCCGAGGGCGGCTGCTGCCTATCAGTTTGCTTCGACCGCGGTGGTGCGTGCTGGGTTTGGGGTTTTTACTACTCCTCCCGATTTGTTTTTCTTGAATCTTAATCCTCCGAGTGCAAATCAGGTTTCGGCGGGTCTCTTCGGTTCTGCAGGCGGCATTGCGATAGCACCGAATGTGCCAGGAAGTGCATTCGATGCGGCTATTGCAGCTAACCAGCGATTTCAGCAGAACTTCACCACCGGAGGCTTGTCTTGTGCATCTCCGCAGGCATCGCCAGCAACTTGCATCTCGCCATTTCTCTTTCAGGACATTCCAAGCACGCGATTTGAATACCCATATTCAATGGAGTGGAGTGCGGGAGTTGAAAAGGAATTCTTGAGGGATGCCAAAATCGTTTTGAACTACGTAGGGACAAGAAGTGTGAAAGGGTCGTTCTTCGCTGGCGAGAATATCTATCAAACGTTTTGTCAGGGCTGTTTCGCGCCGGTTCCTTTCAGCACGCCAACGGATAAGCGTTTTGGAGAGGTTCAGGGTTTCAAAAGTGGTGCGAATAGTTCCTACCACGCGCTACAAATCACGGGGCAGAAACGCATGAGTCGAGGCTTGCAAGTTCAAGCGAACTACACGTATAGCCATTGTCTAGATACGGTAAGCAATGCCGGAGCCGACCAGTTCTACATCGGCAGCATCGGCTCGATTTTTCCTCCGGATGATTTGAGAGGCCACTACGGCAACTGTGATTACGACGTCAGACATTCTTTCAATGGGTTTTATGTCTACCAATTGCCATTTCACTCCGCCAGCAGGTTTCTTAATCATATGATCGGGGGTTGGCAGGTGTCTGGAACGGTTTTCCTGCGAGGAGGATTTCCAATTAGTGTTCTTAGTACTGGTTCATCCGTCGGAGTCAAAAATGGAGGCGGAGCGATATTTGCGAACTCGATTGCGGGCCAGAGCTCTTATTCAAAAGCTCCGATACCAACTGTGACGCTGCCCGGTACCATTCAATGGTTGAATCCTAGCGCCTTCCAGTCTGTCATCAATCCGAAGACTCTTGCATGTTACCCGGCAAATACCCCGCAAAATTGCCAGCAAGGTAATCTAAGTCGGAATGCGTTACGTGGGCCCGATTTCCGCTGGACCGACCTCAGCATCACGAAATCATTCAAGGTAAGCGAGAGAATAGCATTGAGGTTCGATACCCAATTCTACAATCTATTTAACCATCCGAACTTTGGGCTGCCGAGCAAGCTGACGGCGGGTATCCCCGGAGTGCCATCGTTCGCGTCTTCGCTTGTAGGTTTTGGGGCAATTTCGCAAACAGTGTCGCCGGCAACAGGGCTGCTGGGTTCAGGGTTAGGTGGCGATTCGTCCGTGCGCATGATTGCGTTGCGCGGCAGGATCGAGTTCTGAATTGCGTCAGGGTGGCTGCTGAGGACAGGGGCCCTGCGCGCCTCGAAACAAACTTGTCTGCATGACTAGCAGAACCGCGAGGCTAGCTCGGGTGCGCTCGCGGGCTTGACTGTGACTAGTTCGCCTTTTTTTTTGATGAACAACGGTTTGCGAGCTATGCAAGCGATATTAATTCGTCTTAAGGGCAACAAAGGCAGTTTCGGAGTGGAGATTCGTGGAAACATACCGACAGTTGGGGCAATTTTCCATCTTTGAGGCACGTATCGAGGACTTACAGCGTCTGTCGTGGCAGGCAAGCGTAGTTGTATAACTTCTATTGATTTGGCCAGTTGCGTCACAGTGTAAGCGTGCTTCAGAGCCCTCGACACTCAAGAC
>WNFJ01151530.1_pt1 | contig 15192 bp, 13 predicted proteins | sample 5400461 | NCBI WGS metagenome assembly WNFJ01 (sample SAMN13153349, study PRJNA577476) | soil metagenome | isolation source: 115 cm saprolite on Douglas fir-dominated hillslope | place: USA:California | collected 2013-09-17 | reverse complement strand
GGAATTCGACGGTGTACACGTCGGCCAGGATGCCCTTTTGCCCGAAAGCGCACGAAAGATCATCGGCCCGAGACGCTGGCTGGGAGTCTCGACGCACAACCCGCGGCAGGTAATCGAAGCCGGACAGAGCTCCGCGGATTACGTCGCCATAGGCCCGGTGTTTGCCACGGGAAGCAAAGCCAACCCAGACCCCGTGATCGGCCTCCCCGGAGTACGGCAGGCCCGTGAACTTACCCGGAAGCCGCTAGTTGCAATTGGGGGGATCACCCGCGAAAACTGCCGCTCGGTGATCGAGGCCGGCGCGGACTCGGTCGCCGTGATATCCGATCTGTTACGGGATCCCCGCAAATCAGCAGAGGAATTTTTGCGCATTCTAAGGTAAAGTCTTTGGGGCGGGAATCAGTGACCAGTGGTCAATGGTCAGTGGGGCAGTAAAACCCTGGGCGTTGCCACGGATAACCGATCACTGACCACTGATCACTGCTTTCCCGGAGGACGGTTGAGCATCGAAACCAAACAGGCCGTAGCAAGTCCCGACACCTCGTCCCCCGACCGCGAGTTCGTCAAAGGCCTGGGCTTGACGAGTTCCACCATGCTGGTCACTGGCTCGATGATCGGCTCCGGCATCTTCATCGTTTCCGCCGAGATCGCCCGCGACGTTGGATCCCCGGCTTTGCTGATTGGCGCCTGGGCCGTGACCGGATTCCTGACCATTGTTGCCGCGCTTGAGCTACGGCGAACTGGCCGCCATGATGCCGCGCGTGGGCGGACAGTACGTTTATCTCCGCGAATCGCTCGGTCCGCTCTGGGGCTTTCTCTACGGATGGACCTTGTTCGCCGTAATCCAGACTGGGACCATTGCCGCCGTGGGCGTGGCCTTTGGCAAGTTTCTCGGAGTTTTCTTTCCTGCAATTTCTTCATCTCACTGGCTTTTCGGTCTGCACTGGTCGGCTCCCAGTTATCAGATCGGGCCGGTGCAGCTCGGCGGGATGCAGGTTGGCCTGAACACGCAAAACCTCATGGCCATCCTGATGGTGGTAGCGCTTTCAATCATCAATATTTTTGGCATCAAGACCGGCGCCATTATTCAGGACGTATTCACCTTCGCGAAGGTTTCCGCGCTCTTGGGACTGGTTCTCGTTGGCCTGTTCATCGGCCGCAATGCCCAAGCCCTGGCCGCAAATTTTGGCGCGAATTTCTGGCACAATGCCGGCCTCGGCGCCTTGCATCCCGTGCAAGTCGGTGCTGGAGGCGCGGTCGTTCTAGTGAGCACCCTCACGATATTAGCTGTCGCTCAGGTCGGGTCGCTGTTCTCCGCCGATGCCTGGAACAATGTGACCTTCACCGCTGGCGAAGTCATTAACCCCAAGCGCAACCTGCCGCTTTCACTTGCTTTGGGCACCGGAATCGTCATCTCGCTCTACATCGGGTGCAACATCATTTACCTGAACGTGCTACCGCTGATCGGCAGTTGTGAGATGTACAGCGCCGCTATTTGCACCGCACCTGCTGTGGACAGCGCAACAATCCTGAGGCACGGCATTCAGCACGCCACCGAAGATCGCGTGGCCACTGCCGCCTTGACGCAAATGTTCGGTGCCCTCGGCGGATACCTGATGGCTGCTGCCATCATGATCTCCAGTTTCGGCTGCAACAACGGCCTGATTCTGGCCGGCGCACGCGTCTATTACGCCATGGCCAAGGATGGATTGTTCTTTCGCAGCGCCGCCAAACTGCATCCCAAATATAAGACCCCGGCGGCATCGCTCATGGTGCAGATGGTTTGGATCTGTATCCTGTGCCTCTCCGGCAGCTACGGGCAGTTGCTCGACTACGTGGTTTTCGCGGTCTTGGTGTTTTATATTTTGACCATTGCAGGATTGTTCGTTCTGCGTCGCACGCGACCGGATGCGGAGCGCCCCTACCGGGCGTTTGGCTATCCCGTATTGCCGGCGATTTACATCGTGATGGCGATCTTTATCGATATCGTACTCTTGCGCTACAAGCCGCAATTTACCTGGCCCGGGCTTATCATTGTGCTGCTGGGAATTCCGGTGTACTTTGCGTGGTCGAGGCGTTCACGCGAGGCGGTGATTTAGCACCTACCCTGAATGTTGGGAGAGAGCAAACGAATGGCAAATCTGTTCGCTACCAAGACGCTACCCTCGCTGTTGGCTGAAGCCGAAGAATCCGGCCAACACAGCCTGAAGCGCACCCTGGGCCCCTTTCAACTGACTGCCCTGGGTGTGGGCGCTGTGATTGGCGCCGGAATCTTTGTCATGTCGGGCCTGGGCGCCAGCATGGCGGGGCCGGGCCTCATGTTGTCATTTGTATTGTCCGGCACCGGATGCGCATTTGCGGCGCTTTGTTATGCCGAGTTTGCCGCCATGATTCCTCTAGCCGGCAGCGCTTACACCTACGCCTACGCAACGCTGGGAGAGCTTTTCGCATGGATTATTGGTTGGGACCTGACGCTGGAATACGCCATGGGCGCCAGCACCGTCTCCTCGGGATGGTCCAACCATTTCATCGAGTTGCTGGAGATTTTTCATCTGCGGATGCCGTTGTGGCTGGCCTATGACCACTGGACCGGATTAAGAATCGCCGAAAATGTGATCGCACGACAAATGGCGCTAGCGTCGGATTCCTCGCTGGTGCCCGGTACGCAAGCTTTCTTGACCAGGGTTGCCGACATCATGAGCGCCCAGTCTCCTGACCTGTTGCAACGTGCCCATGAGCTCCTCAATGCTCCCCATCTTTTCGGCGCCGAGATCGGCGTCAATGTCCCGGCCTTCCTGATTGCTCTCGTGATCACGGCAATTCTGGCGGTGGGCATAAAAGAGAGTGCGCGTTTCAACTCAACCATCGTAGTAATCAAGGTCTCGGTCGTGCTCTTCGTCATCGGCCTCGGGTTCAGGTATGTGAACTTTTCCAACTGGGGGCACGACTGGTCCACCTTCGCTCCCAGCGGTTTTGCGGGCATCGGCGCTGCGGCGGCTTACATATTTTTTGCGTACATTGGATTCGACGCTGTTTCAACCACTGCGCAGGAAGCCAAGAATCCGCAACGCGATCTGCCCATTGGAATCATTCTTTCGCTCCTGATCTGTACTGCTCTCTACATTCTTGTGGCCGGAGTACTGACCGGCATGGTGCCGTGGCGCGATGTAAATATCGAGGCCCCGGTGGCGCGAGCGTTCATGGATCGCGGACTCAGCAGCGCCTCCCACATCATTACCCTGGGCGCTCTGGCCGGGCTTACCAGTGTGATGCTGGTAATGCTACTCGGCCAAACCCGCGTGCTCTATTCGATGGCGAAGGATGGCTTGTTGCCCAAGAAATTCTTCGCAGATGTCCATCCCAGATGGCGGACCCCGTGGAAGAACACCATCCTGGTTGGACTGCTCGCCGCCATGGTGGGAAGCGTCACGCCAATCGAAGATATTGGAAGAATGGTCAATATTGGGACCCTGCTAGCCTTCATAATTGTGTGCATCGCGGTGATGGTGCTGCGCAAGACGAATCCGGCGCAAGCCCGGCCATTCCGGACTCCGTTTGTCCCACTGGTCCCGATTCTCGGTATCCTCTTCAATGGTTTCATGATGTACAAGCTCGGTTGGGTCAATTGGGCCCGGCTCATCATCTGGCTGGCCATCGGGCTAGTGGTGTACTTCACTTACGGCGTGAAGCACAGCAAGGTGCAAGCTTTGGAAAACAACGCTAAGCCAGCTCCGACTATGGCGGATTGAATCGAAGTCACAGCTGCCAGCAATTATTCTCGGTTTTTTTCTGCAATCCCGACTCCCGCGCCCGGGTGTCCGGCACGTCCGTGCCCGCTACCCCTTTTCGAGATCACGGTTTAAGCTGATGGCTGACGGCTGAAAGCCGAGAGCTGCCATATGGAGATTGTTACCTCCGGCGAAATGCGCGAGATCGACCGCGTGACCAGCGAGCAATTCGGTGTGCGTTCGCTCACGCTGATGGAGAACGCCGGATCGGCGGCGGCAGAGTTCGCTCTGTCTTCTTACCCTTCAGCGAAAACATTCGGCATCATCTGCGGCAAAGGCAACAACGGCGGCGACGGCTTCGTGGTCGCGCGCAAGCTGCATGAGGCGGGCAGGGAAGTGCGTCTTCTGCTGCTGGCTGATCCGGCGGAATTGCGCGGTGACGCAGCAACGAATTTCGCGAAATTGCCAAGGAAATCGGCTGCCCCAGCCTTCGACACGCTCGGGGCAGGCTCCTTTGCGGTTTTCAAAGGGCGGGAGGACGCGAAGTCTGCGCCAGAGGTGTTTGCCTGCGACGTCCTGATTGACGCCATCCTGGGCAGCGGATTCCGTCCCCCGGTGAGCGGCGTGTACGCAGAAGCGATTGCCAAAATAAACGCTGCCAACGCACCCGTGATCGCGGTGGATATTCCCTCAGGAGCCGATGCCGACGTAATGGGCGAGCAGACTGGCGCAGTCGCTCGTGCGAGTGCGATTGTCACGTTCACCGCTCCCCGTCTCGCGCACATTTTTGGCAACCTAACGTCCGGGCCGACAGTGATCGCCCCTATCGGTTCTCCAGATGAAGCGATACATTCCTCGCTGAACCTGAATATGATCACGCCGCGTGAAATTGGGCTGCTACTCAGTCCCCGCCCTCGCGATTCCAACAAAGGCATGTACGGCCACGTGCTGGTAGTCGGCGGATCGCTGGGTAAGGCCGGCGCCGCTGCGATGGCAGGCTTTTCAGCCCTGCGGTCCGGCGCAGGATTAGTAACTGTGGCGACGCCGCGTTCGGTATTGTCCACCGTCGCGGGCTTCCATCCCGAACTGATGACCGAGCCGCTTGCGGAAACCGAATCCGGCAGCATTTCTACGCAGGCGTTGGGAGCATTCTGGCACGCAGCCGAGAACAAGACCGTCCTCGCCATCGGACCGGGAATTTCGCGCCATCCGGAGACGGCGGAATTTGTGCGGACGGTGGTTCAGAATTCCAGGTTGCCGGTCGTCCTCGACGCCGATGGACTAAACGCCTTCGAAGGCAAAGCCAGCGAACTGAATGGGCGCGGGCGAACGATAGTCCTCACGCCACATCCGGGCGAAATGTCGCGCTTGACCGCCCTCAGCACAGCCGCGATCCAGCGCGACCGCATCAACGTTGCCCGGAGCTTTGCAAAGGAGCATGAGTTGATTCTTGTCCTGAAAGGCGACCGCACTATCCTCGCCCACCCCGACGGAGAAGCCTGGGTGAACCCCACCGGCAATCCCGGAATGGCGACTGGCGGCACTGGAGATATTCTTACTGGAATCATCGCCGGAATGCTGGCGCAAAATCCGAAGCGCGAGTTCGAGGCCGTGCTGGCGGCCGTTTACCTACATGGATTGGCGGGCGACATTGCCCGCGAAAGCATGGGCGAACATTCCATGGTCGCCACCGACCTGGTGAAAACGCTCCCCGAGGCCTTCCGCCGGGTGCAGAGGGAAACGGCCGAAAAGTGGCTAAGAATCTGAAGGTTAGACACGAAAGGCCCGTGAATCCGGCCAATGGGCTTCGGTAATCTCGCCCAGCCTTCTGTCCGGTGCCATAGTGGATTCCGGCATGACACATTATCCCCAGTCGAACCCCACCCATCGTGCTCCTCGAATTCAACTCGCAACCACCCCGGCAGTAGTCAAACTCGGCGACGGCCAAAAGACCAAGGGAAACATTCACCTGGTTTCCGTTACCGGAGGCCTGCTGCAACTGGCGAGGGCTCTCTCGGAAGGAGACTTTGTCGAAGTCGCTTTCCAGACCAGCTCCGGCAACGTGCAGGGCATGGCCGAAATGCTGAACCCGGTGCGCAAAGGGCAGGGCAGCGTACTCCAGGCTTTCCGCTTTTTGGCCCTCGACGACGACGACCATCAGAAACTCCGCATGGTGGTGGAAGCAACGGCCGACCGCAGCTTTCTCGGCCTCCGCTCCAGCCAGTTCTCGTCGCCAAGAACGTAGTCGGACGCCCGGCTATACTTGCAATCAGCCGGATGACGCGGGAATTCACCACACACTCAGCCGAAGAAACCATTGCTCTGGGGCGGGAGCTTGCGGCGTCACTTGCGCCGCCGAAGCTTGTGCTCTTGCGCGGGGACCTCGGCGCCGGGAAAACCACGCTGGTTAAGGGAATCGCGCATGGCTTTCAGGCTGCGGCCGAAGAAGACGTCACCAGCCCCACCTTCACTCTGATTCACGAATACCACGCCCCGTCGACGACGCTTTACCACATTGACCTGTATCGCGTGGATACTCAGCGGGAACTGGAGACGCTCGGGCTCGATGACCTGACGGGCGACAACAGCGTCCTGCTGATCGAGTGGGGAGACAAATTCCCGCGCTTCGAACGCGAGCGTGATGTGGAGATTTCTTTGGAGCGGGAGGGCGAGAGCGGACGAAGGATTAGGATCACCGATTAGCACCTTGCTGTGATGGCTGCTGCCCGGACATGGTTATTCGCACACAGGTTACCGGCGCGCTCCACTCGCGTACCATCGAGAATAGAATCCCAGCGGAAAAAAACGTGAAGACCAGAATCTTAGCTCGCATCACTTCAATTATCCCTGATTTCAGAACCCCATAATGTTGTACCCGCAATCCACGTAAATCACTTCGCCCGTAATTCCCGAACTGGCATCCGAAGCCAGAAACACTCCGGTCGAGCCGACCTCATTTACATCCACATTGCGTTTTAGCGGCGAACGTTCGGAATGCGACCGCAGCATGTCTCCCAACCCGGAGATCCCGCGCGAAGCCAGCGTCTTGATCGGCCCCGCAGAAATCGCGTTGACTCGAATCTTCTTCGGCCCAAGGTCATTGGCCAGATACCGCACCGTGCACTCCAAAGCCGCTTTGGCCACCCCCATCACGTTGTAGTGCGGCACAACTTTTTCCGCGCCGTAGTAGGTCATGGTTACGATGCTCCCACCATCTTCCATCAGCGGCGTCGCAGCACGGGAGACGGCTATCAGCGAATACACGCTGACATCATGCGCCACGCGAAAGCATTCACGCGTTGTATTCACGAAGTCGTCCTTGAGGCCCTCCGCCGGCGCAAACGCCACGCTGTGCACCAGCACGTGCAGCTTGCCATAGCGCTCTTTCAACTGCGCGAAGACCCGCGCAATGTCCTCATCCCTCGAAACGTCGCACATGAAGGCCTCGGCACCGGGAAGCGACAGAATCAGGTCTTTGGCTTCCTGCTCCAGACGTTCGTTCTGGTAAGTGATCGCCAGCTTCGCGCCCGCCTGGTGCAGTCCTTGAGCAATGGACCAGGCAATGCTGCGCTTGTTGGCAACTCCGAAAACGACGGCCACCCGGCCTTCGAGGCTGAAAGACATGCGTCCTCCTGAGGAAGGGAAAGGATATCAGCGGGGCCGAGGGTTGGCCAACGGCAGCTCTTGGTACCAGTTCTTGGCTCTTGGTTCTTGGCTCTTAAGGACTGGGTTGACCCGGCTCGGACAACCTTAAGGGCGAAGAGCCAACCCCAAGAGCCCATAGCCAACAGCCAAGATCTGTTACTCCGGAATCGCTATCGGCCGTGCCTTCATCAGATCCGTAAACCGGGTGTCCTTACGCAAGTCGGTGAACTCGGGATCGGTGAGCGCGTCGTTGACCGCTTTGTACCCATCCTCCAGAGCTTTGCGGAGATACTGCAGGGAATGGTCGCTGTCGCCCATCTTCGCGTAGAGCTTAGCCAGAACGTAGTCGTAGTGTGCCCGGTCCGCGGGAGACGCCATCTGCGCCGCGATCCCGGTATGTGAGGTGTGGTCGAAAATCAACGGATCCAAGCGCAGGGCTTGAGTATAGGCTTCGCTGGCGTGCTCGAAATCCTTGCGGGCAAAATAAGCCGCGCCCAGATTTGAGTAGAACGAAGCCCCGTCGGGCGAGAGGTCGATCGCCTTTCTGTACTGCTTGATCGCCGCTCCATATTTTCTCCGCTCGTAATGTACAACGCCCAGATTGTTATAAGCCTCAGCAAACTTGTGATCTTTCTTGAGTGCCTGTTCGAAGTCCTTGGCCGCCTCGCGGTAACGCTGGAGCAGCAGTTCTACAATCCCGACTTTATTCAGCACCTGCGCATTGTTCGGCGCCTTGGCCAGAGCCGCGCGGAAGTAATCCATGGAGTCCAAGTAGGCCTTCTCGGCGCGCAGTTCGTCGCCCCGCTTTTCAAGTTCCGCGGCGGTCGCGTCCTTGGAAGGAGGCTGCACCTGACTCATCGGCGGCGCAATCTGAATTTGGTCCAGTTCCGACAGCTGTGCAGCGACGAGGGCAGGGGTGATAAGACTAAGAACCACGAGTGGAAGGACGAAAAAGGGTATTCGAGGAAACGACACGGTCACCTCACATCAAGAGCCAAGAGCTAGAAGCTGGATCTACAGACACCGCCCAGCCCCAGTTAGTTCCGTCAATGCGTTAGTTCCGTCAATGCGAATTCCCGCTCGCATTCGGCGGTTTGGGAACGTTATTGGACGGCTTATCGTCCTTAAAAATACCAGCAAATTTCCCGAATAGCCCCTTTTTCTTTTGCTCCACGTTTTGGCCGTTCTGCGGAGGCTCAGCCTGCTGGTTGCCCAAGCCGAAAATCCGCGAAAGCACCCCTTTAACCCCAGTACTCTGATCACAGGTGCTGGTAGGTTCTGTCCCTACGATGAAAGCTGAGGTATAGGTCTGCGGACAAGAAGGCGTGGCCAGCAGGTTAGTAACTTTGTCGAGTTGGACATCCACTACCCCGGAGGGCTGCGAGAACGACTTCATGTCCGAATAACGCGGCAGTGCCGCAGCCTTTTTCATGAATTCCGTCCAGATAGGCGCCGCCGTCTGCGCTCCGCTGAGGTGGAGGTCGCTGTAATCGTCAAACCCAACCCAGACTATGCACAACAAATTCGATGTGTAGCCGGCGAACCACCCGTCATGCGAACTGCCTGTCTTCCCCGCTGCCGGCTGCTGGAAGCCGCGCACGCGCACCGCCGAAAATCCCAGTCCATTATTGATCACGCCTTCCATCATGTCGGTCATTACATAGGCGACCCGTGGATCGAGTACCTGGTGAGTTTCTGGAGTGAAGTTCATCACCGGATCACCATCAGCGGTGCGCACGGATTTCACCATGGTCGGCGACACTCGCACGCCATTGTTCGAAAACACGGTGTAGGCGGCAGCCATGTCGAGCGGCGTGGCATCGTACGCGCCCAGTGCCATGGCCGGGGTGGCTTTCACCGATGTAATGCCGGCAGATCGCGCTAGATCGGCTACTTTGTCATAGCCAACTTCTTCTGCAAGTTTAACCGTGGCGTTATTCAGTGACATAGCCAGTGCATATCGGGCGGTCACATCGCCGTGGTATTCCTCTTTGTAATTGCGTGGCTCGTAAATCTGGTCGCCGTAAGCAAAGGTGCTGGGCTGATCGGGCACGATGGAAGCCGGTGTCAATACCGGAGTACTCCCGTCCAGCGCCGTATTCATAGCCGCGGCGTAAACAAAAGGCTTGAAGATAGAACCCGTGGGGCGTTTCGCAACCGCATGATTCAGCTGGCTGAATCCATAATTGCGTCCGCCCACCAGTGCCAGCACTTCACCAGTGTGCGGATCCAGGACGATTAGCGCGACCTGCGCGTCCGGCCCGGGTTCCACGTGAGTCTCATACTTTCCCTTACCGACTTTTACCCGCTTGGTGCGGCGCTTGTTCACCTGGTCGTCCACCAGCTTGATTCCGTTCTCCACCGCTTGCGCCGCGGCGCGCTGCAGATCAGGATCAAGCGTGGTGTAGATGCGATAGGCCTGATCGTTCATTTCGCGCTCGGGAAGTTTCCCGATCACGGTGTCGCGCACCAGATCCACAAAATAGGGCGCGTCGTTGGCTTCCACGTTCGGGGGGGCCAGCTTCAGCGGAGTCGCTTTGGCCTTATCCGCCTGCTCTCTAGTGATGGCATGGGTTTCAACCATGCTGTCTAGCACCACGTTGCGGCGCTCGGTGGCCCGTTCAGGATGGCGATAAGGCGAAAGATAACTCGGGCCCTGGATAATTCCGGCCAGCAGCGCGGCCTCCGGCAGCGTGATGTCCTTCAGGTCCTTGTTGAAGTAGGTCCGCGAGGCTTCGGCAAATCCGCTGATGGCGAATGATCCGCGCTGTCCCAGGGGAACCCAGTTTGCATAGAACTCGAAAATCTGCTGTTTAGTGAACTTCTGCTCCAGCTCCTCGGAAATAAGCATCTCGGTCAGTTTGCGTTTGACCGTTTTCTCGGGCGTAAGAAAGAATCCGCGAGAAAGCTGCATGGTGACCGTCGATCCACCCTCCTCATAGCGCTGATGGCTTAAGCCCAACCTGCGGCTCACATCCCCCGCCACGGCGCCAAACATCCGGACGAAATTGACGCCGCTATGCTCGAAAAACCGGCGATCCTCAATGGCCAGTACCGCGTCCACCATCACTTTGGGTATCTCGTTGTAGTGGACCACCTGGCGTTTCGACCGCTGATCTCCCTCGAACAGCGAAGTGATCATTTCCGGCTCGAGTTCATAGGCATCGAGCTGACTGCCGTTCCCGTTGATACTCTCAACCTTCCCGTCACTGACCCGAATCACCGCTGGTTCCGGGTTGTGATACGACCCTGGCCCGGGCTGCACCTCAATCGTGTTGCCCGTGATGTGATAACTGCCCATCTTTGACTCGCCACTTTTGTCCGAATAGCCGGCATGGCGCAGTTCGGCCGCAATCGCTTTAAGTTCAGTTTTCTCACCCACACTCACAGTAGGCGGGGTGGCATAGATCTTGGCCGCATTGGCGAAGACTGGGCCCGAAAAACGGTGGGTAATGATGCGGTCGTACTTGACGTAGAAGTAGGAAAAAACAACCACGAAGCTCGCCGCCAGCACCACAAAGCCAATTAGAGCGGCCCGGAGCACGGGATCGCGCCGCCCGTCTCCTGCCGTGTTCTTGCCGCGCGGGATTTTGACTTTAATGGCCATGCTGTTCTCGAGCAGGCGCTAGCCCGCTGTCGAAGTTTACCCCTTTAGAGCTTAGACGAACTCATGGTACTGCTTGTGAGATGAGGCGGCGCGAGATTTCGTTTCCAGAGCCTAACCGAGCCAGTGCTAAACATTCTAGATGATTCGGGAGGATCCTGAACCAAGGTAGGGAATAGTCAAGGACCGATCCAGTCGAGCGAACTTCTAGAACACGCTCTTGTTTTCTGTGGAAGCGTCGAAGTTCAGGTCCACCGGATATCCAGGAAAGTCGACGTGCACCACGTATGGAACGTGGATGATGACCATGCCGTTGAACTGCGTTCCCTGTCGCTGGACTTGGATGCCCTCTTCAGTTACCGGAATGTCGTATTCCTGGGCCTTCTTGAATATGCCGGCTCGAATCTCGTTCTCGCTCGTGGGAGCGTAGGTAGCCCGGGTGGCAGCGTCCTTAACCGCATCCTGGAACTGATAGTTCTCGAAGTATGGCGGCACCAGCTTGGCGGAAGCGTAAACGCCCGCCACGATTACGAAAACTCCCAGAAACATCTTAAAGCTGCCCATTATTGCTCCCTAGACTGCAGGCTGTGGGCGCTTAGGTCACTTCCGCGCCGGGCCCAGAACTTGTTGAAAGTATTCCGTTACTGCGCCGATGCTAACATCGCTGGATTGACGAGTCGAGCGTTGAACCACTTCCACAGTATCGTCGGTAACCTTCTTTCCCACGTTGATTCTAAAGGGAATACCGATCAAGTCAGCGTCCTTGAACTTGACCCCAGGCCTTTCGTCCCGGTCGTCCAGCAGGACGTCGAAGCCGGCGGTTTCCAGACGCTGGGCGATCTCTCCCGCTGCGGTTCTGATCTTCTCATCGCCGACATTCGTAGGGGTGACGATGATCTGAAATGGCGCGATCTGCGGCGGTAGCCAGAAGCCGTTTTCGTCATTGCTCTGCTCGACAGCAGCCGTCAGGATGCGCTCAATTCCAATGCCGTAGCTGCCCATGATCGGAGTGACTTCCTTGCCGTTCTTATCGAGCACCCGCGCCCCCATGGATTCGGAATACTTGTAGCCGAGTTTGAAAATATGCCCGATCTCGACCGCCGTATCCATGCGCAGGGCCGAGCCGCAATTCGGGCAGGCCTCGCCGCTGGTTACGGCGCGAAGATCGGCGTAGGCGGTGGGCTGGAAATTCTGCCCCGGGGTGATGTTCTTGACGTGGTAATCCTCTTTGTTGGCACCGGAGATCAGGTTGGCCCTGCCCTCGAGGGCTTTGTCCACCAGAAGAATCGGGCCGGGTCCCTTGAGATCCTTCGCCCATTCGATTCCCAGCGGGCCCAGAAATCCTGCAGGCGAGCGAAATAATTGCCGAATTTCGTCCTCCTGCATCGGACGGGTTTCTTTACCCGCGAGCGCAGTGGAAAGCTTGGCCTCACTCAACTGATGATCGCCGCGCATCAGGACAACCACAGCTTGAGAAGTCTGATTTTTGGAGGCACGGGCGTCCCCGCCCGTGCTTGCGCCGGACTTCTGTTCACGCGAATCAATCATCAGAGCGAGCGTCTTGATCTTGTTCTTCGGTGAGACCCCGAGAAACCGCGCTACATCTTCGATCGTCTTCTGCCCCGGTGTGTGGACTTCCAGCGGTTTGCCATCGCCTTCCGGCGCGAGATCTGCGACCGGATCCAGTTTCGATGTTGCTTTCTCCAGGTTCGCGGCGTACTTGCAGTTCGCGCAACTCACAACTTGATCTTCCCCGGCCGGCGTGTACACCATGAACTCTTCCGACTGCGATCCGCCCATCGCCCCCGAGTGCGCATCAATGACCAGATAGTTCAAACCGCAGCGGTCGAAAATTCGGCAGTAGGTTTCGCGATGCTTCTGGTAAGAAACATCCAGCCCAGCGGGATCGATATCGAACGAGTACGAATCCTTCATCATGAACTGCCGTACCCGCAGCAAGCCAGCCTTTGGACGAGGTTCGTCGCGAAACTTGGACTGAATCTGATACCAGATCTGCGGCAGTTGCTTATAACTGCGCAGCTCCTTGCGGGCGATCTCGGTCATATTCTCTTCGTGCGTCATGCCCAAGCAGAGGTCGGCCCCCTTGCGGTCCTTCAGCCGAAACAGATTGTCGCCCATCACCGACCAGCGCCCACTGGCCTCCCAAAGCTCGCGCGGATGCAGCGCCGGCAGATAAAACTCCTGCCCAATGCGGTCCATCTCCTCGCGAACAATGGCAGTGATCTTGTTAAACGACCGCTGCCCGAGAAAGAGATACGAATAGATCCCGGCTGCTAGTTGACGGATGTATCCCGCGCGGACCAGAAATTTGTGGCTGGCGACCTCGGCGTCAGCCGGAGCCTCGCGTAGGGTGGGGATAAAAAGCTGTGACCAGCGATGCATAGTGTGGCCTTGTCTGACCAGGGAATCGGTATTGTAAACGATCACCTGAAACGGAGACCGAGGGATCGAAACCTCCGACGAAGAAGGCCCACCCGTTATAAAATGTATGAAATGTAAGAATTTGTTCACAATTCATAAATTTGATGAAATAATGCTAAATGGAGGATTTGAGGATTCACAGATGACTACTTTAGTGAAACAGCGCGTGAAGGTCGCCGACGAGGTTTGGGTTGCGACTGCGTTGTTGCATCGCAAGTATCAGGACCGCTTCGATTTCAGTATTGAGGAGATCATGGAGAGCGCGAGGCAGATGTGGCGGGAATCCACCGCCCCACTACGGCCTGGGTTTTACGTCCATGTTATTCAGCATTGCGTCGCGAACCGTCCGCCCAACCCTGGTCGGTACCGAATGCTCGTTGAAACTGCATCTGGCCGACGACGTTTGTTTCGCCCGGGTGATTATTATGACCCGGCGCGTGAAGGAGCTAAGACAACCCCGAAGAGAGAAGATTTGCCCTATGGCCACAACGGCCTACTAAGCTGGTATCGCGACTGGTGTTCAGTCGCGGCTACTAAGGCACACGAACATGATCCGCTGCTTGCTTTGCGGGGTTCGGGCAAGCAACTCTGGGCGGATGAGCATGCGGACGAATACGTCCGCCGCCTACGCGAGGGTTGGCAATGAGCCGCATATTCTGGGACACCAACATTTTTGTCTACTTGTTCGAAAACTATGGGAAGGTCTCCCAAACTGCGGCCGAGTTGCGCGAGAAAATGCTTCTGAGAGGTGACCAGTTGCTAACATCCACGCTGACAGTGGGAGAGATTCTTGTGAAGCCGATGCAGGCCGATGACCAGGAGCTTTGCCAGAAGTACGAAACCTCCATCAGCAATACCGCAATTGTGCTACCGTTTGACTTGCGAGCGGCGCGCCTCTACGCCTCCCTCAGAACTGATAAGGCCTTGCGCGCTCCAGACGTCGTCCAACTCTCATGTGCAAGCGTCGGTGGGGCAGATTTGTTTGTGACGAATGACAATCGCTTGCATGGGAAACACGTCCCGGGAATCCAATTCATCGTCCCTTTGGATCGCGTGCCGATCTGAATTTCAAGCCGCCAATTGCTTCAGGATTTCCTTCCCCAGCTTCTGCGCCTCGCCAAAAAACTTCTGATATTCAAGGAACAGCCGGTTCAGCTCGAGCGAGTGCTCGGGAGTGAGACGCTGGCGCAGAATCATGTCGCGTACGCGCACCGGATTGGGAAGAATGGCTTCTTCGCTGAGCTCTTCAAGGGCGATAGCAGGATCGTAGTGGTACATGGGTAGATTGTAATGCAGTGGGCAGGGCCAGTGACCACTGCTCCTACGTTCGCCGCAATCTCGCCAGTCCAATCCCTGCCCCGATGAGTAACGATCCCGCAACCCGGTTCGTCACCTTCTCAAATCGTGGACTGCGCGCCGTTGACAAGGCCCGCCCGGCAAGTTGTCCATAAGCGAAGAGAATAAAGAACTCAACCACAATCGAGCTGACTCCAAGCACCAGTATCTGAAACACGACGCTATGGCGCTCATCAATGAATTGCGGCAGGATGGCAGTGAAAAACAACAGCGCCTTAGGATTCGCCGCCTGCAGGAAAAATCCATCGCGAAGAATGCGCGGTCCGCTGCGCGAGTCGTCGTGTGAATCCGGCAACGACATGACCGAAGCCTTGCCGCAAAAACTGCGCAAGCCCAGATAAACCAGGTACGCCGCTCCCAGCCACTTGATCAGAAAAAAAAGTTTGTACGAAGCCACAATGACCGCGCCCAAACTGG
>WNFJ01202596.1_pt1 | contig 15194 bp, 17 predicted proteins | sample 5400461 | NCBI WGS metagenome assembly WNFJ01 (sample SAMN13153349, study PRJNA577476) | soil metagenome | isolation source: 115 cm saprolite on Douglas fir-dominated hillslope | place: USA:California | collected 2013-09-17 | reverse complement strand
GCAACACGGTGTCATTTCTTCCCCCGGGTGAGGGTGTATCGGAAAATGTTGTCCTCGCCAGACTTGACGACGTAGTCGACCGTCACTTCCTTTTTCAGGTCGGCGTTTACCAATCTCACCGAATGCTTTCCCTCATCCACCTGAACCGGGGGAAACGGCGTCTGCCCGAGCAGCTTGCCGTCCAGGAACACCGTGGCGTACGGCCGAACTTGAAAATCAATCTTGCCCATTGCGGCGGCGATCTGCTCCTTCCGGTTGTCTCCACCGCGATCGGCAGGCGAGGCGACGATCGTCTCGTCACTTGCGCTCGGGGCCTGGCCAAAGAGGACGAAGCCGGCCGCCGCGATGGCCACGGCCCCCCCGAGGACCCCGCCCACGGTGGCGCGAAGGACCTTGCCCCGGCGGGGATGGATGACGGACGGACCGGTCTCGGCCAGAGCCAGCGCCAGCGGATGACTGGCCGCGGCTTCCGCGTGCCGGCGCAAAGGCAAAGGATGGAGGACTGGTGAATCGGGCGTCTTCGGCTCAGGGGTCACTGCCGCTCGCGCCAGCTCGTTTCCTTGCGCGGGCGGGGTAGCGATACCCACCGGCGCCACCGAGGGGGGCGCGGCGATGGACATCGAGTGGGCGCCGCCGAGCCGAGAGACGAGCGCGGCGAGTTGATAGGCGCCCACCGGCCAGCTCCGCCTGGAAATGTCGGCAGGTGGGGTAGCGACCGTCGGGATCCTTTGCCAGGGCGCGCTGCAACATCCGGGCGATCGGTTCGGGGATGTCCGGGCGTCGCGCCACGGCGGGAATCATCTGCTCGTAGAGAATCGCCTGCACGATGGTGACGTCGCTGCGGGCATCGAAAGGCTTGCTGCCGGTGATCAGCTCGTAGAAGACGACCCCGAGGGCAAAGATATCCGCTCGATGATCGATTTCTTTTCCCTGAATCTGCTCCGGAGGCATGTACGAGATCTTCCCTCGCAAAATCCCCGCTTCCGTCGGCTGGGTGCGACCGCTGGCCTTGGCAATCCCAAAATCCACCATTTTGACGGCGCCGGTTCGCGAGAGGAGGATGTTTTCCGGACTGACATCGCGGTGGATGACGGACAAAGGCGTCGCCGTGCCGGGGTCGATGAATTCATGGGCGTAGGCGAGCGCTTCGCAGGAGGAGGAGATGATTTTCGCGCAGAGCGACACCGGGATCGGGGTGGACCTTTCCGCGGACCGACGCGACAGCGAGCGGAGATTCGGCCCGTCGACGTATTCCATCGCAATGAAGTAGGCGCCCTGCTCCTGACCGAAGTCGAAGATCTGGGCGATGTTCGGATGGTTCAAGCTCGCGGCCAGCTTCGCTTCGGCCAGAAACATCCGCACGAACACCGGATCGCCGGCGAGGTCGGGCAGAATCCGCTTCAGCACGAGCGTCTTCTCAAATCCCATCGGGCCGGCGGCCTTGGCAAGGAACACCTCGGCCATCCCGCCTACCGCGAGCTTGCGGACCAGTTGGTACTTTCCCAGTTGCTGCAAGAGGAGTTTCTTCCGTTCCCGGGGAAGGCAGTGGCTTCAATCATATCCGACCGCGGCTGCCCCGAGATGCTCCGGCGGAGAGCCCTCGCGTCCGAAAACGGCTTCACCGCGGGCGTCCCTCGAGGAAAAAGTCAAGTGTTGTTCGGGGTCCAGCCCCCAACCGTCGTCGAGGCTACGCCGCGAAACGTTCCGCGTTTGACCCGGGAACTTCAACCACTTACGATTTCTTACTTCATGCCACCCAAGGTGATTGGCCCTTACCGCGTCCTCGAGACGATCGGCAGCGGCGGTGCAGGTACTGTCTACCGCGCGAAAGATCGCCGGACCGGTGACACGGTGGCGCTCAAGCTCCTTTCCACCGGACCCGCGCTGGATCCGCGCGCGGCGCGGCGCCTGGCCCGCGAATTCGAGACCCTGGCGGACCTTTCCCATCCGAATGTCGTCAAGGTTTTCGACAGCGGCGTTTTCCAGGGCTACCCATACTTAGCGATGGAGCTGGTCGATGGATTGACCTTGCGCCACTACCTGTCGCTTCGAGCCGAGGAATTCTCCTCGCGCAACAGCTCCTCGAGCTCCGAAAAGCCGCGACTCTGGAGCAGCTCCGATGCCCGCGAGCTTTGGAGCGTCTCGGGCGCAAGCAACGACAGCGTCTCCGGGGACGTCCCGAAACCGTTCGGTCTCTCGAAGTTCAGCCAGGAGCCGCCCAGCGAAGAGAGCCCTTCCTACCTGTCTGGGCCGGATTCGTTGAGGGCCCTCGCGGACGCGGTGGATGAGCCGGACACCGAGAGCTCGGTCGATCTCGATCTGCCCTACGAGGTCCCCGCCCCAGAGGCGGCAACCCCTGCGGAAAAAACGCACGAGGTGAAGCTCGAGGAGCTGAACCGGCCGGAGCGCGTTGGCCGTCTCAAGGACGCGATGCTGCAGCTCTGCCAGGCGCTGGCCTACATCCACGGCCACGGCCTGATCCACCGCGACTTAAAACCGTCGAACGTGATGGTGGATGAAGATCACCTCGTCCGCCTGATGGACTTCGGGCTCGCCAAATTCCTCGCCGACGATGGCGCGGTGACGGCGGGGGGCCGACTGGTGGGCACTTTCCGGTACATGGCCCCGGAGCAGATTCTCGGGGAACGACTCGACAGCCGATCGGACCTCTACAGCCTGGGCGTGATCCTCTACGAGCTGCTTTCTGGGAAATCCCCCTTCGACGCGCCGACTCCCTATGAGCTTTGGCAGAAGGTTCTGGAGACCGAGCCGTTGCCCATCGTCGCCGTCAATCCGGGAGGGGACTATCAACTCGCCCGGATTGCGCAGAAGCTCATCCGCAAAGAGCCTTCCGAGCGGTTTCAGACCGCCGAAGAAGTGTACGAGGCCCTGGCGGAGTGAGTACGGCAGCATCCAGCGGCGCCACCGATCTTCTTGTCAACCCGGAGGCCGATGGCTCCCGACTCGACCTGTTCCTCGTCCGAACGCTTCATCTGTCGCGCGCCAAGGTGAAGAAGATGTTCGAGCAAGGCGCCATCCGCGTCGACGGGCGTCGAGCGAAGAAGGGCGATTCGATCAGGGTGGGTCAAAACGTCCGCGTCGTGCTCGGGCCGGCGGATGATTCGGTAACGCCGGATCCAGATGCTCCACTGTCGGTTCTCCACTGCGATTCGGCGCTCATCTTCCTGGACAAGGCAGCCGGGGTTCCATCGCACCCGCTCGAGTCGGGGGAATTGGGAACGCTGGCCAATGCGCTGGTGGCGCGCTTCCCGGAGTGCGCGACCGCCGCCGCCGACCCTCGCGAGGGCGGGCTCTGCCACCGGTTGGACGTGGACACCTCGGGGGTGATCGTCGCCGCCCGGAGCACCGAGACCTGGAAGCAAATGCGCGAGGCGTTCAGCCGAGGGGGAATCGACAAGCGCTACCTCGCCCTGGTGGCAGGACCTATCGCCGACGAGGGCGAGATCGACGTACCGCTTCGCCATCGCGCCGTCCGGCGCGGATCGGGTGTGGAACCAGCCCTGGCCGGCGGAGTCGGCGCCCGCCGGGCCGAATCCGTGTTCCGGGTCCTCGGACGCAGCTCGGATTATGCGCTGGTCGAAGTCCGGATCATCACCGGGGTGCTGCATCAAGTAAGGGCCCATCTGGCCTCGATCGGAGCGCCGGTGGTCGGCGATGCCCTCTACGGCGGACGCGGCGATCCGTCGCTGACCCGCTTCTTTCTCCACGCCCTCTCGCTGGAGCTCAACCATCCACAGACGCAGGCGCGGCTTAAAGTCGAAAGTCCGCTGCCCGAAGACCTCGCTCGCGTGCTGGCGCGGCTCGGAATCGCCGCGGGCCCAGCGATTCCTACTCGCCCATCGCCTTGACGATCACCCGCTTTCGCCGGCGGCGTCTGATTTTGGATACATTGGGTTTCGTGGCAAAGGCGATCATTCATCTGGACATGGACGCCTTCTACGCATCGGTCGAACAGCGAGACAATCCCTCGCTGCGCGGTCGGCCCGTCATCGTCGGTGGGCACCCCACGCGCGGAGTCGTCCTCGCCGCCTCGTACGAGGCGAGGCCTTTTGGAGTCCGGAGCGCGATGCCGATGTCGAGGGCGGTGAGGCAGGCACCGCAGGCGATCGTCGTCCCGCCGCGCTTTGCCGCCTATGTGGAGGCAAGCGAGCGCGTCTTTGAGATTTTCGAAAGCGCCACGCCGCTGGTGGAGGCGATCTCGCTCGACGAGGCATTCCTCGACGTCACCGGGTCGGTGCAGCTGTTCGGTCCACCGGCGCAGATTGCGCGGAATCTAAGGGAGCGGATCGCCAGCGAGGTCCGCCTGCCGTGCTCGGCCGGTATCGCCTGCACCAAGTTCGTGGCGAAGATCGCTTCGGATCTCGCCAAGCCCGACGGACAAAAGGAGATCGCCGAGTTGGAGACGGGGGCCTTCCTGATGCCGCTGCCCGTCTCGCGACTGTGGGGGGTGGGGCCCAAGCTGGAGGCGGTACTGGGGTCTTTGGGATTGAAGACGCTGGGAGATGTTGCCGCCCGCAGCGCCGCCTGGCTCGAGGCGAGGTTGGGGACGGTCGGTCCGCATCTTTGGAACTTGAGCCAGGGCATCGACGACCGGTCGGTCGTCCCCGATCGCGAAGCAAAGAGCATCGGCGCCGAAGACACGTTCGAGGAAGACCTCGAGAAAGCAGCGCTGGCGTCACACCTGCATTCGCAGGCGCTCCGGGTGGGCCGAAGATTGCGAAAGGCAGGGTGCAAGGGCCGGGTCATTCAGCTCAAGCTAAAGCTGGCGGACTTCACCGTGCTCACCCGCCAGACCACCCTTCCCGAACCGACCGACGATGGTCAGGAGATCTACCGCACCGCGATGTCGCTTCTGGAAAAGCTGTCGCTCAGCCTGAAAATAAGGCTGACCGGGGTCTCGGCACACGCGATGGACGTAGGGAGCGGGCAGCTGAAGCTATTTGCCGACGGGCCGCAGCGGAGCGAGAAGCTCAACGCCGTGCTCGACCGGATCGCCGAGAAGTTTGGAAGCTCCGCGGTCCTACCCGCGGACCTGATCACCGAGGAGCGCGGACAGCAAGACGACCTTCGGCGAGAGACCGGCGCGTCTCGACTCGACGCTGCGGCCGCGAAGAGCGAGCCGCGCCGACCGGGCTAGAGCTCCGAACAGCTAAACCATCGAAGCGATCTGAATCCGCGTGCAACGACCTGCTCTACCAGATCAAAGGCCTCGCGGAATTACGACCCCTCGCCCAAGCTGGAGGCCGTCCGCGTCCCGCTGCTGGCGATCAACTGATCAACCCGCCCGAGCTGGGGATCCTCGAGCGGGAGATCCCGCGGGTAAAGCGCGGGGGTGCCATCGTCCTGCCCATCTCGGACAAGACCACGTAGATGCCGAAGGAAGGACTGTACAGCCCTATTTCGAATTTCAGACGTACATGGACGACTCTGGATTGTTTTGGAATCTCGATGCCGAAACGGCGACGGTCTTCGTTCGGCAGCCCGAATTCCGGACGGAACCGTGGTTCTTTGCAGAACCCGATTGCACGGGACCCATCTACGAACTGCCTCACTCCCCTCGGTGGGTTTACAAAAGCAGCAATTGCTCCGTTCCGCGCTACCGTCCAGATAACGTTCAGACTCAATTGATCATGGTCGCGTCGCGGCAAGACCTCACCGGGTCTTGCACGCCTTCGTCCGGCACGTATTCCTTGGTTCCGTACTCGCAGTTGATTTTTGTGGGCGAACCGCCGCAGCTTAGTGTTCGTCCGCCGCTTCACATCGAGCACCGGCCTTTGCGCGAATCCGGTTTCCCACCCGTCTCAGCATCCGATCCGCGGTCTCGCTGAGCCCCAGTTCCTTGCCCTCCGGGAAATCGGCCCGTCTTTTGCGTGGCTGAACCGCAGAAGGGAGGCGACCTGCGGATACCGAGCCGGCCACCGTGAGGGGGCGGGGCGGCCGAGTCGAAACGCCCCGAGGCAAGCAGGGCTTGAGAAGAGACGGCAACGCCGCAGGTGGTCTGGGCGGGCGAGATCCCTCCGGCGTGCTACGGCCCTAGAATTATCAAATCGCGCGTGGTTTGCCCTCTCGGAGGGGAATGAATCTCGCTCCTTAGTGAAGCTCTCACCAGCCTGACGCCTCTCCGGCTAATCCATGAGGCGGCATTAAGGCCCGCCCTGCCCGAGGCCTCCCAGAAGTTTTTTTTGGAGGCCTGGAGGTATGAAGTCCTTGTATTTAAGAAAACGTTAACATGTGTGGGTCTATCTGTTCGATCTTCCAGCAAAATCGGGGAACCCGCTATTTAAGCGAAGGGCTGAAAACCTTTGGGCCGGCTTTTTTTCGCGCGCCCGACCCGGCCTGCGGAGAGGCGTGGATGAACCTCACGTTATATCGAAGGTCTGGAGAAGAGCCCATTTCGAACCCGCTTTGGGTTGCCGCTCCATCGAGGCTCGTAGCACGCCGCACGGATCTCGCCCGCCCAGACCACCTGCGCCGTCGCCGTCTCTTCCCAAGCCCCCTGCCTGCATCATCGGCTAACCACGCGGAACCAGATCGCTTCGATGGTTTAGGTGTTCGGTGCTCCAGCAGCGCACTGCTAGCTTGCGGTCTGGACTCCCGGCCCCCGCCGCCGGCGCCGTCGCTTGCGCCGCTTGGGTCCTTCCGCGGGCGCCTCAAAGGTGGGTACCCCGCCGGACTTCCAGGTTTCGAGAATCTCCCGATACTGACCCGTCGCTTCCACCGAAATCTCGAACAGCGCAAGAGCTTCGTTGAAGATCGGGTGGCGCCGAAAACGCGCGAGCGAACCGCGGCGCCGCCGTTCCCCGCTCAAGGTGGCCTGGGCGAGAAGGATGGACCGCGTCCGCTCGGCGATTTTCCGCGGAAGGCGGGCTGTCTGAACGAAGCGGGTGAGCAGCTCCTCGATCGCGTCGGCGACCACCGGCGGACTGTCCGCTTTCTCGGATTCAGCGGGGGCGGCCCTGCTGATCGGCAGCAACAGCGCCCCCAGGAGGACCGCGTCATCGAGCTTTTCGCCGGAGAGGATGCGCCGATCCGCCGCGCTGGCAAACGAATCGAAGAGGACCTCGCCATCTTTGCCGTGCGTTTCGAGGTAGTCGTCCACCGGCGGCATAAGCAGCTTGAGCGCCCCCAAAGCTCTGAGGAGCCTTAAAGACGGCTGCGCGATCCCGCCTCGCAGCAACCGAAAGGTCTCCTCCAGAAGCCTGGGCGGGGCGCATCGGGGCAGGTCCTCCACCGCGCCTTCCATCGCCGCGTAGGTCCGCGGGTCGATCTCGAAATGGAGGCGACAAGCAAAACGCACCGCCCGCAGAATCCGGACCGGGTCCTCGCGGATGCGGATCTCCGGGTCGCCGATGGTGCGGATCCACTGCTCTTGCAGGTCTCTTCGACCTCTCACGTAGTCGATCACCTGACCCGAGGCCACGTCGAAAAACAGGCCATTGATGGTGAAGTCGCGCCGGCGGGCGTCCTGCTCGGCCGTTCCGAAGACGTTGTCCTCGGTGATCAAGAGGTCCGCGGTGCCGTTCAACGCCGCTTCAGAGGAACGAGCGGGCTCGTCCCCACCGTCCTCTTCGACCAACGGATCCGGCCCGTCGGCTGCTTCTTCGATCTCGAGCCGCGCCGCCTCTTCGATTTCGATCGGATTAGCGCGGAAAGTGGAGACTTCGATCAGCTTGCCGCCCTTGAAATAGATGTGCGCCAGGCGGAATCGCCGGCCAATCAGGCGGCAATTGCGGAAGATGGCCCGAACCTCGCCCGGGTGGGCGGAGGTCGCTACGTCGAAGTCCTTGGGCTTTTGCCCAAGCAGGAGGTCTCGGACGCATCCGCCCACCAGATAGGCCTGATGGCCGTGCTGCCGCAGCCGTCCGACGACTTTCAGCGCGTCGGGATCCAGGAGCGACGGCGCGATTTCGGACGCCACCGCGCCCGGTTGCCCCGGCGGTGACTGTGCGATCGGCGCTTCCGCCATCGTGGATTCTGTTGCCAACCGGTTGTCGTCAGGAATCAATGTTGAGGAGAGCAGAGTATTCCACGAGCGGGAAACTTCTACTATCGACCTTTCAGGTTCTCTTGACTTGAACGCGCCGAAGCCCGTACAAGACCCGCTCCCAGTTTAGCGCGAAGGCGGCGGGCGCGCAGTTTCCCGCTCCCGGTCTGACGACCCCAAGGTTGTCCGCCCGTTTCCCCGCTCCCGGCTTGGCCGAGGGGCAATCCCCAGGGGGAGAGAAGAAAATGGCAGAGAAGCAAACCGCCGGGCGGCTCCGGGAATACGAAACGATCTTCCTGCTCAAGCCGGATCTACCCGACGAATCGGTGGATCGCATCAAGGATCGGGTGCGGGAGATCGTCGGCCGCGAAGGCGGTAAGGTGATCCGCTTTACCGTTTGGGGCAAGAAAAGGACGATGTACCCCATCGCCAAGCAGAACCGGGCGACCTACGTCCACAGCCAGTATCTGGGCGGACCCAAGCTGGTCGCCGAAGTGGAGCGCAACCTGCGCAACCTGGACGAAGTCACGCGCTACCTTTCGGTCAAGGTGGCCGACGAGGTCGACCCCGAGGCTCGCCCAACCCTGGAAGACGTCCGGTTGGCCGGGGACATGGAGGAGACCCGCGCCGCAGCCACCCCAGAGCGCGAGCCGTTCCGCGCCGCCGCGGAACCGCCGGAAGGGCCGGCCGGCGACCTGGAAGAAGAATCGATTGAGGAGGTCTGAGCATGCCTGAGCGAAATTACGATGGAGGCCGCTTTGGCGATCGCGGCGGCGACCGCGGTGGCGACCGCGACGGTGGACGTGGAGGCGGCCGATCGGGCGGTGGCGCTGCCGGAAACGGGATGGACGATGACAAGCGCGGAGGCCGCGGCTTTGGCCGCAAGAGGGTCTGCCGCTTCTGCGCGGAAAAGAACTCCAAGGTGGATTTCAAAGATCAGGCGACGCTCAAGTACTTCGTCACCGAGCGAGGAAAGATCATCCCGCGGCGGATCTCCGGCAACTGCGCCAAGCACCAGCGGCAGGTGGCGGTGGCGATCAAGCGGGCCCGTGGACTGGCGCTGATTCCTTTCGTCGTCATCGCGGGCTAGGGGGTTTCGCCGTGAAAGTAATCCTACGAGAGGACGTTCAGAAACTCGGCAAGTCGGGCGACGTCGTCACCGTGAAGGAAGGTTACGGACGAAACTTTCTGCTTCCGCGGAAGATGGCGGTGCTGGCCAACGACAAGAACGTTCGCCAGATGCAGCACGACCAGGGAGTGATTGCGGCGCGCCGGGCGAAGATGAAGGACCAGGCGAATGCGCAGTCGCAACAGCTTTCTGCGATCGCCTTGAGCTTCAAGCGCAAGGTCGGAGAGCAGGAGAAGTTGTACGGCTCCGTCACCGCGATGGACATCGCCGAGGCGCTCACCGAGAAAGGCCACCGCATCGATCGGCGGACGATCCATCTGCCCGAGCCGATCAAATCGATCGGTAAGCACGAGGTCGAGGTGCGCCTGCACCACGAAATCACTGCCAAGCTTCAAATCGAAGTCCTACCCGAGTAGCCGCGGAGAAAAGCCGCCGGCTCATCCTTCAACTCACCTTTTGCTGGAGGCTGCGGCTGTGAACCCGGAACGGACGATGCGGTTGGCTGAGAGGCCAGGGGGCAGCCGGGTGCACGAGGATCTCGCCGCCGAGCGCGCCGTCCTGGGCGCGGTGCTGTCGGACAACGCGGTGATCGCCAGCATCGCCGAGGTCATCCAGCCAGACGACTTCGCCAACCTCGCCCACGCGCAGATTTTCTCGGCGATGCTCTCGCTCGACCTGCAGCAGCGGGCGGTGGACCACCTCACCGTGAGCGACGAGCTGAAGATCCGCGGTCAGCTCACCGCCGCCGGCGGTCCGGCGTATCTGATGACGCTCGACCAGCTGGTGCCGTACGCCGGCAACGCCACCCAGTACGCCCAGATCGTGAAGAACCAGGCGATCCGGCGCCGGCTGGCCACGGCCGGTCGAGACATCCAGGAGCTTGCCAGCCAGGAAACGGGCGAGATCGACGCGCTGATCGACGAGGCCGAGCGCAAGGTGTTCCAGATTTCGGAGCGGCAGCGCGAGGGCGATCTGAAGCCGGTTCGCGAGCTGATGGAGCGAACCCTCGAGCTTTTGGACAACCTGAACCGCTCCACCTCCGGGATCACCGGACTGCCGAGCGGATTCATCGACCTCGACCTTCAGCTCACCGGATTCCATAAAGGGGAGCTGCTCGTCCTCGCGGCGCGGCCCGGGTTGGGCAAAACGTCGCTCGCGCTGAATGTGGCGATGCACGTCGCCCTGAAAGAGGACAAAGCGGTGGGGATCTTCTCCCTCGAAATGCCCGCCGATCAGCTCCTGATGCGCCTGCTCGCCTCGGCGGCTCGGGTGGACATGAAGAAGCTCCGGGGCGGGCGACTCACCGCCAAGGATCAAGAGCAGTTCCAGAAGGTCGCGGCGGACTTGTTCAACGCGCCGATGTACATCGACGACACCGGGACGCTCTCCTCCTTCGAGCTTCGGGCCAAGGCGCGGCGGCTGAAGCAGAAGGATCCGCGGCTGGGGCTGGTGATCATCGACTACCTCCAGCTGATGCACCAGAAGGGCCGGGTGGAGAATCGGCAGCTCGAGGTTTCCGAGATCAGCCGCAGTCTCAAGGCGTTGGCCAAGGAGCTCGATATCCCGGTGCTCGCGCTCAGCCAATTGAACCGCAAGATCGAGGAGCGCCGCGGGGGTAAACCGATGCTCTCCGACCTGCGCGAGTCGGGCGCGATCGAGCAGGACGCGGACGTGGTGATGTTCATCCACCGCGACGACGAGGGCGATACCCGACCGGTCGACACCGCGATGGAAGTGGAGCTGATCGTCGCCAAGCAGCGCAACGGCCCGATCGGATCGATCGATCTGGTGTTCCTCTCCGAGTACACCCGGTTCGAGAGCCGGGCCAAAGGCGACTGGCAGTAACCGGCTATCGCGCCTTGGCGAACCGCCTTACGGGCGGGGGTTTTGCCGCGACGCCTCGAGCAGATAGGAGCGCACGCGCCGCTTGGCTTCCCGCGCGGCTGCGGCCACCGTTTCGCCGCGCGCCAGCGCAGTGGCAAGAACCGAAGCAAAGCGGCATCCGGTGCCCCGGGCCCTGACCCCCGCGTTGATCCGGGCAGCCGACAGATACTGCACCCCCGATCGATCGGCGATCACGTCGACCGCCCGGCCGGCGAGGTGACCCCCTTTGACGATCACCGCGGCAAAGCCATAGCTCGCCAGCCGCTCTCCCATCTGCGCTGCCGCCTCGGCGGTTCGCGCCGGCACCTCGCGGCGCAGCAGCCAAGCCGCCTCATCCAGGTTCGGCGTGAGCACCACATTCGGCGCCGCAGCGGCCAGATAGTCGCCCGGCCGCAGCAGGGAAAGGCGCTGCCCGCGGGAGGTTCTGGTTACCGGGTCGATCACCCAAAAACCGGTGCTCTTCACGGTTCTAAGCACGAGCCGCAGCGCGGCGGCCTGGTGGACCATCCCCAGCTTCACCGCGGAAATGACTTCCAACTCGTTGACCGCCTGGATTTGCGCGCGAAGCACATTTCCCGGCACTGGAGCCACCGAGAAGGTGCGCGCGCCCTGCGCGGTGAGCGCGGTGGCGATTCCCACCGCAAGTCCGCCGGCAGATCGGATCGCCTCGAGATCGGCGAGCAGTCCAGCTCGCCCGGTGGGCTCCAGACCCGAGAGCGCCAGGACGGTGGGACTTCTGGCGCGCCGCGCGGCGCCGGCGGTCATCGGCGGATCTCTCGCGCCTTGCTCACCAGCCCCCGGTAAAGGCCGAGATGAAGCGGCATCGCATTGATCAGCAGCTCCGGGTGCCACTGAACGCCCAGGGCGAAGGAAGCGGAACGCAGCTCGATCCCCTCCACCACCCCATCGGTGGCCACCGCGCTGACCACCACGTCCTTGCCCGGCTTGCTCACCGCCTGGTGATGGGTGGAGTTGACCATCACCTGGCCTCTTCCGAGCAGCTCGCTGAGCAGGGTCCCCTCCTTGATTTCCACCGGATGCTGCGGCTGAGACCGGTCGTGCTTCTGCTCGTGGTCCACCGCGTGCGGCAGCTCGCGCTGGATGTCCTGGATCAGCGTGCCGCCGGCCACCACGTTGAGCAGCTGCATCCCGCCGCAGATCCCGAGCAAGGGCAAGCTGCGCTCCAGAGCTCCGCGGATCAGCGTCAGCTCGAAGGCGGTGCGACTTTCTTTAAGGTCTCCCAGACCCGGGCGCGCGCTCTCGCCATACAGCTCCGGCGAAACGTCGAAGGCACCACCGGTCACCACCAGGCCGGAGACCCGGTCAAGGTATGAATCGATGAGGGCGGGATCTTCCGCGTACGCCAGCACCAGCGGGAGCCCTCCGGCACGGAACACCGCCTCCGCGTAGGCCACCTTCAGCCGGTAGGTCGGAAACTCCACGCCGATGTTCGGCCGCCGCGAGCGATGATTCATGGGTTCCGTCCCGCGCTGAAGGCCTTGGTGAGCTCGCGCGCCCGCGCCGGAATGTCGGGCGCGGTCAACAGATCCGAGATCACCGCCGCACCGTGCGCCCCCGCCCGCGCGATGCTGCCGATGTTCGAAAGACGAATTCCGGAAATCGCGACCGTGGGAAGAGGACTTTGGCGGACGAGCGACGTCAGGCTTTCGATCCCGAGCACCGGGGCGGCAACCGACTTGGTCGCGGTCGGGAAAACGGGCCCCAGGCCGACATAGTCCGCGCCGGCGTTTTTGGCCTCCTCGGCCATCTGCGCATTTCGCACCGTCACTCCGATAATCCGGTCCGGTCCGAGGAGCTCTCGGGCCTGGCGCGCAGGCAGGTCATCATCTCCCAGATGGACGCCGTGGGCGTTGGCGATCAGCGCGAGGTCCACCCGGTCGTCCACCAGGCACACTGCCCCCGCAGCCCGGCAGAGCGAGGAGACGGCTCGAGCCGCCGCGAGGGCCGCCCGCACCGGGGTGGTTTTCATCCGCAGTTGGATCACCCGAACCCCACCCTCGAGCAAAAGCTCGCTCTTGCGGGTCAGCGACAGCTCGGGCCGAACGGAGTCGTCGCAGATGGCATACAAACCGGGCGGAAGCTTTCCGCTGGCACCGTTCATCTGGAAGACCCCCACATCGGTTGACAGCACCTGCCCCTGCTATATAGGTGGCGCACCTTTTTTCGAGGATAAACCATGGCAGATGCCCTTGACCCAAAGCTCGTAGACAAACGCACCGCGGAACGCTACCTCCGGGAGGGAATTCTCGATGCAAAGGCCTACGAGCGCCTGTTGAAGAGTCTGCCTGACGTAGCGGAAAAGGCCCAGGCAGTGCAGACGAGCATGGCGGAAGACGACGAAATCGAAGATTCCGAGGAAGAAACCCCGAGTGAGTAATGGAAGAGAAACGCGGCGAAACTTTCGTGATGAAGGGTGAATTTGAAGCACCCGCCGCTTCCGCCGCACCTATCGATTTCAACACGCTCCTGCTCGGCCTCGCTTCGACCGCTTTGATCCACCTGGGTGAAACGGCACACCCGGAGACGATGAAAACAGAGGTGAACCTCGTCCTCGCGCGGCAGAGCATGGACCTTCTTGGGCTCCTGCGCGAAAAGACGCGCGGGAATCTCACGCCTGAGGAGGAGAAATTCTTCGATGCCCTCCTGGCGGATCTGCGGTTGCGGTTCGTCGAGGCGAGTCAGAAGTGAATGTCCCCGGTGGCCCCGGGAAGCTGCCGCTGGCGATCCGGAACATGGCGCTGGCGTGCATGGCGCTCTCCGCGCTGGTCGGGTTCTTCTCCCTCACCGAGCTGCTCGCCCTGATCCAACCCAACGACCCCACGCGGTTGCCGCTGCAGCTTCCCGGAACATTTGGAAGCGAGGCCTTCAAGAAGGGGGTTGAAGCCCAGCGCGCCGCGGTCGAGGCGATGCGGGTGGCGCGGGTGTTGACGCTGTCCGGCCTGGGGATGGCGTGCGCTTTGAGTTTCGTGGCGGCAAGTCGCCTGATTTGGCCGCGCGGTTTGCGGCGCGAGAGCATGCGAAGGTTGGTGGTGGGATCTTCCGTGGCGGTGGCGCTGTTGCGCACGCTCGATGGCGCGCAGCTGACGGTGGTGGCTCGCAGGGTGGGCGGCGCGATGGGGCGATCCGCGAATTCGCTTCCCGGGCTCAACGATCTCACCCCGGTCGAGGCCGAAGCCGCCGTGCGTTCGTGGGTGGTTGCGGTGGCCGTATTACAGACGGCTGTCTTGGTCGGCGCTTTTGCATTCGTCTCGCACTACTTCCGAACGCAGCGGGCAAAGCAGCTGCTCGAGGCTCTGGACAATCCGCGGTAAGGCGCCAGCCCGCTTACCACAGGGGCTTCGGCAGGATGTCCAGCAGCTCACCTTCCGGTGCCTCCGCGTCCAGCTCCAGGAGCACGGTCGGAGCCCTCGGAAGGGAGACCAGATCCGCACGCGTTACCCCCAAAAGCTGCGCCAGGTAACCCAATGGCCATTGCGATTGGATCTGCTTGAACTCGTGCTCCCCGGTCCCTTCCGGCGGAGGATCGACGTCGTCGTACCGGAGCGCTTCGCCCCCCACCGAACGCCCGGCGGCATAGGTGATGACCCTCTCGTAGTCCTCGGGGTCAAGGACATACACATGGACCCGGGTATTGGCCTGGGAAGACAGAAGCCGGGCAAAGGCGTGATGCTCCTCGTACCAAAGGGCACCTCGGCGTCCGTAGGTGTGCGGCGAGTCGAAGGCCAATCGGGTCACCTTCTTACCAGGCACCCGGGAGACGGCGATGGAGCAACTTTCCCCGTTGTGGCCGTCCTCGGCGAGCGCCTGCCGCGCCAAGCGGACTAGCTCCGCCGTCGGGTACTGCTGCTCCAAAATGAACAGGTAGCCACCGTGTGCTTCCAGACCCGCGTCCCCCCGGCAGAGAATCCAATCCCGAGAACGGCAAGCAGCTGGGAACCCGACCGAAAGGGTCATGGCGCGATGAGCTTTGCTTGTCAAGCTCGCACGCCGACTTAGGTTTTCGCATGCGTCTGGACAAATATACAATCACGGCCCAGGAAGCGATTCAAGACGGACAGACGATCGCGCGCCGGGCCGGACATCCGCAGTACGAACCGGAGCACCTGGCCAAAGCGCTTCTCTCCCAGGAGGAGGGCATCGTTGAGCCGATACTCC
>WNFJ01208697.1_pt6 | contig 15196 bp, 15 predicted proteins | sample 5400461 | NCBI WGS metagenome assembly WNFJ01 (sample SAMN13153349, study PRJNA577476) | soil metagenome | isolation source: 115 cm saprolite on Douglas fir-dominated hillslope | place: USA:California | collected 2013-09-17 | reverse complement strand
AGTGGCGGCGGTCGATCCTCGCTCAGCAGCGAGCGCATGCGGGAAAGACCCCGCGCAAGCAAAGAAAGGAAACGGACTTCGAAAGAGACGTCGGTGCCGAGGAAGACGAGCAGCCACTGAGCGAGATGCTTCAAACGATTGCTTCCAACCGCAACAAAAGCGACCACCGGCTGTTGGCGCGCTTGGACGTTGCGCTGGCGAAGTTGCGGGAGACTCCCGAGGAGTTTGGCGACTGCGAGGACTGTGGAGAGGAAATTCCCTTCGCCCGACTCAAGCTGATGCCCTACGCGGAGTACTGCGTCGCCTGCCAGAAAAAGCGGGATGGGGACAAAACGCCACCCACCCGTCGAGCGGTCACCGACTACCGATGACGCCCGACGAAATTCGCCGCACCGCCGAAGCCTGGCGTTTGGCCGATCCAGACCCCGCTACCGCCCAGGAGCTCAGGCACCTGCTCGACGCCGGCGACCTGCCCGAGCTGACCGATCGGGTTTCCAGCGGCTTGACGTTCGGGACTGCGGGCTTGAGGGCAGTGATCGGCGCCGGTCCGGCCAGAATGAACCGAGCTGTGATCCGCACGACCACCGCCGGCCTGGCGCGTTACCTGAAAATACACCAGCCCGAAGTTTCCACGCGGGGAGTGGTGGTGGGCAGGGATGCCAGAAACATGAGCTTGGAGTTTGCCGTCGATACGGCGGGGGTGTTCGCGGCGGAGGGCATTCCGGTCTTATTTTGCGAAGAGCCCGTTCCCACCCCGGTGGTGTCCTTCGCGGTCACCTATTTGCGGACCGGCGGGGGAGTGATGATCACCGCCAGCCACAACCCCCCCGAATACAACGGGTACAAGGTCTATTGGGACAACGGCGCGCAGATCATTCCACCTCACGACGAAGGAATCTCCGAATCGATCTCCCGGGTGGGGCCGGCGAATCAGTTGGCGATATTGGGGCTGGAACAAGCTCGCCAGGCCGGGCTTTTGCACCCGGTGCCGCCCGAGCTGCGAAACGCCTATCTGGATTCAGTACTTGCTTCCCGGCGACATCGGGCGCCCGCTCCTCCGCTGAAGATCGCCTACTCGGCCCTGCACGGGGTGGGAGGAAGTTGGATCGAAGAGGCGATGAAGCGCGCGGGGTTCGAAAAGCTCTGGGTGGTGGCGGAGCAGCATGTCCCCGATGGCCGTTTTCCGACCGTCCGTTTTCCCAATCCGGAGGAGCCCGGCGCGATGGACTTGAGCCTGGCGTTGGCGGAGCAGGTGAAAGCGGATTTGCTTCTGGTCAACGACCCTGACGCGGATCGCCTCGCAGTGGGAGCGCGCGATCGACGCGGAGCGTTGCGGACCCTCACCGGCAATGAAGTGGGAGCGTTGCTCGGCCATTACCTTCTCAGCCGGACACCACCGGGTCCCAGGCGCCCGTTGGTGATTTCCACGATCGTCTCGTCTCCGCAGCTGGGCGAAATCGCCCAGCGCTTCGGGGCTCGTTACGCCGAGACGCTGACCGGCTTCAAGTGGGTCGCCAACCGCGCCTTGCAGCTGGAGCAAGAGGAACAGGCTCAATTTCTGTTCGGTTTTGAAGAGGCGTTGGGATACTGCGTGGGCCTCGCCGTCCGGGACAAGGACGGGATTACCGCTGCGGTGGCGGTCGCGGACATGGCGAGCTGGTGCGCTTCGAGAGATTCGACGTTGCCCGATTACCTGGAGGAAATCCAGCGGGAGTACGGGGTGTTCGTCTCGGTCCAGAAGAGCGTTACCTACCCCGGGCGCGCCGGGGCGGAGACGATCGCCAGAATCCTCGACCGCTTCCGCCAACAGCCTCCCGGCGAGCTCGGCGGCTTTCGAGTGTTGTCCAGCAAGGACTACCTCACCGGAGAGTGGCGTCAGCAAAACGGCGTGCGCAGGCTCGACCTGCCCCCATCCAACGTTCTCTCCTACGAGCTGTCGGAGAGCGCGCGAGTCACCCTCAGACCCTCGGGCACCGAGCCAAAGATCAAGTACTACTTCGAACTTTCTGAGAGAGTTCTCGCCGGGGAGCCGGTGGACTCGGCGGGCGATCGCGCGGGTCAGAAAATCAAGAGACTCCAGCAGGCCCTGATGAGCGCCTCCGAAGCCATGAGTGCGCGGGGATGAGCTTCGCAGCTGCTAAGCCGGCCCTTGCAATTCCGGCCGCCCCGCGACGGCTCGGGTTGCGCTACTCCTCCTCTTTTTCCTCACCCGTCCCAATTCTGGGCATTTTGGCTGTAGATTAACTGAACGAGTAGCTTTGCCTTTCGGCCAGGGAAGGGCTTAGTTTTTTGTGGTACCCAGAGCCACCTCACCGATCTTGAGGCAAGACTGACGACCGCAATGAACCAAGAGGTCATTCGCAAGCAGCCGGAAGAGCCTCGCGAGAGTGTGGGCGACTTGATTGGCCCCTACCAGCTGGTGGAAATGATCGGCGAAGGATCGATGGGCCGGGTGTACCTGGCGAAGCACTGCAAGCTCGGCCGCCAGGTGGCTCTCAAGGTCCTTCGTTCGGAGCACGTCCGCAGCCGGAGCTTGGTCCACCGCTTCTTTCAAGAAGCGCGGGCGGTGAACCAAATCAATCACGAGCACATCGTCCAGGTATTCGATTTCGTGGAGGAAGAAACCACCGTCGGCGAGCCGCGGGTGTATTGCGTGATGGAGTTGCTCAAGGGCGCGAGCCTCGCCCAGCTGGTGGCCAGAGGGCCTCTCGCGATCAGCCGATCGATCGGAATCACCCGACAGGTATGCACCGCCCTGGATGCAGCGCATCGGGTGGGGGTCATCCATCGAGACGTGAAACCGGACAACATCTTCGTTGCGGAAAAAGCGAATTCCACTGATTTCGTGAAAGTTCTGGATTTTGGAGTGGCCAAGCTCACCGGAGCGCTGATGGCGGAGGCGGTGTCCGGAACGCTGGAGGGCACGCTGGTCGGAACCCCGACCTACATGTCTCCGGAGCAAGCGGCGGGCTTGACCGTCGATTTCCGGGCCGACGTCTACGGAGTGGGAACGGTCCTTTACGAGATGCTGGCCGGACACCCTCCCTTCGAGATGGACCTGTTTGGACAGCTGGTGGTGCAGATCATCACCAAGCCCCCTCCGGCGCTTCCAGCCGAAACGCCGCGCGGAGAGCGAATTCCGACCTCGCTGAAGAAACTGGTGATGAGCTGCTTGCAGAAAGAACCTCACCGAAGGCCGAGCTCGATGGCCGAGCTGAGCGAGGCGCTCGACGCATTCTCCAGCGGCCGGCGATTCAGGCTGCGCGGCAGTGGAAGGCGTTGGCCCCATTGGGCGGTCGCGGGAATCGCCGCGGCGCTGGTCGGGACGGCGGCGATTTCATCCCTGCGGCCGGCCTCGCTTCGGCCGGCGGCGCCTCCGAAGGTCGAGAATCACTCGACGACAGCATCCCGGGTCACGGTTGCCATCCGCTCCTTTCCTCCCGGCGCGGAGGTGTTGCGCCTCGACAACGGCAGCCCACTGGGCGTCACGCCGGTCTCGGTGCAGCTCCCCCGACTCGATCGCCCGCTGGCGATCCGGTTCAAGATGGAAGGGTATACCCCGGCGGATCGCGTGCTATCGTTGGAGCGGGATGAGTCGCTGGAGGTTGTCCTGAGTGCGCTCCGATCGTCTCCCACCGAGGAGAAAATCGAAGCGATCAAACCTCCGAAACCGCCGAAGAAGAGAATGACCCGCGATGGCACGATCGACCCATTCTCGAAGTGAGTTGATCGCCACAGTCGCGATGGTGGGCGTCTTGCTCACCGGAACCCTGGGGGCAGCCCCCGGCCAGTCCGATCGGGCAGACACCCAGGCAAGGGAAAAGTTTCGAATCGCCCAGAAAGCATTCAACCTCGGCAACTTCGAGCAGGCGCTCGATTACTATTCGCAGGCCTATAGCCTCAAGGCGCATCCCGGATTTCTCTTCAACATTGCCCAGTGCTATCGGATGCTGCGCGAATATGAGCGCGCCGCGTTCTTCTACAAGCGCTACCTGGCTTTGGCGACTCCTGGCCGAGCGGAAACAACGTTGGTGACCGGTTTGATTCAGGAAGTGGAAACCAAGCAGGCGCAGCTGGAGCAGGAAGCGCGCGACCAGGCCGAGGCCGCCGAGCTCAGAGAGCGCGAGCTGGCCCGGAGCCAGATGGCGAAGGCAGAGGCGGATGCTGCCGAGAAGCGTCGCCTGGAGTTGATCGCCAAGGGGCAAGCGGAGCGCGAAGCGGCGCAGCGCGCGGCGGCGCAAATCGCTGAGGCAGCCCGAGCTGAAGCCTCCAAGCCACCGCCGTCGCTTTGGAGCACCCTCAGTCACAAGTGGTGGTTCTGGGCCGGAGCGGGAGTGTTGGCCGCGGGGGTGGGCGTCACCGTCTACATCGCCACCGAGCCTCGGGCCAGACCCACCACCCAGCCCGCAATCAACGGCCGATGATCGATTTACAGACCCGCTCGTCGAAGGTTCTCGCGGCCTTGGGGATCGCGCTGGCAGTCGGAGTGTCGTTGAGCGTCGGAAGTTGTCGCCGGAACGGGCTGGGAACCTCGATCTTCGTCCAGATCGCGTTCGACGACCGAAACCTCAACATCACCCAACTTCGATTTTCGGCCAGGTCCGCCGCTTCGCCAATGCTGTTTCAGCCGGTGCTGCGGCCAGCCCGACTGGATTCGCCGCCGCTGCCACTGCAGTCGGTGCAGCAGGTGCGGATTCTCTTGCCGGACAATCTGGGCGGCCAGCTGGTGCTGGTATCGGTAGAAGGCCTCTCCCAGGGGCTGGTGGTGGCGGCGGATCGCGGCGAAGTGACGATGAAAAAGGGAGAGGAGGTGCAGAGCAACCTCTCCCTCGGAGCGCCCGGGGGCCCGGATTGCGGAGCCTGTACCGGGTGCTGTTCGGGATTGTCTTGCATCGCACCTCCGACCTTCACTGGATGCGGGGTTGGCGGGAACCTGTGCGCGAGCTGCGATCTGAACCTGGCAAGCCGCTGCTTCAATGGAGTTTGCCAGTGCGGAAGCGGTCCGGCGTGCGCTGCAGATCTCGGATCGGACAGCTGCATCAATGGCGAGTGCAAATGCGGGGCAATCAAATGCCAACCCGGCGAGCGCTGCGAGAGGGGGCAGTGCAAGTGCACTCCGGCCTCCTGTCCAAACGGTTGCTGCTCGGAATCGGGCTGCCTTCCGGGAACCGATAACCTCGCCTGTGGCGCTGCGGGACTGTCCTGCGAAGCATGTGGCGCGGGACAGACCTGTGTCCGAGGGGTTTGTTCCGACTGTCCCACAGTCTGTCCCGGCTGCTGCTCGGGAGCGACCTGCCTGCCACAGACGATCGCCACCTGTGGCGTCAACCGCGCGGCTTGCGTCTGGTGCGATCCGGTCCAAGCCGATCACTGTTCCTTCGGAAGATGCAGATGTGGAGACGGTGGCAGCTGTCCGCCAGGACTGCACTGCGTGGCAGGTGGAGACTGCCGCTGCGACGCCACCTCCTGCTCCAACGGCTGCTGTATCGCCAACCGCTGCGAACTGTTCAGCCCGACCACTTGCGGAACGCGGGGTACCGCCTGCGTTGCCTGCGATCCGGTCCTCTCCGACCAGTGCCTGGGGGGCGTTTGCCAATGCGGAGGCGCCGAGGCCTGCCGAGAGGGCCAGGAGTGCGTCGGTGGCCGATGCCAGTGCAATTCCCGAACCTGCACAGGCTGTTGCGATAGCGAGACCGGTCTTTGCATCTCCGCCGCCGATCCCAACAAATGCGGCCGCGCGGGGCAGGCGTGTCAGCCTTGTGATGCGGGTGAGCTATGTACCAGGGGCGTCTGCGAGAGCTGCCCGGCGAGCTGCCCCGACGGCTGTTGCTCGGGCCCCAGCTGCGTCATCCCTTCCGAGAGAGCCTGCGGTATCAACGGGGCACCGTGCACTTCCTGCAGCACCCTGATTGCAGACACCTGCCTGGCCGATGGCGGCTGCGCTTGCGGAGGCGGTTCAACTTGCGGTCAGGGGCAGGAGTGCCGGAGCGGAACCTGTAGCTGCACCGGCACTTCTTGTCCCAGCGGGTGCTGCGATAGCGTGGGTGGGTGCCGGACGCGATCGATTTTCAACTGCGGTATCAACGGAGATGGGTGTTTTGCGTGCAACCCGGTGCTCTACGACACCTGTTCCTCGGGCGGCGTCTGCCAGTGCGGCTCGCTTGCAGACGCAGGAACAAACTGCGTCGACGGGCAAAGGTGCTTGAGCGGTCAGTGCTCTTGCGATGCGGTTTCCTGCGATGCGGGTTGCTGCTCGTCCCGCAACGGCGACTGCATCAGCCCACGCACGGTCACCGCCTGCGGCCCAATCGGCGGCGTATGCTCCCCCTGCGATACTCGCAGAGCCAACGTGTGCATGAATGGACGGTGTCAGTGCGGAGATGCCGGCCCCTGTACTGGAAACCAGAGCTGCGACGCCGGGTTTTGCTTGTGACGTGAGTTCTCGCGTTCCGCCAGAGCCTGCCCCGAGCAGAGCCGAGGAAGCCTGCCCAGGCCGTTTGGTCCCAACTCGCGGGCCCTCGCATGCAACCGTTGCCGATCAGCCTGGCGAGGGTCGCGTCCAAACGGGCGGAGTAGGGACTTTGATCATCAACGACTTGCAAGGGTGTCTGTCCAAGCCGTTTGGGCCCACCCTCGCGGGAGCTCATCAGGAACGACTTTGCTTACGGAGGTGAAAAGTTTACCGGATCGGAGGGGAGTCGAGGGGGGCCGATGCTCAACGAGTGAGTTTGTCCCCCTCGGATTGGAGGCGCTCCAGGAAGCCGTTGGTATCGTAGAAGGTCATTTTCACGTCGCCGACCTTCAGCACATCGCTGGTCTTCAAATTGAGCTCCGTTCCCGGCGACACTTCCAGTCGGCCCTGGAAGGTGAGCGTGGCATGCTCGTCCACCTGGAAGGACCAGTCGCCCTCCGGGTGTCGCTCCAGCACGATGTGATGCCGCGAAACCGTGGTGTCGTTGATCACGATGTCATTGCCCGGTTCGCGCCCCAGCTCCAGCCTGGTCTTCTTCGACGGCGGCGCCAGCTCGAAACAGAGCGCATCCCCCTGGGAGGGGTGGTCCGGATGCTGAGTCAGCGGAAGCTGGGTGACGGCGTTCATCTGCGCCTTGGCGGAGGCCGGGACATGCCAGATTCCCGGCTCCCAGATCAGCCATGCATGCGGGTAGCGCTTCTGGAACTGTTCCTTCAATGCGAGCCGCTGCCGAACCAATAGCGAAAGAAGGTAAGCCCTGACCATGGCTGGACGAGTATAGCTGAGGCAGTCCAGGAGTGAATCGCGGCGATTCGAATGGTGCCCTAACGGGTTTCGCTGTCGTAGGGGCTGCCGAGCGCTGCGGGAGCGCCGCTCCGACGACCCTGCGACGCCAGAAGTATCAGCGTGAGCAGGTAGGGAATCGCCAGCAAGAATCCTTGAGGGACGGTTTGCAACAACCCAGGCATCGATGATGCGAGCGCGATCCGAAGCGCGTTTGCGGCAGAGAAAAAGAGCGCTGCTCCCAGTGCCCCCAAGGGCGTCCAACGGCCGAAGACCATCGCCGCCAGGGCGATGAAGCCCAGGCCCGCCGGCATGTGCTGCTCGAAGCGATCCAAGGTGGAGGTGGACAGCGCGGCTCCTCCCAGCCCACAGAGCAGACCGCCGCCGATCACGCACGCGCCGCGGATGGCGGGCACAGAGATTCCCACCGTCGCCGCCGCCTCGGGTTTCTCTCCGATGGCCCGAATTCGCAGGCCCACCGGCGTTCGCCAAAGCAGCGCATGAAAAGCCACCGGCGCGACCAGCGCCAGGTAGGTGAGAGCGGAATGCCAGGAGAATGCGTTGAGGAAAGGAAGATCTGCGAGGTAGGGCAGCGTCCAGCGCGTCAATTGATGAATCGGGGGAGTCCCGGTGGCGGAGTATCGGGACTCGAGGAGAAACGTCACTCCAGCCAGCGTCACTAGATTCAGCGCCATTCCGGAGATGATCTGATCTGAGCGCCAACGGACGGCGAGGTAAGCGTGCACGCTCGCCAACGCTGCCCCGGCCAGCATCCCCACCAGCACCGCAAACGAGGTGGGCATGAAGATCGCGGCCACCGCCGCGGCGAACGCCCCGATGCGCATCATCCCCTCTGCTGCCAGGTTGATCACCCCCGATCGCTCCGAAAGGACGCATCCGAGAGCGGCGAAAATCAGAGCTGGCGCGTAGTCCAGGGTAGAAAAAGAGAGAGCCTCGAGGATCTCACGCACTAGGGAGTCCCATGACTGGTCGACGCCCGCCGGGCCAGGCGAGAAACCGCGGTTTCCCAAATCAGTCGACCGGCGATCAGAAGCAGGGCAAAGCCTTGAATCAGCTCCGGAAAGCTCTTGTGAATCCCCAGTAGCTGCATTCCCGTTCCACCCGCCCGCAAGATGCCGAAGAACAGGGCCGCCGCCGCAATCCCCAAAGGATGGTTTTGGCCAATCAAAGCAATCGCGATCCCGTCGAAGCCGTAGGGCGAGCTCAGGCTGACCGGGTATTTGAATTCCGTGCCGAGCACCCAGACCGCCCCCGCGATTCCGGCCAGGGCACCGGAAAGGAACATCGCCTGATAGGAGCGGCGGCGCACCGCAATCCCGGCGGTTCGCGCTGCTTCGAAGCCGAGCCCCACCGCGCGGGTTTCGAATCCATGGACGGTGCGTGCCATCCAGAACCAGACCGCCCCGGCCGCGACCACCGCCAGGGGCAGTCCCAGGTTCAGCCGAGAGGCGTCGCCGAGCAGCCGAGCGAGGTGTGCTGTTTGAAGGATTTCATCCGTCCCCGAACGCGAAACGCCCGAAGTCGAGGCCGCGCGCAACGGACCGACGACCAGCCAATTCTCGACCAGGCTCACCGCCACCCAATTGAGCATGATCGTGGAAATGACTTCGTGGACCCTTCGCCGCAGCCGGAGCACTGCGGGAATCAGCGCATAGAGGGCGCCAGCGAGGGCGGCGCCGAGCAGGCAAATCAGCGGATGGATCGACGATGGAAAGGGCAGGCGACTGCCGATCGCCGCCGCGGCGATCGCGCCCAGCATCATCTGACCCTGAGCGCCGATGTTGAAGAAGCCGACCCAGAGCGCCGCCGATACCGAAAGGCCCGTCAGCAGCAGCAATGCCCCTTTTGATCCGGATTCTCCCAGTGCTCGCAGGTCCCCGATTCCACCCCAGATCATCTGGAAGTAGGCGTCCTTCGCCACCCCGATGTCCGCCCGCGACAGGGCAATCGCGATAAAGCCCGCCGCCAGGGAAAGAAATACGGCGAATAGCGAGGACAACAGAGCTCGATGGCCAGCGACCCATCTGAGCATCCGACCGGAGTCCGCCGGAGGCATCAGTGCGGTGCTCCCAAGGCTTGATCCTCGCCGCGCCCTCCCAACATCAGGCTGCCGATTCTCTTCTGGTCGAAATCCGATCGCCCCATTTCTGCGGTGATCGCTCCGCCGAAGAGCACGTAGATCCGGTCGGAGAGTTGGAATAATTCATCGAGGTCAAGCGAAATCAGGATGATCCCCGCGCCTCGTCGCCGCGCATCCCGCAGACGCTGATGCACGAGATTCGTCGCCGCGAAATCCAATCCCCGGGTCGGCTGCACCACGATCAGCAATCGCGGGTTGGAATCCAACTCCCGCGCAACCACCACCTTCTGCTGATTACCCCCTGAAAGCTGGCCGATCCGCGCCCGCGGATCCGGCGGCCGCACATCGAAATCGGCCAGAAGCTTCCCAGCCCGGTCTCGCCTGCCGCGGAAATCAATCAAGGCTCGTCTGGCGAAAGGGGGTTTGTCCTGGCGGCCCAGCGCGACGTTTTCCTCCACCGTCATGCGATCCACCATGCCCCTCAGATGCCGGTCCTCCGGGATATGTCCCATTCCCATTCGACGAAGCGCGGCCGGCGGCAAATCGAGAAGCGAGGTCCCCATCACCAGAGCCTCGCCGCCGGTCGAGGGTCGCAGACCGGTGAGGACTTCCACCAATTCTCGTTGCCCATTGCCATCGACGCCAGCGATTCCCACGATTTCGCTTCCCCGCAGGTGGAGGGTGGCGCCCTTTAGAACCGGCCGCCGATCGTCATCCAGGCTTTGAAGGTTCCTCGCAGCCAACAACGGGGGGCCATCCACCGGCGCCTCCGGAGCTGAGGGGCGCTGGACGCTCGTCGCACTTCCAAGGATCAGCGAGGTCAACCGGTCCTCCGACATTTCCTTGGACGGAACCTCCGCCACCACTTGGCTTCGGCGCATCACGACGATCCGATTGGACACCGCCAGGACTTCGCGCAGCTTGTGAGTGACGAAGACGATCGTCCGACCCGCCGAAGCCAGCGTTCGCATCGTTGCGAACAACTCTTCGCATTCCTGGGGGGTGAGCACCGCGGTGGGTTCATCCAGGATGAGCACTTGCGCCCTGCGGTGCAGCACCTTGACGATTTCGAGCTTCTGCCGGGAACCGACGCTCAGATTCTCCACCCGCTCCCAAGGATCGAGCGCGAAACCCAATTGGCGGCAGGTTTGCTCTACCTGGGCTGCACTGGACGGCAAGTCGAGAAGACCGCGCCGAGAGGGCTCGTTTCCGAGGATGACATTCTCCAGCACGCTCAGGGATGGAATCAGGGTGAAGTGCTGATGAACCATCCCGATCCCGCGCCGGATCGCCTCCGCCGGACTGGAAAAGCTCACCGGGCTTCCGTCGATCAGGATCTCGCCCTGGTCCGGGCGGTAGAGCCCGGAAAGGACGTTCATCAGGGTTGATTTGCCCGCTCCGTTTTCCCCCACCAAGGCGGCGATTTCTCCGGGGTGGAGAGTCAGGGAAACATCGTCCAGGGCCACTACCTCGGCGAACCTCTTGGAAATGTGCCGGAGCGAGATCAGGGCGAGGCCCGAAACGAGGCGAGCTCGGTGAGATTCGCGGGAACCTGAATTTCTCCGGCCACCACCCGCTTCCGAAGCGCCTCAACCTTTTCCAGTGCCTCCTTCTTTCCGGGGAAATCCAGGCGGACCTCGGCGTACGCGACGGCGTCCTCCTTCAGTCCCAGAGTCCTGTTTCCGGCGGAGAACTTGGCGTCGACCAGGTCGCGAATTGCCAGGTAGACAGCCAAATCGACGTGCTTGATCATCGAGGTGAGTACGGCGTTCGGCGCCACGTGCCATTGATCCGAGTCCACCCCGATCGCATAGACCAGGCGGCCAGAATCCCGTCCTTCCTTGACTGCCTGGATGGCGCCGAGGCCGTCGGATCCCGCTGCCTGAAAGATCACGTCTACCCCCTTGCTCAGCAGATCTTGCGCCACCTGCTTTCCGGTGGCGACATTGTCGAAGCTCCCCGTGTAGGCGACCAGCAGCTCCCGGGCGGCGGACGGTCGGGTGGTGAGCACGCCGGCCCTGAAGCCGGCCTCGAATTTCTTGATCAGCGGGATTTCCATTCCACCGACGAACCCGATTTTTCCAGTTTGGGTTGCCAATCCGGCAAGCGCCCCGACCAGAAAACTCCCCTGCTCCTCGCGAAAGACCACCGTCCGCACGTTTGGGAGCGAGACTGGCTCGCCCCGCGAATCGATCAACGGGCTATCGATCAGCAAGAACTTTGCGTTGACGCGCCACCGCCAGAACCGCGGACTCCAACAGAAAGCCGGTGGCGACTGACAGCGCCACACCTCGATCGACGAGCAATTGCAGGTTGGGCTCGTAGTCCTCTTGGGCCTTGCTCTGCAGGACCAATGGAACGATCGGCATTGGCTCGAGCGCCAACCCGTGCGAGGCCAGGTGAGCGGGAATGCTGGCCGCCACCTCCGCCGGGGCGACCGGCTGATATTCCGACCCGACCACCTTCTTTCCCGCCGACCAGAGCTCCAGGCCCCGTAGAGCCGAGTCATTGAAGGACTGATCTCCTCGTCCTCCCACGTCGGTGACCAGCCCGACTTTGATACCCTGCGCCTTCAGCGAAGGGGACCCGATCGGGGCTGCATCCTTTTTGCAAGAGACACACGCGGCAACCGCGGCGATCGCCAGTGCTCGCGCCATCCGGAAGGTGGGCATCGGACCCATTTAGCAAAACCAGGCGGGTCGGTGGTGTTCCTCCTCGGGGCTTCCTGTTATGCGTGCCCAGGTGCGGCCCTACGAACTGATCAAGGCCAAGCGCGATAACCGCGCGCTGGATGCGAAGGAGATCCGCGATTTCCTGGCGGGATACACCCGCGGAACCATTCCCGACTACCAGATGGCGGCGATGTGCATGGCGATCTACTTTCGCGGTCTTTCAGCGCCGGAGCTGGCCGCCTGGACCGAAGCGATGCTTCAGTCGGGCGAAGTGCTGGATCTCTCGGACATTCCAGGATTCAAGGTCGACAAACACTCCACCGGCGGGGTGGGCGACAAAGTCTCTCTCTGTCTGGCGCCTCTGGCAGCGGCCTGTGGGCTGCGGGTGCCGATGGTTTCCGGCCGCGGGCTGGGGCACACCGGCGGTACTCTCGACAAGCTGGAGTCGATTCCGGGCTTTCGGGTCGATCTCTCGATTGCCGAGTTTCACCAGCGCGTGCGAGACGTGGGCGCCTGTCTGATTGGCCAGACCGACTCGCTGGCGCCGGCGGACAAGAAGTTGTACGCGCTGCGCGACGTGACCGGCACGGTGGACTGCATTCCGCTGATCGCCAGCTCGATCATGAGCAAGAAACTGGCGGAGGGAATCGATGCCCTGGTCCTCGACGTCAAAGTGGGCTCGGGGGCATTCATGAAGGATCTGTCCAGTGCCCGAGCGCTGGCGCGTACGATGATCGAAATCGGCGCTCAGATGGGTCGGCAGGTGGTGGCGCTGCTGACGGACATGGACCAGCCGCTGGGGCGCGCAGTGGGGAATTCTCTCGAGGTCGCCGAGGCGATCGACGTGCTCAAGCAGAAGGGTCCTGCGGATCTCACCGGGGTCACCTACGCCCTCACCGCGGCGATGCTGAAGTTGGCCGGGATGGCGGCCGACGATGCGACCGCCCGGGGAATGATCAAGCGGGCCATCGACAGTGGCTCGGCGCTGTCGAAACTGGAAGAGATTGTGAGCAGTCAATCATCCGCGACCCGGCCCGCCTTCCGACTGCCCGGGCGAGCGTCGAGATTCCTTCTCCTGGGAATGGGTTCGTCGCCTCGATTGACGCCGAGGCGATCGGCCTGGCGGCGATGGCACTGGGGGCGGGGCGAGACACGGTCGATGGCCGGGTGGATCCGGCCGTGGGGTTGATCATCCTTCGGAAGGTAGGGGAGGGGGTAAGGTCAGGGGAACCCCTGGTTCGAGTTCACTACAATGAAGAAAAACGCGTGGAGGAAGCGGTTGCCCGCATCCTCCACGCCTATCGCATCGAGTCATCGCCTGCTCCACCTCGGCCGTTGATCTACGAAGAACTTCCTGCTCGTCCTCGCGATCCGAAGCAGTGATGTGGCAGAAACGCTGATCTAGCTCTTGCTCGCGGCTTTGGAAGAATCGCTCTTCTTCCCGTGCTTCACTTTCTTACCCTTCTTCCCGTGATTGACTTCCTTGGTGTTGGCCTGGGCCACGGTCGTGTTCCTCTTCGCATGCGTGGTTGCCTTAGCCTGGGGAATAGCTGCCGCCGAAGCAGAGAGGGGAATCGCTGCCGCCAGCAGAAGGGCACTCAAGAGATTGCGCTTCATAGGTGTTCCTTTCGATATCGCGCGGTGAATTCCGCGTTCACCCATTCAGACGGAGCGATTGAAGCCGCATTTAAAGGGCGTCTTCTCAATGGGTTGTGCCCCTTGAGCACGAAAAAAAAGCGCGGTGGACGGGAATAAAGTCCTACCGCGCTTCAATCTGGGTCTGAAAGACCCTGCGTCCCTACATCCCTTTGGGTGCTTTCTTCTTGGGCGCCTTCTTCTTCACCGGCTTTGCAGGCGGTTTGCTGGTGTCTGCTTGGGCCAGCAGAACCGGCTGGGTATCGGCATTGTTTGCCTCTGCTTTGTCTGAACAAGCGAGAGCTGAAGCGGGGGCTACCAGCGCGAAAACGAGAGCAGCGATGAGCTTACGAGCCATGATTTTGTTCCTTTCAGGAGTGCATCGTGTTTCCGGTGACCAGCCACCGGAAAGGTCCAACTGACGATCGGGTGCTCAGCGGGATGTAAGAAAAGCCGGAACCCCGCCCGTTTGCAAGTTTGAATCACCGCCGGGCCCTGCCATGATGCATCAATGCCCATTTATGAGGACCTCGCCGAGGCGGCGGCGGCGATTCGAGAACGGGCCAAAGGCTTTCATCCCCAAGTCGGGCTGATTCTCGGCAGCGGTCTGGGCTCCTTTGCCGACCAGTTTGACTCTGCCGTGGCGATCCCCTACGGCGACCTGCCGCACTTCCCGAGATCTTCCGTGTCCGGTCACGCGGGACAGCTGGTGCTCGGAAGCGTAGCGGGGCAGCGGGTGGTGGCGATGCAGGGCCGGGTGCATTTCTATGAGGGTTACTCTCCGGCAGAGGTGGTTTTTCCCGTCCGTGCGCTCTGCGCGCTGGGAATCCGCTCTCTGGTGGTCACCAATGCAGCGGGAGGGATTCGGAGCGATCTCCTGGCTGGCGATCTGATGGCGATTTCCGATCACATCAATCTGTCGGGATGGAATCCACTGGTAGGCGCCAATGATGAACGGCTGGGTCCGCGCTTCCCGGATATGAGCGCGGCCTACGACGAGTCGCTGACGGCAAAACTGGCCCAGTCCGCCTCAGTCTGTGGTGTCAATCTCAAGAAGGGCGTCTATGCCATCCTCTCCGGGCCATCGTACGAAACGCCGGCGGAAATCCGGGCGCTGCGGGTTCTGGGCGCCGACGCGGTCGGAATGAGCACCGTCCCGGAGGTGCTGGCCGCTCGGCAGATGGGCGTTCGGCTGGTGGGGGTGAGCTGCATCACCAACCTCGCCGCGGGCGTTGGCCATAAGCCCCTGACCCATGAGGATGTCGCCGCGACTGCGGCCCGCGCCTCGGTTGCCTTTTCGCAGCTCCTGAAGCACTACCTTCCGTTTGCCGCTCAATGACCAAAGCTCGCCCAAGCTCGAGGTTGCCCTGGGACAAACTGTTCGAGTTGACGTCGGCCACGCGCCAGAGAGCTTATGCCCCTTACTCAAATCTGAAGATCGGTGCCGCTCTCCTCACCCGCGGCGGAGAAACCGTCGGGGGTTGCAATTTCGAAAACTCCTCCTATGGGCTGTCGATTTGCGCAGAACGCAAC
>WNFJ01067654.1_pt2 | contig 15201 bp, 16 predicted proteins | sample 5400461 | NCBI WGS metagenome assembly WNFJ01 (sample SAMN13153349, study PRJNA577476) | soil metagenome | isolation source: 115 cm saprolite on Douglas fir-dominated hillslope | place: USA:California | collected 2013-09-17 | reverse complement strand
CCCGCCACAGTGCGGCGGGCACCCCTCGGCCTACCTCGAAGGCGAGGCGTCGTTCGCCACCTGGAAGCGCACCACCGGTCGTATTCGCCACGATCTGGAACGTCGTCGTGGGGTTCAGTTGAAGGCGTGAGGCCATTGGCGCCGGGAGATTAACCTGAACGTTGGTCCCTTGGATCTAGCCTGAGGCCAAAGATGAGGCGTGCGCGCGAAGGGGGGAACAACCGCGCAGGAGGCCCCGTGGAAAGAGGACGACGATGAAGGGATCGCTTTTGCGGGCGCTTGTATGCTCAGCCTTTGCTTAAAACGTGCAACGGCGCCGTTTCAGACTATCGTACCTACATGATGAGACGGACTTGGCTGCTTCTTATAATTGGGCTCGTAAACGCGAGTATTCTGCAGCTCGTTGCGTGCGGTGGAGACAACGGCGGCACGGCTCCCGTTACGGATGGGTCGATGTCGGATGACGCGACGATGGACGCGAAGACTGACGTCGTGACTGACGTCGCGAGCGGCGACTCACCAGCCGACGTAGCGATGAAAGCAGACGTCGCGAAGGATGCCGCCGACGCGGCGCTTGACGCGACGCCGGATGTCACGGACGCGAGTGATGCCACGGTGTCGAGCGACGCGGGCGATGCAGGCTTCGATGCCACTGACACTGGTGCCGCGAACGATGCCGGCACAACAGCCGACACCGGCGACGCGAGTGATGCCGGCGACGCGAGCGATGCTGGCGATGCGAGCGACGCGGCCGAGACGAGCGCGTGCAGCCCAGACAACTGCGGCTCCGGCACGTGCTGCAACGGAGTGTGCATCGACTCGTGTGCGAAGTGCCCCGCAGCCGGCGTCTTCTGCCCCTGGTCCCCCGCTAGGGGATTCAACTCGCCTGGAGGTTCTTGCGTCGCCGATTGCTCGCAGTGTGTCACCAAGAACAGCGTGGCGGCCAAGACGAAGTGTCTTTCGTGCGGTCTTGGCACGCCAGCGGAGATCTGCGCGACGACTCCCAGTCAGTGTCCAGCCAACGTGAATGCGAGTGCCTGCACCTGCGCGCTAGGCGACGCGGGCGACGCGGGGGATGCCGGCTCCTGCCCGGGGACATCCCAGGTGTGCGCTCGGGGAATAGGCGCTCAACCGGGCGACAGTCCCGTGTGCTTGCTCTGCGGACAAGCGGGAACCGACGGCAACGCCTGCAACGACGGCAAGACGTGCGTGGAGACAACCGGCGTCTGCGGTCCGTGAGTCATCCAAAGCGCCTCTCGACGCTGTCAGCCCACTCGACGAACGCAAAGAGCTGAACGATATCGGCCGCGTGGTGGCTAGGACGCAGGGCTGTCGCTTCCAAGGCCCCGGGATCGACCCATTCGGACAGAAGGCTGCTGCGCCTTATCCGCTCGACCGCGATGGACATGCATGCCGGGTCACTCGAAACTTGGCCTACCAGCCAGTCGTTGAGTGGCTCACGCTTGGGACACCAGGCATTCAGGCCGCGTACACGCTCTTCGGCCAGCGCGCGAACTAGCGGCTTCCGATGGACCCGATGAAGGGCGTCGCGCGCCGGCAGAGAGCCCACGAATTCGACGATGGCACGGTCGAGAAACGGCGATTGACCTGCGATTCCCGCGGAATCCCGGAGCAGCTCCTGCGCTCGCCAATAGCGGGCATGCGCGCCAAGCACGTCGGCGAGGCGGTCGGCAGCCGAGCGTCGAGCCAGATACGTCGTCGCCTCTTGCCACGCCGCGCGCAGGAAGGTCTCACGCCAAAACGCGCGACGCAACCACGGAAGGCGACGGGCAAGCCGCCCGATGTGCCAGTCGCGAAAACCCGACAGCCCCGAAGCGGCGCTCCAAAACAGGTCGTCGGCCAGTCGCCGACGCGATCCCGGCAAGACAAGCCCCCGGACAAGGGGGCCCCATGAAGCCTGCCGCGCAAGATCGACCGGGCGCCACGCGATGTCGAAGAGCTCGTCGCTCCCTTCTCCGTCAAACACGTCATCATGCCCCATCTCCCGCGCCGTGCGCAGCAGCATCGCGCGCGCCCGTTGCGTCGCGGGCGCCGCGTAAATCGGATCGTCGGCGATGGGGAGCGAGTCAAACAAGTTCGGACCCGTGTAGGCCACTTCGATCCGGTGGACGACAGCGCGAGGCAATGCCCGCTCGACGGCGTCGATCGGCGCGGGGCTCGCGCAGCTGGCTCCACCGACGACCAATGAGAGGCACTCCAGAGACCCCGCGTGGCGCAATAGCGAAGACGCCACCACGCACGAATCGATGCCGCCGCTCAGCGCGACGCACACACGCCCTGCCCCACGGCGGCGCGTTTCGACGGCGCGGTCGAGACGATGCCCTAGCGTGCGGACGGCGGGCTCCCGCCCACGAGTTTCCGCGTCGGAGTTAAACGCGAGGCGGTCGCCCGGAAGGCGCACAAGACATCCGTCAGTTACCCGAAGAATCTCTCCGGCGGCAAGACGAGAAACACCGCGAAACGCCGTGGCATCGGTCGGCGATGAGAGAATACCGCTCAGCGCGTGCGCCACGTAGGTCCCGTTCCACGCGGTATCCGATGTTCCCGCGAGAGCCATGGCGCGGGTGGCGAAGACGAACGTCCGCCCGTCCCAGCGGTACGCGGGCGCACACAATCCCAACGCATCGCACGCGACGACGAGTGAGCGCTCACGCGCGTCCCAGACGGCGACGGCGTACGTTCCCCGCAAGCGGCGAAGGGCATCGAAACCCCCGCGCTGCCAGGCCTGAAGAACCGTGGTGGCGATATCCTGATCACCCGTACCTTCCAGGGACCCGACGCCAGCCGCCACGAAGAGTTGGTCCGCGCTCTCCGAAAGAGCGGAACGTCCGCGGGAGCACTCGCCTTCCGCGATGCCTAGCTGAGCCATGCCGTCGACGCTCCGCCATTGCCTTACGATGGCGCGCGGAGCGGCCGAACCAGGCGACCCGAGCGCCATCGCCTCCCATGCATCTCTGGCGAGCGGACCGAGGGCACCGAAATGGATGGCCACCGACAAGTGTGATAGCCTAATCTCCAGGAATTACGGTAGGCGCGCCCGCCCAGGGCCAAGTCTTCGCGAGCGTCGAAAAAGGGGATGCGCAATGAGACCAGAGATTCAATTCGTCCAAGGCCAGCCCGACGTGCAAAGCAAGCGCCCCTATCGGTCGCCCGAGCTTAAACGCCTCGGTACCGTTGCGGACCTTACTCTAGCGGCGGGATCTACTGGTAACCCAGAGAGTTCCCACACGCCCACAAAGACACCCGCTTGATCCTGGGCGCCGTCGCTCGGTCGAACCGAGCCGCCGGCTCGATTGTCGAGCGGGTATCGGGGCGCATTCCTGGACTGGAACCCCAAGTCTCGATCTCCGACGGCGTTGCGGTGGCTTGCTGGGAAACGGAGCCCGTTCCCGCTCCCGTCGTTTTCGCAGTCGATTACGCGCACGTGGGGTTAGCGCTTGACGCACCGGGGAGCCCCGAGCTGCGAGGGGACTTCGCAATGGTCTCTCGGACCAACGGACGGCTGCGGATGGCGCGGGGCCGGTTTGGCGGACGGCCGCTGTTTTGGATGCGGCATGACGGCGCGACGATTGCTTGCAGTCGGCTCTTGCCCCTCGCCACTCTGCTTCGAGGTCAGCTCGAACTCAACATCGATCACCTGTTGACCGCGTTCTATCCGGCACTTTCGTGGGGCAGGCGTCCGCTGCCCTTCCACGGGATCCGCTGTGTGCAGACGAATACCTCGATCGAAGTAGGCGCGGGCGGAGATGTGAACATTGCCCGCGGACAGGTTGTCGTGCAGCCCGAGCTCGAGATGAGCGAACGCGATCTTGCCGAGCTCGTGAGAGAAGAGTTCCGAGCCGCGGTGGCGCGGCAGACCCGGGGCGCGGGTACGGTTGGGGTGTTGTGTGGCGGTGGAGTCGATTCTAGCAATCTTCTCGCAGCGGCCGTGCACAACGCACACGCTCACGCGGGCCCCCCGGTCGTTCCGCTGGCCAAAGACCACGGCGGCCCGGGCGACGACCGCCCGCACTTGGCACGGCTGTGCAAACATCTGAACGTTGAACCCGTTCGCGTCCGCACATCCGAGGGAGTTCCGTTCGTGGGTCTCGACCGCATCGTCGACGCGACTACCCACGCCTTGGGGGGACCGGCGTCGGATTACTTCGCCATGGTCGCGCGACTCCGAGAGAAAGGTGTAGACCTCGCCCTCATGGGCGAGGCCTCGGAGCATCTTTTCAATGCAGACCCTGCAGTCTTTGGCCACTTCCTCCTTCAGAGGCCAATGTCGGCGCTCTGGTGCGCCGCACGCTACAAGTCCATCGATCCTACGATCCACGAAACCCGCGGGCGAGTCCTGCGGCAGCTCGTCGCCGGACCCATCGCGCGGCTCGCCCTCCCCGCAAGCACGCTCGGATGGCATCGACAGCGCGTGCAGCAAGCGAACGAGGGGCGCGTGCGGGGTTGGCCGTGGGCCGGACCACGCCTCCGCGATCACTTCCGCGCCCCGCGGCCGCACGCCGTTGATCCTCTCGACGCCGCATGCGTATACAGTCAACGGGATCGAATTGTTCGCATGGCGTCGAGTGCCGGTCTTGCGGCGGGCGCCGAGAACACGGCGCGATGGGAGTTGGCGACGGGGATGCCGCTCCGCTTCCCTTACCTGGATGACACCTTCGCGCTGTGGCTCGGTCGAATGCCAAGCGCGGCCATGTTCGCGGGGGCGCGCGAGCGTGGACTGCTGCGAGAGTCGATGCAGGGCATTGTGCCCGACAGCATTCGTTATCGCGTGGACAAGGCACGCCCGTTCGAGGCCTTTACGGAGCTTTTCGTCGCCTCGGGGGGGAAGGACTCCCTGGGCGATCTCCTCACCATGCGTGAGATGGCCCGCATGGGCATCGTCGACGCACAAGAGTACCGCGACTGCTTCACCGCTTTTGCACGGAACCCGGGGGGGGCTAGCCCGTCCGCGTGGGGACCGCTCTGGGGCGCCATCACGGCCGAAGCCTTCGCGCGATGGTTTTCCGCGTTCAATGTGCGAACCGACAGCGCATTGAGCGAAACCGCGTTGAGCGAAACCACGTGCGTCTGATCTCGGACGCGAAAGTTGAATGGTCGGACGACGCGTCGCGCGTTCGAGGTGTGCGCGTCGGGTGGCTCGAGGGCCAGATCGTGGTCGCTTGGCCAGAGGTAGGCGTGGTCTTCGCACGACCATCCGGTGGTGGGATGCGTTTTGTCGCGAACGAGGGCACGGACGGAGAGACTCTCAGGAAGTTTCGCGCGACCGAGTTGCTCGCATGCGAAAGATACCTTGCCGGATCGGTGTCTTTGCACGCTTCGGCCGTGCACGTCGCCTCCGGTGCAATCGCACTCGTAGGCGACAGTGGCTCGGGCAAATCGACGATGGCGATGGCGCTCGTCGAATCCGCCGGGGCGTCATTCGTCGCCGACGATGTCGTACCCGTCGATTGGGCCGGGGGTACGGCCCACGCGGCCCCGGTCGACGATTCGTATTGGCTCCTCGATGATGCCCGGCGATGGTTCGGCGACTCGACGGACGCGCCGGGCAAATTGGCATGTGCCCCGCGGGCGCGGGCGAGCGTAGCCACGCCCCTGCTCGGCATCGTTGACCTAGCGTTCGGGTTCGACTCTCGAGCCGTCACCGTCGAGCGCTTGCGCGGGCACGAAGCGTTCGTCGTGTGGAGTCGAGCGCACGTGTGTTTTCGGTGCGGGCTTCCAGGCGAAGACACCCGCAATCTCGATGCGCGCGCTCGCCTTCACGCGGCGGTCCCGGTCTTCCGATTGCAACGCCCCCGCTCGCTCGCTACGCTCGCAGAAGGTACGCAGGCCGTGCGCCGCTTGGCCGAAGATCTCACGCAGGCCAACCTCGTCTCGTAAGGAACCGGACCATGTTTGCTGTTCCAGACAACGTGCACTGGAAATGGTTCGATTCGGATCTCGTCATTCTGAATCTGAATCGCGGCGAATACTATGGTCTATCTGAGGTCGGCGCCCAGGCGTTTGAGCGACTCGTGAACGGCCAGGCCCCGGAAGCCGTCGTGCAAGCGCTAACGGATCTCTATGACGCTGACGCGGCGAAGATCGCGTCCGATCTCGAGGGACTGATCGTCACCCTGATCGAAAAGGGACTCCTGGTCAGATCTCCGACAAATGCGGGCTCGCTCCCCCAAGGCGACGTTCCGTGAACGCAGCGATAGGCGAGCGGCGCTCAACTTCTCGAAAGCGTTCCCATTTGCGACCGATGTGATAGCTTAGCGAGTCAGTCCAGTAGGGGGACACTCGAATGGCAACAGTCCGCGTTGGGCGTATTTTCGTACCTGTGTGCGCCGCCGTAAGCTCGGCGCTTCTTGTTCTCCAGATTGCTGGATGCGGCGGCGACGACGCGGCAGCGCCGCCGGTCGACGGCTCGGCGGACCAGACGTCCGACCGCGGCGTGACCGGAAGCGACAGCCCAGGTGTCGTCGACGTTGCGACCGAGGCAAAGCAGGACACCACGACGGGCGAAGCGGGAGACGCAGGCGCAGGTGACGGTGACGCCACGCTTGCCGATGTACAGGGCGACACGGCCGATGCGAGCGACGTCGGCGACGCGGCCGATGCGAACGACGCCAGTGACGCACTTGACTCGGGGGCCAACGATTCAGGATCTGACGCGAAAGACAGCGGCGATGCCTCCTCCGATGCTGACGCCGCTCCTCCCACTTGTCTCAACCTCGATGGTGGCGCGATAACCGTTGGTAACTTCGAGCAGGTTGTCGCCGACACCGCGTGCACTACGATCCGAGACTGCTGCGGTCTAGCCGAAGCGAATTTCGCGCGGACGACGTGCACTAGCGATTTCATAAGCGTGGCGGGATTCGAACTTACAGGGTACCCACTGGGCTACCTCTCCGGCGGCAGGGTTGCCTACGACCCGGCGAGCGCCTGCATGTGCCTTCAGGCCATCAGGGCGCTAGGGCCGCAACCTCCCACCAATCGGTGCGGAATCGTCTCAACGGCGACTTACACTGCGATGCAGGCGACCTGCTTTGCGGCGCTCCCGGGAACGGCGGTCGCTAGCACCGATGGAGGCTGCGCGTCGTCGTTCGAGTGTGCGGAGGGTCTGTATTGCAAGGGTTCCCGAGACGCCGGCGCCGGCACCTGCGCCCCGCTCGAGGTTGACGGTGGCGACTGCTCGCAATCCTATCGCCTGCCAGAAAATAACGGCGCGTGTGCGTACCGCGGAGTGCCTGGCCCCGAGTTGTACTGCAACGTGGTCCCTGCAGACGCCGGGACGGACGCCGCCGGTACAAGTACATGCACTCCCCGCCTTGCCGATGACGCGCCCTGCGCGCACGGCGGCCTTCTCTACTCTTGCCAGGCCAATCGGTGCAACTTTACAACGCGAACCTGCGGGCCGGACGTGCTCTATTGGGATCGACAGGATTGTACGACCTACTACTATGTCGCCAGCGACGCGGGTCACGATTAGGGAGCGTCTTCGTTCTTTCTCCCGTAAGCGTGCCACTGCCCGGTTGTTCCGGGTAGTGGCGCGAGGCAACGGTGTTTCATGGAGCAAGTCCGTTCCCAAGCGACGCCACAACCGCGTCCGCGAAGGACAAGGCTCATCCCGCGTGGCATTCTGACACAGCAGGGCTTTGAGGCGCTTCGCCTCGGTGGGCGCCCAGGCGTATTCCGCACTGATCCAAATGCTTCCGAACCCTGGAGTATCGAACGCATCGCACAACTCTTCGGCAATATGGACGTCCACGCCAGTCGAAACCTGCCGCGGACGGGAAACGTGTTCGAAGCGACGTCCGTCGAAGAGATCGTTATACCCTGGAATGAGTTCGTATCGCGGTTGGTATCGTCCACGACCGATACGGCATACTTAATTCTGAATCTTGTCTCGCCCAGCGAAGGGATACGAGCACATCTTCCGCAGGGCGTTGTCGAAACGCTGTTATCACAGTTGCCACAGCGCACGGTCGGCCTGGCATCCGCACCGAATCCAACGGTGCATCTATGGTTAGGTACCGGCGGAACACGATCCGGATGGCATTTTGATTTTAGCGACAACCTATTTTGGCAAATGTTTGGCACCAAACACGTCTTGCTGGGCGACGGCGCCGAGGCGCGAGCGTTTTATCCACGGTCTAATTGTCACTACAACAGTCGAGTTGACGCAGACGACCCTGACCTCTCTCGGTTCCCACGATATGCTGACGCCACTCTTTTGGATTGCACATTGGCTGCCGGTGATTTGCTGTACATTCCTCGAGGCTGGTGGCATAGCCTGCGCTCTCTGAACGTTTCGTCCTCAATAAGCTGCGTGTTTGGCGACGAGCTTCCGCTGTCACGTCACGCCAAAGTGATCCTAGCGGGTGGTCCGGAAGCATGGAAGCGCGTGATTTCGGATGTCTTCATGCAAGGCCTGCTGCGACACAAGTACAAGCGCGACTTGTACTCGGGTCATTCGACTGGTGAGTTCATGTATAGACGACTCCGGCGCCGATTGCCGGGCCGGAAATCGATCTATCGCCTCTTCGTAGCCACATAGCTCCACGCCCGAAAGACATCGTGCCGCGTACGTGGACAACCCACGTACGGCACGTCGACCCACTGGTCACCCATCTCGAGATCCATACGGTACGTCGAACCAAGGACGTGTCTGACCTCTTCGGAGGTCAGCCACTCCGACGGGTCTTTGGAGTGGTACTGCAGCGGACCAAAGTTGATGAAGCTGCCGCCCGGGCGGAGGACACGCCGAACCTCCGGCATGAACTTGGACATGGGGACAACGTCGGCGAAAAAGATTGCAACGACCGCCGCCTGCGATTCGTCCGCGAGTGGCAGGCGCACAGCATCGGCGATCATGTAGTCGACGTTGCTCGCTGTCGCGAGGCGCTCTGGAAAGGACACCGTGTGAACCTGAGCGACGTCCGCGTCGCAGATCGCTCCGGGAAGATTCAACCGGCAGAATTGGATTGGACTACGGCGTAACTCGGCGACTAGCCTTGCTCCGGAAAACGCAAGGTCGATGGCCGTGACATTCGCAAATTGATAGGCGGCCTCGAAGGCGTAACGACCCAACCCGGCACCGAGGTACAAGGCGGACCCCGAGGCGTCACGGCACTTCGTCACGTTCTCCGAGACGATGCTGCCGACGAGCGCACGCTGGGCCACGCTTTCGGGGCTGTTCGCCCAGTCTGCGAGTAGATACACGAGCGCTGCATCGAAGTCGTATCCGACCTGACTCTCGAACTCCGGCACCCAGCGCGCTCGAACGCCTGGAGGCATGGCGCGCGCGACGCGGCCGCGCCATCGGCTCGCCAGCGGCCCAACACGATAGCGCGCACGCGTCCGAATCGTCGTTCGCGCCCAAAGGGCATCGCGCTGGCTCCGCGCAAGTCGAAGGTTCAATTCGAGCCCGGACACCGCCCTTTCGACCAGACCACGACGAAAGGCTAGATGAGCCGTTGTCGGGACGCGCGAGAAACTCCGGATCGTCGTTTCCAGACGATCGCAAGTCTCCGAAATGCTCGCAAGCGACTGGCACAGATACACGTCCGGAGCCTCGACCAAGACCGGCACCGACTCAACAACGGGAAACACGACCCCGCACGCGCCGCAGGCGAGGTCGCCACCCGTCGTAGACGAAAGGACGGCCATACACAGGGGACAGCGACGCGCCGACGAGGCGCGAGAAGAAGCCCCATCCCTCGTCATCGGCCAGCTCTCTCCACCGCGTCCCACGTCCCCACCCACCGTACGCTTAGCCTTGACCCCGGCTCAGCGCGAGTGCCGAACTCGAGAGAGGTCACCCGTCCCGGCCGACTCTTTCCTGGCGCGGCCAAGCGCCGGAAGCGGACCAGCGATCATCCGGGAACTCGAGCCAGCGCCCCAGCTGTCGTCGAGCTCCTCCGGAGACGCCCCCCTGGCTGAAGATAGGCCGCCCTGCCAGCGTCACGCCCCCGCGCAATAGAGGGAGTGCGCCTCGACGACGGCGCCGTCGTAGGCCCACTCTGCTCACGTGCGGACTGCGCTCCTGCTCGCTGCACGCTCAGGGACCCCTTGCCCTAACGTTCACCCGCTCACCTGGCAAGCACCATGATCGTTCCATCGCCGTTGTTGGACCAGTAAATGCCGGTCCCGTCGAGCGCGATTCCCCACGGCTTGTTCTGCCCAGAGACGAGCGTTTTCGAAGCGCCACCGCCGAGCGGCAATGACATGACGGTTCCCGCGCTATTGTCGACCCAGTAAATGTTCACCCCGTCGACTGCAATTCCCATCGGGTTCCCGAGGTTATTAAGCAGCACCTTGCTGTTGCTGCCGTCGCGCGCGGACCGACCGACCGAGCCAGCGCCCGTGTAGGTGCCGCTCCAGTAAATGAAGTTTGCGTCGAGCGCCAGGCCGAATGTACCACCCGTCAGCCAATTCCCCCTTCCGAATGGCAGTGGCAGAATCCCCCTCGAGTCCGTCATCATGTACACCCCGGCTCCATCGGCGGCGACTTGTTCAGGCGCCGCATAAAATTCGCCAATCATCGGCTCATAAAGCACGACATTCGAACCGTCCGTGTTCACTTGGCCCCCCAACTTGGCCGGGTTAGTTTGGCCAACAACGCTACAACCACCTTGCGCAGACCAGTATACGACTGATCCCTGAATGCCGACGTCGAAGGGGGCCATAGTCCCACCAGTGCAGGACGACCCGTTCGCGTACTTGTAAAGGGTAACGGCAGGCGCGTTTCCCGTCTTCTGGTTTCGAAGAATACTCCCCGCGGAATCGGCCCAGTACACGTTGTTGGCGTCGATCGCAAGCCCGTGTACCGGGGTCCCTTGGGGACTCTCGTCGATGGAGAGCACAGGACCGCCACCCTTGGGCGTGGAGTTAATCCACGCTAGAGCGCAGAAGTAAACGTTCGTCTCATCTAGCACGATTTTTTCGACGCCCGCCCTCCCGAACTTGGTCACCACCCCAGGCTGGCAAACGCCATTGGAGCAGCTGCCCGCAAGGCAAGAATGCCCGCACGCGCCGCAGTTGTTGCCATCGTTTCCCTGCAGGTTGACGCAAGCCCCGCCGCAGGCCATCTGGCCGGTCGGGCAGGCGCAGGGACCGCACGAGCCATCGCATTGCACCGTGCCGTTGCACGAGCCGCACGTCTGACCCCACGTCGGCGGTGTCGCGACACTGCACGCCCCGTTGCAAGTGACGCTGCCGCCACAGTGCCCGCAAGACGTCCCGTAACCCATCGGGTCGGGCGTGCTGCACGTTCCCGCGCACGTCATGCTGCCGCCGCAATGCCCGCAGCTCTGGCCAGTCCCGGCGTCACAGCCCTGACAGGCGGGTGACGACCCTTGCGAGCAGATCCCGCTCTCGACATTCGGGGCCCCTGCGTCGCCGTCTGGCCCCGCGTCAACGCTTCGCTCTGCGTCGCCGTCCGGCCCTGCCTCCGCCGGCGCCATGGCTTCCACGGGCGCCATGCCTTCCACAGGCGCCACAGCGTCGACAGGTGCCATGACGTCGACCGCGGATTCGAGCGCGGACTCACTCGATTGATCGAGCGAGCCCTCAGACGGCGCGCGACCGTCGAACGGACTGTCCGTTAAGGCATCCGTTGAGGCGTCCGCGGAGCCATCCGCGGACGCATCGACGGCTCCATCTTCACAGTGTGCAAGAGGATAGCAATCCAGCTCCTGGTAGTTGCGGTCCAGCCCCGTAATCGCATTGCATGCCGCGCTTGCCAGGACAACGGCTGCCAGCGATCCACCAAGCAAGAATTCTCCTATCGCCTTCATTGCCAACTCCTAGATTGCCCAGGTTACATACGAATCAGAACGCTCCCCGAATGCCGGCGACGTTCGGCGCGAGCCACGGAGTGAACCGGCCAGCCTTGGCCCCCGGTGCCTCCTTGTGCCCCGACAGCACGACACCGAGGATCGCGACAATTGCCCCCGCGCCGGCCGCGGCGAAGGAAACGGTCGACACGTCTCCCATCGTTCTGCCAGCTTGTAGATCTTCATGGATGCTGTTGGGGCAGCCGAGCCCGCCTCGGCAAGCATTGCTGATCGAGGACTCCTTTGAGATGGCCAACAAGCCTGTGACGGTGCCGGCGATCACACCTGCGCCGGCCAGGCCGATACCCGCGTAGACCACCGGACTCATTGCGGTTGACGCCTTGGCCGCGGGTGTGCTGTCCGCGCTCTCTGTCCCCCCGGCCGCTAGCGGAGCGCCAGCGGCCCGGATCGACGGGGGTGCCGCACCAAGGGTGAGCTCGACTTCCCGAGCCTCGCCCTCCCTGAGGTCCACGCGCGTCTCGGAGGTTGTACCGTCGGCGGCCTTGGCAACGATCCCGTGAACGCCGGGATCGACCAGCCGCGCGGTGGCAAGCGCCTCCCCAGGAATTGCGGCGCCATCCACCGAGACGGTGACTGCGCCGGACCCGGCACCCGCGACGGACCCTGCCCACGTCACGCGGATTGTGACACTCGCCAGCCGCACACGAATCTCATCGGCCAAGGACGCACTTTGGTTGCGTGCCGCGGTCGATCGCGCGGTTTCTTCGGACCGCACCGGAATGCGGGCGATCGATAGAAAGGTCTCGCGCGCCTCGATCAACTTGCCCAGCTGCGTGTACGTCCGACCTAGCTCGAGGGCTACGATGGGCGTCCGGACAAGGGAGAGCGCGGCCTTGAACTTCTCTAGCGCCGCGCCAGCGTCCCCACCCTCGCGTTGACGCAGGCCCCGGTTAAAGAGCTCGCGGGCCTGCGCGACATCGCCGGCGGAAGGCTCGTTCTGCGCAAAAGCAGCCTGCGTCGAAAGGCCCGCGAGCATTACGCAGCCGATGAAGATCAGAGAGAAGGTGCGGCTAGAGGTTGTCCTTGTCATAGGTCAGCGACGTAGAGGGCGAGGGGGACGCCTGATTTGCCTATCGGCAAGGTGGCTCTCTCTGTTGCGTGGCAACTGGAAAGGGTGCCTACGTTTAGCCTTGCCCCAGGACCAGCGCGAGCGCGGAGCTCGAGAGAGCCGCGTCGCCCGTCCCAGCCGGCTCTGGCACCGGCCACCCCGCGTGCCGGCCATGACACGTACCCGCCCCCCAAGAACCAGCGAGAAGGTCCTCGCACCCTGGCTCGTCGGCAAAGTGGGCGACTTCCCTGCGGGGCTGCGACTGGCGCGCGACGCGGACGCTCGCGATCTCCTGCCCACACCCGATGAGCGGATCGCCCGGCTCGAGACGGAGCTCGCAAGGCTGTCGCGATGAAAGGGGTCTCGCGCCCTGCTGGCCCCGTGGGCCCGTGGGCCGGAACACGCACGCGGCGGTCGGCCCCCGAAGGAGAATTCCTCTCCAGAGCCCTGAGAGCCGGGACCGCCTGCGACGAGGCTCTGGAACACGGAGATGAGGTCCCGACGATCGAGCGCCTGTTCGAGCATGTCGAGGGTGGTACGCACGAGCTCGTGGTCCAGTCCCGAGGGATGCGCGCCCAGAATGGCTCGAACGTCCTCGATGTCCTTCGGCCTGCCCGCGAGGATCTTCATGGCGATGACGTCCTCCGCTCTGGCTACCGAAACGCAAACGCCCTCGACGATTCGGTGCTCGACGCGTTCGAAAAACAGTTCCTCGAGCCCAGGACCCGCCAGAACGAGACCCTCAGCTCGAAGCCTACCGCTTGTAGAGCGTTCGCGAGTATCGACGTCGGCTGCGTTCCCAGGTCGACCGTGATGTCGATGTCGGCGGTCAATCGGGCTGCACCGTGAAGAAGAGCGGCTTGCGCGCCGAACAGGTAATATCGGACCCCCAGCGCCGCCAACAGGTCGCTGAGCTTGGAGAGAACCTCAGCGACGGGCGAACGCGCAGGCGGCATCACTTATCATCCGCTTGAGGCGCACGTGATCCAGCAGATCGCGGTCGCGATCGACGGCTGTCGGCCAGTCGGCACGAACGGCCGATGCGTGCGCTCGCAAGGCCTGACCCGCTTGCCACGTACAGGAGGCCCCATCCCGAGCGAACCTGGACGCCCAGTGCACGCGCTTGAGGACCTCTGCTTCCGCCCAACCGCGGTGCGCGAATGCTCGGATGGCGTCCCGATCCATAGCGACTAAGCCTATCACGCCGCCGTCTCGCGCGCCGGAGCGGAGCCAGCGCAGCGGAGTGCTCTATGACTCTGAGAGGGAACTTGCGGGGCGTCTGGACGAGCACACCAACCCCGGCCTCTCGAATCGCTCGGTATCAGCGCGACCAGTCGACGAGGACGATCCCCACGATGGTCGCCATGGGTTGGAAATCACGTCGATTCCGCGTAACGAGCGGCAAGTCGTTGGCCTTCGCCGTCGCGGCGATAAGGATATCGCCAACGGCAGCGCGTCCGTCGTGCTGCCCGTGGACCCTAGGGTCCACGGGCAGCACGACGGAGCTCGCTGAGAACGCCTGAAATTGCCGCAGATGGTCTTCGAAGCGCTTGCCACTTCGCAGCGCGGCGCGGTAGCCGCGCAGCCGCTCGAACACCGTGACGGCGCTCAGCGTGAAGCGCCCGTGCGCTTCGAGATACTCGCGAGCGCGTCGTACGACGTTCGGATGTGCCCGCGCCAGGTCAGAGGTCGTGTCCGAATCCAGAAGCGCTGGAACGTCGTTCACGAGCCACGTTCTCTGAGCCGCTGCGTCACCAGACGCCGTTCAGCTGATGTCATCCCCTCGAGGCTTCCGTGCGCCAGCGCCAAAATCGCATCGGCCGACGGTGCTATGTCGACATCTTCGCCGTAGTGGCGCCGAAGAATCGCAATGACCTGTCCTTCGAAACTCCGGCCACAGCGTTCCGCGTCGGCTGAAATGCGATCGCGAAGGCGGGGGGAGAAACGGATGGTTCGCGCCATCGCACCCGGGGCAGCGGCGCTCCTCTTGGGGGCTGGCATCACCAAAATGATACCAAATTGGTTCGCTATCTCAAGTCCGGGTGGCGGCGCGCGCTACCGTGGTGGTTGGCCAGTCCAGCGAGGAGCTAGACGACCACGACGCCAGCCGCCCGCTGAAACCGGGAACGGCCGCGTTGCTGCGCGCCGGACGCGTGCGCGAGGACTGCCTCGACGAGAGCGCCGTAACGAGCCTAGGCTGGGGTCGTGCGGACCGCCCTGCTCATCGCGACTACGCTGAGCGCCGCAGCCTGCGATAAGTCCGGCCCCTTGGCGGATCTTGACGCGGGCCCC